>Ga0164297_10000169_pt1 | contig 85204 bp, 66 predicted proteins | sample GEODES058metaG_FD_113539 | JGI IMG/M metagenome (GOLD analysis project Ga0164297, IMG submission 113539) | Dystrophic lake water microbial communities from Trout Bog Lake, Wisconsin, USA - GEODES058 metaG | ecosystem: Environmental > Aquatic > Freshwater > Lake | place: USA: Trout Bog Lake... | reverse complement strand
GAGATGAAGGGTCGGCGAAAACACACTAAATTGTGCCACGAATGTAGAGAGCTAGATTTCCCAACTGGGAGTCAATAAGCTTGGATCACTAACGAATAGAGCACAAGCACCTGTCCCTAAACTAACTTTCACGTCACCAACCACACGGTTGGAGATACTTGTTGCTCCAAGTGGGCTAATTAGCGTAGACCTCAATTCCCATTCAACTCCCAATAGTTCGACTTCCGAACAATCAGACAAAGGAATTAGAGACAGGCGGGCCCCAATTGGTAAGGACATCACTTTCGCTTCACCGCCGCGTAATACCCAGCCCAGCCCTTTTCGTGTAACAAGCCTGACGCTTAGTTTTGATTTAGCCGCACTTTGAAGTGACGCTAAAACATGATCCAACGCATCTCCTTCGAGCCCACAGAGTGTTACAGAGTCGTACCCAGATTCACTGATCAAACCCAAAAGTTTATCGCAATCTGTTTGGTTTTGGTCTTCAATTCGAATAACTTCAACTTGCACACAATAAGTACTTTCCGCTATCGAATCCAGGTCGCCAACCACCAAATCCGGAACAAATTCACCTTCATAGAGAGTGTTGGCTGCGCCATCGGCTGCTACCACAAAATCAGCAGACCTTGCCCATGCCAAGAGCGCATCTAATGGCAAATCTCGCCCTGCCAATACCCCAAGAGCTCTAGTTTTGTTAAGGGTTTCGCCCACAAATTAGATGGTACTCGTAAAAACCCCTGAGTGTCTTACCCGTCAAAATAGTGGGTTTCTCTACTTCGTAGACGTCTGTCATACAAGTTTGCGATCAATTTATAAATAGAGCGATAATCAAAGATATATTGAGCATATAAACCATAAATTCGATTCAACGTATCTAGAGTTCATTTATTCTCCAATTAGCGCCAATTTTGATTGAGGTTCAAGAATGCACATCTAAAATTTGTGTGTATAATTCCCTCCCCAACCGGCGAATCATCGCCCAACGATGTGAACATGAAAGACCTATTTAGCGATGAGACACCACACGAACCGACTGATCTTCAGACAGCGTGGGAAGGTGTGCTCAAGCGCTTAAGGCCAGACCTTCCATCGGCTTGGTTTGAACGATTTATTAGACCGCTGACGCCTGTATCTTTCGAAGGTGGTGTGGTTCAGCTCAATGTCCCTGGTCGCTTCGTGATGGAGTGGGTCAAGGAGCGTTACCTGGGTACTATCCAAGCTCTTCTCTCGGATGAACTTGGAGGCCATATTGTTGTCGACCTAGTCACTCAACTTCAAGAAAAGAAGCCAACTTCTTCAACGGTCAGTGCAGCTGTACAAATCTCGCACGCTGTCGAGATGGGCTTTAAGCCTGCGGACAAGTTTTCATTCGATAACTACGTAGTTGGACAAAGTAACCGACTGGCTGTAGCTGGGGCAAAGGCAGTCGCTCAAGAGCCTGGCAAAAGATTTAATCCGCTCTTTATTTACGGTGCTTCAGGCTTGGGCAAAACTCACCTGCTCCATGCAATCGCAAGGGAAATTCTTACCGCAAAGCCCAAAGCCAATATCGCCTACATTGGAGCGCAGCAGTTCACTGAAGAGTTTGTCAATGCGCTGCAAAATGGCAAAGTCGACCAGTTTCGAAGGTCACAGAGGTCTGTCGAGGTATGGCTGGTGGATGACATCCAACTTATTGCCGGGCGAGACAAAACTCAGGAAGAAATATTCCATACCTTCAACTACTTACATGGTTTGGGTAAGCAGATTGTATTAACGTCTGACCGTCCTCCACGTGACCTTTACCTTTTGGACGAACGTGTTCGATCCCGTTTTGAATGGGGTCTCGTGGCAGATATTCAGATGCCAGACACCGAAACTCGATGTGCCATCTTGAGTTCAAAAGCCCGTCAAGAGCGCATTGGCCTTGAGCACTCTATTGCAATGTTTCTTGCCGAAAATGTTCCAGGAAATATCCGAATTCTCGAAGGAGCACTCACCAAATTGGCGGTCCAGGCAAGCATCGATGGTGGAATCATTACCATGGATCTTGCTCATGCGATGATTGAGGCTCACTATCGCACCGGAGCTCTCGCAAAGCCTGCTTTCAATACGATTGTGGACACGATTGGCAAGCACTATAAAATTCCCAGTGACGAAATCACTGGAACATCCAGAAAAGCTCCGATTGTCCATGCACGACACATTGCCGTGTTTGTGACAAGAGAAATTACAGGTGACTCTTGGAAGCATATTGGGGGCCTCTTTGGAGATCGCGATCATACTTCGATGATGCATGCCTACACCAAGATTCACGAACTGATGCATCACGATAAAGACCTTCGCGCGACAGTGAAGATGTTGATTCGCAACCTGTATCCAGAGAGCTAATTGGCTTCTGGGCTCCAGGTTGGTATCCTGATGCCATGAAGCTCCAAGCTATGACATGGCAGGACGTTGACACCTTTTCACGTGAAGCGGTAGTTCTCATTCCAACTGGTTCATTGGAGCAACATGGCCCACACCTCCCCCTTTTCACTGACTCCTTAATCGTCACCGCAGTAGCTGAAGAGGTGGATCGGCTACTTCCGAGTAAAGTGATTTTGACTCCGACATTGTGGCTTGGAGCAAGTGGACACCATCTGAGGTTTAGTGGCACTTTAAGTGCAAATTTTGATAACTATATGGGGGCCATCGAAGACTGCATCGAGTCGATGATTCCGCATGGATTCTATCGGTTTTATGTTCTGAACGGCCATGGCGGCAACCGTGAGCCGAATGGCATGGTGATGCGAAAGCTCAAAGGTACGCACCCGGAACTGACGTTCGGACATTCAGGCTACTATGATTTTGCAGAGGCTCGGATAGCTGAAGTTTTGACTGGCCCTTGGAAGAACATGCGACACGCTTGTGAAGCAGAGGCCAGCTTAATGATGCACCTTCATCCCGATTTGGTCCGTTCTAATAAATTACGGGACGATGGACTGACCCCAGATCCTCCTGTCGTAGGAGTGGTTCATCACTTTGATGAAATGACTGAGCAAGGTTCTTTGGGATATGCAACACTTGCCACAGCAGAGAAAGGAAGATTAATCTTTCAAGCAGCAATAGATGGAGTCAAGAAGGAACTGGAATCTATTGCAAACGGGTATGTTCTCCGTGGATTTTAAAAGGGTGGTGTCGTAATCATGAAAATGAAGCCAATTATCGGATTCTGTGCGCTGTTGACTGTCGTGTCATCAGCTTGTGCACAGCAGCAAAATAACCAGCAATCGAACCTTGGTCCAAATATCGGTATCTACTATCCAACCGACAGTGAAATCAAGAAGGATCTGGGAAGCAGCTTCCTGCGAATTGGATTTGGTGGAATTGGGCAGAGTCGTCCAAGCGAAGGATCAGTCTCCCCGTCCATTTCAACCATTCTGGCAAGCGGCAACGGTAACCACCTGGTTATTGTTCCCTACACCTTCGGATACGAATACCACTTCGGCATGGATAGCGATTCTCCAACTATGCCTTATATTCGACCTTTCGCCGGAGTTGCATACTACGACTACAGCATCACAGCCACGACTGGCAGCCACTACGGTGTCAAGCGATTGGGTGGAACTGCAGGTCTGGAAGCAGGTCTCCAGCTTGGAACGAAGCTAAGAGTTTCCGCTGCATACAACCTCTTTACGCAGACGTCTGGATTTAATTTTAACGGCCTGAGCCTGTCGGCAACGTACACGCTTTTCTCGCTCTAATATCCGTTAAGGTCGCCCCCTCTTTTTCAGAAGGGGGTGACATATTAGGTCCTGCCGTCCCTGACAAACAAGGATTAATTGGATGGCAAAGACCCTTCAGAATTTAGAAATACCAACAGAAACCGCTGTGCTCGTTTTCGTAAATGAAGACGAGTCGGAAGATCATGCTGTTGAGGACGAACTTGCTGGGCTATGTGAAGCAGCACATGTTGTTCCGATAGCATCCATTCGCCAAAGGCTTTCCAAACCGTATAAAGGCACTTTCGTCGGGACCGGCAAAGTTCAAGAGATCGCACTTCTGGCCCAAGAATGCAAGGCAGATTTGGTTCTCATCGACAGTGAAGTAAGCGGTATGCAACAGCGCAACCTTGAAGAAGCCTTCAAGTGTAAGGTCATAGACCGTACCCAGCTGATTCTCGACATCTTCGCTCGTCGAGCCAAGACCCGGGAAGGCATGTTACAGGTTGAGCTGGCTCAGCTGACCTACATGATGCCTAAACTCATGTCTGTGTACACCAAGTTCGAGCGCCAAAAGGGTGGCATTGGAATGCGTGGCCCTGGTGAAACCAAATTAGAATCTGACCGCCGATTGGCCCGAGACAAAATTTCTGCTCTCAAGGAGGAAATTGAAGAGGTCAAGCGGAACCGAGACCAACAACGTGCAAGCCGAAGGAAGCACCCTTTTCCATTTGCTTCGATCGTTGGATACACCAGTGCTGGCAAATCGACTCTCATGAATCGCATGGCAGAGACAGACTTACTTGCCGATGCTATGCCATTTGCTACTCTGGATCCAACGACCCGTAAGATCGATCTGCCTGACGGTTACGCTCTCTTCTTGACCGATACGGTTGGTTTTATTCGAAACCTTCCCACTCACTTAGTGGCTGCTTTCCAGTCCACTCTGGAAGAAGTTACTTTCTCGGACTTCATCCTGCATGTCATTGATCTTTCAAATCCGGCATGGGAACTCCAATACGACGCCGTAATGGAGACCTTGGAACGGCTTGGGGCAAGCGACAAGAGGATGATCACGATTTTCAATAAGATCGATATTGTTCAAGACAAAGTAGATCTCAGACGGATCATTGCGGAGTGGCCAAGTTCTGTGGCAATTTCCGCTTTTACCGGCGAAGGCATGCTTGACCTCCAGCAGGCGATCAAACGTCAAGTGAAGGATGTATTGGGTTCTGTGAAGGTACTGATTCCCTACAGCCACCAATCGCTTCTTCAGGAATGTTACGACTTTGGCCGTGTTCTCTCAGAAGAATATCGAGAAGATGGCATCTTGGTTGAAGCCGAATTAGTGGTTGAAATGCGGACGAAACTCGAGAAATTCAGTTTCCATGGATAATTCAGCTCGAGTTCATGAGTGGCTGCTTCATGCGGCCACTCTTATTCAGGCACAAGGTTTCGAAGCCGCAACACTTGAAGCACAGGTACTTCTCAAACATGCGTTGAAAGTCGACCGAAGTTGGCTCTATGCACATCCCACAGACTCGATCTCAACTGAATTGGCCAATCAACTCCTAGAACGAAGATTGGGGCACGAACCACTCGCTTATATTGTTGGCCATCGAGAATTCTATGGCCGTGAATTCATTGTCACTCCAGCTGTCCTAATCCCCCGTCAAGAAACTGAACTGCTCGTCGATTTGGCAATGGAATTGCGCAATTCGGATCCTGCCCCGATCCGGATCCTCGATATTGGAACAGGCTCGGGATGCATTGCTATATCGATAGCACTCGAGCTACCAGACGCAGATGTTTGGGCGGTCGATATTTCCGAATCAGCCTTGAGTGTCGCGCGCCAAAATGCCGAACAACTTGGTGCCAAGGTGCAATGGGTGCATTCAGACCTGGTCACATCCCTTAAAGGCGAACCATTTGACCTGATAATCTCGAACCCTCCCTACATTGACTCCTCCGAATCTATCCCTGCTGAAGTTCGGGATTTCGAGCCACCCTTAGCTCTTTTTGCCAAAGACGGAGGACTTGAGATTTACCATAGACTTTCCTTGGAGGCAAAGACCTTTCTAAAGATAGGTGGCCAATTGGCAGTTGAAGTTGGGCATGAACAAGCCGCGATAGTGACTGAACTCTTTCAGGCTAATGGTTGGAATTTGGTCAAGATTTCAGAGGACCTTGCTGGGATTCCAAGGGTCGTGCAATTCCAGATAAGCAAATCTGCCCGAGACATTACATAATTCAAGGAATGCAGATCGTCGTACCCGACGAATATAAATATCTTTACGTCAAGAACGCGGAGAGACCGGTTGTTAAGATTCCGGATCCTGTCCTACGGCAAGTTGCAACTGACGTTCCCAAAATCACCAAGAAGACAATCTTGCTGATTGACGATATGTTGCGTATTATGCGCAGGGCCAACGGAGTTGGACTCGCAGCCCCTCAAATTGGAATCCTTCAAAGGGTAATCGTGATTGCACCTGAAGGGATGCGTCCAACAGCACTAATCAATCCCAGAATTGTGAAGGCTGAAGGTGAACAAGTGGGACAAGAGGGTTGCTTGAGCATTCCTGGACTTTACGGAGATGTGAAGCGCTATCAGTATGTTGAAGTAGAAGCATACGATCGCAAAGGTCGAGAAATGGTCTACGAACTGGAAGATATGCCTGCACGAGTCGTTCAACATGAAATAGACCACCTTGATGGGATTTTGTTCATTGATAAAGTCATCACGGAGACACTCCACTGGACGAGCCCAGATAGTGATGACAGCGCTGAATAAATCGTCATGTCGTTGATCTATTTCGGAACCGGTTCGTTTGCTGTCCCTGCATTGCAGGCGCTGGCTAGTCAGATACAGCTTGTGGTAACTCAACCGGATCGACCCTCGGGACGGGGCCTTCGCATGCAGCCTTCACCCGTCAAGCAAGCCGCCTTAGACTTGGGATTGGAAGTCGCAACTCCCGAGAAAACCCGAGCTCCTGAGTGGGCGGAACTATTTGAGTCACTAAAACCTGAAGCTCTCGTGGTTGCCAGCTACGGACAAATCCTTTCACAAAGAGTACTTGATTCCGCCAAGTTTGGAGGAATCAACCTACATGGATCTATCTTGCCGGAATATAGGGGAGCCGCTCCTATCCAACGTTCAATTCTCCATGGAGACGATCTAACCGGGATAACCCTCATGCAGATGGATAAGGGTATGGATACGGGTGATATTATTGAGATCGTTACCACACCCATCGGAGCAGATGAGACTTATGGAGAGCTCCAAGACCGTCTGGCATTAATTGCTGCTGAACTGGCGAATGCATGGGTTCCACGAATTCTAGAAGGCAAGTACCCGCGAACGCCCCAAGACTCCACGAGGGCGACGATTGCCCCAAAGATTGAAAAGTCTGAGGCAGAGCTCTCCATAGAACGAGATGCCAAGGGTGAATACGCTCGTATTCGGGCATTCTTGCCGTCACCTGGCCCGTTCATCCGTACTCAAGTTGGAACGATGAGAATTTCTAGCGCGAAGTTCTCTGGTATGGCGGGAGAGGCCGGAACAATACTAGAGTTGAATCCATTGACTGTAGCGTTCCGGGACGGTTCAATTCAGTTCTTAGAAGTACAACCAGAAGGTAAAAAGAGGATGTCAGGACGAGATTTCGCAAACGGGGCACGCTTGAAGCTTGGAATGCGTTTAGTCTGAACAGATTGTTATGGGATCGCCGAATAGTAATTCTTCATCAATATTGCCCAAGATTTCAAAGAAGCTTGCTTCTCGAACACTTGCCCTCATTGTCGTAGTCGGTGGGTTGGTCTACGGCTTAGAATGGTTTCTCCGTGTTCGATCTGATCTCAAGGGACTCCAAACGGCCAATACCGTCGGTTGGATATCTGCAATTCAGTATCTGCCAGATGGTCAACAATTGGTCTTGATCTCGCCGGACGGGAAGATCCACAAGGATGCTGGCTACAAACCACATTCGACGGATAAGGATGCAGTTTGGTCACCTCATGGTAACTTCCTCTACTTTGTCAGTGATCGTACGGACCAAAACTTCAACCTCTTTCGATGGTCGCCAGGCTCAGACGAGCCAGCAGAACAACGAACTACTGGCACACGTGCAAGAAGTAACCCGAAATTCACTGTCGACATTCCGGATGAAAAGGACTCAACGGCCAAACCCCTGATTACGTGCGGCGGCTTGGTACAACAGTTCGATCCTACAAACCAATCTACCGAGCAGGTTCTCCCACCGACAACCAAGGAGATTGCACAATCTCAAGCTACTGGAGATGAAAATCCGGGAGGCATCGAGAGTCAATTTACGGGTGTCTACGGCAACTTGGGAACCAGTTTCCGAGAGGCTCAATGGTGTGGGGGCAAGACCTATATCGCAGGCATTATGCGCCGGGAGACAGGTGAAGTACTTGTCCTTCAAGGCATGGAGCCTGTGAATGGAAAGCTGCCCCAGCCTCGAGCAGTAGCTTCAGGTGATCGTATCGAAATGGCAGTAAGCCCAAAGGATGGCAACATTGTTTTCTCGGTTGAGAATTTCCGATGGCCAGAGTCCACTCCCCTCGGCCCCGATGGCAAGCCGTTAAAGAAACCATTCATCAATGGGGTGGTTCATTACGACCTGAAAACCGGCAAAGGCGATCTCGTCATGGGTGATCCCAAACTGGCGTTCAGCGGTCCACAAATTCGACCTGATGGTTCCTGTGTATTGGTAACGATTGGAGACTTGGCAAGTGGCACTTTCACGGCCAGAGGAATGCTAACACTCCCTATGGTTCGTGATCCAAACTTCAAGGGTCTGCGAATTCCAGGCGAGATTCACGAACCAAGTTGGAGCCCCGATGGACTTCACATAGTGTTCGCCTTGAGAACCAACGGCAAGCGAGCTATATACGATTACCGAATCGATGACCCATCTCCTCGGAACATTACAGGTGACGATGGTGATTTCGGAGTGCCTCGCTTTTCCCCTCAGACCAAAGCAGACAATTAGTTTGTCATTAAGAAAAGAACATCCCTGGAGCGATCACCAGGGATGTTTTCATTTATCATGGTCACCATTTGCCCATTCAGGCCGCAAATCCAAATGTCAGTTCAAACAAGGTCCGATTAATAAATAGCTCTGCAAGCAAGAGCCAAGTGTAAGGCTTGATCGAGTTCTGAACGCTAGACCTCGCTAAAGTTGGGTCAACCAAATTCAGGTCAATCAATAGAATCGAGGCCCAAATCATCGAGATCACCAGAATCCCACAAGTCATGCCAGGAGCAAGGGTTATGCGGCTCAGTTGGCAACTCATTCAACTGTTTCTGCCACCAACCAACGTCGTGCCACTGACCGCATTTGAATCCGACATTTCGATAGACGCCGATAGGCAGGAAACCCATCGCCTCATGGAGACCGATGCTGGCGGCATTCGGGAGTGTAATCCCAGCATAAGCCATTACGAATCCTTGACGCTTTAGGATTTCGAGTAACGGGGCGTATAGGGCTCTTCCAACCCCTTTCCCTCTAAAGTCGGGAGCATTATAGATCGTGACATCCACTGACCACTGATAGTGGTGTCGAGCACGGTGTTGACTCCCATAAGCATAGCCAGCAACATGGTCATCCGATTCGCAGATGAGCCATGGGAAAACCAAGGTCGTGCTCTGGATGCGTTGAGCTATCTCTGCCATATCCGGTGGCACAGATTCGAAAGAGACAGGAGTCAATTCGACAAACGGGCGGTAGATCTCGGCAATGATGCTGGCATCTCGGGCCGTCGCACGCCGAACACGTAATTCCATTGACAGATTTTAAACCAAGTTACTTCGACTCACATCGATCAAGTATGAATCGAAGTAACACTGTCAGCCGATTTTCACCGCAACACAGATAATGACTTACCCTTCGGAAGAACAAGTTCAAACACGTTGGGTTCGATCTGCTTTCCAGACGGTTGCCGACCATCGATCAAAAGGCGACACGGCGTTTGAGTTCGGACTCGAATCGTCTGTGACGGGTTCTTCGAATTCTCAATGAGGGCCTCAGTAAGAACGCCGTCGGACCACTTAATCGATACTTCACTTCCACCACGGGCCTTAAGGCCATGCACTTCCCCAGACTTCCACTTCTTCGGGATTGCTGGCAATAAGCTGATCGTGAATGGCTGATCGGACTGCTCGCGATGACTTTGCATCAGCATCTCAGCAATGCCGGCGGTCGCACCGAAGTTTCCGTCTATTTGAAATGGCGGGTGAGCATCAAACAGGTTGGGGTAAGTACCACCACCATTGGTGTAGTTGTAGCCAACCGCTCCAGTGGGTTTCAATAGATACCGTAACAATGTTTCTGCGTGGTCACCATCACCCAGTCTTGCCCAGAAACAAAGCTTCCAAGCCATGCTCCAGCCTGTGCTCGCGTCCCCTCGCGTTATCAAAGTCTTTTTGGTCGCCTCTGCTAAATCAGGTGTACCATACCGGGTGATTTGTTCTGATGGATACAAGCCATAAAGGTGAGAGGTATGGCGATGGTGGACTTCCACTTCATCATATGGTTCAAGCCATTCCTGCAGTCGCCCATCAGGACCAATCTGATTAGGAGCCAACTTGGCCCGAGTTTGATCCAATTGGGTAGCCAATTCAGCATCTAGTCCCAATTCTCGTGCCGCGTTAGCAGTGTTCTCAAAGAGTTCCCTAAGAATCTGTTCGTCAATCGTCGGTCCCAAGCAAGTATGTGCCACATCCCCATTGGGCAGTCGAAAAGCGTTTTCTGGAGAATTGGATGGCCCAGTAACCAGCCAACCGTGCTTCGGCTCTTGAACCAAAGTCGAAACAAAGCATTCCGACGCTCCCTTTAGGATGGGATAAATCCGTTTCAGATAGGCGCGATCATGGGTATACAGCCAATGGTTCCATAGGTGCTCACAGAGCCAACCAGAGCCAGTATTAGTACTACCCCATGATGCACTCTCTCCAGGAGCGGTAAATCCCCAAGGGTTGGTGATAACATGAGCGATCCAACCTGGGGCGTTGTAATACGCCTTTGCAGTTCGCTCTCCAGGAGCCACGAGTGACTCAACTAAACTCGTTAACGGAAGATGGCATTCGGAGAGGTTGGTAGATTCTGCCAACCAATAATTCATTTGAACGTTGATATCCAGGTGATAGTCAGCATTCCAAGGAGTTTGGAGTTCTTCCGCCCAAATTCCCTGCAAGTTTGCAGGCAAACCGCCTTCCCGGGAAGATCCGATCAGAAGGTATCGACCAAACTGCATATACAATGTCGCCAATCCAGGATCGTCCCCGGTCGTTTTGAACATTTCGAGCCTTTCAGGTGTTGGGAGGTCGTTTCTGGAGGTGCCGTCCAATTTGAATTCAAAACGCCCAAACAGCGATCGGTAATCCTTCTCCTGCGCCGCTCGAAGCTGTTTCCAACTCTTCTTGCAAGCCGAATTTACTTGACGGAGTGTTTCAGTCAAGTAATTAGAACCCATGTGCTTGCCAGCAATCGGGCCAGAATAGTTCGTCCCGGCAGCCACCAGAACCATTGCCTCAGTTGCACCGTCGACCGAAACTCGTCCATTCTGAATAGAAATCTTGGCGGCTGGATCAGCAACAACTCGTACCCGGCCGATATAGGCAGTGCCGTTACCTCCGGTACCGTCATTCAGATGTCCTTCAATGCTGATACCGTTCGGACCATCTTGCTTCACGGTTCCTCGTTCTTCTCGGTCCAAGGATAGGTCGAAAGAAACCGAGTGTGGATTTTTTGACGTAATGCGATAGACAAGCACCTGGTCGGGAGCACTTGCAATCAACTCCCGTGTTTGATCTTGAGTGCTGAGCGTTGCTTTAGCGGATCGAAGGTCTAGCTCCCGTCTGTAATTGGCGGGAATATCACCCATTCCTTTAAAATCCAATCGTAAATTCGCAAGCATCTGATAGCAACCATATGGACCATCTTTACCGTTTCCTGAACTGCTTCCAGGACCATCGCATGTGAAGGCGCTATCCATCATCGACTCTGCCTGCGCATTCTTCCCTTGCATCAGCAAGTCGAGGATTTTGGACCGCATCATGTAAGCGTCCTTTCGGTTCTGATCCAATGCTCGTCCAGACCACATCGAAGCCTCGTTCAAGACAATTCGATCATGAACAGTATCTCCGAACAACATTCCACCCAGCCGCCCATTACCAACCGGTGTAGATGAATGGAAACTACCGGCCGGCTTATCAAACCAGATTGTTAGGGGATCTTCCGTGGGCTTGGAAATCGTCATGGCTGCCAACAAACAAAGCATATGGAATTATGGCTTTGACTAGGTTGTAATCGTAAGCGAAAATGCAGAAAGCCGCTCCAGTTATAAACCGGAGCGACTCTAATCGAGCTGTAAATTACGGTTAGTGGTTTCCGTGGATTATGGTTGCTCTAGCTCCAAATGCAGGTGCCACAGCTCCGGCAACGGCATTTAGAACAATCGGAGTAAGCGTCTGCTGAATAGCCGGATTCACAGAGCCCTGAGCATCCGACATTCCAACAAGCGTGATTGCGTTTGCTCCAGTTCCAGAAAGGACGTTGCCGACAGTAACGTTAAGTTGGGTCGCAACCACTGTTTGGGTTCCAGCTTGCGTAAACAGCACATTATATGTTCCTGGAGCCAAGTTGTTCACCTCAGACGAGAACCCTGAATTGAATGCACCAACCGACCGGATCGTTGGAGCCAATCCCGTCGGCGTCGTTTGCGTCGTTACATAGACATCGACTGATGGTTGAACGACTGATGTGTTCACAAACATCATGCGAGCATTGCCAGAAGTTGGCTCTGTGACATCCATAGGGAGGATTGCGATTGATTGGTTATTGGAGCTACCGTAGGCAAACAGAGCGTAATACTGCCCCTGCGTAAAGCCCGACAGGTAGGTTGTGCCAGCCAACTGAGTTCCAACGTTGTTGGTCACATAAATCTGAGCGTTTGTGCCAGTGTTCACGGCAACAAATCCGGGTGATGCAGATCCAAAACCAACATTATTCAGAACACTCGTCCCGTTGGCGGTAATGGTTACACTTCCCACATTTGGATCAGCGTTCACTCCGAGAGCATTGGCAGTTCCACCATTACCTGATCCACCTCCGCATCCGACCAATGCAAGTGCAACACAAACTCCAGCAAAAATCCTTTTAGCCATATTAAAGGTTTACTCCCAATCTAAGAGTCGAAGTTCTTAGAATGCCTTCATACGCAGGATGCTTGCATTATTTTAACGAATCACTGGTATCTAGCCCGAGCGATTACATCGCGGGCAAACATGAAACCGAGAGTCGTAATCCTCGCCACAATTTGGACAATAGAGCCACCCTTCATCTGGAGTTTCCCAGTCTTGAGAAGCGCCTTCCAGTTGCTTCTCATGTTCCTTCAATAAGTCTTGGATGCTGTACCGATGCCTTCGGAACTGGATCAGATTGATAATGGCTCCCAAGAAAAGCAGGAACGACAATGTGATCAAAGCGTCAACGATTACATTGCCAGAGCCATATACAGCACCCGAAGCAAAAAGGGCCACAAACCCAAGGGCAGTGTATAAGATGAATTGCGAACGGTAACGCTCTTGAATTGGCTTACCCCTTCAATCGGATTCCATGATAGGAGTTCTCAATCTTCCCCTCTTTCATCAGCATGCCAATGATCTTCTTGAACGATCCCTTGCTCATCCCGAACACTGCTCGAATGGTCTCTGGGGGAGTTTGGTCGCTATAAGGAAGAAATCCTCCATTTTTACGCAGCAACTCCAAAATAGCTGGCGCATGACTGACTACAGATTCATAACCTTGAGGACTCAGGGAGAGTGATATCTTGCCATCCTCTCGAATCTTCTTAATATAGGCGGTGCGTCGCTCACCGATTCTCAATCGCTCAAAAACTTCATCTGGGAATATTGCTGCTGAGTATTGATTATCGATAATGGCCATGGTCCCATCATCGGTATGGTTCGTGAATATCGCTTCCACTTGCTGGCCCTCTCGGAGGGCTGAAGTATCGGGAGAGAGATACTTAGAGAGTTTTGTGCTACCAATCAAGCGATTCGTCAACTTATCGAGTACGACTCGGACGACATATCCTCGATCGACATGCAATGGAAACTTCTGCTCCGCCATCGGAATCAACAGATCTTTCTCTAACCCCCAATCCACAAAGGCACCGATCTCCGAGACACTCAACACTTTTAATAAGGCGAACTCACCGGCTGTTGCCTTGGGATGCCTTGTTGTTGCGACTGGACGATCTTGAGAGTCCGTATAAACGAATACTTTCAGTCGATCCCCTATTCTTGCTCTGAGGGGGACTTGACGGATTGGAAGCAACACGTCTGATTCACCGTCCGTGAGATAGACTCCAAAGTCAACTTCACGGACGATTTCCAACTCGTTGTAGCTTCCAATCGTGATCATTCTAGATTAGGCGACGGTAACGTCTTTGTTCAGGTAAATATCCTGAATTGCATTCAAAAGTGCAGCTCCGTCAGCCATCGGCTTTTGGAACGCCTTTCGTCCGCTAATCAGACCCGAACCGCCTGCTCTTTTATTGATGACAGCGGTCTTAACTGCTTCAGCCAAGTCGTTCTTACCAGATGCACCACCGCTGTTAATCAAGCCAATGCGCCCCATGTAACCATTTGCAACCTGATAGCGGCAAAGGTCAATCGGATTCTCGCTAGAAAGGGTCGTATAGACGCGCTCGTCAGTCTTACCGTAGTCGCCTGCCTCTCCCTTCAATGCCTTGTATCCACCATTGTTCTCAGGAAGCTTCTGCTTGAGAATATCGGCTTCAATGGTTGCACCAAGGTGATTTGCTTGGCCGGTAAGGTCAGCTGAAACGTGATAATCCTTATCCTTCTTGAAAGCTGGATTTCGCAGGTAGCACCAAAGGATAGTAGCCATTCCAAGTTCATGGGCAAGCTGGAATGCCTGTGAAACTTCTTGAATCTGTCGAGTGCTTTCATCGCTACCGAAGTAGATAGTTGCACCAACTGCCACAGCACCCATGTTCCATGCTTGCTCAATTGATCCGAACATAACTTGGTCAAATTTATTCGGGTAAGTCATCAATTCGTTGTGATTGATCTTTACCACGAACGGAATCTTGTGGGCATATTTGCGGCTTACCGACGCCAAGACACCGAAAGTGGATGCAACCGCGTTACAGCCTCCTTCGATTGCAAGCTTAACGATATTCTCTGGGTCGAAGTAGACAGGGTTTGGAGCAAAGCTTGCACCTGCACTGTGCTCAATGCCCTGGTCAACAGGCAGAATGCTCAAGTAACCGGTGTTGGCGAGTCGTCCTGTTCCATAAAGCGCCTGAAGGGAGCGAAGGACTTGGGGATTGCGATCAGATTGGGCAAAGATTCGGTCAACGAAATCAGAGCCTGGCAGATGTAGGTTCTCTTTTGAAATTGTCGTGCAAGTATGGGTCAGAAGAGAAGCGTCTGCCCCTAGTAGTTCTTGGATTTTATCAGTAGTCAATTTTCCATTTTCTCCTATGGTCTTGGCTGTTCTTTACAGCGTACCTAGAGAACGTGGAAAACGACCAACGGTATTTCAATTTTGATCATGCATGGAAATGGCAGTATCACACCGAGAATAAACATTAACCATGGCGACAATCGAATTCGAAACGGGACCGACACGACACTGAATACCAAACAGAACAATGCCATTGCAGCAAGTGAGGTTTGAACTCCAGACAAGTTATTTGCGGCATAGATTCCCAAGTCAGTATTCTCATGATAATGCATGACCATCCACGCAAATGCCATTTTGGGAACCAGACTCCCAATGCCGAACAGGGTCTGGTTGGGCACACAAAACGGCAAAGCAAGACAAAGAAAAATAGTCAAACCTGGCAAAAGTGAGGGACTTAATCCCAGCGCTTGATTTGAAGCCCAAGTGGTTGATATGGGAAGTGTGGCTATGCTGACGACAAGGGCAAAGATAGCCCAAAAGTTGGTCCAACTCTTATTTAGGCAAATCTCCTGCTTGGGAATCGCCACCATAGTAACGGCAAACAACATCACATCAAGGAAAGAGATGACTTCGGCGAATTGAGCGACATGACTTGCCGCCATCACCTCTCGCATAGTCAATCCTAGAATCGCAAGAACAGCTAACCCACATGCTGAAATTAGTGCCATGCGAGGAATGCTCATAGCGGCGAACTCAGTTTCTATTGGTAACTTGGGATCAGTGGTCATCCTTTTCTAACGTAGTCCTACGGGTGTTGATGGCATCCGTTGCTTCAGCACTAGATTGTCCCCTATATCGACTCCATGTACCAATTTTCTTCAACAAAGGCTCGCAGAATTCTTGTCCGACATGTTCTGAATTCAAGCCTTGATTGATCTGCCAGAATCTTCTCCAAGCATGAAAGAGGTTCACATAATCGGTTGCGGAGGCCACGGTCGCGTTCTGGCCGAAGCGGCCTATGCAAGTGGGATGAAAGTTGTCGCGTTTTGGGACGACCGAGAGTCTACGTGGGGAACCGAACTAACGGGGATTCCCATCCGAGGCCCCATCCACTCCATTGCAGAGATTCCGGATGCTCAGGCGATTATTGCCATTGGCGATAATCGATCTCGAAAGAGAATCGCCGACTCGCTTCCGACTGTTCAATGGGCAAATATTATCCATCCATTTACGACGCTGGCACGCGACGTACAGTTGGAGACAGGAATCGTCATTTGTGCGGGAGTTGTCGTGCAGCCAGGCGCTAAAATTGCAGCCCACGCCATATTGAACACATCTTGCAGCGTAGATCACGACTGCAAGATCGGCAGGTACAGCCAAATATCCCCAGGCTGTCACCTTGCGGGTGGTGTTATCGTTGGAGAAGGAGCGATGCTTGGCACTGGATGCTCAGTAATCCCCTTACGAACGATTGGAGACTGGTCCATAGTTGGCGCCGGGGGAGCCGTCGTAAGAGACGTCCCAACTGGCTCAAAGGTTTTGGGTGTACCGGCCAAGCCACTATAAATAGATGAACCCGACTAGAATTCTTTCAAGTCGGGTTCATCTATCTAAGCCTGAATTCTATAGTCGGAAAAGTCTACTGATTAGCCAAACGATGAAGATGAAGAACAAGACTCCAATCATCATGCGCATGAAGCTAAATCCACCTGGCTCATAGTATCCATTCACCATAACGGGCGAACCGTAGTAGAAGGCCGGATGAAAAGGGGTCCAGTAATACCAAGCTGGGTGGAACCAGTAACTTCCCCAACCTCCATACGAGTGAATGACAAGGCCATTGTAGTAGTGGTATCCGCCGTAATAGCTGTAACCACTTCGGCTAAACGTGCCACCTCTCGGTGCAAACGGCGATCCGCCTCGGGACTGCGTGCTGGTAAAGGTTCTAGGGCCGCCAAATCTGTTGGTTCCTGAGCCAAACGAGCCCGAACCGACTCTTGTACTACCTGAACCACTGCGAATCCCACCAAAAGAGCCGCGTGTAGAACCACCGCCAAAGGATCCCCGAGTGCTACCACTGCCAAAGCTACTGCGTGTTGACCCGCTTCCAAAGCTGCTGCGGGTTGAACCACCACCAAAACCACCGAAGGAAGAACGCCCACTGCTAAAGGATCGTCCTCCACCTCCAAATGAGCCGCCTCGCCGTTGGGCTAGAGCGTCAAGCGGTAACAACAAAACTGCCGCCATAAAGAGCGCAGTCAGGAAGTGAAAGAATCTAAGCTTGCGAAGCATCATTTAACTCCACGATTATAACAGCGTAAAGGTTTCAGCGTTTCCACTGCCAATTCCGTGACCTTGAAACAGGCTGATATAGCACTGAACGATGTTCTGATCTGCATCAATCTCAAGATAGAGCTCAGCCATGCTCATAGTCACATCAATTTCTTGGTAAAAGACCTGGATGTTTTCAAAGGCAAAGTGAGGATCACGATTGACGATCAACAGGTTGTGCCGAGGAACCCGAATCTCCAACGACCCAGGAAAGATTCCGATCTCCGTATCTGGGTCATCTTGAAGGGTTAGATAAGCGGTCATATCGCCGCCGCGGTCATTTCCCAACCAGCCACGGGCTCGGCGAAAACTAATATAAAGGCGAGTGGCAAATACCTCTTCCCCGTTGTTGAAAAGCGTTGTCGTATCCCAACTGCCCTGGGTCTCGAAAACCAGACTGTTCATCATGATAGTTCTATTCGTTTCAAATGTTCGTTACGTTGCGACCTGACGAACCTACTTAGGATAACCGTTTGGAAAGGCCAGGCGCCAATCCCAAGCAGATTGCACCATTTGCGTGAGATCCGTAAATTGGGGTGACCACCCCAAAACAGACTTGGCATGATCAAATCCTGCGACAAGAACGGCTGGATCGCCACCTCGGCGCTCTCCTTCCAAGATAGGGATATCGTGTCCAGTAACCCAGCGAGTAACTTCGATCACTTCCTTGTTGGTGTATCCCATGCCACTACCAAGATTGAAAGCTTCAGCACCCAATTCATCAATTGCTTGCAAGCCAAGAATATGTGCTCGAGCAATGTCTGAGACATGAACATAGTCCCTTACACACGACCCATCTTTAGTGGGATAGTCTGTTCCAAATAATGTCAAGTTTTCGCGACGTCCTTGGACGACTTGGAGGAGCAAGGGAATTAGGTGAGTCTCTTTGACTCGATCTTCTCCATTGTGAGCGGTTGCTCCGCAAGCGTTAAAGTACCGAAACGATACGTGTCGAATTCCAAAAGCACGTCGATACCAACCCAGAGCCCTTTCAAAAGCCAACTTGGTTTCGCCATAGGAATTAACTGGATTCTTGCTGTTTGCCTCAGTAATAGGGACTGTCTCAGGTTCTCCAAAAATCGCTGCCGTGGATGAAAAGATCAGACGTTCAACCCCGTGACGTCTCATTGACTCCAACAAATTGATACCACCTTGGACATTGACGGTATAGAACTTGCCAGGATCAATAACAGATTCTCCAACGGCAGCTTCTGCTGCAAGGTGAACAACAGCTTCAAATTGATGTTGAACAAATACTTCTTCAACTGCACGAGAATCCACGATATCAACTTTGTGAAATTCGGCCTGATCAGGCACAGCCGAACGATGCCCATACCGGAGATCGTCAATCACGACGACCTCGTGTCCATCGCAGAAAAGTCTATTGGCAATTACGCTGCCAATGTATCCGGCTCCGCCGGTGACGAGAATTTGCATCTAGTGCGACTCCTGAAGAAAACTTAATATGGATGGAACAGCGTCAAGAAGGTCTTCATGCACTGTCCACCGTCCAGAGCCATTCACCAAGACTTCACTTTCATGGCTACGCCCCAGACCGGTTCGAACCAGCTTACCTGTCACCCCCGCTGCTTCGGCTGCTTGTAGATCTCTAAGAGCATCCCCGACCAAGACGGAGCGATGAAGGTCCACCGACCACTCTTCGGCTGCTTGGAAAATCATTCCAGCCTTCGGCTTTCGACATTCACAACCCTTATCTGGATGATGTGGACACATGTACCACGCCAGAATATTCGCTCCATGGTCTCGAAATTCTTGGACTATGGTTTCAAATATCTCTGATACGGCTTCGTATGAGACAATGCCTTTACCGATTCCGGACTGATTGGAGACCACGATAATTCCATAGCCAGCCGAGGATATTATCTGAGCAGCTTTCAATGCTTCTGGAAAGACAGATACATCATCCATGGAACGCACATAGTCTGGACGGTCCTCAATCATTACACCATCTCGGTCAAGGAACACGACCTGCCGCAAGTTCACCTTTTCAGAGGCATTGGGACTACTCATTTCGTGATGTGCTTATCCAATACGTCTGCAATATGGTCTCCAATGGCAAGCGAAGCAGTTGCAGCTGGAGAGGGAGCGTTTACTACGTGCACTATTCGTTCAGACTCTGTAAAGCTGAAATCATCAACTAGGGCCCCATTGGGCGCTACCGCTTGGGCTCTGATGCCTGAAGGGGCCGCGTGTATATCCTTAGCTTGAATTTCAGGGATCAATTGTTGCAAAGATTTGAGGAATAGGGTCTTACTTGCGGACCGCATCATCTCCTGAATCCCCATCTTCATGTGCTTGGCAGCGAGTTTACGGAAGCCAACATAGCCCAAGCTCTCCATGAGATCAACGAGATTGATTTGAAGTTTGCCGTACCCTTCTCTGCCTAATGCCAGAACAGCGTTGGGGCCACATTCAACACCGCCCAACACCATACGTGTAAAGTGGACGCCCAAGAAAGGGAACGAAGGGTCAGGTACCGGGTAAATCAAATTTTTGCAAAGGTGAAAGGCGCTGGGTACAAGTTCAAAATATTCACCCCGGAATGGAATAATCATTGCCTCGGGTTTTTGTCCAGAACACTTTACGACTCGATCCGAATACTGCCCTGCACAGTTGATCAGAAAACTGCTTCGAAACTCCCCCTTGGTGGTTTCGGCAACAACTTCATCACCTGACTCGCGAATGGTCCGTACTTGAGCACCAAATACAATCTGATGCCCGAGCTGTTCCAATTGCTTCACAATCGCGCGACACATTCCAACGTAATCGACAATCCCAGTCTCTGGGACATGAATTGCCTTGATGCCAGCTACGTGGGGTTCAAATTCCAACAACTCACTGCGCTCAATCAGCCGACACTGAATGCCGTTTTCGTTGCCACGCTTGTAGATATTTTCCAGGCGCTCAACTTGGCTATTGTCCACCGCAACAATAACCTTCCCACATCTTTCGAATGCGACACCATTGTCTTCGCAAAATCTTTCGAGTTGAAGCCGCCCATCACGACAGGTCTTTGCTTTGAGTGAGCCTGGTTTGTAATAGATCCCAGAATGGATGACACCAGAATTCCTACCGGTTTGATGTAAGCAAATGTCCGCTTCCTTTTCGAGAACGGTCAACCGGACATCAGGGTGTCTCAGGGCAAATTTAAAGGCGGCGGATAGTCCAACTATCCCGCCGCCTACAATTGTGACTTGCGTCGAACTCACCTAACCGTAACCTGATCCTGTGTACCTTGGGTAGTCGGTTCTTGGTAGCTATGCTCGATCAAAGACTTGAGCCATGCAATATCAGTTGTGAGGTACTTCTGACCTTCTTTGTTCGTGAGGAATTGAACGTTGCTGTATCTATCATCACGGTAGTCAGTGACCATTCCATCTTGGAATGCCTTGATAACTTGAGCAATTCCAGCCTCAAGCGTCCACTTCGGCTTAAAGTTCAGGCGCTGAGCGATCTTGGTAAATCGAACGCGATAGTTTCTTCGATCCCCGTCTGAGATGCTGTAAACACATTCCGCAGTTGGAACCTGACGCTGAATCATCGCTCCCAGCTCACCAAGAGTCTTGTTCTGGTCCTCAGAGCCGACATTAAAGATTTGACCTCTAACGACATCAATTGGAGCCTCGAGAACTGCCAAGATCGAACCTGCCGTATCGTCTACGTGAACAAATGGGCGCCATTGATCAGCACCGAAAACCGTGATTTTTCCATCAACGATTGCCTTTGCCGTCAAGAGGTTCACTACCAGGTCAAATCGAGTTCGACCTGAGAGACCGTAAACCGTACCAAATCTCAAAATTGTGGTAGCAAATTGATCGCTATTTAAGGCAGCCAATACCTTTTCGGATGCGATCTTGCTTCGTGCGTAGAGCGACACTGGGTTGAGGGCGGATCTTTCGTCCAGAATCTCATCGCTCGTTCCATACACGCTACATGTGCTGGCAAAAATGAATCTCTTTACACCTCGAGCCTTTGCCACTTCTGCAATGGTTCGAGTAGCTGTCAAGTTCACTTCAATCGTAAAATCTTCATCCAAAGCACAAGCTGGATCGCCTACAATCGCTCCAATGTGGATAACTGCGTCAACTCCATCCATCGCCTTGACAACTTTATCGAGTTGACGGAAATCACCACGAATTACTTCGAGTCTCTCGTGATTCAACAGTTCCGCGACTGGCTCTTCGCCATACATGAACAGGTCGAGCAGACGAACCTTGTGACCGCGGTCTAATAATTTGGGAAGCAAGGCAGACCCTACATATCCCGCACCACCAATCACCAAGACAGTTGGAGCGTCAGCAGCAGCTACGATGCTTGGCGTCTGAACTTGCTCTTGATCCTGCAGCATCTTCCATGCTGTTGACCAAAGTCTAGATCCGACTTCAATGACGAGCGCCGTGATATATGAAGCCAACAGCGCGCTTCGGGGAAGGATCGTCGCTGATGGAATCAAGTAAGAAATCGCCGCCAAACCGAGAAACACTGCAGTAACAGCCTGTGCGACAATAAGTGCCTTGTATTTTCCTCGATATCCCCTACCTCGTGTATAAAAACCGAAAGCATAGAAAACACCGAGTGCGGCAGCCGTATAAACGGGTGCCCATGGTAGGTAGCGTGAAAGTAGATTGGTGAATGTCTCACCACCATTTGTTGAATTTCTGCTTTCATCAACCAAAACCGAACTGACAAATCCAGCTATTACAGCCGAATTCAGCATGAGAGCATCGGCAAAGCACCTTAGTGCAATGTCAAGCTTTCGGTTCCTATTAAAACCGGGTTGCTCCTTCGTCATCGTATCCTCTCTAATTCGAAAAATAACCGCTTCAAAGCAATTCTTGCCGTAATGCCTTTCATTGCCGAAGCGCAAATAAACTAGTTCCCAAAAGGAACCAACTTGTAAAGTATACACCGAACCCGTCTAACCTGAACCAAACGGGACCATGTCCCTAAGGGGGGTAAGGTCATTCCTTGACCATTTCTTAAGAAAACTCCAGATATCTGGGCTGAATGAAACTCGAAGAGAATATAAGCTCTACTTGTTCCAAGAAGCATATGCCGATTCCAAATGATCGACGAACCGATTGGAAAGGTCTCGCCGATCAAACTGGGATTCCGCAAGAGCACGGGATCGCTTCCCCATGGCCAATCTCTCACTCGAATCAAGCTTATACATCTGTTCTATTGCATCCGCCAAAGCATCTGATTTATCCGGATCAGCATAGACGCCACATTGGTATTCCTCAACAAGGTCCTTAACCCAACCTGGGTGGTTAACCAGCACCGGCAAACCATAGCTGAGATAATCGAAAAACTTGTTGGGCGAACTCCTGTAATAAAAGGTATGAATGTTATCCAAGATCATAAGTCCCAGATCTGCTTCCACCATGAGGGCCTGGAGTTTGTTTTTTGGTATCGGATCGAAGAAACGAACGATTTGGGAGAGTCCTTCAGCTTCAACTCGTTTTTGAATAGAAGGCTTTTTTGCGCCATCTCCAATGAGCACAATCCTCAAACGATCCAGCCCTCTGGCTTTGAGAATAGATGCCGCATCAATCAATTTATCGAGCCCATTGGCGAAGCCATGTGCGCCGGTAAAGGCCGCTACAAAGTCACCGTTTTCGATACCTGGAAGCTCAAAATTCCTACTATCGGTAGGAAAAACACATTCGTTATCTGAACCATTTGGAACCATAGCAACGAGCTCCCTAGGAACCTTTTTCTCAGTGAATGTCTCAATCATTCCAGGGGAGAGAGCTATATAGGCATCTGCGGCCCGGTAAGCCATAGTTTCCAATAAGCCAATTAGCCCAAGAACAATCGAATTCTTGATTACTCCCATTGCTTTGGGAGCTTCTGGCCAAGGATCTCGAATCTCGAATACAAAGGGCCGCTTCTTTAGCCGGAATATCTTCATTGCGATCCCTGGAATTGCAGCGGTCAAAGGTGCAGATGTCGCGAACAAGAGATCGTAATCCTCTTTCAGGGCCAACATCGTGCTTCGAACCGCGTATTTCGCAAACACGACGATACGACGCTGGAAACTCAGCCGATTGGAATAGGACAACTGATACTCAATGACTCGAATCCCGTCAACAACTCCCTCACGGCGCCCATTGACAAATTCGGTTTGGATGCCAGATTGCCCCGTGGTGTTGGATGCACATACAACGGTGACTTCGTGACCACGTGCCAACAGTCTCTTGGCCATTTCATACGAACGCGTTCCGGCAGCTCCGGCTCGGGTGGAAAAATGTTGATGGAAGTAAAGTACTTTCATTGCCTTCTAACTGGGTTTAAGGGTTGCCCCCGACCTGGAGAGATCCCCAGCGGTATCCATCCTCCACTCTTTCTACTGCCATCCGTCCAATGGTGGTAATAAGACGAGAATTGCCCGTCAATTGACAAGTTGTCTTGACCAAGTCAACCGGCGCTAGCTCCCCATAATACTGGCTCGTCACCGTTTCTGGTGAATCAAGTTGCCCGTGAACAAACTGAGTTTGAATCTCATTAAGGGAACAGATCCTGACCTCAGAGTTCCATGCCATGGACTTTGCACCCTGAACGCTGGCTTCCCAACCACCGATTGGATTCAACCTCCATCTCAGGGTGGCGAACGCTGAGCGGCCTTCGTCTAACAGTAAGTCATCCACAATGAGCCAATTGCCATTTTCGCCATAGATCGTGCGACGATGGACGACCCCATCGAGAGACTTGTATCCATAGTGCTCACCCGAAAACTGACATTTATCAGCATCAAATTTTAGAAGTTTGGATTTTGTCCAATCCAACCAGAGGAACCTGCTGCCTTTGGTCATTTGACTATGTCCATTGATCTCAATGGTGCTATGGCTCGATGTTTCTTTCAGCTTTGATCCGAAATCTTGGGGATCGTAATATTGGTAGGTACCAGCATCCAGAACAATATTAGTGCCCCCGATCCAAATATCAGCAGCCAACATATCTGCATGTCCTGGACGGCATTTATAGCTGTGACAGCGGGTCAACAAAAAGCTGTTCTGATTACGGAGCCCGTAATATCCACTCTCGCCTGCGGAAAAAGACTTCGGATTAGTCGGTTCGCCTTTAGGGCTTACTCCGAGCCATGCCAGTTCTTCATTCCAAAGACCATCAGCAAATACACGCCCTGTGTCGAGTAATGCAGAAAGGGTTTGACAACATGGCCTGAAATCAAGGTAGTCGCAACCGCAGAGGCAGAAGATGTTGGCACCATCGTTCGCACCGTAATTCGGAACTCTACCAGTGGCATGTTCGACCATCGCTGACATAAAGGAGACGGTTGAGTGGAGTCTGGAAAGGATGGATTGAGAAATCGCTTCGCCTCTCGCGCGTGCAACAAACAGGTAAATAGACGCATCACGCATCGCGAGCCGCTGATAGGTTAGCGATTGTTGGACATAACCTCCATCTTCCGCAAATTGGTCGAGAACTTGATATTCGAAAAGCTTCTTGCCGCGGGAAACCCATTGAGAGGCTCCTGGCTCACTCGGAAGACAGGTGCCAGCTAAGTAAAGCGCTACAGCTTCACTGATACCATGATTGTTTCTTTGGGAAAGCGCATAACCGATGGCGGCATCTACTCGATCAGCTAGATAAACCACCGCCTGCCAGAGCAACTTGATCCTCTCAGGTGTCGTTGCCGGAGCATCCTTAAACGCTCCGTCCGCAAATGCCAGGGCAAATATCTTAAACGAGGACTCTTGGCCACACTTCCAATTAATGCCTGTATTGGGCGGATTCGATGCTCGCCAATCCTCAAAGAGGGTCCAGAACTGTTCAGCATAGCGGTCTTCCCTTGTTGCAGCATAGGCTCGTCCTAAAACAAAAACCCACTCAAACCTAGATGGCTCCCATATCCATTTGATATCTCCCTGTTCTGGATGAAAATCTGGGATTAAACTCCAATGAACCGCTTGCGTGCGATATTGGGTTTTAGGGTTCTCTCGCCACGTCGGCGGGATTCTCAACCAATGACGCGAGAAGTAATGATTTTCTCGTTTTAAAACATGCCCAGCCTGAACAATGATGTCTTGGGCATCGCCTTGAGCACTCCGAACGGCGTCCAAGCTAATTTCTCGAAAAGGATTGATAAGTCCTTGTGTGTTCGCCTCACGACAGTCAATCCATTCCAAAGACGGATTCCGCTTGCGATAATAACCGGTCTTTAGACGAACTTTGTGCTGCGCAAAACTTGCGAGGTTTCTCCAGCCAAGATCCTTAAGGACTGGTAGAAGCTTCTTGACGCGACTTGCTCGCTTAAGGACCTTGGCCATTCCGGTTATCTAGACGCTCGGATTTGATCAACAGCGTCAAAAACCGCTTCAGTAACTTCAAGCAATTCGTTCCAAGGGATTGGGGATCCAGTTCCTTTTCGGACTCGATCAACTACCTCGGCTACCTCAGCAAAATGGCCTTTATCCTGCTTCTTGAGTTTCATTCCATTAAAACCGTTCCATCCAAAGCCGGTTAAGGCTCGGAAGTTGTCCAGCTGAAGGACCTTGCCGTCAACAAAGACTTCGATGCGCTCCTTCGCCAACCCCTTGTGACCCGATGCCAAGTAGTGGATTGTTGCCATTGAACCATCTTCAAAACTTAGATTTATCGTTGACTCATCCTCGATTGGATTCCCTGATCTATCGTGAGCAGACGATGCTTGGACCTTGACAATCGCACTCCCGACCAGATACCTAGCCAAGTCGACGAAATGACAACCCTCTCCAATAATTCGTCCTCCACCAATCGCCGGATCATGATTCCAATTATTCGCAGGAATGGCACCCGCATTGATCATCATCACTACTGACTTGGGTCCAGCGGTCGAGCTGAGAAGCTGTCTAGCCTTGATAGAAAGTGGAGAAAACCGGCGGTTAAACCCTACCATTACGAATGGATTCTCGACGGACTGGTAACTCTGTTTTAAGCTTTCAAGTTCTTCTCGAGTAATCGCCAGAGGTTTCTCAACAAAAACCCTCTTGCCGCTCTTGAGTGCTCTCTCAACCAATCTAGAATGTGAATCGTGACGTGTAGTAACGAAAACAGTGTTCGTTTGTGAGTCATTGAACAGCAGGTCCAAATCGGTAGTCGACTGTTCAAAGCCGAACTTCTTACCAAGATGGGTACTCGTGATACCTTTGCTCGATGCAATCGTCCTCAGCCGTGCCCCAGTGGACTGAAGAGCAGGCAACATCACCAAACTAGTGAATCCACCTGCGCCGATCAGGCCAACTCCTACTTCCTGAACTCCTGCGGCGGCACTTCCAGGACTGAGTGAAATCACACGACTGGGTAATTCTTGTTCGGCATCTGGGTACTCGAGAACAAGCCCCAATGCCCCTTTAGCATCAGGCCCATAAGCTTCTACAGCTTTGTCGAACGGGAATCGGTGCGTAATCAGACCTTTCAGATCCAATCTTCCCGATGCAATTCCATCCAATATGGCCTGAAAATTCCTTTGTTCTGTCCATCGAACGAATCCTATCGGGTAGTCGATTCCCTGCTGTTCATAAACATCATCGTATCGACCGGGACCATACGAACACGACACTTGGAATGAAAGTTCTTTCTCGTAAAAATCCTCCCTCGATAATTCCAACCCCGTCACGCCGACGAGGATGATTCGGCCTCGCTTTCTGCACATGAGCGCAGCCTGATGCATCGGTTCGTTACTCTTGCTTGAAGCAGTAACGAGAACTCCATCAACTCCGTGCTCGTTCGTCAACTTCATCGCTGTCGCTACCGGATCTCCACCTTGCGACAGATCAACCACGTGCGCTCCATAAGACGCTGCCCTCTCGCATTTCTCTGTCGAGTAGTCAATGCCAATCACATGGCATCCCTGGGCCAACAGAATTTGGGTTGTAATCAGTCCAATCAAACCCAACCCGGTGACGACAAACGTTTCTCCAAAAGTTGGCGCTACTAGCCTCGTTCCTTGAAGTGCAATAGAAGCAATTACTGTGAAAGCGGCTTCATCTAACGAAACGCTGTCAGGAATCTTCGCGCACAAATTCTCAGGCACTACAACGTATTCCGAATGGGGTCCATTGGAGATTACTCGGTCACCGATTTGAAATCCTCTGACACCAGCACCCACTGATACGACAATTCCAGCGTTCGAATATCCCAATGGTATAGGCTGGTCTAGCTTTGATCTAACCGCATCCAAAGTAGGCATGAGGCCATCTGTCTTTATCTTCGCCAAAACTTGGGCCACTTTGGCCGGTTGCTGGCGCGCTTTATCAAGCAAATTAGCCCGTCCAAAATCCACCAGCATACGCTCAGTTCCGATCGAAACCAAACTTCGTTGCGATCGAATTAGGATCTGCCCTTTGCTGACTGCAGGGACTGGAATCTCTGCCAAGATAGTTTCGCCGTTACCGAGATTTTGGAGAATTTGCTTCATACAATGGCCAACTGGAACTCAATCCATGATTATCCGCACTTACGGGGTCCTGAATCATCGTTGAGTTCAGAAAACTGAAAGACTTGGGGCGTAAATCCCTATCCTACTAAAAGGCCACAGTAGTCAAGCACACGTTTCCCTGTGGTATCCAAGCCTTTAAACTGACGATGCTTAACCAGTACTGCAACAATATCTGAATGATCAAGGGCCTCACTCAATTGCGCCAGCGGTATTGATGAATGCGTGTCTATGTTGGGCTCTACTGCTACGACATTGCATCCATGTTCCATCAGCTCATGTACGATCTCTAAAGCAGGCGATTCCCTTAAGTCAGCGATGTCTGGCTTGAAAGCCAATCCCAAACATGCAACATTGGCCTTCCTACCCAATTTCGCATCCATGCTATTTGCTTCAGAAAGAATCTGATGCGTGACCCATTTTTGCTTGCTGTCATTAACTTCCCGGGCCGTTCGAATGATTCGCGCCAATTCTGGGTTCTGGTCGACAATAAACCAGGGATCAACGGCAATACAATGACCACCGACTCCGGCGCCAGGCTGAAGAATCTTTACTCGAGGATGTCTGTTAGCGAGTTCAATCAACTCCCAAACATTGATTCCTTCTTCCGCACAAAGCATCGAGAGTTCATTTGCGAATGCGATATTCACGTCTCTAAAACTATTTTCAACGAGCTTTGCCATTTCAGCGGTCTTACAGTCGGTGCCAAAGACCGTTCCTTTCACAAACGTCTCGTAGAAGCTTTTCACTCGTTCTGTAGCTTCACTTGTAACGCCGCCAATAATACGGTCGTTGAGGACCAACTCGGTCATGATCTTGCCCGGCAGAACCCTCTCAGGGCAATATGCAATGGAAAGGCCAGTGATATCAACACCAGCATCTGCAAGAGTCTTTTGTACAAGCAACGTAGTCCCCACAGGTGATGTTGACTCCAGAATCACCATGTCGCCAGCCTTTACGTACGGAGCAATCGCTTTTGCAGCCGAAACAACATAATCAACATTCGGCTTTGGTGGATCAGCTGGATTAGAACTTGGGTGAAACGGGGTCGGCACACATAGGATAAACACGTCCGAACTTTCAGGCTTAAGCGACGCCTTAAGATTGCCTCGACTTACTGCCGCCGTGACAAAACTATCTAAGTCAGGCTCATCAATCGGAATTTCGCCTTGATTAATGGCATTGACAATTCTTTCGCTAACATCAACCCCGTGAACGACATATCCACTGCAAGCAAGAAGAGAAGCGGTCGGAAGCCCAATGTAGCCAAGTCCTACGACACAGACTCGCGTCGGTATTGAAGCCATAGGGATAGAGTTTGTCATAGGAGGCCAGCCCTTTGGGTGTAAATCCAAAGTAAACAGGCTCTTTGGCTCGTAAATCCGGGCTTCAGGCTAACAGTATCTTAATTCAGCCACCCCGAAAGTCCCAAATGGCTTATATCGTGGTTGAGTCCAAAACACGTTTCTCAATCCCTGCCATGACGACATCCAAAAATTTCTCCATATTCGATGCTTGATCAAAGTCAGCTTCAAATCTCTGCCGGCAATTTTGAACAATAGACTCACGCTCGTCGCTAAGTATTCGTTGCCAAAGTATTTTGGCCTCTTGTCCAATTTCATCAGCGGTGGCATCGCAAGCAACTAGCTCGCCTACAGAGCGATCAATAACTTCACGTGGACCGTCAGAATCCGTGACCAAGCACGGAATGCCCATGCTCAAAGCCTCGACAAGAGCAACACCTAGACCTTCCCATTTCGCCAAATGGATAAGGAAGTGGGGCTGAGCTTTTATTGCTTCATCCCTTACATTCTCTGGAGCAATCCAGCCTGGGAATTTTGCGTGCAATTTTCCATTACTGTCATCAATGACTCGACGAACATTTTCTAGTTCTGGTCCATCTCCAATATGAGTCCAATTGACAGAATCAATGTCATCATCCTTGGCTAAAAGACAACAGACCTTAGCAATCAAATCTACTCGCTTGTAGTCCATCACACTGCTCACGGAAACAACGTTTAGAGACTTATCGGATTTGCTTGGCCCAGTAAAGCCAAAATCTCGCCCTCCGAGATACATTGTCTTGACGATCGCCTTGGAAAGACCTACTGAGTCCACCATGTAGCGTTCACCAGCCTTGCTTACAGTAAGGACCTGATCCAGGCTTTTTAGAAACGGATAACGAGAGAATGGAAGTAAATTGCCTCTTTCCTCGGAGAACATATCATGTCCATGGCCTCGCCCAATGACCCTTTTTACATTGCACCAAGACCGCAAGATTACATCCGTTATGAAACCTATTGGGAAAAGCCAGTAATGATAAATGAAGAGCTCATCTGTGCGATGAAGTTTGCGTATCAACACAAGAGCTGCCACAAGATCGAAGCCCCAGACTACGATGTTGTGAACTGCTAATTTCAGAGTTGTCTTACCTCGAATTCCTTTTGATAAATCTGTAGAAGCGAGCATCTTGGGAATCATTAGAGGAGACAACAAGAGACCTATCAAGAATAGGAGTAACTTACCAATAGGATACGAATACAGCTTGGTAGGAAGCGTTATGATCTCGGCTTTAACCGGTAGATCTCGTATACCGGAATCGATGTTACCAATTGGAACCAAGATGACTCTTTGAAACCGTTTCGCCAAGAAGTCCATTTCATGATCGAGAAAATTGGCTTTATTGCTCTTTAACGGATATCCGCCCGAGAAAATGAGTAACACCATCAGCTAATTAGGCCCTCTATTTGGACACGAAAGGAAGTGCTTCGATGCAGGCTAGATACAACATCTTTGAGGCAGATGTCTTGAGTTCTTGACGCTCGGACACATTGAATCTTAGCTTGAAGTCGGACAGGAGACTTTATCAAGCTGGATGTTACTGAATCAGACAGTTGGTCAATCGGCCCAACTCGCTTCCTTTTATGCTTTGAGAAACACCTGAATTGTATTCGGTCCAAGCCCTCAAGCGTGATGTCCTTCCATATCATTGCACCGATAATCCGCCAGAAATCAATTTCATTGCTCGGATTCTAAAGCCAAAATCCATTATTGCTATATTTTGGTATTGATACCAGCTCGCCTCCATGGGTCTACAAATACCATGCTGAGAGAATCCACAGTTATACAGAGGAACAGGAACTCATGTAGAGGCGTCTCTATGCCTCGTTAAGGGCTCAAGGCTTCTGTCTAAAATGCCATTTGGTTGGGATGCTTAGTTTTGTAAACTGGAAAGAATAGTCTGTGATCCTCGCTACATCGTTAGACGTTGTTGCTCCGATGTAGACCATACTCGTAAATAGTGAAAATGAAACAGCATAACATTTCCTGGTGCGCCAGGCTTTGCACACTTATTCTTAGTGTGCTTTTCCTCTCTTGCTCTGCTCCTTCCGTCGCCCAGAGCAATAACCTGGCGGCTGGAAAAAGTTTCGTCTATTCCCCACCTCCCAACCATCCTTCAACGATTTCGGATGATGATCCATTGAAGTTGACCGATGGGGTAACCGCAAGTGGAAGGCTATGGGTAAGCCGTCAAGCAGTGGGATGGCGATATGCTCCTCGGATAGAAATGACTGTTGATCTGGGTTCTGAGCAACCGATTGGGTCTATCGACATTTCATCAGCGACTGGTGATATAGTTCCTCTTCCCAGGCTTGTGGTTGCCTACGGCAGTAATGACAACAAAACATTTGCTCGATTGGGAATACTAAGATTCCCTGAAGGCATACGGCAGCCGAAAGACTACACTCCTCTAACTTACACTGCAAGCCAAATTGACAGATCTTGCAGGTATGTCCGATTCGTGATTTTTACTGTCGGGAAGGGATTGTTTTTTGCAGATGAGGTCCATATCCTCCGGAGCAATAGCGCCAAGCCATTAGAGTCAAAGTACACGGACATTAACGATGACTTGAAAGCATCCATGAAACAGGCACGGGTTATAGATCGCAAGTCTGCCGATGAATTTGCGTTGAAGGGTCTGGCCACACAAACGTTTACACCGAATCTGGCCTCTGCCGAAGAGATGGATTTATCTTGGGCAAGATTGGCAGCAGTGAATCAACACTCGGATTTTCGACTTTGGCGCAAAGAACGATATTCGACTCTTTCGATTCATGAATTCCCGTCAAGTTCCTCCGCGAGCCCCAGCCTCAAAATCCGAACGGTTCGTGGCGAGATCAAAGGAGACTCATTCCTCATTACGAGCGCCTCGAGAAGGTCTGAAACGATTACCGTTAGGTTATCGTCCAATTCGATTCCGCCGTACCTAAAGATCGGATACTGTCCGTGGACAACAAGCATAAGCGGGAATCAGATTTCAACCGCCATCGTGTATATCGAGCCATCCAATGGAGGCTGGAGTTTTGACATAAAGCCCGGCTCGACTCTGAGAGTATGGGCTTCTGTGAATGGAGCCACCGCTCCCAGCGGCAAAAACTCAAGCTATCTTCAGGTCTCGACCAAAACAGCCAATCTGGGAAATGTCCCGCTGACGATCCAAGTGTCACCTGCACCGGTGAACTTGCCGACAGTCAACGTCGGCGGATTCGACTACATTGACGGCTTTGGAAGCGCGAGACATCTTGCGCCCATTCCTACCGACCGATTCTGGAATCTCATTAGAGATTTACCCTGCCGTGTCGAATGGTTGCACACGACCAATATCCCGTTCCCCAATCCTTCACAGTTTCAGAATGGGACAGTCGTTGGGATTAACTTCCAAAAAGTAGACCAATGGATTGCCGAAACTCCTGGAGTGACTTTCAGGATGGCCTTCCTCAACGCTCAAGATACATTCGCGGGTGCTGCATTTGGGACACCAGAATTCAATAGTCGGCTAAGTATTTGGGCAAAAGCCTATGAACAGCACATCAAGAGTATCGATCCTTCGGCGGTCGTCGGCTTGAGTTTGGTAGACGAACCAACATCAGATCATCAGGCCCAAGTCACTACGGCATATGCCAAAGCCATCAAATCCAATAGCACAATTCAAATCTTTATTGACCCGTTCTTCAGGGATCCAAATCGATCAAGTGTCGCTGAGTGCTTGAAAGCAGCTGATATCATCTGCCTGCACCAAACTGCGATCCTTAAGGTTCCAAGCCTTGCCAAGCAGTATTTCGACCTCATTCCAGGAAAGCGAATTTGGATTTATGAAACTGCAGATACTCCCAAAGAGCTAGACCCGACAGACTACTATCGACTTTTCTCATGGCTGGGTTACTCGCTCAAAGCGGAAGGTGAATGCTATTGGGCTTTCTCCGATATGGGTGGTGAACTCGACAATTGGGACGAAGAATCATCGCTGATTGCCGGGTACACCCCCTTATTCTTGGGCAATCGACTTGCCTTGAGCTTGCACTGGGAAGCGCTTAGAGATGGCGTTTGGGACAGCCAAATCTTCAAGACATTGGAAGAGAAGTCGAAGGGCACCAAGTTTGAAAGCACGGCATTAGCCTTGCTGGACAAAATAAAGGAATTTGGTTCTAAAGCCTCAGGAGCTAATCCATGGGGACCTGACGACGATTCAAAGGCCGCAGATTCTTACCGTGACAAAGCTTTAGATATCCTGGAGCAAATTGGTCAAAGAGGGACTCGCTAATCCCTGTTCAGGACTGGACTCAAAAGCAACGTGGGCTCAACCTGGAGCCCACATTGCTTTATTAGTTTCAAAAGTAAAAACGATGGAACCAAGATGAGCAATTGTGATGTTAAGGCAAACGAGGGAATTAGTCCCAAATTCATGGCTCGCCAGTCTGTTCTTCTCCCGAATTGAGTTGAATTAGGTTCCTTGATCTGATTTGGGCTACTCTGATCAGCACCAAAGAAAATCGTGTGTACTGAGAACTCGAAGGTATCATCTAACGGCTTCGTAACCCTAACCAAAGATCGCTTTATCATATGAAGACACCCCAGAAGCATCGTAGGCTTGGCCTAACCTCTCGTAGATTTGTCGGCTTAGCGTCGATTCTAGTCCTAGGCTCAATTATTGTTGGCAGCGGCTTGGCTGAAGGCCAAGGCCAAACCGGTGGGTTGGGTGACGACTCGAAGAAGGACAAAGGCCAAAATACGCCTCCACCATCTGGGCCTACTGTAGTCAGCGGGGGTGGCCAAGGTGGTGCACAGGGCGGAGGGTCTTCCCCAACCGGAGCTGGCGTAGCTTCACCAAATGTCTTACCCGGGCTTGGAGCCGGTGCCGGTCAGCAAACTCCAGTACCTTCAACCCCGTCGGCTGGTGCTGGTTCAGGTGTAGTTGTTGTTCAGGGTCCGCAACAAACTCAACAAGCGACTGGAACACCAGGTCCTCAGTTGCCGGTGGCTTCCCCCAGCGAAGTTGCCAAAATCTTGTCCAAACACAAATTTACGGGTGGTCCAGGAGACAAACTTCCTTTATACGGTTATGCCAATTTTGAAAGCGCAAGAACTGGCTTAGCAGCACGACAGGCGGCAATCAATAGTCCAACGTATATTCAGAATATCGACGCCACCAAAGGCCCAGTTGGCCCTGGCGTTCCAGGTCTCGTTGGAATCAACATCCCATCACCTGAACGCTACCAGCTTGGTCCTGGTGACCAGATCACAATGCGCATTTCGAGTCCAACTCTGGATCCAACCAGCCAAGACTTGACCATTGATAACCTTGGTTCTGTAATCATTCCTCAGACAGGCGAGAAAGTTGTGGCACGTGGACAAACGCTTGCTCAGTTCCAAGAAAACCTCAAGATTGCGTTACGTAGAGGCGTTAAAGGCGCAGAGGTGCAGCTTCAACTAAAAGAGCTTCGAACGATGACCGTCTACATCTTTGGTCAATCGTTTGCTCCTGGCACCTACCAGATGCCCGCCGTCATGTCACTATTCAATGCCATCTACATGTCAGGTGGTCCAAATGAAAATGGAAGCCTACGTCGGATTCAGCTGAGACGAACCAACGGAACGGTGAAGGAATACGACTTTTATAAACTTCTTATCGATGGCGACCGCAAGCAGGATGTGCCGCTCCAGCCGGGTGACACGATTACAATTCTCCATGCAGGAGATCGCGTCTCCTTTGACGGTGAGGTCGTTGAACCTGCTGTATACGAATTGAAGCAGGGTGAGAAACTTCAAGACCTAATGCACTGGTCTGGCGGATTCAAGCCAAGTGGCGTAGCCCAGAAGATTTCCATTGAAAAGACCGTATCCAGCACTGAACGACGGCTGTTGGATGCCAATGCCGATCTCCGAGATCCAGACAACAACCCCTTACTCCGCGATGGTGATGACGTCAACGTTCACAGCATCCGAAAGGACCTTGTCAATGAAGTCACGATCGAAGGTCCGGTTGACCAACCTCACCATTACGGCTTGACGAATGGTATGACCGTTGCAGACTTGGTTGATGCAGCACGTGGCCTCCTTCCAATGGCCTATGAAGAACGTGCTGACATTTTCCGACGCAATGATGACGACACACACAAGCTGATTCCGATCAATCTTCGAAAGGCTCTGAAGAGGGATCCCAGTGCCAATATTCTTCTTAAAGAGGATGATCGACTTGTTATTTATCAACAGACAGATATCCAGTGGATGGGTGATCGAAAAGTAACGATTAAAGGTGCGATTAACAAGCCAAACACTCTCTATCGAGCCGATAATCTCACCGTTCGAGATGCTCTTCTCCAAGTAGGTGGTTTAGCACCTGAAGCTTATCCCACGTTGGCTTTCCTCCAGCGAACTAACCTCGATGGAACCGTTGGACCTTTGTTCAAAATCAATTTGATAAAGGCTCAGTTAGGCGATCCTGCTGACAACATTCTTTTCCAAGATCGAGACGTTCTAACGGTCTTCACGACAAAGGACACTCAGTTCATTGCCGAGCAATCGGTATCGATCACAGGTGCTGTGCAGAAGCCTGCGACTTACCCATTGAGTCCAGACATGACGGTGCGCGATGTTCTCTTACTCGCCGGCAACACTTTGCCGACTGCCAACTTGGACCACGGCTTTATCCAGAGGACAAACCTGGATGGCACACCTGGTCCCTTGATCACCTTCAACGTCACACGTGCTTTGGCGGGCTACGCTTCGGATAATCCCAAGCTGTTCAGCAAAGATGCAATTCTCATCTACACCTTCGATCAGGCTGAATACCAGCCGAAAGAAGAAGTGGATATTCTTGGTGCAGTACAAACCCCATCCTTACCCAATAAGCCTTACGTATTGTCAAAAGGTATGCGCGTCCACGACTTGGTCGCCATCGCAGGAAATACAAAGCCTACGGCATACAGAGAAAGAGCTTTCCTCCAAAGGAAGAACCTAGATGGAACCTTTGGTGAGTTGAAAATTATCGACATCAACAAGGCGATGGCTGGTAACCCTTCAGACGACTTAGAGCTAAAACCTGGCGATAGTTTAAACGTCTACACCAAAGAACAAACAAGCTTTACCCCGACACAGGTTGTCACGATCAGCGGTGCAGTTCAAAAGCCAGGTCCTTTGCCACGTGCCGAAGGTATGACCGTGCAAGACGTACTTCGCCTAGCTGGCGGTGCGACTGCCAAAGCAAGCGATCGAGTTGAAATCGCCAAAGCTCGAGTTCCGGAAGGGACTCCGGTACAGCGGTTGAGCCTTCAGGAAATGATGGGGCCAGCGGGAGCTGCCGTGAAAGTCGAAGACGGCGATATGATCGCGATTCCAGAAGATTCCCGCATTATGGAATCTCCCATGTCAATCACAATCAACGGATTGGTTGGCAACCCAGGACCTTACTTGGTTTCTTCGAACCATGAGAGACTGTCCACCATCCTCAAGAGAGCAGGTGGTGCCCTGCCCAACGCTTTCTTAAAGGGAGCCCAATTTAGCCGTAAGCCGGAATATCTGGTTACAGACGCTCAGCAAAAGCTGGCACCCCGAATTCTTGAGGTCCTCACCAAGGTTCAGGACGACGAATACAAGCGAGCATTGGCACGTAGCGAAGTAGACAAATATCGGGCAATCGAGGAAGCCGGAAAGCAGGGACAACCATCCGTATCCCTCGCTGCAACGGGGGCTGTTACACCTACAACAACCCCACAAATTCCCGGAGCTACCCAACTTGGAAGCCAAGCGGCAGTAACTCCTGCTCGAAAACTCATCACTACAGATCTACAGCCGAGTGGAAATCTCAATATCAATGTTGAGAATGCACTCAGACATCCTGGTTCTGTGGATGACGTCATCCTGAGAGATGGAGACATCATCTCTATCCCGCAGATTCCCGTCTCCATTACAATATCTGGGGCGGTTATTGCTCCCAATGCCGTGAAGTTTGAGCCAGGAAAGAGTCTTGGCTACTACGTGAATCACGCTGGTGGCTTCACCAATGACGCAGCCAAAGATGAAATCATCATCATCCGAACATCAGGCAACTTGATGAAGGCGTCTATGAGTACTCGACTTGAACTGGGTGACACAGTCTTCATTCCGACCAAGGTGGAAGCAGATCACCTCCACGACAAGTCAGCTGACTTCACCAACTCAATCGCACAGATCACGAACGCTGGACTCCTCGTAGCGGTAGTTCACGCTCTGCTGAAATAAATGCTTGGGTACTGACCAACTCTGAGTTGGTCAGTACCCACAAATTGGAAATTAACCTAGATCCATGTCATCAGAACCGAATACGAACGAGATCGACCTACGACAATTCCTTGAGCCCCTCAAGGGAAATGGCAAGGTCATGCTAAAGTACATGATTGGAGGAGCAGGAGCAGCATTGCTATTCACCTTGGTTGTTCCCCCAATGTGGAAAGCCAATGCTACAATTCTGACGGTTTTACCTTCGGACCTTTCTGGAAGTGCTGGTCAATCCCTTGCCGCAGCATTGAGTCCTAGCGCTCCTGATCCGCTTCAGGTGCTGGAAGGAGTCATAACTAGTCGAAAATCCTTTGACCTAATCATCAAAAGGACGGGAATTCGCCGACGGGACCTTGAAAATGGATTCAAGGTCGACCGAAAGAACAAGCAAGCCACGATTACTCTGTCTTGGGAGGACAAGGACCAAAAGAAAGCTCTGGCTGTAGTTCAAGGCGGTGTAGATGGTGCGCTCATGTTGCAACATGAGATTGGATTCTCATCAGCTGACCTACAGGCAAAGTATCTCGAAGAGTCCGTAAAGGAACAGGATGCCAAGTTGCACGTAGCCGAAGCTAAGGTTGCAGATTTCGAAAGCAACATGAAGGCTCCTGTAAACCCGGGTGACCCCGCTTCGGTAGGGTCCTATCTCAAGGAAAAGAAGGAACTCGAACTTCAGCTTGGGACGGTTAATGCCTCTCTGAAAATCGCTCGATCTCAGGCCAAGCTCATGCAAACAATGCCAGAGTTGCCCACGATTATTCCAAGCACAAAGGCCTTCCGTGACAAACTGATTGACTTGGAATATCAGCTCCATATTGCTGAAACCACCCTGGGGCCGATGGCTCCCAAAGTTGTTGCTCTTAAAGAACAAATCAGAGTTACTAAAGATACGCTCAACCAGGAAATTAACCGCTATTTGGCCTCTGTCTCCAATAACTTAGACCCAACAATTGCGACCCTGGAAGCACAGAAACTCACCACAACCTACCAATTGCAAGTTGTCAATGAACTCGCGGTAAGAGCCCCAACAGAGGCTGTTGAACTGGCACGCCTAGCTCGCGAAGTGGTAACCCTTGGGACGGTGTCTGCAACATTAAGAGGCAAATGGGAAGAAGCTAAGGTCGCAGCGAAGGTGGATCAGGTCAAATGGGCATTGCTTGAGCCACCCTACATCGAAGATTTGCCAACTAACAAGCGCTATGCCAGGAATCCCTTTATTGGGATTATTTTGGGAATGTTGCTCGGAACTGGGGTTTTGAATTTCAAAGCTCGCAGAGGAGCAAAGAAGAATTCTACTTTGGGAGCGGATGGCCAATCAACCTAGCGTTGAACAGCATGGCGATTCGGCAATCCGGAAGAGGCTCTTTAAGAATAGCGGCCTCATCATGGGTTGCCGAGTAGTTACAGCCAGTACTTCCCTGCTCGCGGTTCCTTTCATGGTTTCTCACCTTGGCATTGACGGGTATGGGACCTGGGAAGCCATTATGGCCATAGCTTCCGTGTGTGCCATGTTTCAGCAATCGGTTTGCGGCACATTGTTATGGAAAGTGTCTCATGCTCACGGCATTGATGATCACGCTACGATCAAACGCATGATGAGGTTGGGAGTTGCGGCGATCCTAGTTATTGCCCTCATTATTGGCCCAATCGTATGGCGTGGAGCTGGCGGTTTAGCTCATTTCTTTCATGTTCCGAAACGCCTGATAGAAGAATCCATATCCGTAATTCCATTTGTGGTTTGTGCAACCATCATTTTTGGCATCAACGATGTTATGGGAACTGCCATCAGTGGCAGCCAACGGACTGGTTCCGTGACGATTATCCAGGCGTTATCCCTTGTAGTTAACTACACCACTGCGATCTTCTTTATCATTCAAGGCTATGGGTTGAAGAGCTTGATGATAGGATTAATCGCTGGAGCAACCGTAAGCTCCTTCTTCTATATTTATCACAGCAACAAAATTTGTAAAGGTCTGTCACTAATCCCCGCGATACCCACGACAGATGAACTTTCACAAATGGCGAGATACGCCGGGTTGCTCTTCGTCGGATTCAGTTCAACGGCCTTACGTGATCAAACAGACAAACTTGTTTTGGCTAGGTTTGCTTCAACCACATGGGTTGGAAACTACGGAATCGCTGGTAGATTGGCTGCATTAGTCATGGAGACGGCAAGGTTCTTCTATTTCCCGCTCCTAACAGCAGTGGGTGCGATGCATGCCAACGAAAATTGGGAAGGAGTGCAACGAATCTACTCCAATATGACGACCCTCGTTGGCGTGATCGCGGGATCGGCAACCATTATTGTTGCTGGCCTACATGAGCGTGTTGTCCTCCTTTGGATGGGAAAGCCCTATCCAGAGACTGGCATCATGATCCTGATCCTACTGGCAGGTAACGCTTTTGCAGTGATCCTTACCGGACCTGGAACGGCTATTTGTCGGGCCATTGGTAAAGTTTGGGTCGAAACGTCGTATGTTGTCATCAACTTGGTCGGTAACTTGCTGCTGACGATTCTTCTTGTTCGGTGGATTGGACCGATAGGGACCGTAATCGCATCTGGTTCGACCTGGGCAATCTCAGCTATTGCGTTCACATTCTTTCTCAATCGAATCGTCGATCTACCAAAGGAAGCTACGTCAAATGCCCGACGATTCATGGCTCTTGTCGTCATCTGCTCCGCTATCACTTACTACGCTTCTCGCATTTTTCCGCAGGCCCACACGCGTCTAGAAGCTTTAGGTAGCCTCATCGTGTTATCAGCACTGTCAACTGCAATGTACGTGAGCCTATCAATGCTTTTGGGGATCTTGCCCAAAGGTTCCATGCGTAAGCTCATACGTCGTCCATCTGCTGCCTAATTATGGAAAAGCCACTTCTATCTGTTGTTACGCCTGTTTACAATGGCTCTCAATTTCTTGAAGAAATGATCGAGAGTGTTCTTCAGCAGACATATCCAAATATCGAACACTTTATCATTGACGATGGCTCAACCGACGGCGGTAAGTCAGTGGAAATCCTCAAGAAATATCCTCACCTTCGTTGGAGAACTCACAAGAACATTGGCCAGTATGCAACTCAAAATGTCCTGTTTCAAGAAGCGAAGGGAGAGTGGATCACTTGCAACGGACAAGACGACCGATACTACGATAAATATGCTTTTGAGGCGATAGCAGATCACATCCTTTCTCATCCCAACGCTGACGTCGTCCATGGAGTTACTCGGTTCATCAACGAGGATGGTTCAGTTGCTTTGGTCCAAGCACCTCAAAAATTCCCCTATTGGACTCTTCAGTATTGTTTAACAATTCCTCACTGCTCGCTCTTTGTCCGCAAGAGTGCGATGATTGATCATCAAATTTTCTTCAATGAGAATTTGAAATATACCGGCGATGCTGATTGGATCTTTAGGCTCCAATTAGCAGACTTAAAGTTCTCTTTGCTGGATCGGTATGTCTCAGACTATCGATATCATCCCGAGCAACTCACTACGATTGCAAATCGCAATCCTGATGCTTGGAAAGCCCGAAACGAAGAGGATATTCGGCTGGCCTCACTATATGGACCCAATCCTCTTCTTCGAAAAATCGTAATGGCTTGGGTGAACTTTGAAAAAAGAAAACAAGTTGCCAAGCTTTACTTGAAAGGTTATCGACGAGTGGACAATGCATGGTCCAAGCCGTAATCCACCAATAATAAGAGTCTAAGTATGAGCACAGCTGTCCTATCAAACCAATCTGAGAAATCAAAATCCAATCTGACTCTCAACATTGACACGATTGCGTGTTCATTACTCATCCTTTTACATATCACTCTGCCACTGGATTTGGGGGTTCCAGGGATTAACCTGGGAAAAACTGTTTCTCCATCGATTGCATTTACACTTATTACATTTTTTTGTATTTGGATAACTTCAAGAGGCAAGTTATTAGCAGGATTCAAACGACCTTTTTCTGCAGTATTAAGCATATTTGCCCTGATTCTGACTATCGAATCGCTTCAGACTCCGCAACTGTTTCTCGCATTCAGCCACGTCTTACGCATGTATTTTGTGTTTGTTCTGAATTATGTGATTTTCACTTATGTCGTCGAAAAGCATGGTTACAGATGGATGGCAAAAGCAGTTTTGGTTGGTGGCTCCTACGCCGCGTTGGTAGCCATTGGCGAAGTTACGGTCGGTAGAATCCCAATTTATCAAAAGTTTGCAGAATCAGCTGCCGCAGCTGGAGTAGATACCGATTCCGCGATTGGAGTTGGCTTTGATTTCTTCCGAGCTATGGGGACAATGGGAAATCCAATTTTCATGTCCATTTTGATGGGAATTTGCATCCCGTTCGTTTTCGAGCTCAAATCACCGATTTTACGGATGCTCTTGATCGCCCTATTTCTCGGTGGTGCAGCAGCAACCGTGTCAAGAACGATAGCTGTTGCCTTAATTGTTCTTTTGATCGGTTCCTCATTTATCTACACTCGGAAGTTCTGGATCACCATTGGCACCATTATTGGGTTCTTCATCGTCGGATTACTATTTTTCGGATCCGATATCCAAGATGAACCACATGTGCTGGTTTGGGAACAACGCCTCGGGCTACAACAATCATCGGGCGGAGAAAGCGCTGACGCAAACGTAGTTCTTCGAGCTAGTAACTCACGTAAAATCATCAGAGAGATAACGGAAAACTCTAATCCACTTCAGATTCTTCTAGGGCATGGTTATTTTACTGCCGGCCTAATTGCCTTGACTGATGATGGAAGCCCAGGGACGCTCGACGACACACCCATGACCATCGTGTATGAGGAAGGAATTATTGGTGTAATCATCTTTTATGGCGCATTCTTTGCTTATGCGCGAGATGGGCGGAGATATCGCAAGAAAACTTTACACTGGTACAACGGGTTAGCATTGCTTGCCTGTGGTTTCGGTACGGACTTCGAATCACTTTCAATGTTCAATATTGTTGGCGTCTGCTCCATCGCAATAGTAACTGCAAGCACAATTGGAGGGTCAAAAAGGGGATCGCGACTCTTCAACGAGTTCGAAGCAATTCCAAGAGAGTCGGATGCTTCAATCGAACCCTTATCTGAATCGTCCAGGCAGTAAGTTCGCGGTATTCTAGGGTCCTTGTGCGGGTCCTTTTTGTATGTCTTGGCAATATTTGCCGCAGCCCTCTGGCTGAAGGCATTCTCAGGCGCCAAGCAGAAGAAGCGAATATCAAGATTCACGTTGATTCTGCAGGGACTGGGAATTGGCACGTTGGTCTACCGGCGGACCCGCGATCAATCAAAGTCGGAAGGGCGAGAGGATGCAAAATGGATATGCGGGCTCGTCAGGTCCAATCAAGTGACTTTGTCGAATTTGACCTTGTACTTGCCATGGATCAAGACAATTTCCGCGACTTGCTTAAATGGAGCGGTTCGAAGCCAGAGAAGATACGCTTGGCTCGCTCCTTCGTTGCAAACGAGCAAGACCTTGAGGTGCCAGACCCATATTATGGAGAGCATCAAGATTTTGAAGCTGTAGCAGACATGCTTGAGGAAGTTTGCCGAGCCATCATTAGCGAGATCGAGAGAAGCAGCTGAATGCAGTCTAAATCGTATTGTAAGTTGGATGGTAACCGTGATCAAAACGGGATCAATCTTGAAAGTCGAGGAGTTAAAACTTTCTCGTAACAACGGTAGACTCTAGGAAATCCGGGGATGTAGCTCAGCTGGGAGAGCGCTGCAATCGCACTGCAGAGGTCGTGAGTTCGAATCTCATCATCTCCACCAAATTCACCCAATGCGAGCCGAAATCGCTTAAACGATACAGGCCAAGGAGGAAGGCAAGTAGGCCAACCTCAATGACAGCAAACTTCTAAACTCGGTTTCGTACAACCGGCATTTCGGCATCGAACTCAGTAAGGCGCATTACTTCTGCCGACAACCTCAGGCTCTAAACCCGAGTCGCAAATAAGCTCCGCCAGAATCTTGACGAGCGAAACACAGTCTCCGAAATTCACGGATTGATACTCCCCTTCCATCAGACCGCACATCGGCGATGCGAGGATCGGAATGTCCAGGGCGCGCGCCCGAAGCAGGACTGAAGGGCGCGCCTCGAATACCGACGGCTGAACTACGGCCAAACATTTGGCTTCCCAGTCCATAGGTTCAACAAGTTCGACTCCATCCCACAAGTCGCGGGACTCAAGCATAGAACCTAACAGTGCCACCTTGAGGTTCAGTATCCTTGCCGCTTCACGAACAGATCTGGATCCATTTCGAGCAGTAGCTGGCCCGGGAAAGACAATCAGTCTTTTGGGTACCCGCTCAACTTGGACGACTTGAGGTTCAGCCCATGGCCTTAGTTCAACAGGGGAACGCATGAGACCAGCAAATCCAACGTGACAGGTGATGATCCTGTGGCAATTCTCCAGAGCATGATCTTCCGCTGCGACTATAGCTTGATCAGCCCGGAAATCAGATAGATGCACTGAATCAGTCTCCAAAGATCTTGCGTCATCCAACAATCTATGGAGCAGGCTCAAGGGGGGACGGTTCATGACTACTGTAAACCGACGGCCCGCCAACTGCCCTGACGTCCAAAGTCCAGCCAGAAGGCTGATTGCTATGACTAAGTCATCGTCTTGAAAGGTTAGCTTCTTACTGAGAGCTGAAGCGATCTGAACATCCGCATCCATCTGATGCCTTCGCACGATCGGTGGTGGAGCATTGCGGTCCAAGCGAGCTTGCAACGATCTCTTGAGTGCAGCTATCGGCGCCTGTCCGTCAACATCACCCCAGGCAAACCTTCCAGAATTTCCCGTGCTGCGAGAAACCAAAAGCTTGCCTGGTCGGTCAGCAACCAAGTGCTTCCACTCGGGCCAAGCCGCATCGAAAACGTAGGTTGGCCTTAAATCTCCCTTTGCCTCCAGTTTAGGTGAATGGCGACTGCAATCCGACTGCCCACAAGTTACACAGCATCCCGCATTGAGGACTGTAAGATGGTGCTTGGATTTGATCTTTGACCCAGAATCAAAGGGCTCCGCCGATCGAAATCGGACGATCAGTTCACTGTTACTCATCGAGCATTCAATCTGTATTTGGACAGGTGGAGAGAATCTCAGGTCAATGTCGTTCCAAGCAACTGTGGCATCCGCGCCTTTTGCGGACTCTGAGCCAGGAAGGACCATCGAATGAGAGTGCCGCTCGACGATCTCACAACCTGTAAATAAAGCAAGCTGGTAGAGAGAATTAGTCAATTGGCAAATCCCTCCGCCTATGGTCGGGATAATGCATCCCTCCCTGATTTCGCGACCGACCACATAGCCGTTAGAAGCCGATAGCCTTCCAATTACCTTCCAGAAACTAAAAACTTCACCCGCAGGGATCACAATTAGGTGAATCTTTGTTAAAGCGATACGCAGATTCTCGATCTTTCCAAGAGTCAACAAATACTCTTTTGGGTTCTCGTCCGGACGCAAGGGCGACCGAACTTCCCCAATGATAAACGGCAAAGCATCACCGGTCAAAAATCTTGGAGTCGGACATGTCAAATTCTGAATTCCGCGTTTGCCTTGCAGAATCCAACGCTTCATCCTAAAAACGATTCGGGCAATAGGTTGATGCCTGCCTTTCATGATTCCAACTGACCGATAGCATACAGTCAATTCACAGCACGCGGATTCGCTGTAAGGAAGTTCCGCCCGAAGAAAGAATTGGCATTGTGCTTATGAAGATCATGGACTAGTGCATTCCAAACTATGAATGTAGAATGCTAATCAAGAATGGTTGACGTCGCGATAATCGGCGGGGGACCAGCGGGATCGACCTGTGCATCGATCCTTAAGAAATATGCCCCCAGCATGGACATAGTGGTCCTGGAGCGAGAGCAGTTCCCGAGAGACCACGTTGGTGAAAGCCAATTACCCCCGATCGGCATCATCTTGGAAGAGATGGGCGTGTGGGACAAAGTGGAGGCCGCAGGTTTCCCCATAAAAATCGGTGCCACTTACAAATGGGGGCGGACCAAAGAGCTTTGGGATTTCGAGTTCGTACCGACATCCCAATTCAAGAACAAACCACGCCCAGAGAAATATGAAGGCATTCGTCGCAACACGGCCTTTCAAGTTGACCGGGCCGTCTACGACGAAATTCTTCTGAACCATGCAAAGGAGTTGGGTGCAGAGGTTAGACAACCATGCAGAGTCAACAATATCGAGCGTGAAGGTGACACCGTGACAGGGCTTAGGCTGGACAACGGCGAACTGCTAACCGCCCGATACTATGTGGACGCTACCGGACATCCGGGTCTCTTGCGACGATCGATGGATATCGGCGTCACGGTTCCTACCAATCTTCAAAACATCGCCATCTGGGACTACTGGCAAAACGCCGAGTGGGCGGTTGACATTGGAATTGGCGCCACCCGAGTTCAAGTCATGAGTGTTTCCTTCGGTTGGTTATGGTTCATTCCCTTGAGTCCAACTAGAACATCAATTGGCTTGGTGATGCCAGCATCGATTTACAAAGAAAGCGGGAAGAGCCCAGAACAAATCTATCTTGAAGCAATTGCCTCTGAACCAAATATCAGCCAATTGACCCTGGCAGCACACCGAGAGAACAAGCTGTCAACAACAAAAGATTGGTCATTTGTCGCAGACCGACTTTACGGTGATAACTGGTTCTTGGCTGGCGAAAGTGCAGGATTCGCAGATCCAATCTTGGCAGCTGGCCTAACCCTTACTCATCTGGGTGCGAGAGAATTGGCCATCACCATTCTCGAACTTGATCGCGGAAAATTGGATCCCAATTGGCTGGTCGCGGAATATGCCTCTCGACAACAAGTTAGGCTGAGGAGTCATATTCGTTTTGCCGACTTTTGGTATACCGCGAACAGCCAGTTCGAAGACCTCAAGGCTTTCACAGCAGAAATTGCCAAGGATAATGGATTGGATCTCAGCCCAGATAAGGCATGGGCTTGGTTAGCCCAAGGTGGCTTCGTCGATGCTGATGCCAACCTTGGCATCGCTGGTTTTCAGATGCAAGAGTTATCCGAACTCGGCGCTTACCTGGCCGATTTCAGTGCCCCTTCGGTGCTTACAACTTACAGCAGATTCAAACTCAATTTGGAAGGTGCGGAGTATCGAAACAGAGCAGCCTATGTAAATGGCCGAATCCTTACGGGGGGCGGTTACCACAGAGGAGACAAATTCTTGCCACTTACCAGTTCGTTGGGCTTGGCAGTCAAACTACTTCAAAAGTGTGATACCAGTTCGGAAATTGTCCAAGGCCTGAACGACTTGATCCGTATGCATGTTGGAAAGTCCCCAGCAACCGATCTTGAGATCGGCCGAATACCTGTTGCGATTGAGGCAATGGCTGCCGATGGTTGGATCGACTGTTCCCTTGATCCGACGCAACCCATTCGTGAACTTCCCATTCAGTTCGGAAAAATTCTCCACTGGAACCAAGATAACAAGGTGAAGCTTTGACAAAGGTAGCAATCATTGGCGGGGGGCCAGCAGGCTCAACCTGTGCATCATTCATCAAGAAATATCGACCGCAGACTGAGGTTGTTGTTCTTGAGCGTGAGATCTTCCCTCGAGATCATGTGGGAGAAAGTCAACTACCACCACTCATGGGCTTGTTGTACGAACTAGGCGTATGGGATGATGTCGAACGCGCTGGATTCCCTATCAAGATTGGAGCGACCTATAAGTGGGGACGATCATCTGACCTATGGGACTTTGAGTTCTTTCCTTCAGAAATGTTCAAAGACGAACCCAGGCCATCAAAGTTTGCCGGCCAACGATTTTGGACTGCCTTTCAGGTTGATCGTGCCATTTACGATGACATCCTTCTCAAACATTCAGCCAAGCTAGGGACTCAGGTGAGGGAGGGCACCAAAGTTGTCAAGGTCAGTTCCACTAATGACCGCGTGACCGGGCTCCACCTCGATTCTGGTGAACTGATAGAAGCCGACTACTACGTTGACGCCTCTGGCCATGGCGGTATTCTTCGACGAGCGGTTGGGGTCGAGGCTGACAAGGTCACTTCCCTTCAGAATATCGCGGTCTGGGACTACTGGCAGAATGCCGATTGGGCGATCAAGATCGGGGTCGGCGGCACTCGTGTCCAAGTGATCAGTGTCGGCTATGGATGGATCTGGTTTATTCCGCTTGGACCAACCCGGACAAGCGTTGGTCTTGTCATGCCAGCCAAATACTATTTGGACTCAGGCAAGCGGCCCGAAGAACTTTATCATGAAGCACTTCAAGCGGATTCATTGATCGCCAGTCTCATGAAGACCGCCGTAAGCGAAGAAAAACTTCAAACTACTTCAGATTGGTCGTTCATGGCTCGACGTCATTCTGGAGAAAATTGGTTCCTGGCAGGAGAAAGTGGAGGGTTTGCCGATCCAGTCTTGGCAGCAGGATTGACGATTACTCAGTTCTCAGCAAAAGAGTGCGCCCACAGTATCATCGCCTTGGCTGATCAGAAACATGACCGCGAGTGGATCATCTCTGAATATAACCGTCGCCAAAAAGATCGTGTTCAGGGCCATATCCGCTTCGCGGACTATTGGTACTCCGCCAACACGCAGTTCACTGACCTCAAGGAATACACCACTCAGATCGCAGCAGAATGCGGCTTGAATCTTTCACCGGATAAGGCTTGGGCATGGCTAGCACAAGGGGGATTCATTGACGGCGACGGCAATCTTGGGCCTGCTGGCTTCCCTATTGACCGTGTTAAGACTCTCAGTGAATTCCTGTTGGAGACTTCGACGGAATCCTTCCTGAAGAACTACAACTGCTTCGAGTTGAACCTGGCAGGAGCCATATGGAGGTCTCGGGCCATTTATACACGTGGCGAAATTAAGAAGACCGGATCGTGGGTGCGGGCAGATCGAGTCTTACCATTGGCTGGCATCTACGAATTTGTAGTGGAAATGCTAGAACAAGTTCGAACCACACAAGAAATTGCGGACTACCTCAAGCGAGAGATCGCAGCCAGAAATGGTGATGCGAATTTCATCAACGAGTATGTTGGGAGAGTTCCTCATGCCCTTGAAGCGTTGGTATCGGATGGATGGGTCCTAGCATCGCTTGATGAGAGTGAAACCGTTCGTGACCTTCCCGAGCGCATTGGACGTATTCTCAAGTGGAACACCGACACTAAAATTCATCCCATGGAATAGGCATTGATACTTGTAAGACTACATGAATCCCGAGATAGCTCTGGCATACTGTTGACGGAAGGGTTTCATGAGGCACAAAGGAACAGCTCCAGCGTTTACGCTCATCGAACTATTAGTCGTAATCGCGATTATTGCTGTGTTAGCGGCCCTCTTGTTTCCCGTATTCTCTTCGGCAAAGAAAACAGCAAAGAAGACGGACTGCCTATCCAATTCGCGCCAGATTGGGCAAGCGATGATGCTGTATTTATCGGACTCAGACGACTCTTATCCACAGACTCGCCAAACCCTCACCGATCCAATTATAGAGGATGCCGATGGATCTAAGGACCAGCCCATTTACGAGTCTGTCTTTATTCCCCTACTTCCATACTCGGGCAAAGTAGGCGGAATGACCGATTCCGCAATTCAGCCTTTATTTCGGTGCCCAGAGGATATGGACCCATTTGGTCGCCAATGCTTTGCTCTAAATCCAGATTCGAACGATGTCACATCCTACATCGAGAACGGCACCTTTACGTTTGGTTTGAACCAAAGTGCCGTTTTACATCCTTCTGAGCTGATCCTCGTCAGCGAAAGGAGAAGCAACGCAACTGCTGACTGGAATCCATTCTGTGATGACATTTATCATCCTTGGTTCAATCCCGGGAACCCTTTGGCCCCAGATAATGATATGGACCCTTTGAATGGTGCCATTGCGGCTAACAGACATTCGGGTGTATCCAATTTCACCTTTGTCGACGGCCATGCAAAGGCGCTGCATTGGGGACAGACCTTCTCGATTGGAACCGTCAATCTCCATGAAAATCGATAAGGAATCTGAACCAATGAAGAATCTCGATCCTTCATTTATAATAACGTAGTTATTGTTGAGGAAGTGGCTGGCCGTTCCCTCTGCTTCTTCTCAAAAATTGGTATAAACAAACTTATGAATCCCAATCTCGCTGGTTCTCTACGCCGAGCATTTACTCTCATCGAGTTGCTGGTGGTTATCGCGATCATCGCGATCCTTGCTGCTATTCTGTTCCCGGTATTTGCTCAGGCTAAGGCTGCTGCCAAGAAAACAGCATGTCTTAGCAATAATAAGCAAATCGGGATTAGCCTCTATCTGTACCTAAACGATGCGGACGACACATTGCCCATGGCGAACTACGCTTCATCGCCAACGAACTCACCGTCAGCATTCTCGTATTTGAGTGGTGGTGCGGGCGGTTTTGTGGCTCCCAACTGGGCTGATCTAGTCCAGCCCTATGCAAAGAATTATCAAATCTTCAAGTGCCCAGATGACAGCAGTGGGCCTCTGATCAACAGTGGAGTGACTGTTCCTGGTTACCCATTGTCATACGCACTTAACTTTTACTTCTTCCGAAATCCAAATGGATTCTTTGGCAGTGTCTCGGGCGGAACTTTGGACGCTGTTACCTCGCCGTCCAGCAAGCTATTTATAGTTGAAAGCCAATCCTCGATCAGTCAGGAGTTGGTATCGCCTCGATCGACTCGTGCAGTTGGTATGTATCGACACTTGAAAGGTGGCAACTACGTCTATGCCGATACCCATGCAAAGTTTCATCTTGCCCCGGGTAGCTGGGCAAAGATTTCCGACACAATTTGGAGAGATCCCGTCCAAGCAGCAACCACCGGATACAACCAGTGGTTTCCTTGGGTGGACGGGGCAGAAGTTTGGTAATCGCTTAGCGATTACCCTTTCTTGTCAAATTTAAAATCAATACCGGGCATCAAGCGCGCACCAGTTTGCGTCTTGGTGCTCTTCTTTTTACTGTCGCCAAATCCTAAGAATCCAACTCCCGTGACGGTAGCTCCATCTTCTATCTTCTTTAAGTCCTTCGTTGGATGATAGCGATCTTCGAGGGTTTTCCTTGCCGAAGCAACTTGGTCGTGCAAAGGGGAGCCGACGCAGTCCTTAGGGTCGGGAACCTCAACCACAGCTTGCCCACCTTTGTCCCCCTTCATCACCAGATAGTAATCTCCATCCTTCATTAACTTGATGCTTTGTAGAGTTGCCTTAACCTTCCAGGTGCTCGTTTCAAATGGCCCAACGCGCCCAGCAAGCTTGCCTGATGGATGAAGCTTATTGATATCTTCGATGGTTGTATCTTTAGCGGTCAAGTCAATCTTGGAGGCATCTGGATCCATACCGGTCTTTACTGTCCGGCGACTGGCTTCTCCACCAGTTTTCACCGCATCTTTAATCGCTACCTTCTCTTGAGGTGCAGAAACTGTTCCTGACTGACAACCAATCCCACCAACGCCCACTAATAGCGACAACGCACCAATCCAAGTTCGACTAGCTTTCATATGATTCCTATTGTGCAAGACTTCTATTCCCGAGACGAATTTTCAGATCAAATCCGCACACACATTAGCGGATTCACATAGATATATTAATCACCAAATGGCCAAGACCCATTATCACCCATCCAGTTGAATTCGACCTTCTTACCCAACAAATTCCATTCTCTGGGACAATCACGATCCATCCAATCTAGCGGCTCGCCTATAGTTACTCGCCTAGATGCGATGTCCAATGCCCTCTTGAGCGCAATCTTATGCTTGGACTCAACAATGGAGGGATCCATCGCAACAAACAAGGCCGTGCCACTTTCGGAGACCAACTTTAACCACTGTTCAACCAGTTGCCAAGGAATCGTCTTGGTAATGGAGACAATGTCTGGATCAACTTCATAGAAGGTCCCTTGGTGTGCGGCTCGAAACGCCAAAGTATTCACTCCCATGCGGCGATTACGATTCCAACTTCGACCACTTGTGTCATCCCCTGTCCGCTGCAGTTCATGGTATCCAACAGCCAAGTGACTTACGGTATTGCATCCGATCAGCTTCATCGGTCCGGCAGCGTGACGAATCGTTTGATAGAGCTCTGCCAATGCTTCCATGGTGGTCTTGGATTTGTCATGCAATGACCAGCCATCCTGAGTTGGATTGGGCCCCATCTGGAAGCCCCATTGGCCACAGACATCCCAGGTCGTAAAATCGTGCTTCACCAACTCATAGCCCCAGTGTCCAAAGGTTTGGATATGCTCGCGAATCTGATCAAGCACTTCTGGGATGGTCGGATCCAGAAATTCGTTACTGCGAGCAAGCAGCCACTTTTCAGGGTTACCCGGCAACGGAGTTAACGGTCGATACCACAACCCTGGGTGAACCCCCTTGCCCTTCAGAACCTCAGCAAATTTTGCCATGTCCCCAAATCGTGGATTGCCAACCCAAGGTCCGTGACCAAATCGATTTTCGTAGGGCCCCATCGCCCAACCTTCATCGATGACGGAATAGGGGCGATTAGTCTGATTTGGCGAGAGTTCGGAAATGAGATCCGCGACGTTGCCAATTAACTCGGCACTATTATTCCCGTAAGCGTAGTTCCAATCATTGGTTCCGTAAACAGGAAGCTCCGTCAATCTTGGGTTGGGACACATTTGGCGGCAAAACGCTCGTTGTGCTTGAAAGGCTGTCTCTTGCTCCTTTCCTTCTCGGCACACAATCGTCGCCATTTCCAAAGTTCGCGATCCCAATTTGACCGGCAACCCACCGCTTCGAACATCAAACCAGAGGCTGATACCTTCGACATCAGCATTCCAAAAACAGAACGCTTTTGGCCCGGTCTTGACCCCGTACCCATGGGTTCGGTGACCATCGAATGCCATGAAAAACCAAGGCATCGTTCGTCCTGGTACCTCACCCCGCCATTCCAAATCCGCATAGGAGCGTTCCCAATGATCGCCCAGATATCGCTTTATTGCTCGGAAGTCTCCCTTCCATCTGACTTGAATGCGGCTAACCTGATCTCCACCTTTAAGGGACACTAACGATTCGTCCAAATTAGGTTGGATCGTGATCTCAAATGCTCCGCCAGACCAAGTTCCATTCCCTAAATTTTCAAGTTTGAGTTCGTGATTCTCAGCATCAAAAGCTCGGACTAAGTCGGGAGAACGCAGAATTGAATGGAAGCCAGATGGTTTGCTCATCGGTAGGAAAGCTTTCGCTGAAGAGGCAATTGGAGTCACCGCAGTAGCGGCTGCTCCGATGATAATATCGCGACGACTTGGTTTGGATTTCATACAGGTTCAACCTTCAAAAACAGAACCATGAGTTCATCGTCATGATAGCGCCCTTGGTGCTTGGTTGCATGAGGAACATGGCCGTAAACCACAAAACCAATTGATTCGTATAGTCTCTTGCCAGGGGCATTGCCATAAAGAACGCTTAAGTGAAGCTGCTCCAATGCCTCTATATTCTTAGCCCGTTCGATCAGATCTGTTAATAGCTTCCGGGCTACGCCTCTGTTTTGCCAGGTCGGCGTGACATACGTAGCGTAAACGCCACCTCGATGCCGAAACTTCAACTTTGAATCACGTCGAAACATGGCCATCCCGATGAGGGAATTCCCGTCAAATGCGCCCAGCACGAAATTCTCTCCACCATTATCCAGGCGACCCCTTACTTGATCATCCGAAAAATGCACTTCTTCTTCATAGGTTGAACCGAAAGCATCTGGTGAAAGCCTTAGCCCTTCCAAGCGAACCCGCTGATAATCCTCCGAATCATCGGGTGTGAGTTTTCGGATGATGATGTCCATTCTTTAATTCGCAATCAAGGCAAGAAGATTATCTTTCATCTTCTTCAATCCTGTAGTATTCACCAGCATTCACTCATAGATTCTGATTCGACTTAAATGGAACTAATGGCGTGAAATCTAAATATAATCTCGAACATTCTGAGATAGCAATTTTGAGAACCCTTCTATGTTGATCCTTTCCTGCGCAATATCTGCACTGCTCCTTCCATGTGCGTCCAACCCTGTTCCCCAAAGCGACCAACCAGGCTATTTGGGCTATTACCGATATCCGGCAATCCACGGCAACAATGTCGTATTCACGGCTGAAGGTGACTTGTGGAAGGTTTCACTTCAAGGGGGAATTGCTCAAAGATTAACGACTCACCCTGGGGAGGAGACTCGGCCGGCTATCTCTCCTGATGGAAAATGGATCGCCTTTTCCGCCTCCTACGAAGGGCCAGTTGAGGCTTATGTCATGCCAATTGAAGGGGGATTGCCAAAACGATGTACTTATCAGGGAAATTCAATGGTAATCGGCTGGACTCATTCGGGGCAGATTCTCTACGTCACCAGCAAATACTCGACCCTGCCCAATGCTCAGGTCTGCGCCGTTGACCCAATAACCCGAAAATACAAGTTGATTCCGTTGGCTCAGGCAAGCGATGGCTCCTACTCAGAGGACGGCAAGTCATTCTTCTTCACCCGAATGCCGTTCCAAGGTAGCCAAACCAAAAGATATCAAGGCGGTACTGCGCAGAACATTTGGCGCTGGGATGGTGGCTCTAGCGAGGCTAAGCCATTAACTACCGATTTTAAGGGAACCAGCAAGGCTCCAATGGTCTGGAAGGGTCGCGTCTATTTTGCGTCCGATAGAGACGGAGTGATGAACATCTGGTCGATGACACCGAACGGCAAGGACCTTCGACAACACACACGCTATTCTGATTTTGATGTTCAGTCACCCAATCTAGACAACGGTCAGATTGTTTATCAGCAAGGTGCCGATCTGCGGGTCTTGGACTTGGTCACGAACAGAGAGCATTTGGTTCCTATTCGACTCACGTCTGACTTCGACCAGATGCGAGAAACCTGGATAAAGAACCCACTGAGTTGGACAACCTCGGCCCACCTATCACCGGACGGCACGAAGGTTGCTTTGACTGCACGTGGTGAAGTGTTTGTTGCCCCAGTAAAACCAGGGCGAATTGTTCAGGCCACTCGTAAGAAGACAGTCCGTTACCGAGACGCTCAGTTCACTTCGGATGGTAAATCTCTGCTCGCCTTTTCGGATGAGAGTGGCGAGGTTGAGCTTTGGAAGCTTGATGCGATGGGTCTGGAGAGCCACAAGCCCGATCAACTTACCAACGATGGAACGATCCTACGCCTAGCGGCTGAGGTTTCCCCTGACGGAAAATGGATTGCCCACACCGATAAGGCTCACCGCTTGTTTCTTTACGATGTGTCCAAGAAGACAAATAAGTGCATAGTCGACTCGAACGTGGATGATATTTCAAATCTGGCATGGTCACCAGATAGCAAATATCTGGCCTTTTTGGAATCCTCAACGAACCAGTTCGACCAGCTAAAGCTCATTCAAATTTCTACTGGCACAATCGCGAATATCACGACCAATCGGTACAACAGTTCATCTCCAGCATTCACCCCAGACGGAAAATTCCTGTTCTTCCTATCTGATCGGAACCTGCAAACATCCGTTAGTAGCCCTTGGGGGCCCCGGGCTCCAGAGCCATTCTTCAACAAGCAGCAGCAAGTCTGCTTTGTATCTCTTCAAGTTGGTAACCGATCACCCTTTGAGCCAGATAATGAGCTCACCGAAAAGAAACCATCAGTTCCCGTAAAGGGAGATTTGCCAACTATCGAGATGAAGGGTCTCTCAGATCGGCTTGAGTTCGCACCGATCGGCCCTGGGAACTACTCTAACCTCACAGTCTGCGGTGATCACATTTACTTCACATCTCGTGAAGACGATGCCCCCGCCGAGTTGATGACGCTACCGATTCGAAATACTAACATCAAGGCAAGCACAGTCCTGTCTGGTGTATTTGACTTCGAAGCTAACCTTGACCACAAGAAGATATTGGCGAGAACGGCCGGTGGAATTCTCGTCTTTGATGCCAACGGTGCGCCAGCTGATGCTGGAGAAAGTCGCGTTAACTTAGATGGATGGTCCTTCTCATTCGACCCCAAAGAGGAATGGAAACAGATGTTCACCGATGCTTGGCGTCTCCATCGGGATTATCTTTATGCACCCAATATGCAGGGTGTAGATTGGCCCGCAATGAAGAAGAAATACGAACCGTTTGTCGACCGGGTCACAGATCGGTATGAGTTATCAGACCTGCTTGCCCAAATGGTTGGGGAAGTCTCGTTACTTCATACGTTTGTCGAAGGTGGAGAACACCGACCTGGAACAGACTCAATCGAAAACGCCTATCTTGGTGCCGTGTGGGAAAAGACTCCAGCAGCCGGGGGATACAAGATCACCAGGATTTACCGAAACGATCCCGATACCCCCAATGTTCGGGGACCACTGCTCCAGTCTGGAGTCGATGTCAAAGAAGGTGACGTGATCGCCGAAATCGATGGAGTGGAAACACTTTCAGTCCCCGATGCGGCTCAGCTACTTCGGGCAAAGGCTGGGAAACAGGTTCGAATCAAGATTTACCCCGGTGGTGACCGTGGGAAGCTTCATGAGGCGATAATTCAACCTGTATCCGGCGGAACCGATTCAAATATCCGCTACTCTTCATGGGAATACAGTCGCCGACAGCAAGTCGAGCAATCTTCGCAAAGAGCTTTGGGATACGTCCACCTTCGGGCAATGGGAGGCGGAGACTATAACCAGTGGCAGCGCGACTTCTATCCTGCCTTTGATCGTGCGGGCCTGATTATCGACGTCCGGCACAATAACGGCGGGAACATCGACAGTTGGATACTTGAGAAGTTGATGCGTCAAGCGTGGATGTATTGGAATCAGCGCAAAGGTATCCCGTCTTGGAACATGCAATATGCGTTTCGTGGCAAGTTTGTCGTGCTTTGTGATGAGGAAACTGCCTCAGATGGTGAAGCATTCTCCGAAGGGTTCCGAAGATTAGGACTCGGAAAGGTGATTGGCACCCGAACTTGGGGCGGTGAAGTCTGGCTCTCTGGATCGAACACACTCGTCGACCGAGGTGTCGCAACTGCCGCTGAAACGGGAGTTTATGGTCCAGAAGGTAAGTGGCTCATCGAAGGTCACGGAGTAGACCCCGACATCATTGTGGACAACTTGCCACACGAAACTTTTGATGGAAAAGACGCTCAACTGGAGTTCGCTATCAAATATCTTGAGGACGAAATCGCCAAACATCCGAATCCTGTCGTTGGACATCCAGCCTTTCCGGATAAATCGGTCAAATCCAAGAAAAAAGAATAGTCTAAGTGGGGTTAATCTTTAAGGGTTAGCCCCATTTCTGCCTTAGCGCCTTCGGCAAACGCGCTGTCCAACTGAAACTTGCCAGCATCCCATTCATACTTGCGGGTCTTCAAGTAGGGGCGCAAAGTATTGTCAGATAGTTCAAGAGCCTCTGCAAGAGCACTCTGAGAGACTGGGCATTGAAACGTATAGGTTTCAGAGTCCAGCTTGTTTAGTTTCTTTAAGCCAGTTAAGCTGCGAATCATCGCTTTGGCCCTGTCTTCGTTTGTTTGAAGGGCGAAGAGTCGATCCTGCATCCATCGAGCATCTCGATCTCGACTTCGGGCAACCTCTTTAGAGAATGCGTCAATTTCTAAGAACTCAAAAGGGCTCTTGACTCGAATCAGCGCACCAGGGGTGCGACAGATCACCATTTCCACTGTTTGAGTTTCTGGTTCCTGACGAAATTCGTCTGAAAGCACAGTCTTCAGTGGAGTAAAGGCCGTCTGACTTCCAAATACTCCCTTGGCCAACGGCTGCATCACAGGCAAAAGAGACAGCATCTTCCCGTCCCGAACTCGAGCCCAGATTCGGATATATAACCCACTAACAACGATGAATGCCTCGGGCAGGCGAGATCCAAAAGGAAGAACCGTCGTCCAAGCATCAAATTCGCGAAGCTCTTGAGAGCAGAGGGACGAGTTAAAACGACTGAACTGCTCGTCAGTCGGGCTGGAATCCCATCGAGAGCATGCCGCAGAAAGAGCGCCAACCGTGACCGACTCAGCTTGAACTGGAAACGTTGAGGGGGTGTCGAGGACCGCTGGCCAAAGCTTAGCCAAGGAGAGAAAGTGCCGTTGATCTTCTGCCCCGGTATTGGGCAAGTAAGCCTGATTTTGAGCCTTGTTCATGCTTGCTCACCTATAAGATCCACGGTTTCCGTCCATGGAAACCATTAACAGCCTCGTATTCCGTTACAATTCAGCTACTTTCCAGCAACCAGGGATAGTCTAACCCTATTTCTCACCGTAAGCAACCCCTTCCAAGAATATTTACAAAAAATGTTTGAACTCGATGACGGGATGAGATTCGCGCATGACGAAGCATCCATCCAAAAAGATTCAGAAAAGTCCACGGTTTTCGTGTATGATATCTATACAATGCCACGCAAACCGCATTTCTTTGATCGGAAATACAAAGCCGAATTTCGAAATACCTGTGTTTGGAGTGTGCGAGTGTTTGATATGGAGGCTGTGGATGTCAAACGAGGTAAGTCGAATCTGGATGCTCTTGGATCGAGTTCAAATGCAACTCGATCTTCTCCTGTTCGACGAAGCGGCAACAACAATTAGGGAGATCCTGGTGGACTTGGCCTGGCTTTCCAGCAAGTACGAGGCTTCTGAGGTTTCCAAGAATTGACGTTTCCCACCCAACTCTTCACAGAGAATGGATACTCGTGAGGAGTTGGACGCTACACCTACGCCAGGATGGCTCGATCCAAGCTCAATGCAGCAGGCCACTGCATTGAGCCCCTACTTTTTGTTATCAATGTTGCAATTCCCCACCCTGAGTTCGCGATAAAATGGCTGTAATGAGCTCAGTTCCTCCTCCCAATGATGTCCGAGCACAAATTCAGGGACTGAGAAACAAACTCCTTGATCTCACGCTAAACAACCGGATGCTCAATTACCGACCATCCAAGCGGTTGGGAGTTTCCATCATTGGTGAGGACAGCTTTGAACTTCATCGAATGTTGGTGGATGAAGGGAAAAAGATGACCTTCGTAGGTAAACCAGATCCGGTAAAGCTTAAGCCAAGTCAACCCACACTATCTGATGTCACCGACTATAGCGACGATATCTCGATGGGGCGCCACAGAGAAGCAGCTCAAGAAGAACTCGATGCGTTCCTAAACAATCCGATTCTGCCACTTAGTCAGCAAGACACCAAACTCAATGTAGACGAGTATGAATCACTCCTTCAGGCCAAGTTAAGAACCGTTTACAGAGAAGCTCACCTTGCCTCAGAAGAACTTGGGATAAACACCCTCTTCCTAACATTAGGCTGTCTCGAATGGAGTGAGAATGATCAAAGATCGTTTATTGCCCCATTGCTATTTGTTCCAGTCGAGCTAGAGCAACAAAATAATGGAACGATCAAGCTTAAGCACAGTGGTAGCGACGTGGGAACCAACTTGCCGCTTAAAACCAAATTGCTCGAGTTCAACCTGAATTTGCCTGATTTGTCGGAAGAGGCATCGCTTCTCGATTATTTCGCTCAAGTTGAGGCAGTAGTTAGGGACAGAACCAATTGGCATGTACGCCGCAATGAAGTGTGCATGGGGTTCTTCAACTACGAAAAATATGCGATGTATTTAGATTTGGGTGGTGAGTCATGGCCAGAGAATGTCAAGCCTTGGATGCAAGCCGATATCGCTGCGATGCTGGGAGGTGGATATTCAAGCGCTGATTCTCCAGTCAATGAGACCACTTACCTTGATTCGGTCAGACCTTTTTCCCAAAGTTTTGAAGTCTACGATGCTGATAGCTCCCAGACATTAGCAATGATTCGAGCGACGGAAGGACTGTCAATCGTCGTAGAGGGTCCCCCTGGAACGGGCAAATCTCAAACCATCACCAACATGATTGCTGAGGCAGTCGCGTCTAAGAAGACCGTCCTTTTCGTCTCAGCAAAAAGAGCAGCTCTGGATGTCGTTAAACGAAGATTGGATGAAGCCGAACTTGGAGACATGTGCTTAGACCTCCACGACAAGCTCACCAATCGGCGAGAGTTCTACCGTGAAATTAAGAGAACTGTTGATCGGTCCCTTACTATCAGCAATGAATCCGAACGACTTAACCGTCTGGCTGAAATTAGGGATCGACTGAATCGCCATAGCTCGGCAATGAACGAGCCGATTGTGCCCTTTAGAATTTCTCCATTTGAAGCCATGATTCGAGCAAGCTCGCTTCCGGCAGAAACATCTGATGATCGAGATGGGAGAATTCCGTTTGAGAATCTGAAATCTCTGGATCATCAAGAATTCCTCAAACGTATTCCTGCCATCAATGCCGTACAGGCTCGAATCCAAGCCATCGGAACACCGCGATCACATCCTTTCTTTGGATGTAATTTGGACTACCTTGATCCTTCAGCCAAGCTGGACCTTACGCTAGATATTGATGAATGTCTGACCAACTTTTCGGCATTACATCCCATTCTTGATGAATTTAAGAACGCGGTCAAACTTCCATCACCCACATGCCAATCAGAAGTAAGACTCCTTGGGAAGTTGATCGACACAGCAATGAGCTACCCCTTGGGTGACAAATATCACATCCAAGCTAGGGATTGGCTTCACCACCGGGATTTAATTTGCGAACTTATTAAGAACGCCACTACCTCTCGGGAAATCTATAGCCACCTCAGGGACGATTTCACTAGTGACGCATGGAAATTCGACTTGCGACCCATTCGAGAGGTCTTTGCCCACAGAGCCAGCAGCTTCGTCCAGCGCCTACTACCCGAATTTAGGACAGCCAGTCGGACGCTCGACCAGCATCTGACAGTAAACGCCTCCAAGGATCCCCTAAAGCGATTAGAGTTGCTCAATGCATTTTGCGAATGCCGCACGTGCCGACAAGCCATCCAAGCCTCTGAAAGCTCACTCGAGCCACTCCTTGCCGACCTATGGAACGATGGAAATCCAGACCCTCAAGCTGTAGTTTCGGTTTTGGACTGGCTCCTTCATCTCGAATCTCAGGTTCAGGCCGGAACTCTTGGGGATTCAATCTGGGACCTACTAGAACAAGGTGTAGATAAATCACTTCTTGAACATCATTTCTCGGCAATTAGTCAAGCTGTTGACCTGACAATGGACTCCCATCTGGAAGTCTGTAAGAAATTAATCTTCGCAACAGATTCTGTTGCTCATGAAGATTTCGGTGACATTCAAAATCGAGTGGCAACATGGCGCAAGAGCATCGACTCCATTGGCGGCTACATCTCCTTTAATCAGGTGTCCAAGCAACTTTCCGACGTGGGTCTGGCTTGCATCACCCCAATTGCTGAACAATGGTCCTTTGCTGCTGACCGTCTTGAGGAGAGTGTAAAACGATCTTATTACACCGGCATTATCCGCATTGCCGTAACATCAAAACCTGAGCTTAAGAACTTCGACCGAGCGATCCAAGAAAGTGCTGTGACCGAGTTTGCAAAGCTGGATGATTTTAAGCTTCTTTTCAATCGGGCAGCAGTCAGAATGGCTCACCACAAAGGATTGCCAACCTTTGAATTACCAGTCGGTAACCTCAACCATCTGCGGATTCAATGCGAACTTCAGCGAAAGCACAAACCGATCCGCTGGATCATGGAGCGTGCCGGAGAAGCAATCCAGAAGATTAAACCGGTCTTCATGATGAGCCCACTTTCTGTTGCAATCCATTTGCCCCCTGAATTACCTCCTTTTGACCTTGTCATTTTTGACGAAGCTTCTCAAATTCGTCCCGAGGATGCTCTATGTGCAATAGCAAGAGCCAAGCAGGTCATCGTCGTGGGAGATACGCGCCAAATGCCGCCAACTTCGTTCTTTGATCGAATGATCGATGACGAAGTCGGTGATGAAGAAGAATTCACGGAGATTGGTTCTGAAGCACGAAAGGTAGAAAGCATTTTGAGTCTTATGAGTGCAGTGGCGTTAGGCCGAGTGCGTAGACCCGACCTCAGGTGGCACTATCGAAGCATTCATCCCTCGTTGATTCAACCATCCAACGAGATGTTCTATGATCGACGGCTCGTAGTGTTTCCCAGCGCAACCGTTGAGCAAAACGGCCAGAAACTTGGCCTTGTCCTTCACCACCTGCCCGATGCAATCTATGAGGCTGGAGCCAGCAAACGGATCAACCGCCACGAAGCAGAAGTCATCGCAAAAGCTGTATACAGTCACCTTAAAGAGAGCCCTCAGGAGAGCTTGCTTGTTGCCGCAATGAACAAGCCCCAAGCTGACCTCATTTATGAAGAAGTCCAAAAATTAGAGCGCCAAGATCCAATAACTTTCTCTGCGTTTGAAAGACTCCACCCCCATGAAAAGCTCGACATTAAGAACCTTGAAAATGTTCAAGGGGACGAGCGAGATGTCGTGTTCATCAGCGTCACTTACGGTAAAGATTCTTCCGGAGTTTTGCGGCAGCAGTTCGGACCGTTGCTACGCGAGGGTGGAGAAAGGCGATTAAACGTCTTAATTACTCGCGCTAGAAAGCGCAGTGAAGTCTTCACTAGCATCCTTTCTGATGATCTTCGAAACGAGTCAAACCGAGCTGGCGTCGATGCGTTAAAGCGATTCTTGAAATTTGCCCAAACCGGCAGCATGCAAATTGCAACATTAACAAATCGCGAAGCTGAGTCTCCATTTGAAGAAGAAGTCGCGCAGGAATTAAGCCGTCGGGGATATGGTTTCGATCTCCAAGTTGGTTTTGAAGGTTTTCGGATTGATTTGGCTGTTATTGATCCGGAACACCCAGGTTCCTATCTGCTTGGAATTGAATGTGATGGTGCGACTTACCATAGTGCCCGAGCAGCCAGGGATAGAGACAAACTTCGCCAACGAATTCTAGAGGATCGAGGCTGGAAGCTTCACCGAATTTGGTCCCACGATTGGTGGCAAGACAAAGCAGGCGAAATTCAACGTCTCATCGAAGTCATTGAGGATGCCAAGAATCCAATTGTAGACATCCCTCCGAAAGCTACTGCTATAAAGGATGATGAGTCCCAAGAATTCATTCGGGAAATTGATCCGGGTGATTCATCTCGATTCTTGCGCCCTTATGAGGCAGCTCCATCTCCCACTCAACTTACATCTCGATTTGAGTTCGAACAGTTCGTAGACGTCGTGATTCATACCGAGGGACCAATCCATCAAGACCTACTGTCACTGAGAATCAAAGAGGCTGGGGGAAAGGTCCGTCTGACCAATGCCGATAAAGCCATGCTCAAGAGCCTGCTGGATGGAGCAAAGAAGAAGTATCTGTTTACCGTCGATGGCTATTTCGCAGACCAATCCCAGTTGGTAAATCCACGGGATTGGTCCAATCGACCTACATCCGAGCGGAGATTCGAGTTCGTAACTGAGATGGAAATTGCGGCTGGAATGCGTCACGTTGTCAGAAATGCTTTTGGAATCGAACCCGAAGAAGCTGCCAGATCTGCTCTTGCTCTGATGGGATTCAAACGAATCACTCCGAATGCATTAGCGAGAGGATTGTCAGTTGTCCACCGCATGATATCGGCCGGTGGAATCATTGAATCAGAAGGGCGTTTGTACCCCCCTGTTCGTGCGTAAAGCCCTATACGAATTTACGCACTGATTGAGTAGGCTTGCGATGATGCGACAAGACGTCCTAGCCCACTCCACATCGTCGACGACCGAAAAGCCCCAGTGGCTTCAAGATCGCCTCAAATGGTTTAAGAATCAACAGTTCGGCATCATTCTTCATTGGGGACTTTATGCTTTTTGGGACTGCTGTGAGAGCTGGCCTTTGGTCCCAGAGGATACTTGGGCAAGAGGCGACATGAAGTGTTGGAACGAACGCAATCATGACTTGGACCTATTTCAAGAAGATTATTGGAACTTGATTGAGAAGTTCAACCCAACACAATTTGACCCTGACGCTTGGGCAGCACTATTCGCAGAAGCCGGGGCAAAGTACGTTTGCTTCACGACGAAGCACCATGACGGTTTTTGCATGTGGGATACCGCGACAACTGATTATAAAATCACGGGGCCCCGATGTCCTTTTCATTCCAACCCAAAGGCCGACGTTACCAAGCAACTCTTTGACGCCCTTCGGCGAGCCAGTTTGGGGGTCTCAGTCTACTTTAGCAAAGCAGATTGGCATTGTCCCTACTACTGGAATCCAGAACCCAAACCATTCCATCGTGGAGCCAATACCCTCGATCGTCCAGAGATTTTCGAGCAATTTGTACAATATACGCACACTCAGATTCGCGAGTTACTGACCAACTACGGTCCTATTGATATCTTGTGGCTGGACGCCGGTTGGGTGAAGGATAAAGAAGATATTCGGATGGCAGAGATTGTAGAAATGGGGCGCAAACTTCAACCGGGCCTTCTAGTGGCCAATCGAACGGTTGGCGATTTTGAAGACTTTGTCACGCCAGAGCGCGAAATTCCAGATGAAGCTTTGCCAGACACTTGGGAAGCATGTTTGCCACTTGGTCCCGATTGGAAATACACAGAAGGTCAGCCGCTAAAGTCAGCTGAGACAGTGTTTGAAGAAATTAAGTCGACTAACGCAAAGGGGGGCAATTTCCTGCTTGGAATTGGCCCGAAATACGATGGCACGATTCCAGATCGAGACACTTTGATCCTAAAGGAACTCGGTCGAATGCTCCGAGAAAACTAAGGAGGCGGAACCTTAGTCTGATCAGGTTGCGATCTTCGCATCTCTTCCCTGCCTTTGTTGAACTCAGCTTTCAGCGGGGCAGGTAATTGATTCCAAATTACGGATTTATCGGTCGTCGGAGTCACCTCAGAAAAACCAGTAACCACAAGCTCCTGCGGCTCACCCGTTCCGATCTTGAGCTTCAATGTCCTTTTCTGGGCAGGTTGGTATGTTGGCTCAGAGTTGAGGTGACTCCGTCGATGGTCATAGTTCAACCCAGCATCATGGGCGTTTGAAACTTCACCGCCAAGCATGGTGTAACCGATTAACACGGTGGATTCGCTCAATTCTGGAGAAACTATGATTCGGGACAAGTCTAATGTCCTCCACAACGAAGGGTCCTTTGTGTGCCCATTGTCACCGTCTCCACGTGGGTGATCATCCTCCATTCGAGACCTGGCATGGAACAGCAAGTCAATGAGTTCCTTTTTTACGGGCTGGCTCAGTTCATTGGCGGTTATGGATTTGTTACCGCGCAACTTTGCCCAATCATCCTGATCAAGCTTGCCATAGAGCCGTACATTATAGGGATAGTCGCCCAAATATTCTTGGTCGATCACCTTCCCACTCAAAGCCAACATCATGACGTCTAGCCAGCAATTGCTAGAAGCAGACTGCTGAGCAAGAACGTATTGGCTAAGCGACTGAATATTGGAGACCCCCTGTTTGGCTTCAGCCGCTATAAAAGCACGTAAGACTTGGCGATGACATTGGGTGGGATTTCGATATTCACTCTCTGAAACTTGACCAATAGCTGCCCCTTTGAAAAGCTTCCAATTGATGGTAACGGAGTACTTACTCAGAATGCCCCGGATCTTTGGTTCTCCTGATGTTGGTTCCAGCAAGGCAAAAAGACTGAAATCAGGCAACACCATAACCAAATCACAACTAATGGAATTGGCCACCGGAGTCAAGAATGTTCCCTGGATGAGCGCAATTGGATCCTTACCGCTATCCACTTGCCAAATCTTTTTCATTTCTCCCGGATCGGACATAACCTTCATCAGTGCCGACAAATCTGTGGGTTTGAAGGGATTGGTCTCAATTGAAGAACCCATTTGCTTGGCTACTTCATCAGGTAGATCAAAGAATTCAACCTGGCGCATGGAAGTGAGTTCAAACACTCCAGGAGCCATCCGTCGAATCTTTAGGGGCATACTAGCCTCTCCCACCGCTTTTGCTAGAGATTCCGGTATCGCCTTGACCCATTCAGAGTCATTCACACCGTACCGCAAGATGTTCCCTGGGGGTAGGTCATACAGATCTCGAACGGGAATCTTGTGAAACCAATCCTCTTTGGTGCGGGAAGTCTCAACTAATTGTTTAAAGCGGTCATATCCCTCATCCTTCAAGGGCCTTGTCCATTTCAGAATTAAGTCAGAACCTGATTTGACCCAAGAGGCGTGGAGAGCTTCTGCCGTCAATTCTTCAATACGATTGGGATCACCTGATTTCACAGAAACAAACACTGGAAAGTCTTGTAGCGCGCTTTCTACCCGGTGCTGTGTACCCGTCGCTTTGGTAAGCATTCGACATAATTCAGGAGCACTATAGGCTCCTTGGGGAATTGTTGAAGCAGCCCAAAGGCAAAGCAATGAAATCACGATAAATAGACTACTTTCACCGAACCAAACGTTCTGACTTCAGATTTCAAATTCTGCAAGCAAGGATCGATGAATTCGTGGGATGATTAATGAGCGATGCCAATGAGGGAGAAGCGGAAAGGGACAGAGAGAAATCGCGCAACTCTGAAAGAGGTTGCCAATGCTGTAGGTGTTTCCATATGCACCGCGTCAGTTGTCCTCAATAACAGTAATTCGGGTTCTCGCGTATCAGAAGCAACGCGCACTCGTGTTCTCGAGGCAGCCCGCACTTTGGGATACCGCGCCAATCAATTGGCACGTTCACTTCACGCAGGAACGACTCATGTGATAGGCGTGGTTCCCGCAGCTGCTGATACCAATATTCTTCTAGGCCCCCATCTACAACACGTGCTAAACGGGATTGTTAATGAAGCTGAGATCGCCGGCTATGACATCTCGCTTATCACGCGGTGCGACCAATCCCACCCGTCAGACCTGCTGGATGTGTTACTGGGTGGCCGCATGGACGGAGTCATCGTTGTAGCTCCAAGATCCACGTCCCGTTTGATCCCGCTGTTGAAGTATGAAAATCTGCCTATGGTCGTTATTGACGGAGATCCGGAACAATGCGATATCAATTACGTGATTGATAACGAAGCCTCGGTCAGAATGGCAATCCAAAAGATCAATCAGTTTGGACACACTAAAATTGGACACATCGCAGGGCCACAAGACCTATATGCCTCTCGCATTCGAAAAGATGCTTTCTTTCGAGAGATGCAAAGATTGGGACTGCCTATTCAGATGGAGTGGCTACAAGTTGGCGCCTTTGACATCCCTTCGGGTCACGAAGCGATGAATAGAATTCTGAAGAATCCAGAGCATCCAACGGTTGTTTTCTGTGCGAACGATGAGATGGCATTTGGAGCTATTCATTCGATCCAAGACCACGGAATGCGAGTGCCTGAAGATATTAGTATCGTTGGATTCGATGACGTACCTGTTGCATCGCTGACGTCTCCTCCATTAGCAACAATCAAGCAACCCATCGAAGCCATAGCTCGGGCAGCTACCGCGGCGCTGATTAACTGCATTGAAGATGGAAAAGCAGTGAAGAGTCAAACATTTCCAGGCTCATTCATTGAAAGAACATCTCTGGCCAAACTAACCTTGCATTCAAAATCGAGCGAATAATTAACAAAAAATTAAGGGTGCTGAATAAACGTTTATTCCCATAGCATAGTTCATTGTATCCGACCCAATTTGGGCTGTGAGTTCTTATAGGATCGCATGCGTTCATCCGGTTCTATGAATCGGGCGAACAGGCTGATCCGGTGTCGGCTAACATTTGAAACCAACGGAGGTTATAAGTTTGAAGCAACGAGGATTTACTCTCATCGAACTTCTCGTCGTGATTGCAATCATCGCAATTCTCGCGGCCATTCTCTTCCCCGTATTCTCACAAGCGAAGCTTGCTGCAAAGCGAACAGTAGCGTTGAGCAATGCGAAGCAGGTCGCAACGGCGAATTTTATTTATCAGGGCGACTTTGATGACAACCTCATCAAGTCCTACTATGGATTCCCATCTGACTGTTCAAGTTGGGGCAACATCTATTACAGCTGGAAATATGCACTCCAGCCATATATCGCCAAGAGCAATGGTCTCCTTCTGGATCCGACCAATCAGTTCTCGGACAAGCAATACTACACACCTGCATACACCGACGGTAATAACAATGACACCGTTTGGATGCCACAGAACTATGCCGTAAACGATGCCATCATCGGCTTCGCCAACGGTCAGTGCGCTGGTGCTCAGTGGTGCCCACCAGGACTCAACTCTGCCGATGGCTTGGACGATCCTGCAAGCACGATCACCATCCTGCCAAACCGATCTCAGTGGAATGACCTGAAGTTCCTCTTCATCAGCCCGACGTACGACGGTGGCCCTCCAGGTTGGTGCGATACCGTTAACGGAACTTCTACTCAGGTCTGCCCAGCAACCGGTAAAGGACCGATCAACGTCAACGGCAAGATTGCCAACTGGGTCTTTGCTGACGGTCACGCAAAGGGTGTGAATATTATTCAGACTCTCCAGACCAACAGCGCAACGACAGATATGTGGGGAACCAAGTATTACGTCGTCAACCCTATTACTGGTGGTTCAACGCCTCCAACGCAGACTGATCGAATCAACATCGCAGCTGCTGCCTACCCCGAGTACAAGTAACTCGAAAGCTAGGGCTGTCGCTGTTCAATCAGTGACAGCCCTTTCCACTTGCAAAACATGAAGAAGTTATTGAGTCTCATCTCAGTCGCTATCGTCGCCGGCGTTATCGCCGGTTGTGGTTCAGAGGCAACTCAGACGATCAACAATGCGCCCAACGCCGCGCCCCCGAAGAACTCCTTCCCTTCGGCTATCAAAGACAACCCTAACATCCCAGATGCCGCCAAGAATGCAATGATCGGCAACCACGGAGCACCCAAGTAATCCCCCAAGAGCCCTGATGAATTACGATGTTGCCATTATCGGAGGAGGTCCCGGTGGATCAACTTGTGGAGCTTTTCTTAAAAAATACAACCCAAAACTGAAGGTTGGCATTTTTGAACGAGAGACATTCCCACGTGATCACATTGGTGAAAGCCAGCTTCCTGTAATCAGCGCAATATTGGATGAACTAGGCGTTTGGGACAAGGTGGAGGCCGCCGATTTTCCAATAAAAATCGGCGGTACCTACAAATGGGGTCGCACTTCAGATCTTTGGGATTTCCATTTTCTTCCCAATGGGGATTTTCACGAAGAACCACGCCCCGGTAAGTACCAAGGGCAACGACTTGAAACCGCATTTCAAGTAGATCGAGCCGTTTACGACAAGATCTTGCTGGATCATGCGAAGGAACTCGGTTGTGAAGTCTTTGAAGGTACCGGAGTTCGAGAAGTTAAGAATGTTGATGGACGTTGTGGCGGCTTTGTTCTCGATACTGGCGAGTCTGTAGAAGCCAAGCATTATGTCGATGCGACAGGTCACTTGGGCATGCTAAGACGGTCCATGGGCATTGCCATAGATGAGCCCAGCACCCTCAAGAACGTAGCTTTCTGGGATTATTGGCAAAACGCCGAATGGGCGGTAACCCTTGGAATCGGGGGAACCCGAATCCAAGTAATGTCGTTGGGATATGGTTGGCTCTGGTTTATTCCCCTTAGCCCGACTCGAACGTCTGTCGGTTTCGTTTGTCCAGCTGAGTACTACAAGAAGTCTGGACTTAGACCTCAAGAACTCTATTTAAGAGCCCTGGATGAAGAGCCCCGAATCAAGGGGCTGCTTGCCACCGCAACAGCGGAGGGCAAATTTGGTTCCACGAAAGATTGGTCGTTCATCGCAAATTCGTTTTCTGGACCCAATTGGGTTTTGGTGGGTGAGGCTGCTGGCTTTGCCGATCCAATCTTGTCAGCAGGTCTCAGCCTCACCCACGCTTCGGCCCGTGAAGCTGCCTTTTCAATCCTAGAGGAATATCGAGGTGGTGATCGTGCTTGGCTTATGCAGGAATATGAGGGCAGAAACAAGCGCCGAATCATGCAGCACATTCGATTTGCTGACTATTGGTATGCCGGTAATCAGCACTTCAGCGATTTGAAGGAATACACCCGGGAAATTGCTCGCGATGCTGGCCTTGAATTAGACGCAGAAAATGCGTTCCGTTGGCTTGGTACGGGTGGATTCATCGAAGAAGATTTAGGAATCGGTGGATTTGGAACTCTTGGATTCACTGCTCTCCAACAGGTAGCCAATCGGCTTTCTGATGAACCAGCAAAGAGTGCGTACGGCGGTTTCAACGGGTTCGTTTTGGACTTCGAAGGTGCGAAGAAAATGCAGATTCCGCACTATGAAGCGGGAAGAGTACTCCCGATCCCTGCTTATGAAAGAGATGGCAAAGTTCTACCACTCAGCGGGATGATCGGTTACCTCGTTAAAGGTCTGCAAGCAAACCCAATTATCACTCAAGCTTTGGCAGCCATGGACCATGAGTTGCGCAAAGTAGGCATTCGATACGACCGATCCATACACGATGGTGCCATGCAATGCTTGGAAGCACTCATTCGAGATGGATGGGTCAAATGCCGCAAATATAAATTCGCAGAGCCGTTGCCAGGTGACCTGCCTGCTTTTAGCAGTTTCTTCCAAGAGAATCGAGATAAGGAGTTACCGAAAGGGCACCGCTCTAACTCTTAAGTCTCGACTCAACCTTTGGCCCCCAGTCCCACTTTACGCCTCATGTCAACAATTGCTACCTCACCTCACTGGATTCTAACTTTCGTTGATGATTTCGACGGGCCTGCCGGATCTCCTCCTTCCGACGATAATTGGACTCACGACACAGGTGGTGGTGGATGGGGCAACAATGAATGGCAGAGCTACACATCAGGCAATCTTAATTCATTCTTGGATGGGCATGGCAATCTGATCATTGAAGCCCGTAAAGAAAGAACTACTGGACCTGATGGGCTATTGAGAGAATATAGTTCAGCTCGAATCCATACGCAAGGGAAATTTACTCAGAAATTCGGCCGTATTGAAGCACGCATTAAGCTCCCCCAGGGCAAAGGCATTTGGCCTGCATTTTGGATGCTGGGCGACAATTTTGATACAATTGGCTGGCCTGAATGTGGTGAGATCGATATCATGGAGTCTGTTGATGTGATCGCCCAAAGGGCTCACGGGACGATTCATGGTCCTGGTTACAGCGGTGGAGAGGCCATATCAAATGAATTCCCTACTACAGACTTTTTAGCGGATGATTTCCATCTCTATGCCATCGAATGGACACCAGATGCAATCAGCTGGTATTTCGACGATCACTGCTACGCGACAGTGAATTCAAGTCAAATTCAAGGGAATCGTTGGGTATTTGATCATCCCTTCTTCGTAATTCTCAATTTGGCTATAGGTGGAAATTGGCCTGGGTATCCCGACGAGACAACATCTTTTCCCCAACGACTGATCATTGACCACGTCAAGATCTACCAACGACCCTAATCAGTTTCCTAAAATGCACTTGGGTGATCGAACTTCAGATCACCCATTTTTTACTGAATAGTCAGGACCAAGTTCTTCTGATTGCTCCCAAGGGTTGCAGTCAAAATGACATTCGCTTTTGTGGTCACCTTTACGGTAGAAATCGCAAATTGTGCCGAAGACATCCCTTGCGGCACTGTCACAGATGGAGGCACTGAAGCCCCAGATCCTTGCATCGACAACGTAACCGTCATACCCCCCGCAGGCGCAATCGAGCTCAGTGACACCTTGCCCATAGCCGAGTTCCCTCCCTTTACCGTCGTTGGAGAGACACTGAAACCAGATAAGGTGGGTGGGTTGATCGTCAGGTTCGTCTGAATCTGGGAACCATTCAAAGTAGCCGAAATGGTGCTGATGATCTGTTGGCTAACTGCCACAGTCTTGATCGGGAAATTCACAAATGTCTTGCCAGCAGGAATCGTAACTGAACTTGGAACCTGGGATTGTAGGTTACTCGAGGCCAGAGCAACCTTAAGGCCACCAACAGGAGCGACCGAACCTACTGAGATTGTGCCATTGCTCGATCCACCTCCGACCACTACACTCGGATTACTGGTCATAAGACTAAGGCTCGGAGCCAGCACAGTTAAGTTCGCGGATTGAGGTTGGACAAGTGTTTTTGCAGTGATTGAGGCTACTTTGTCTGCCGCGACAGCTGCAGTCTTTATTGGAAAACTCACCAGTTTTGAGTTGGCAGGGACTGAAACGGTTGCCGGAACAATCACTGAACTGCTGCTACTCACCAAAGTTACTTTTGTGGCTGCCCCACTTCCATTTCCATTGAGTTCAATGGTGCCTGTCGATCCAGTGCCACCTGTTACACTTCCTGGATTCAACAAGACTTGAGTTACAACAAGAGGAGCAATCGTCAGGTCTGCCGATTGAGTTAAGCCACTGTAGGCTGCAGTTAACGTTGCGTCAATTAATTGACTTACCATCCCAATCTTGATCGGAACTGTGATCGAATTCTGGCCCTTGAGGATCTTGGCCGATGACGGAGGCACCAAACTTTTGGAATCGCTTGACCAAACAATCGTGACACCAGCCGACGGCGCCGGTCCATTAAGAGTTGCCGTTGCCTGTACAGTATCGCCACTGACCGCGTTTGAATTCGAAACCGTAACATACAGTAAAGCAATTGGAGTCAGTTTGAGGGTCGCCTGTCTTGTGTAATTGCCGATTGAAGCGGTAATTGTGGCTGTCAGACTGGCGCTTGCTTGAGTCGTTTGGATTGTAAAGCCAGCGGTAGTCGCCCCCTGAGCGACAGTGATTGTCGCTGGTACAACAGCGTTTGGATTGTCTGAAGCTAGATTGATTGTCGTGCCTCCGACCGGAGCTGGTGTACTGACCGTTACCGACCCAAACGAATTGAGTCCAATGACAACGTTACTTGGATTTACAGTGAGATTAGAAATCGGTCCAGTTGTTAGTGTCAACGTAGCAACCGCATTCGTCCCCCCTGAAGAACTCGTTACGGTGACCGTTTTATTGGCCAAAACGGGGGATGTTATGATCGTAAAAGTTGCTGATTGAGCACCGCCTGGAACAACGACGAATGCGGGCAGCGTCACTGATGCATCATTGCATTGAAGTGATACTACATCACCGGTCGAAGGAGCGCTCGTGCTAAGGCTTACTGTAGCCGTTGCCGTGCTACCTCCACTAACAGAACTTGGCAAAATGGAAAGGGCACTGACTGGAACCGTGTTGACTTGAGTTCCAAACGCGTAAAGGCTCTGATCGTTTGATCCAACATACAAAGTTCCGTCCGAATCAATCGTTGGAGAACTCACGATTGAACCCTTGGTCGCCTGACTCCAAACCATTTTGCCCAAGGTGTTCAACGCGTATAAAAAGTGATCCTGGGAACCAAAGTAAATTGTTCCATCGCTCCCAATTGCTGGAGAGGATGTGATCTGCAGGCCGGTTGGGAATGTCCACTTCAAATTCCCTGAACTTGTTAGTGCATACAGGTTAAAATCGTTGGCACCAAAATAGAGCGTGCCGTCCGAACCTATTGCTGGCGAACTGCCTATCCCTACCCCTACAGAGTAGTGCCACTTCTGAGTCCCGTCAGAATTCAGAGCATAGAGATTTCCATCATTCGAACCAAAGTAGACCGTGCCTGAGGAATCGATGGCAGGTGAGGTTGTAATCGCTCCTTGGGTGGGATACTTCCACTTAAGCGTTCCATTGGCATTAAGCGCATAAAGGTTTGTGTCCGTCGAACCAACATAAATCGTGCCATCGCTACCAACAGCTGGCGATGACCCAATTAAGTTCGCCGTTGGATAAGCCCACTTCTTAGTTCCGGTGCTCGAAATGGCATAAAGATTGTTATCCCAACTCCCAACGTAAACCGTACCATCGGTTCCGAGTGCCGGAGAAGAAGAGAGAGTTCCTCCAGCAACGAAAGCCCATTTTTTGCTTCCATTCGGATTCATTGCATACAGCGTTGAATCTTCCGAGGAGAAATAAATCGTTCCATCTGATCCGATTGCAGGCGATCCCCAAACGACATTGCCGGTGGGATAACTCCACTTCATCGTGCCATCTCGATTGACAGCATATAGATTCGAATCAAAGGACCCAAAGTAAATCGTGCCGTCTGCTGCAATCGCAGGAGACGACGTAACCAAGCCCTTGGTAGCAAACTTCCACTTAGGGACACCAGTGGAACCACCGGAAATACCGAGGCCAGTATTTCCAGCATTGGCACGGAATTTCGGCCACGGCGAACCATGCTGAAGTGTCAGTGGATGCCTGCGAGACGTACTCTCTGACGTTCGGGGTGCCTGCGCTAGGCAGTTGCTGGCAACCATCGTGATTGCCAAGACACTCAACAAAGACCTCATCATCATCAAATTAATACAAGCAGGATTCATACGCCGCTTATCTCTTTTTTGTTAATCCCGGAGGAAGTGAGCTTATGGTGTAACTCCCTTGCCACGTCCGACTTCGGGTCTAAGGATCAGGACGGAGTGCGGTGAGGTCATGGCCTCTCGTAAAGATGTACTACCAATAAAGAGTCTCTCCAAGAATCCGTGCCCCTGAGCCGCCATGACAAGAATATCTGCCTCAGCAGCCTCCATTTCTTCGTCAACAACGTGCTCCAAATCTCCACGGCGAACTTTAAAATCAGTTTCTATTCCTTGGTCAGTTAGAAGCTTGGCAATCTCTTGACCACGAAGATTGAACTTTTCAGTGAGAGCTTCGATGTTTCCGGACTGCGAACCATAAACCATCGTCTGATCAATGACGGTCATTAAGGTCAGCTTGGATAGACCTGCGGGCTTCATCCTGAGAAGAAGTTTGATCGCTTCATCTGAGTAAGGTGAGTGATCTGTGGTCATCACGGCAGATAGCTTGCCTTCCGCCTTCGGAGCATTCTTGGCAATTAGGACCGATTTATGGGCACCGATCACCAGTGCACGTCCAACACTTCCAAATAGGACCGCTGCGATTCGTGAACGGCGGTGCGATCCGATCGCGATCAGGTCAGCACCCATGGCATCTGCTTGTTCAATAAGTGTGCCAGCCGGAGAACCCACAAAGTTGAATGTTTCGGAATGGAGACCAATATGTTCCGCTACCTCTTCTGCCTCGTGAAGTTTTTTTTGGTCAAACTGCTCCTGAATTTCAATCAACTCGGGTGTCCAAGTGAAACTTTGATCAGGAATGAACGGCCTGGGATCTTCAATATGAACAAGTTCAATTTCTGAATCCTTAAAACTGAGCTTTTGCACCAAATCGAGTGCTGTCGTGTAAATTCCTTCTGTATCAACCCCAACGATTGTTTTCATCGATCCCCTTATATCCGCAAAAATAACCGGTTGCGGTACACCAATTTCCGTTTATAGCCCAAAACGTTGCCGTCACGCTCAATTTGCCTGCTATATTCCGCTTATGCGTCGGTTAGCCATCTATCCTGGATCATTTGATCCTCCAACATTGGGCCACCTAGATGTTGTCGAACGAGCTTCCCGACTCTTTGACGACCTTATCGTTGCCATCGGCGTCAATTCCAATAAGAATCCACTTCTGAGCAACGCAGAGCGCATCGAAGCATTGACCGAATCAGTCCGACATCTTCCAAACGTAAGAATTACGGAATTCTCAGGGCTATTGGTGGAATACGCTCAAGAGGTTGGAGCAAAGTCCATTGTAAGGGGACTACGAGCTACCGCTGACTTTGAATATGAATTCCAAATGGCAATGGTCAATCGACGTCTGAACCATGATGTTGACAGTATCTTCTTAATGACCAAATGGGAGCACAGCTACCTGAGCAGTTCCATCGTTCGAGAAGTGGCATTGCTTGGAGGGGATTATTCAGAGATGGTTCCCGCTTCCGTCGCTAGTGTCATGGCCAGAGTTTTGGCAAGCCGCGGCAAGTGACCCGCGTTTTATGAGTCGGCGGTATTTAAAACCTCGTATAACAAAATCGATCCCATGCCTAAGATGTCGGTTGCCGAAACAGTTCAGGAAAAGTTAAAGCTCTTACCCGGCCAACCTGGATGCTACATCTATAAAGACGAGAAGGGTGAAGTTCTTTACGTGGGAAAGGCGATTTCACTCAAGAATCGCGTTCGTAGCTACTTCCAAGAATCCACTCGCCACGGCATGCGCATTGCCAGGATGGTCAGCAAGGTTCGAGATTTAGAATGGATAGTCGTCGATTCCGAGCTTGAAGCGTTGGTCCTGGAATGCAATCTGATCAAGCAACATCGACCGCCATTCAATGTACGCCTGCGGGATGATAAGTCCTATCCCTATATCACGATCACCAACGAAGCGTTTCCGCGTGTTCTTTTCACGCGGAAAGTACGCAAAGATGGGGCGCGCTACTTCGGGCCATATACCAGTGCTTACAACGTTCGGGATACGCTTCAACTTCTTCACAAGATCTTCCCCCTTATCCCTTGTGGCAAAAGTTGGACCGGGAACGAGGGGCAACGGCCATGTCTGTACTATCACTTGGGCCGCTGCCTTGGACCGTGTGCAGGATTAAGCGAAAAGGCAGAATATGCCAAAGTCATCGACAAAGTCGGACGCTTTCTTGATGGAAAGGAAGAAGCCATTGTCGAGGACCTGAAGCTTGAAATGTCAGTTGCTGCTGAATCTCTCGACTTTGAAAAAGCTGCGAAGGTACGCGATCAAATAGTTGCCATTGATAGCGTTCTCCAACGCCAAAAGGTGCTCTCCAACGACCGAGGTGATCAAGACGTTATTGCCGTTGTCAAAGATGACCGTGGAGCGGCAATTCAGATGCTCTACATCAGAAGTGGCAAACTAATTGGTCAAAGGCAATACGTTTTGGATGGAGCTGGAGACGCCCCCCCTGCCTTGGCTGTCCAAGAATTCGTCAAACAATACTATGCCGATGCTGCTGAGGTCCCCAAGGAAATCCTGCTTCCAGTTGAAATTGAGGAGCGGAACATTGTTCAGACTTGGCTCCGACAGAAGAAAGGCTCAGCAGTAACCCTGGAAGTCCCGCAGCAGGGCGAGAAGGCGCGCCTGGTGGATCTTGCTGCGGCAAACGCCCAACAAGCCCTTAACCAGATTTCCACGGAAATGGCTCAAAAGGAACAGTGGATAGAAGAGGCCATTGCCCAGTTACAGGAAGCAATTGGACTAACCGATCCACCGCTTCGAGTCGAAGGTTACGATATGTCAAATATCCAGGGCACATCTCCGGTCGGTTCGATGGTGGTTACCGAAAATGGTGAAGCAGCCAAAGGCGAATACCGTCGATTCAAAGTTCGTTACCATCCTGAAAGCCCTAACGACTTCGCGATGATGCATGAAGTCCTCACCCGCCGATTACGAGCCTACGTTGAAGGTGACGAGAAATTCCAAAAACTGCCAGACCTCATCATGATTGACGGAGGTCGAGGCCAACTCTCAGCAGCACTAAAGGCAAGAGACGAGGTTGGCCTGACTGTGCCAATGATCGGCCTTGCCAAGCGGCACGAGCTGATCTATGTTCCGATCGAACAACCTGCCGTTCTAGATGGCTACACACCAGTGAACTATTCTGAAATTGATGGGGCTGAAAGAGCAAACACGAAGGATCCTTACTACTCATATAACCGACCGGCTCCAAGAGAGTACACCTACCGCGAAATCGAGCTTCCACTGAATTCGCCCGGACTGATGCTCTTGAGGAAGCTGAGAGACGAGGCGCATCGATTTGCCCTGACGTTCCACCGTAAAATCCGAGACAAGCGGATCAGTGGCTCCGCCCTTGAAGAGGTTCCCGGAGTTGGCCCCAGACGCAAACGGCTTTTGCTCAGGACATTTGGATCCATTGAAGGGATTCGTCGAGCTACAGTCGACGAAATTGCGGCTGTTCCGACGATGACAAAAGCACTGGCAGAAAAGATTCGTGACTACTTGGTAGAAGCTTAGATTTCCAAGGCTATTTGATGCCGCTCATTACGATTCCTTTCACAAAGTAGCGTTGCCCCAAAAGGAACATCACGATCAAGGGAATCATAACCAAAACGGAACCTGCCATGAGTAATTCCCACCGTTCTTGATTCAGTGCTTGATACGTCTTAAGCCCGAGTTCCAAGGTTTGTTTTTCTGGAGAACTCAAGTAGATCAGAGGTCCAATAAAGTCTTTCCAAGTGTAAACGAAAGCAAAGATTCCGATCGTGGCCATGGCTGCGCCCGAGTTCGGCAGAATAACTCTCCAAAAGATGGTGGAATGGCTGGCGCCATCGATGTAGGCTGCCTCGTCCAATTCGCGAGGAATTCCCATCATAAACTGACGCATGAGGAAGATATTAAATGCGCCACCACCAAACCAAGCTGGAACGATGAGTGGATTGAAGGTGTCGACCCAGTGCAAGTACTTGTACATGATGAACGTGGGAATCATCACAACCAAACCGGGCAGCATCATCGTGCTCAACAATAGGATGAAGAGGCGATCTCTCCCCCTGAATTTCAATCGGGCAAAAGGATAGGCCACCAAGCTTGAAGAAACAATGACTCCAGCAGTCGACAGAGTTGCAATAATCGTTGAGTTTCTAAAGAAGAGGAAGAATGGAGCGTTGGGATTAGTCAACACCAACTGAAAGTTCTCCCAAGTCAGATCTTTCGGCCAAGCCCAAACCGAGCTCACCGCGATTTCATGAGGAGTTTTGAGCGACATGACAACCATCATGTAAAGAGGCATCATGAAGGTTACAGACCCAATAAACAGTACACACCACAAAACTAATCGAGCGACTGCTGTAGCCTTCTCGGCCCGTTTCGCTGCAATACGGTAACGCTCGTAGTCGATTTGCTGAGCACTTTGAGATTCTGGTGTCGACTTTGTCATTTCGTGTCAGCCTCGTAATAAACCCACTTACTCATGCGGAACTGAATCAGCGTCACCACCATGATAATTGCGAACAAAATCCAAGCTCCTGCAGAGGCGTATCCCATCCTCAAAGACTCAAAAGCGTTCTGATAGAGTCGATACATGTAGAACCGGGTGCTATCGTTCGGACCACCTTGAGTCATCACAACCGCTTGTGTAAACACTTGGAAACTTCCGATGAATCCCGTTACCAAGGCAAAAAATAGGGTCGGAGTCAGAAGCGGAAGTGTGATTGCCTTAAATTTTGACAATACGCCTGCTCCATCAAGTGTCGCTGCCTCATAGTAATGCTGAGGGATGTTTTGAAGACCAGCAATCATGATGATCATGCCACCTCCAGCAAACCATACCGACATGATGATTAAGCCAGGCAAGGCGAATTTCTCATTACCTAACCAATCCACATGCTTGCCGGGAGTGCCTGCAATTCGACTTAACGTGTCACCCAGCCAAGTGCCATTTTGGCCATAAATCATCGCATTGAGAAGCCCGTTATCTGGATTGAAAATCTTTCTCCAAATCAATGACGACGCCACCAAGCTAGCCAAAGAAGGAACGTAATAAATCGCCCGGAAAACGGGGATACCCTTCACCTTTTGGTTCAGCAGTAAAGCCAGCATCAACGCGGTAAAGACACCCAAAGGAACGGCAACAATTGTGTAAAGGAAAGTCACGGTGAGACTCTTCCAGAACAATGGATCGACAACTCCACTCTCGACGTAGTTCTGCACACCTCGCCACTTTGCTGGAGTAATGATGTCCCAGTCGGCAAAACTCATCAGTAGGGATAGAATCATCGGCCCTAGAGTAAAAACTGCTACACCAACCAACCATGGAGATATGAACTTGTAGGCTGCCTTGCTTTCCTGCTTCTCGCGGTGGCTGTAGCGGATGTTTCTCTCAGGCCAATAGGTCCAAAGCAGGATAGCTGCGACGAGCGCCAAACCGGTCAGAATGCCGAGCGTCCAATTGAAAGGTGAAAGATGCTCGTCCTTCAACATCGCATCCAGGCGATTCTGCCCATTCCTTTGGGCCGCCTGTAAGATGGGCTCAGCCTTCGATTGCCCACTCCAAACCAAATCCAAACCAGAGTTCAGTCGTTCATTAACACTGGGCCAATAGTAGGCTGAAGGTTCAAATCGAACAAACGGTACGGCCTGATCTGTAGCCACCATATTGGCTGGATACTTCTGAGATTCTGGTGTGGTCGGGCCGGAAACCCACACTCCGGGAGTCAAAGCCAGACTCTTGATAGCTGGCTGGGCAATACCTGCCTTGGCCATAGCAGTCATCGCCACCGGTCCAGCCATAAACTTAGTAAGCTTCCAAGCCTCCTCAGGATGCTCAGTTCCTCGAAAAATGCAGTAACCGGAACCGCCAGTAGGTGCAGATCGAGTTCCGTCTGCAAAGGCTGGGAAAAGGGTGATGTCCCAATCAAAGAAACCTTCTTTTCCGGGGATCAAGTCCTTCCGAATCTGAGGCACCATCCAAATTCCATTCTCATACATCGCAATTTTCTGCGAAGCAAAGAGTTGTTCGGAAGTCGCCATTAGCACACCGGAGGTCTCTGTCGAGTTCGGCATGTAGTGAAAGAGGTTCATGAAATCCGAGGCGTATTGATAAGCCCGGATCGTCTTCGGCTGAGCTATCGTAACTTGAGTTGGATGCTCATTGTCATTGGCATAGCCACCACCGCTGGAATAGGTTAGAGTTCGGGCAAGCAGTTCTGGATAGTCCGATGAGAATGCCCATCGGCTAACTTTGCCAGCATTGTCTTTCTTGGTCAGCTGTTGACAAACCCAAACAAAGTCTTTTTCTTTCAACTCTGGCCTAGGCTTAAAATCCCAGGTCCAGGAACCGTCTGGATAGGGGATCCCAGCTTCCTTGAAAAGCTTCTTGTTGTAATAGATCAGGCCGATCGGCGCGATATCCCGAGGCAAAACGTAAATTTGCCCCTTGTAGGAATGCGCTTGCACAATCGGTTTGTAATACGCCGAAAGGTCAAACCCAGGCGTATTCTTAATAAAAGGATCGAGCGGAAGGATCGCATCTTTCGCAGCAAGTGCCTGAAAATGGCCTGGATCCATCATGGCTACGTCTGGCGGAACGTTAGCCGCATACAACGTGAGCATCTTTTGGTGATAGACGTTGTAGTCCGGTATTGGCTCCAGCTTGACTTTAACGCCGGGATTCTCCTCTTCAAACTGTTTGAGAACCCCCTGGATTACTTTGAGCGAGATGTCTCCATCCCAAACGGTAAATCGCAACTGGATCGGGTCCTTGGCGAATGCCGAGGCGGCAAGGATCAAGGTGGCCAAGACTAAGCTCAAGCGACCAGCGGCTCTGCTGATTGAATGGTATATCACTTCTAATTTAGGGGAAAAAGACCCTTGCGGATCATTAATAAGTGTAGCAAAAAGGCAGTATTTCGACCAGTCCTATAAGCGAGTAACTTTCTCGCGTAGATTGGTCTGGGCCGGAGTTTCAGGACGATAAACTTCCTGTTTTCCTTTCTCGATACTGGTCATCACTTTGCCAACGACTCCTTCAAGCTGCGATAAAACATCGTAGGCATATCGTTCGGCACCACGTCGCATATTGAGAGCTTCTCGGTCTGCGGCATTGCGAATCTCTTCACTTTGAGCCTTGCTCAATTTGAGAATCTCGCTTTCAGCCAGCATCCCTTGTTGCTGAAGCTTGGCTTGCTCAATAATTCGCTCTGCTTCCTTCTTTGCATCGGTGACAATTCTCTCAGCCTCTTTCTTGGCGCTATCGAGTGTCATTGTCGCATCTTCTTTTGCAGTATCGATGATGCGCTCAGACTCTCGGACCATATTGACCGCAGTCTTCATCTCCTGAGGAACCGATGCTTTGATCTTGTTGATCTGCATACTCAGTTCGTCGCGATTCAATTGCCAACTAATTGGGCCAAACGTGGGGGTTTCATCAATCATGACCCATAAGTCATCGAGCATTCGGAGGATATCCATAGGTAAACCGCGAGCAGAAGTGTGTTATTTTGGCACGGGTATGGTCACACCGCATAGCAGATTTTTAAAATAGAAATCCACACTCTGAAAATCCGCAAGGATTCCCCATCTAACTTGTCGTTTTCACAAGATTACGACCCAGGTCACTCATACTGCCGACTGACCTGATCATGCTCTTCAACGTAACCAAGCACCTCTTCAACGCTTGGCACACGGGTCGTCCCCCCCAAAGAGCCGCACTTTAAACAGCCTGCCGCTGCTGCAAATTGGAGACACCGAACGTGGTTCCAACCTTTGTCTAGCCCGTACAACATTCCGGCCCGAAACATGTCCCCTGCACCTGTCGTATCTACTACGCTCGGTGCCGGATAGGGAGGATATGCCCTGGCACGCATGTCTGGTGAACCGGCTACAAAACCGTTCGGTCCATCACTCAGTATCGTAAAGCAGCCATGTTTGGCGATCCAGTCCTTCACCCACTGGACATTCTTCTGGGTGTTGTTTCGGTAACCTGCCCAATCAGTACTGCTCTGCCAATAAGAACCAGGAGTAATTGGATCGTCCTCTTTGATGAAGTCCATGAGGTAGCACTTCATCCCTGCTTCGATGGCCGCACGTGTTACTTGCCTCGAAGAGATCGCCATATTGGGTTCCGCAGTGAACCACTCCCCTGTTTTAAATTCGATATTCTCGATCGCAAGCGACGGATCCATGGATGAGAAGCCGCGGCCGAACATTGTACGTTCACCATCAGGAGTGACGTAAATGTCACATACAGGAGTCAAATTGCTCGAATCTTCCCCTTCCCGATGGTTAGCAACGACAAAAGACTTCTTCAAACCCTTGTCATCCAGCAACTCTCTGAGGAGATCGGCATCTGGACCTATACCAAAGCGATTACCTGCAAGTAATACATCGCTACCCCACTGCACCAGAGCATTGGCAGTGTTGGCAGCTTCTCCACCCAGCATCAAGACCTCTTCTTCCACCTCTGTGTATCCCCCGAGAGTCGGAAGGTGAGGCACTCGGCGGAGCCGGTCAAGACAGATTGTTCCGAAGACAAAAATCAACGCGCAACAGATTACCGACTTTCTGAAATTTGGGACACCGAATGGCTATATCTTAACAAGCGACCAGTGCCAGACAAGTATCATCCCAACATGATTTGGTTGCAGGGTGCCATATGTTTCCTCCTTTGGATCTCTTATGGCGTCCTTCAATCTCGACGATCTCAAGCGATTTTGAGCTGGGCTTGTTCCATGCCAAAGCCTAAAAGGATCGGAATAGCCACTCTCTTTATGATTGGTTCTTTCATCCTTATGTTTGGAGTCCTGCTCGTCAACCTTCAACTAAAGGGCTTTACACAGCAAGGCATGACTGCTTGGGCATGTATTCTCGTTGGGCTCGTTGGCCTGATCTTCGTTCATGGCCAAACCATGGCAACCGCCCTCTTACTAGCAACTTTACAGGAATCCGTAACAGGTTCCCGTTCCAATTCGTCTACTCCAAAGGATTCTCCGGAAATTCGATCATGATGAAGCAATTACTCCTAATCATCGCCCTATGCTTTGCCCTCGTGGCGGGCGCAAACGCTCAGATTACTACTGATAAGGGAAACAAGAGCGATCAGATCAATATCAAGCTCCATGAAGCAGATCTCCTTCTTCAACTCTTGCCGCTGCTGCTCACCAAGGATCAAATCATTAACGATGTTTTGCCGGCTGTTGAAGTGGCTCGAGACATGCAGAAGAAACAGTTGCGAGCTGAAGATGATGCGCTTGCAGGTTTGGAGCCTATCGTCGATGCGGCACTGAGCGATGCTTATAGCAAAGGCGCTTATCCATCAAAGAAAATGATCGAAGAAGTTTCCAAAACCACCAAAACCATGAGCAACCAACGCCTGATTGTTCAACTCAGAATGGTCAGCGTTCTTACTGCAATGTTAGAAAAGACCTTGAATATTGGTCAAAAGCGGGCACTTGTGAACTCATTTGACCCCAAGTTTATTGACCCAAGCGCAAAGCCTGAGACCTTATCAGAAGAAGCCAAGATGAACTTCTTCGTAAAGCGAGTCTTCATGGACACGATGGCTTACGACGTTCTAAAGAAGCTCGCCGGTAAGTAACACATACATTTTGATTCTTAAAACGGTCGATAGCCTACTGGCACTATCGACCGTTTTTTGTGTTTGATCAAATCTTTAACACTTCGTCTGGAGTCTAATAAGCCATGACCACGCTACTTTTGGCGGCCATATCCTTCGCCTTGAGTCAGACCGACTCACCCATTATCGCCCCCGGAGCAAAGCTCGAGAAACTTGGAGGCGGCTATGCCTTCACCGAAGGCCCGGTTGATGATAAGGATGGCAATGTTTACTTTACTGATCAACCCAACGACAGAATCCTAAAATGGACGACAGATGGCAACGTATCAGTTTGGATGCAACCATGCGGTCGTGCGAACGGAATGGCTATCGACAAATCGGGCAATCTGATCGCCTGTGCCGACGAAAACAATGAACTTTGGTCGATTTCACCTACCCACCAAGTTAAAGTTCTGGTGAAAGAATTCCGCGGCAAACTCCTGAATGGCCCTAACGACGTATGGATTCGACCGGATGGCGGAATGTATGTGACCGATCCGCTTTACAGTCGGCCCTATTGGAAGCGGAACCCAGACTCCCAACAAACAGGCAATCACGTTTATTTCTTGCCTGCGGGTCGGCACAAATTCCTGCAAGTCACCGACGATCTCAAAACGCCCAATGGAATCGTTGGAACTCCTGACGGCAAAATGCTTTACGTTGCCGACCTGGGACTAAACGCCACATTCCAATATCTGATTCAACCAGATGGGACTCTCAAGAACAAGCAACTCTTCTGTCATCTGGGTTCAGATGGAATGACTTTGGATGAGCTCGGCAATGTCTACCTTTCAGGCAAGGGGGTTACCGTCTTTGACCGGTATGGACATCAGGTTGAACATATTGATGTTCCTGAGGATTGGGTTGGGCATGTTTGCTTTGGCGGAAAGGACAAACATATGCTTTTCATCACAGCAAGCAAAGGGATCTACGGAATTAAAACCAAGGCTCGCGGCGCTTACTAAACGGTTGTTCGGATTAACGGTGATACCAGCGTCAATTCTGGTATCACCGTTTTGTCTTGATAGCGACTACGCAGGATAGACGAGAACCTGTCCTCATGTCCCTGCCAACTCAATTCAAACTACAAAGGGTCGATCAAACGATCCCAAAACTTATTGACTCCGTCTATATTCATTTGGCTGACCTCAAAGCCGAACTCTGGCGTACAGACGAACCCGTTACCTATTCCAATCGCATGGAAGGGGAATATTCCCTCGTCAAACCGGGAGATGTCTGGGGGAAACTTTGGGATTGTGCCTGGTTTCATTTCTCCGGCATTGTCCCTAAATCAGCCGCAGGCAGTCACGTTGTTCTCCTGATTGATCTAGGTGGTGAAGGCTTGGTCGTGGATTCTACAGGTAATCCTAAACAGGGCCTAACGTCTATCTCTTCTGGTTTTGATTTTTCACTGGGAAAGCCTGGTAAACGTGTCTTCCCATTTGCCAACCCAGCTCAAGGCAACGAAGTAGTGGATGTCTGGGTTGACGCCGGCTTGAATGACCTGTTTGGGAGCCTGCCCAATGGAGGCAAACTGGATGAGGCACGAATTGCAATTCGTCGAGACCATGCGCAAGCATTGGCGTTTGACTTCGAAGTGCTTCGTGAACTGGTCAACCACCTTCCAGTTCAAAGCGCACGCTACGCAAGTTTGGTTCACGCACTTTACAATGCGTCCCTCGCACTGAGTCATGGATGCACTGACCAAGCGATCCAGCAAGCAAGCGAAATCTTGGCCAAAGAACTTAGCAAGAAGGGAGGTGACCCATCCCTAACAATCAGCGCCATTGGCCATGCCCACATCGACTTGGCTTGGCTTTGGCCAATTCGAGAAACCATTCGCAAGGGTGCCCGAACTTTCTCCACCGTC
>Ga0164297_10000168_pt1 | contig 85321 bp, 70 predicted proteins | sample GEODES058metaG_FD_113539 | JGI IMG/M metagenome (GOLD analysis project Ga0164297, IMG submission 113539) | Dystrophic lake water microbial communities from Trout Bog Lake, Wisconsin, USA - GEODES058 metaG | ecosystem: Environmental > Aquatic > Freshwater > Lake | place: USA: Trout Bog Lake... | reverse complement strand
ACCCAATAAGATAGCCGTATTGCACTGTCATTAAATCCGCTAAAAAGTATTTTACTTTCATTTTCAGATGTTTCTTTTGCAATTTCCGAAAGATTGATCAGGCCATGAAGTGGCGTAAAACACTCATGATTGATCACTGAAATAAGTGATTTCAGGTGTAATTGTGTAGGGGCGAGGGTATTCAGTGTATTATGTGTTGGGGCCATGCAGCTGTTTGTTGTTTAAACAATATTAGGCTAAACCAATTGATAACTCAACTACAAGAAATGGTGGTATCTATATCAGAAGTATCCGAAAACTCGAATAATTTCAACAATACTACTTTTTTATGTAGTAACCGATAGACTGGCAAGAATATAATTTCGATATGGGTAATTTGTTATTTAAACTACCTAAAAACGCCATTTTTCATACAATAATTCTAAGTATCGGCCAAAGTAACGAACGGAACAATCATAGGTAGAAATAAAGTAAAAATGTTTAATTTTAAATACATGAATTGGAGACTTGAACTAATGCAATTAGTGCTATTGTATTTCTTGCTTTATTTTTCTCTCAATAGCCTGGCCCGGGCAGCGAATTTAAATATTCAGAATGCCTCCAATAAAAGTAAACCCGATCAATTTACACTTGACACAATTCAAATAAACGGTATAGGCATCTGGCAAACAATAGAATTATTTTTAAAATTGCCGACGATGGAATCAGTAGAAAAATGGCTTCAGATCTGAAAAAGAAAAATACCTTTAGAGATCAATCCCACAGAAGAAATATTACCGATGAGCGGATCGAACTTCTGAACACCAAAAATAATGGTATCATCAGGGTAATTACTGATGATCTGTACAACGAATACAATTTAGCGTGTTGCACGCTGGTTACTGTAAATCTAACCGTAAATGAAACTATTGAGAGCAGCTATTGTTGATGATGAGGCCGATTCGTTGGGTGTACTACATGCGACGCTGACCAGGCATTGCCCGGAAATTGGGACTATCACCTCATTCAATGACCCATTCACTGCATTACAAGCTATACCATCCTTAGGAATTGATATTCTTTTTTTGGATATCGACATGCCCGGGATGAATGGATTTGAACTGCTGCAGAAGCTAATGCCGGTTGATTTTGGAGTAATTTTTGCTACTGCACATAACGAATTTGCATTAAAGGCTTTTAAATTTAATGCTATCGATTACCTGCTTAAGCCCATAGATAAGCATGAATTGGCCGAAGCTGTTATACGAGTACAGGAGAAGGGTGTTTTACATCACGAGCAACTTGATTTCGCTGAAATGCACATGAAAGGTAATGATCTGAAAAAGATCGCTATTTCTTCGCAACAGGGGGTATCTTTTATTGATCTCGACCATATTGTTTATGGCGAATCCGATAGTAATTACACTACTTTGGTATTAACAGATCAAAAGCGTATTGTTATTTCCCGAACATTAAAAGAACTCCAGGACCTGCTGGAAGGATCAAGTTTTATGCGGATCCACCGGCAATATCTGATCAACCTAAATCATGTTCAACACCTCGATCGCTCCCGTTCAACGCTGACGATGATCGATAAAAAAGAGTTACCGATCAGTCGCCAGCAAAAGGATAAATTTTTGGAGTTATTTAAATGGATATAAGCTATTTAAATTCGTTATATAAAGTTAATGTTTAACAAATTTACTTTTGCCCACGGGTAGCTGCTGGTCGTTCGCATAAACCTGAACTATATAGGTACCTACACTCAGGTTGCTCACATTGCCCTGCCAGTTTCCCAGAGTAGATGTTGCACTGAGTACCTGTATTCCCGATTCGTTAAATATCTTGAACAAATAACCTCTGCTAACTTGTTGGCCTGCGTTATTTACAGCAATGTTTATTTGATTGGTAGCCGGGTTTGGATAGATCATGATCGCTGAATTCATCAACATCTTATTATAAATAACTTTAACAGGCGCAGTATAGGTTATCGTGCCATTCAAATCAGTCATTTTTAGCCTGTATAAGCTTGATCCATTGTTAGGGTTTTGATCTGTATAGTGGTAGGCACCTGTATTTGCCGAAACAAGGGTATCTAATAAACTAAATGATCTTCCGTCGTCAGTACTTTTTTCTACAGCGAAATGAGTGTAGGTGAACTCGTTCTGGCTTGTCCAATTAACTAAAACCGACTTAGGGAAATCGGGCTTGGCTGCAAAAGAGTTTAACTTAACCATTAAAGCAGGGTCCTCGCGGATCAAAAGCACAAAACGACTGTTACCATAAGTTGAGGTATCATTGTTGTTGATAGTAAAAGTATAATTGGGCTGGGTTCTTAAATTGATCGAATCTTTGAGGTAATTATCTTTAAGGATCAATTGGTAAATTGAAGGTAATCCGCTGATCTCTTTTAGATTTAACTGATAATTGCCATTAGACGTTGCAGAAACCGATAACGGTATCGTAGCAGTACCTAAAGTTGGTAGTGGCTGCCGGTTAATAGCCAGTTTTACATTATCAGAAGATAAGGTTGAGAAATGTACCTTACCGGAGCCATACAGATATCGTGCGTCTTCGTTCTCAACTAGGTTAAAACTTGTATTCTTTTTGAAGCCTATAAAGCTTTCCTCATAATTGAAGGTATCCCTAACCAACGCTAATAAAATATGCTGATCCGGCTGGTTGGTATTGGCAGCAAGTTGGGTACTACTTAATGAGCCGGTTTGCACCGGGTTAAATCCTACACCGGTAACCTTGGCGTTTTCGGTAAAAGTAAAAGTTGGACTGGCAGCGGTAGCTTTTACAAAAAATCCCTGGCCGCTGGCAATATATCTGGAGCCGTTGTTGGTAGCTGTTCCTGTGGTACCGTTCCACTGGTAGGTGCCGTAGGTGCCATTAAGGTTTAGGGTATAGATGGTATTAGATACATTCGTCATACTTATGCCACCCGTTGTGCTTGTATTCCAGTCGATCGTGCAGGCGTAGGGGTTGCCCAGCAGGTTAAATCCTCGTACTGCGGTATTAGTGCTGATGGACGTAGTATAATTAAGGTATAGTGGAGTCGAGAGAGAGTTATATCTACAAACACTAATTTGTCCGATATTTATTATACCGGTATCGCAAAGTACCGAAGAGAGCGCAAAAGTTGAAGGATTATACGGATTAACGGTGCTTCTAGATCCGCGGAAAAACAGAAGATAGCCATTTCCGGCAAATTTATATGCATTAGCACCACTGTAATTGCTAACGTAGAAGGAATTGGCTACCCCGGTTTTCATATTATATACTCCCCCCCAATTGCCGCCGGTAAAGCTGGTATTTGAAGGTGCGCTATTATCAGAAAAAAAATAAATTGTTGGATTACCAGGCTGATCAAAGCCATTTGTTGTGCCCCCTGTGCCTGTTATAAATGTGGCCCCGATACAATTTTGTATTTTATCATAATTGCCGTATGGCGATGCAGATGTTGTATAAACTGATGAAGAAAGTAAGCGATACCCCCGGTAGTTTATGCCGGAACTGCTGCCACTTAAATAGCGTTGAACAATAACATTGCCTGTAATTTTGCCGCTATTTAGAACAGGAGCCAGGGAGGCACAACCATTAACATCAGAAAGCAGGGTTAACAAACCCCCAGTCGCCAGTGTTGCAGCCGTATTATGTGAGAGAACCCCCTGGCTTGCAATAGAAAATCCGGCAGCGCCAGATAAAGTAGCTGATGTGGTAGAGTTAATAGTAAGGTTATAAAATTTAGTTTGATTGCCGGTACTTGTTGTACTGATATTTTGAGTGCTTCCGTTTAGGTTCAGTGTTGTAGCATTAGTGGTAAAGTCGATATAATTAGTACCAGAGTTTGCGGTTCCGTTGGTAAAATTACCTGATACATTTAATGAACCCGAAATGACCGTTGCCACACCCGCTGTATTGGCAATCTTTAAATTATTGTACCCGAAAGCGGTGCTGCTGCTTGCCCCCGCTAAGTTTGGCGTTGAAGCTGTAAAAATATTTTGAGCGCCGGTACCCGTATAATTGACTGTTGATCCCGTGGCGAAATTGATGTAGCTAATGAAATTACTTGACAAGGATCCGAATGTGTTTGTACTAACAGTATTAAAAGTTGCACCACTTTCTAATTTAAAGGTCCAGGTAGAAGCTGGATTGATATAGGCGACTGTTGCACTACTTGATCCGATGGTTACCCCGTTACCTATTGTCGAAACTGTCGTCCCACTGAGGAAATCCATCGTTAAATTGGATGTGGTATTTGATGCTGCACCGCTGCTGGAAGAAGTAACATTACCACTAAATGTTACTGTTGGTGTTTGAAATTTACAGACGACACTGTTTCCATTATATGGGGGAAATTGTAGGTTGAATGCACCAAATGCAAAGGCGCTGCCGGCACCCGATGTGACAAAACTAACGGTCCACGTTACATTGGTAACATTTGATAAAAATATTAAATTAGTTACTCCTGTTACTCCAAACGGATGCGTACTGCTATTATTGATAATTGTCCCTGTAAAGTTTGCTGTTGTGTTATTACATTGGATTGTCAAGGTAGCTATCACACCTGGGGTTGAACCTGCTGGCATTGTTACAGTTCCATATAAGTCAGGATATAGTATAACGTTATCAGCAACCCCAGGCGGACTTGCGGGCGAACCTAGCCAGGTTGATGAGCTGTTCCAGTTCCCGCTGGCTGCTTGTTGATAGTTTGCTCCAAAACAAATTCTACAGGCTAAAAAGAAAAATGCTGCGATGAGTATGACTATTTTTTTCATATCCAAATTTCAGTTAGAGGAGGCCCTTAAAAAACTACCAAAAATGGTTGAATCAGCGGATTGTGGCCGGTATAGTATTGATCTGTTTTATTTTAAACTGATTTGGCATTTTAAATTTTAACTTACAAAAGACGGCGTCCCAATCATTATTATACTAAATTGACGAATGATAAGCGATAAAACTCACCGGTCATTCGTCAAAAGCATACTAAGTTTCCAAACTTTTTCAATGGAACAGTTCGAATGGATCTGCCGGTAAAAACCCTACTATTGTTTTACGAATTTACCGTTGCCAACCGGCGAAAAAGCTTTATTATCAAATACCTGTATCATATAGGTACCAACATGTAGTTTGCTTACATTTCCCTGCCAGCTATTGATTGCTGAAGTTGCACTTAATACCTCTATACCAGCTTCATTGAATATTTTAATGGTATAGCCTTTAGTTAGCTGTTGTCCAGCGCTATTGTTGAGAGCGATTGTAATTTGATTGGCAGCCGGATTGGGATAAACAATGATCGCTGTTTGCAAAACATCGCTGTTATAACTAATTTTTACGGGTGTCGAATAAGAAATGTAGCCATTCAGGTCGGTCATTTTCAGGCGATAGAGCATTGTTCCATTGATTGGTTGCTGATCGGTAAAGTTATAATTGCCGGCATTGGACGAAATCAGCGAATCAATAGTTATATAGGTTTTACCCTGATCGACACTTCTCTCAACAGCAAAGCGGGTATAGTTAAACTCGTTAAGGGTTTCCCAGTTTACTGACACCATTTTTGTAAAATTTGGCTTAGCCTTAAAAGTTTTAAGTTTTACCATCAATGAAGTATCTTCCTTGATCAGCAACACAAAGCGTTTGGTGCCATAACTAAATTTATCACTATTACTTATTGAAAAAGTATAGTTAGGATGCATTCTCAAATTAACTGAATCTTTCAGGTAGTTGTCTTTTAAATAAACCTGGTAAATTGACGGTATGCCGCTAAATTCTTTCAGATTTAATTGATAAGTACCATCCGAAGTAGCAGTAACAATCAATGGTATCGAAGTAATGTCAGAAGTTGGCAGGGGCTGGCGATTGATAGCGAGTTTGGCATTATCTGACGAAAGTGTAGCTAAATGTACTTTGCTCGAACCATTTAAATAGCGTGCATCCTCATTAGGAACCAATTTAGGACTGGCATTTTTATTAAAACCAATGAAGCTATCTTCATAATTAATGGTATCTTTTATCAAAGAAAGTATCAGATGCTGATTGGCAGTTGGCAGTATAGTGCCCAGTTGTGTACCAGCCGTTGTAGCGCCTTGTACAGGGTTAAACCCTGAGGGTAGGGTTTTTGCATTTTCAGTAAAAGTAAATGTTGGAGCAGCTGCGGTAGCCTGTACAAAAAATCCCTGTCCGCTGGCTATATACCTGGAGCCATTATTAGTTGCTGTGCCCGTTGTGCCATCCCATTGATAGGTTCCATAAGTACCGTTAACATTAAGCGTATAAATGGTATTCGATACATTCGTCAGGTTGATACCTCCTGAAGTACTGGTATTCCAGTCGATGGTACAGGCATAGGGGTTTCCCAGCAGATTAAATCCTCTTACGGCAGCATTAGTTGTTGTATCGTTGGTGTATTCCAGGTATTGATTGTTCCCATTGTTAAATTTAACGACGGTAACATTCCCGAAATTGGGTACGCCAACATCATTAAGCGTAGAAGGAAGTGCTAAACTTGCTGGATTGTAAGGATTACCTGTGCTGCGCGAACCACGGTAAAATAGGAGATAGCCATTTCCTGAATAATTATAATCATAACCAGAATCACCGCTTGTGCTAAAAGCACTGTTATAAGGGGTACTTAAATTTGTTACACCATACCAGTTACCACTTGTAAAAGTGGCGTCAGAAGGTGCAGGCGCGTCGTCAAAAAAATAGATCGTTGAATTGCCATCCTGGTCGAAACCGTTTGCGCTACCGCCAGGACCTGTTATAAAGGTTGCCCCGTTACAATGTGTAAGATTATCATAATTATGAAAGAGATTACCAACATTGACAGCCGAAGAAAGCAAACGATAGCCCCGGTAATTTACGCCAGAGCTGCTACCACTCAAATAGCGCTGAACCGTAAAATTCCCGTTAATAGTACCACCATTCAATACCGGCGCAATTGAGGCAGAGCCATTAACATCGGAAAGTAGTGTGAACATACTTGTGCATCCGAATGATCCGCCGGAGTTGAGCGCTACAACTCCCTGACTTGCCACAGCAAACCCAGCTGAACCTTTGAAAGTAGTGCTTGTGCTTGTGTTAATGGTAAGATTGTAAAATTTAGTTGGGTTACCGGTACTTGTTGTTTGAACTGTTTGAATAGTGCCAATTAAATTCAAGGTTGTGGCATTGGTAGTGAAGTCAATATAATTTGTGCTGGAATTCGTAGTGGCATTGGTAAAACCATTAATAGTAATGAGGGTGCCACCAATTACTGTTGCTACCCCGGTAGTATTGGCAATTTTAATGGCATTATACCTAAATGAAGTACTGCTGCTTGCTCCCGTCAAATTAGGGGTTGATGTAGTATAAATGGATTGATCAGAGCTAGCTATATAGTTCACGCGTGTACTTGTATTTCCGAAATTGATATAGTTTTTATAAATAGGTGGTAAGCTACCGAAGGTATTTGTTAAGGTTGTATTGAGAATTGTATTGGCAGGAGATACAGCAGACTCCAATATAAAGGACCAGGTTGACGCAGGATTGACATTCGCAGCTAAAGCAGTACTTGAGCCAATTGTACAATTGGCACTACCATTGGTAGAAACAGTTGTTCCGGCCAAAAAATCCATTGTTAAATAGGATAGGATGTTTGAGGCAGCACCACTGCTTGATGTAGTAACATTACCAGAAAACGTTACGGTTGGCGCTAGAAATTTACAAACCAGGCTGTTACCATTTTTTATTGGGAATTGTAAATCAAAAGTATTAAAAGCAAAGGTGGCAGCGCCTGATGAATAAAAAGCCGCATTAACAGTCAGAATGGAAGAAGTACTTGTCATAGTAATATTTGTTGCACCAGTTACAATAAACGGAAGGTTACTACCATTACTAATGAGATTACCGGCGAAGTTCACATTGTAACCAAAAATTATATTTAGCCCTAGTATGGTTACAGATGACGACACGTTCATAACACCATATTTATCAGGGTAAAGGGTGACGATATCAGAAGTACCGGGGGGAGTCGAAGGCCTGATAATTAAGGAAGACGATGTAGACCATGATGTTGTATTGCTCCAAAGGTTTGATGTTTGGTAATAATTTGCCGCCAAACAAATATTAGATCCAATTAAGTAAAACGCTGCGATGAGTATGAGTATTTTTTTCATACCCAAATTTCAGTCGATTTATTAAGCCTAAATACTACCAAAAATGGTTGGTTTTAGAGACTTTAGTCTAAATAAATGCCACAAAATATTGATATACAAGCAAATAAATGCAGCTTATTTGATTTGCTTGGATTTAAAACTACATTATTCAGTTGGTTTTGGCACCGTAATGAAACACCTTTACTTAGTCATAACTAACATTCACCCTGATTTTATAACCACTCACTCAATTAGCTGATTTGGTATAGTTGCAAGACTTAATATTGTTATCATGATGATGCTTGCAATATTAGATCAAACCAAACTATTTCAATTCAAAATCCTGGAAACAGCAGTTTTAGTAACAATTGCTTTGGGATTATTGGCGGGTTACAGGTTGGGTAACAGAGCTTATGCATTAAGAAGGGCCTATAATCGGAAAATAGTTAAGTCCTTTCCATTTGACCTCAAATACGCTTTGATCAGTTTTATTATCGGCATTGTTTCCGTTGTGGTATTAATATTAATCTTTTAATGATTTTTTTATGGGTAACAAAATTTTGATCGTCGAAGACGACAGCCTGAATATTCTGATCTACAAATATATTTTCAAGTCGGAACCATTTGAATTGGATTTCGCCTTTGACGGCGAACAGGGTATTAGTAAAATAAAAAAGGAAGAATATTCTTTATTTCTGCTGGATCTTAATTTGCCGTTGATCGATGGTTATGGTGTAGCTAAATATATCCGGACTCAGGAAATGCAACATAATATTCCCAGGCGTCCCGTGTTTATGATCTCTGCAAGTTTTAATATGAACAGCGAGCTTTCTACACCTTATTCCGATGTCGACAAGTTTTTTGCCAAACCATTTGATATCGTGCATTTGAAGTCATGCGTCAATTTACATCTGCTCAATTATCACGAACAATTGAAACAACGTGATCCAAGCATATAATTGATCCAGGGGACGAGCTAACGATCAATTTGGCATTGTTTTAAATTCTTAATAAGGGTTTTAAACTTCCTTTGCCTGCAAATTCTATGCACTTACAAACTATTTGTTTGATCTGGTTCAGCTGTTAAAATAAGGCTAAGGCAAACAGTCCGGTACTTATTAAATATCATTATTTATTATCCTGACAAAAAGAAAGAGCCAGTAATTTTTAACGGTATGACTTTTTATATAACTCTCCTAACATAACAACCTGCTACAAATGAGCAAATGTGTTAGCTTTTGCAGCATTAAATTGGTATTTGGTCAACTTTTCCTAATGTTATCCAAAGTAGCATAAAGCCTGGATCCAACTACTATAAAAAAGAATTCATTGTTTATCTAAAGCTTTCCTTTAAACGGGAAATATTTGGGGTAATACTTTCGTATATTTTGTAATTTTGGTAGGCGCAATAAAGGTTTTGATGCGGTTAATTGAAGGATATTCAACCACATCTTTTTGTAGTTTCTACAGCTTAAAAAAACACCAAATTCGTATAATTTAATTGTTTTCATAGTGTAGAATGGCCCGCATCAAGGTAATTATATTACCTGCGGGCTTTTTTGTTTGCTTCTGCTCCTGATCAGGTATCGGGTTTTACAGCAAGCAAAACAATAATACACCTTTATTGGCAGCCATGGTAATAGTGTTTTAAGTAAAAATGGCCGGTGAATCCGATAGATCAAAGTATTGTTGCATCCGATACAAATTGGTTTTTTGGGACGCTTTGGCAATATTTCCATAAGGTTTTATAAATTATAAGTTTAAAGTTTAGTTGTAATGGATGATATCGTTTGCACCTTATCGTCGCTGATGATGTAAACGTTTCGGTTTGTTTTGAAACTTTATTATCCCTTGAAACCTATTTCAAATTAATTCCAAATACCCTACCGCCACAACTACATAATGTTGTTGGTTTGCAAATCGGCTGAGAAATTAAATGCCTGCTTTCTGTTAAAAAAAGGACGACAGTATCGATTTACAATCAATGCCCAGGAGAGTGATTTTACAGTAGCTCAAATGAATTAAACCATTAAAGCATTAAAGCTTTTAGTCGGAAAGACTGATTTTACCACCTTTTTTGGTAGTAATTTGAACGTTTTAAGGTGCTTAATTTTCCAACGTCAAAATTAAATGATGTGATATGGGAAACAGCAATGTAAACGGTGAGCATAAAGCACTTTACCGAAATAGGTCTAAAGCCCCGGTTGGCAAGAGTATTTCAGTAATTTTATTGATGGGTTTATTCATACAACCTGTATCAATTTCGAACCATGCGTCGGATAAAATAGTGATTGCAGTTTTTGCTTTTCTTGTCATTTTTTTAATGAACAGATCAACAGAATATGTTATCAAAGAAAAAAAGTTGATCATCAGATACTGTTATTTATTTGTATTCAAGGTTTCGATTGAACAAATAAAATCTTTAAATATCATTTCCAGCCCGATTGATTGTGGCATTGGTCAGTTGAACGATGTAGTGATCATTCTTCAAAATGAAAAGAAGTTGACGATCGCACCAAAAAAACAAAAAGAGTTTATTAGAGCCATCTGCCTTGTAAATAATGCAGTTGAAATAAAGCATTAGCGTAATTAGGTATTGTTCAGGTGGACGGGGTATAGCCAATTTAAAATCAGGCAGGTAATTGAATTAAATGACAATATTCGTTACAGTTAAATTATTTGCATCTGCTACACGCTTATGTAGTGTTTCTATGATGGTCAGCCTCTTAAATTTGAATCGGTATAAAAATCACACTGTCACGCAGGCGATTAACATTCCAAGTGATTTGCCTTTTTTAAGGAGAGTTTAAGTGAGAAAGCCTCAAAGTGCGAGACTGAGAGGCTTTCATTTTTGATAAAAAACGCTTGAAACTATTTCCTGTTTTTCTCTCTTTAATTCAAACTTATTTGTTCAAATATTTCTTTCATGATCGGTTTGGAAATAAACCTTGTTACAAATGGATATGATTTTGACCGCTCTATATCTCTGGGATCAATTGAAGAAGAAACGATATAAATAGTAATTGCTTTATTTAGTGAAGGGTATATGCTTCTAAAACGATCGAGAAAACTCCAGCCATCAAATCGAGGCATATAAAGGTCTACAAAAATATAATCAGGTAATACTTCTGAAACTGTACCACGTTCTTCCAGATAGTCTAAAATAAGCTCAGCATCCATACAATAGGTTGCCTGATGCGAAGATTCAGTTCGCTGTAATGTAATTTGAACTATCTTATGGAAAATTTGTTCATCGTCAATTAAAACAAGTCTGCTCATTGCCAATACTTAAAATATAATTAGGGTAATAATTTAAAAGCAGCAATTTAAATATTTAATATACAGCCTATTATAAATACTTATCCACAATTAAACTACTATTTTTCAAATTCCTTTGAAAGGCAATACTTTATAAAGATCAATTAAAGTGCTGAATGTGAAATGCAGGACCATACTTCGCTCCAATTTACACCAGCTTCATATTCACAGGATCCCAATGGATCACTTTGTTTTGAAAATAGCTCTCATTGCAAGCTAATGCAGGAGCTGCTGCCCTAAATCCAAAAATTGCATCTTCAATAACCGGTTTACCACTGCGAATTGACTCGAAAAAGTTCGCGAAATGGTCGTGATGTGAACTTGAACCTTCAGGTTGCTGGTAATTGGTAACCTTACCCTGGGGTGTTTGCTGATCAGCTGCAGAATATTTTTTATTATAGTCGGCAACAATGGCATCCTGCATAGCTTTAGGATAGGTTTCAAACGAATCCCAGCCACCATAACCAGGCGCTTTAGACATTTTGCTGGTATGTATCGTAAATCCGGTATCATCAGCAATATCGATCACACCTTCTGATCCAACAAAACGGGTGTAGCCAACTTCGCCTTGTCCGCTGATAAAATTAACCTGCAATGAAACCTGGAAAGCCGGATGCTCAGGTGTATCCGGGTAATGTATGATAGCATTCATTACATCAGGTACGTTTCGTCCATCTTTCCAATAAACAAGGTCGCCAACAGAATAGATCTTATCCGGACCTTTAGAGTCGGTTATAAAATGAATGCCTGATAACAAGTGTACAAAAAGGTCGCCCGCTACACCGGTACCATATTCGCGGTAATTACGCCAGCGAAAGAAACGATTAGCCTCGTACGGTAATTTATTTTTTTCAGGGGCCTGGAAGGTTTCCCAATCAACCGTTTGAATTGAGGCATCAAGGGGAATTGTATACTGCCAGGCGCCAAGTGCACTCTGTCGGTTAAAAGAAGCCTGAATGGAATTCAGCTGTCCGATAGCCCCTGATTTATACAATTCCTTCGCCTTAGCAAATGCCGCACTGCTCACCCTTTGGCTGCCTACCTGGAATACCATCTTTGTTTCCTGCTGAACTTTTATTTCATTCAGGCCTTCTTCCAGTAAGTGCACCATTGGTTTTTCACTGTATACCGCTTTGCCTTTACGCATCGCTGCTTCAGAAATGCGACTGTGCCAGTTGTCACTCGTTGCTACAATAACGGCGTCAATATCTTTACGATCAAGTATTTCATTAAAATTACGGGTTGTAATAATATTGTCGCCAAATAATTCCTTCGCCCGGGCGAGTCTACCGGTATACAAATCGCAGCAAGCCGCCAACTCTACACCAGGTATTTGCAGCGCTGTTCGGGTATCATTAAAACCCATGATCCCCATTCCAATGGTTGCAACCCGAATCTTATCATTGGCTGAAAATCGTTTTTGTGCCTGCAATATTTTGCGCTCATGCTCTTCTTTGGCAGCCAGTGAATTAAGGGCTGCCGAGCTTAATATGATAGAACTACCTAACTGTTTTAAAAATTTACGCCTGTCGGATGTCATAATTTGATCGATTAATTTAATACTTAAAATATGGTGTTTGAAGTTAAAATTTAAGCACCCTTTCAGGATTGCAATATAAAATTTTGTAAAGCACTATTCCAATAAAAACCTATTAAGACATTCATATACAATACAAGCTAATTGCTAACTTCAACCTGCCAATTTTAAGATAAAAATGAACAGACGTCATTTTGTAAAACTTTCAGGAACTGCTACGGCAGGCCTAATATTCAGCCGACTGACAACGTATGCCAATGAGGCTCATCTCATAAATGCGCCAGATAAAGTATGGGCAAATGCTAATGGTCAATGGTTTCCGCTGATTTATAGTAATGGCATTTTTTCTTACCAGAATATAAACGTAAAGTTTAAGGAAGAAGAAAAAGCAATTTCTGTTATTGTAAGCTCGCCAGGCCTGGCTTTAAGTGCAGTTAAACTTAGCTGGAAATTCGAAAATAACGACAAGCTAAATTTGCTGGGTGACAAATGGGAGCGATCATATGGGGACCTTAAATGGACCAAAAATACCGTTGCTAATAATAACCCCTGGTATTTATTAATAAACGACGAACACAGCACTTCCTGCTTTGGTGTAAAAACTGGTGCCTCGGCTTTCTGTGCCTGGTCGCTGAAACAAAATGATTTGGAATTGCACATCGATACGCAGTCGGGGGGAAATGGTGTTAATTTGGGTTCGAGGGAACTCAAAGCAGCGGAGATCGTCACCATGAAAAATAAACCTGGCGAAAGCCGGTTTACAACGGCACAACGTTTTTGCAGCCTGATGTGCCCAGTTACAAGGTTACCCAAAAAGCCGGTCTACGGTATAAACGACTGGTATTTTGCCTATGGTAATAATTCGGCAGATCTTATTAAAAAAATCACTAGTCTGTTAACCGAATTGGCGCCGGATACCGATAATAGGCCATTTTCGGTAATTGATGCGGGCTGGGCTACCTATTCGCCTTTCCTTCCGGGTGATGGGGGTTTTATGGATGATTTCTCGCGGCCCAATGATAAATTTAAGGATATGGCTATTATGGCCGATGATATTAAAAAGTTGGGTATGCAACCCGGATTATGGACGAGGGTACTTTGTGCTAAACACGACGATCCGAAAACACTGTTACTGCCAACGATACCAGGACGGGACGACCCCAAACAACCTATACTTGATCCAACGATCCCTGAAAATATAGAGAGGATCAAACGAACGATAGCTTTGTACAGGCAATGGGGCTATAACCTGGTAAAGCATGATTATACAACTTATGATCTGATGGGTAAATGGGGTTTCCAAATGAATGATAGCCTTACTACACCCGGATGGACCTTTCAGGATAATACCAAAACTACAGCGGAGATAATGAACGAGCTTTATGCCGCAATTCGTTCGGCGGCGGGCGACATGTATATCATAGGATGTAATACTGTTAGCCATTTATCAGCCGGCGTTTTTGAACTTAACCGGATAGGAGATGATACCAGTGGAAAGGAATGGGAACGCACGCGAAAAATGGGTGTAAATACATTAGGGTTCAGGATAGCTCAGCACAATTCGTTTTATGCCACAGATGCTGATTGTGTGGGTCTGACAAACGATATTCCCTGGGAAAAGAATAAACAATGGTTGCAATTGCTGGCAGAAAGTGGAACTCCTTTATTTATTTCGCCTCAACCCGATGCGCTTGGAGAACAACAAAAACAAGCTATTAAACGCGCTTATGCTCAAGCTGCAAAAGTACAACCTATTGGAGAACCGCTTGACTGGGGAACCAATGCACAACCTGCAAAATGGAAATTGAACGGTAGGGAGGTTAATTTTAATTGGTAGTTGATAGAAACAATGCGATTAATTTCAAGCCAAACTATTCAGAACACACAAAAAAATACATTTTTTGGAAATTGCTATTTGATTTTAATAAATCATTTTTCTACTTTCACCCGGTAAATCAGTTTTAGTAACCAATATTTTTGAAAAAAATAGTCGCTATAGTTTTGCTTGGAGCCCATCTTATGATGTTGGGTGGCTATGCATTGCTTGTTGATTATTTCATAAAAAGATCGGATACAGAAATCGTTAAGCAGATGTATGCTGCGAAACCTGGTTCCCAGAGACTCATGGAGCTGAAGATTCCGGTACACATGCCTACGATACAAGACTGGACCGAATATGTACATGTAGTCGGACAGATTCAGTTGAATGATGGTTATTATAACTATGTAGGTATCAAAATGTCCAGGGATACAATGTCGCTGCTTTGTTTACCCAACCATGTGAAAGATAAACTGGTAAAGGCACATTTGATCATCGCTAAAGATATTAACGGTAATGTACCGATCAGCAAAAAAGGAGCAGAACCACTTACCAAGAAAATTTCTTCCGGCTACGATAACGTTTATCAATTGGTTAATTGCGATTTCAAACCAATCGGTAGCCATATTAATGTAGTAACAAACGGAATACTTCCAACAGTACCAGATCCTTATATTGCTTCACCCGGCAAACCTCCCAACGTTTCCTGTTAATTTTTCGAGTCAATTTTAAGCCTGATTGCTATGCCATTTTCATGGTTTAGTAATAGTTTTTCACGCTTTTACATTGATTCGATCCTAACCCTGTTTGTTATTTTTAGTAGCACCTCAGGTGGCAATGCATGATTTTGATCTCATGCAACAAATCAATTCCTAACCATTGAATATTACCATAAACAAAGAGTAAATGATATCTTTTTACAAGCCTATTAAAAAATGCCTACTGATCTGTGTATGTGTGATCGCATCATGCCAATTCGCCAAGGCACAGATGGAAAATGATGGCATCATGATCCCTAAAAATTATTTATGTCCCGGATTAATGTACAGCAATTCAAGTTGGACCAATTACTGGGAGGGAACATTCAAAAGAAATAATGGAAACCTGGGAACAGTTAGTACAAAAGAATACAATTTAATGGTGACCTACGGCCTCGCTAAAAACCTGATTGTTACCGCAGGATTGCCATATATCACTACCAACGCATCAGCTGGAACATTGGAAGGCCAGAAAGGTCTTCAGGATATATCCCTAAATATAAAATGGAAGGCGCTACAATTTGTGGCCGGTAAAAACAAGCTTTCATTTTTAGCAAGTGTTACCGGATCAGCCCCTATCTCAAATTATGAAGCGGATTTTGACCCGCTTTCTCTCGGTAGTCACAGCAGGAATTTTACCGCCCGTGCCGTTATTGATTATGTATACGGTAAATATTTTTTCACCGGGTCTGGAGCTTATACAACCCGAAGCGATATCACAATAGATCGGAACTCATATTTCACAACCGTGCTCATCTACAGTAATCAGGTGGTCTTGCCTAATATGAGCAACTATAATTTCAGAACAGGATACCGCAGCAAATACTTTATAGCGGAAGCCATTGCAGATATCAGCACATCTTTAGGCGGATTTGATATCACAAAAAATAACATGCCTTTTCCAAGTAACAGAATGAATATGACAAGTGTTGGTGCAAACCTTCGTTATCGTTTCAAATCATTCTACAACCTCGAACTTACTGCAAGCGACCAATATGTTGTAAGTGGCCGGAACATGGGCCAAAGCAATATGATCATGGGGGGCGTTTCATACATATTCAGTCTGAAATCCGACAAAATAACTCCGCAGGCAAACTATTATAAAAATTAAGACGATGAAAAATTACGCCAGATATATAAAATTACTTACCCTGTCAATTCTTATACTTTGCTTAGCGGCATGTAAAAAGGATTTAATTGATCGTACATCACAGTACCCGGCATTGACACCGGCAAACCAGGATTTAAATGCTGATACCTGGAAGACTGTATTGGTTGCAGACCCTTCTGTATTTACGGTTAACGCTCCGGATGCTACAAATTCTCCTGCCTATGTTGCTGATTTGAACGAGATAAAAGGCTATCAACGCAATTTATCAAGTGCACAATTGGCAATTATTAAATATTGGAGCGCAGGTGCTGTTTTACGCTGGAATGAGATTTTGCGTAATCTCGTTGCCAAGCATAATATACCACCTTACCAAAATTTGGATGGCTCCTATCCGGCACCAAGCTCGGCCAATCCATTTGCATATCCACAGTTCCCATTTTCAAACCCACCATATGCTGCCCGGGCTTATGCCTATGTGAGCGCAGCACAATATGATGCTTTGGTAACTGCCTACCATTTTAAGAAAGTATATAACCGGTCGGCTCCTTATGTTAATGATGCCAATATTCAGGCTTTGATACCAAAATCAAGCCTTCCTTCTTACCCTAGTGAAGATGCCGTAGTGGCAGGAGCGTCTGTAGAAATGATGAAATTGTTGTTCCCTACTGAAATTGCATTTATTGAGCAGAAAGCTGCAGAAGAAAAACTGTACCGTATTATGGCAGGAGCCAATGTTCGGGGTGAACTTGATGCAGGAGAAACTTTAGGCAAACAGGTAGCCGACTTGTTTACAGCACGTGCTCGCACTGATAAAGCGGGCGCTGCTATTGGAAACCAGGCCTACTGGACAAAATTGCAAACACAAACAGCAGCAAAAGGCGAGCAATATTGGATCAGCCTGGAATCGCCAAAAAGACCACCGATGCTCCCTTTATTTGGAAAAGTAAAACCATTCTTATTTGATACTTTAACTGTAGCTGCAATCAGACCCGGTCCGCCGTATTCTACCAACTCACCGGAGTTTAAGCAAGCTAATGATGAAGTGCTTCATTATAGCCAGCATGCAACGCGAGAAAATATTGCACAGACGGCATTTTGGGCCGACGGCGTTGGAACTTATACGCCACCGGGCCATTGGAATTCTATTGCCGCCGACGAGTTTGTGAAACAAAATTATAGTGAAGTACGCTGGGCCAGAAATTTTGCCCTGTTAAATATGGCAGAAATGGATGCTGCGATCGTATGTTGGGATACTAAATACTTTTATTTTAACCCCCGCCCATCACAGGTCAACGATCAGATAAAAACACTTACAGGAATTCCGAATTTTCCTTCCTATAGTTCCGGCCATTCAAATTTTAGTGCTGCTGCTGCGGCTGTATTAACCTATTTACTTCCCGATCGTGGAAGCAAATTTAATGACCTGGCGCAACAAGCTGCTTTATCCCGCCTTTATGGTGCTATACATACCCGTCAGGATATTGAAGTAGGATTAACCACTGGTGCCAAAGTTGGACAATACGCTGTTAATCGGGCACAAAATGATGGTGCGGGTAGCGGCAACTGATATAATGTTTTAGTGATATGTTTAACAATAAAAACAATATATACTTTACACTCCGGTTTGCATCGGCCATGTGTTTTATTGGTCATGGTGCATTTGGTATAATTGGTAAAAAAATATGGCTTAATTATTTTGCTGTATTTGGTATCGGGCCTATTACCGGCACCCATTTGATGCCTGTTATTGGTACAATGGATATACTCGCAGGGATCTCATTATTGCTTTATCCAACCAGGGCGGTAGCTGGTTGGCTGGTTATATGGGGTACAGCAACGGCCCTTTGCAGACCACTTTCAGGTGAACCTTTCGCAGAGTTTATCGAAAGAGCTGGAAACTATGGCGCTCCACTGGCATTGTTGATCTTATGTAATGCCAGTTTAGTAAATCCCGCAACCTGGTTCAAAAAGCTCGAACCATCGACAATAACAGATGAGTCATCCAGGCAAAGTTTAGTGTTTTGTCTTCGTGTCGTCGTGTTCCTTTTACTTGCCGGACACGGTTGGTTAAACCTTGTGGAGAAACAAGGGATCATGAACCAATACAGCTCGCTCGGATTTACAAGGCCGGATCAGACAGGGCTTTTAGTTGGTATTGCAGAGATTAGCTTTGCAATATTGGTGTTAATTAAACCAATAAGGTCATTGCTACTCATCCTTTTTTTATGGAAAATAGGCAGCGAATTATTCTATCCTCATTGGGAGCTATTTGAATGGATTGAACGGGGAGGTAGCTATGGCGCAATTCTGGCCCTCTGGTTTGCTTTACCCAATTTAATTTTGAATAAATCAATAAAAACCGAGTCATTAGAATATACAATTTAAGATAAAAACCATATACATACACGATTGATTGAGATTACTTAGTTTAAACCGGGGGATGAGATCCCCGGTTTTTTTATTTTAAAAGCAATACATATTCTATACCGAAATCTTTTTAGTTTTAAACTATGAATACTCCCGACGAAAATCTGGCTGCACTGGGGCTTGTTTTACCCCCGGCACCTAAGCCTCTTGGCGTTTATAAACCCTATTTAATTGATGGCAAATACCTCTATGTTTCAGGCCATGGAACTGTTCGTGAAGATGGTACCCTGATCGTAGGTCGAGTAGGTGACACACTCAATGATGAAGAAGGTAAGGTCGCCGCCCGTCAGGTAGGCTTGTCTATACTGTCAACCATTAAAACTAACCTGGGTACTTTAAATAAAGTTAAACGGGTGATCAAAGTACTGGGCATGGTAAATTGCACCTCAGACTTTGAAAAGCATCCTTTCATCATTAATGGCTGCAGCGAATTGTTCAGGGAAGTTTGGGGCGAGGATAATGGTGTTGGTGTTCGCAGCGCCGTAGGAATGGGCTCCCTTCCCGGCAATATTCCGGTAGAAATTGAGGCATTGTTTGAATTGGTTTAGTAAGTTACATCTACAACTAAGGTCTGAGATGTATTAAAAAGCATAATTGAACGGGATGACTGTCTGGTATACTATTAATGATGTTGATCAACTGGATACTCCGGCTCTGGTCGTATTTCCTGTTCGTGTCAAACAAAACATTGATGAACTGAAAAATATGATCGATGATGTTTCGCGTCTTCGCCCTCATATTAAAACTAATAAAAGCGCCGAAGCAACATCATTAATGCTTGAAGCTGGTATTCGTAAATTCAAATGTGCTACCATTGCCGAGGCAGAATTGTTGGGACTCATAAAAGCACCAGACGCTTTGCTGGCATACCAGCCCGTCGGACCTAAACTGCAACGGTTTATTAAAGTCATAAAAACTTATTCGGATACCTATTATTCATGCCTCATTGATCAATTATCGTCGGCTGCAGAAATATCACAATCTGCATTAAAAAACCAAATACAGATCCCGGTTTATATTGATTTAAATGTTGGCCAAAACCGTACAGGGATACCGGTAAAAGATGCAATGCAGCTTTTTGAAGATTGCCAGCAATTGAAAGGTATTAAGGTGGTTGGACTGCATGCTTATGACGGGCATATTCACGACCGGAATTTTGCAGAAAGGAAATCAAAAAGCGATGAAGGATTTATCGGAGTAAGTGAGTTGCAAAGCGCCATCGTACAAAAAGGATATCCGGAACTTAATATTATAGCAGGTGGGTCACCAACTTTTCCAATTCATGCGCAACGTAAGAAGATAGAATGTAGTCCCGGTACATTCATTTATTGGGATCAGGGTTACAGCTTGAATTGCCCTGAACAGCCATTTGTAACTGCAGCACTAGTGGTAACAAGGGTGATTTCCTTGCCAGATAGTTCGAAATTATGCGTCGACCTTGGCCATAAATCAATTTCGGCCGAAAATGAACTGAGCAAAAGAATATACTTTATTAATGCTCCTGAATTGATTCCGATAGGGCATAGCGAGGAGCATCTGGTATTAGATGCAGGAGAAGGGCATACCTATAAAATTGGCGATATTTTGTATGGTATTCCGTATCATGTTTGCCCAACGGTAGCACTATACGAACGTGCCGTAACAATACTGAACAATCAGATCAGCGCCGAATGGCTCAATATTGCCAGAGACAAAAAGATCAACATCTAGTGGTTTATCTTTTTCATAAAAAAGCATACTACTTCAACCAATACAACTAATACAACCACTTCAATCAACAACAACCACAAAAAATGTTCACCATAGATGCCCACCTTGATCTAAGCATGAACGCCCTTGAATGGAACAGGGATTTGAAAAAATCAGCAGCAGAGATCAATAAACGGGAAGAGGGAATGACTGACAAACCCGACCGGGGAAATGCTACAGTTTCGATACCTGATCTCAGGAAAGGAAATATTGGATTGGTTGTTGCCACACAGATCGGACGATATGTTGCTCCGGATAATAGACTACCGGGATGGCATTCACCTGAACAAGCCTGGGCACAGACGCAGGGACAACTTGCCTGGTATAATGCTATGGAAGATGCAGGAGAAATGGTACAGATCAACAACCTGATATCTCTTGAAAGTCATTTGAAGCTGTGGAATGATAATGCAGTCGACAAAAAACCACTGGGTTATATATTAAGTTTAGAAGGTGCCGACTCAATCGTGACACTAAATCACCTGGAACGTGCTTATCAAAATGGTTTGAGGGCAATAGGCCCTGCACATTACGGACCGGGAAGGTATGCCAATGGGACAGACGCTACAGGTAAAATGGGGCGTCAGGGATTGGCATTGTTAAAGGAAATTGAACGTTTGGGAATGATTTTGGATGTAACCCACCTGTGCGACGATGCATTTTGGCAGGCACTTGATAATTTCAATGGTGTAGTATGGGCTAGTCACAACAATTGTCGCGCGCTGGTTGATCATAACCGGCAGTTTAGCGATGATATGATCAAAGCCTTGATAGAAAGGGATGCCGTTATTGGTGGTGCACTCGATGCCTGGATGATGGTTCCGGGATGGGAAAGATTTAAATCGAAACCCAGAGAAATGAATTGTACCTTAGATGTGATGATCGATCACCTTGACCATATCTGTCAATTGGCTGGAAACGCTGATCATGTGGGTATTGGGTCAGACCTTGATGGTGCATTCGGTCGCGAACAATGCCCGTATGACCTGGAAACGATAGCCGATTTGCAAAATATTCCCGCATTATTCTCAAAAAAAGGATATAACCAGCCTGATATTGAAAACCTGATGCATGCTAACTGGTTAAGGTTAATAAGAAAAGCCTGGAAAAGCTGATGGAAGAAGAAATAGAACGCCTGAAAGATGACCATTGGAAAAAGTGGGGGCCCTATGTAAGCGACCGCCAGTGGGGTACTGTGCGCGAAGACTATAGTGCAAACGGCGACGCCTGGAACTTTATAACGCATGATATGGCCCGAAGTAAGGCTTATCGTTGGAGTGAAGAGGGCATAGCTGGTATATGCGATGAGAACCAATACTTATGTTTCGCGCTGGCATTATGGAACAAAAAGGATCCTATTATCAAAGAGCGTTATTTTGGTTTATCAAATCCTGAAGGCAACCATGGTGAAGATGTAAAAGAGTTGTATTATTATCTCGATAGTTCGCCTACGCATTCCTATATGAAAATGCTGTATAAATATCCACAGCAAGCCTACCCATATGAATGGTTAGTCAACGAGAATAAACAAAGAACGCGTGCCGATAGGGAATTTGAATTGATAGACACTGGTCTGTTCGATCAGAATAAATACTTTGATGTTTTTGTTGAATATGCCAAAGGATCCCCTGATGATATATTGATAAAAATAACTGTTTTTAACCGGGGCAATGAGGACGCACAGCTCAATATTCTGCCAACCGTTTGGTTCAGGAATACATGGGCCTGGGGTTATGACGATTATAAAGCTCAGATGGCCGAAGAATCACCGGGCGTAATTGATATATTTCACCGCAAATTGGGGCAATTGTGGTTAGTTGGTGAAAATGAGCCGGTAAGTTTATTTTGCGAAAACGAAAGCAATACCAAACGGCTCTACCAATTTGATGATGGCAAAATTTATTATAAAGATGGTATCAATGATCATCTTATTGCCGGAGCTGATACCGTTAACCCTAAAAAAATAGGTTCAAAAGCTGCCTTTAATTATGATGTAGCAGTTGGGGCAAATCAAAGTGTAACTTTGCGGCTTCGCTTAACGCCAGAACCTAAAAAAGCATTTGATGACTTTGATTCGGTTTTTAATAGCCGCCAGGACGAGACTAATGCTTTTTACAATAATTTACAGCAGCATATAGCCCAAACAGATCAGCGACTGGTACAAAGGCAAGCCTATGCCGGTTTACTCTGGAGTAAGCAATTTTACCATTATGATGTAAACAAATGGCTCAATGGTGATCCGGGTTTACCAAAACCACCTGCAGAACGCTTAAATGGACGGAATAGCAAATGGCCGCATCTGAATACCCACGATATTATTTCCATGCCGGATAAATGGGAATATCCCTGGTTTGCTGCCTGGGACCTTTCGTTCCATTGCCTTGCTTTGGCCGGCGTAGATATCGATTTTGCAAAAAAGCAGTTATTGTTACTTACCCGCGATTGGTACATGCACCCAAATGGTTCGGTACCGGCGTATGAATGGGATTTTGGCGATGCTAATCCTCCTGTACTTGCCATGGCCACCTGGTCTATCTATAAACGAGAAAAAGAGGCCAATGGGGGCAAAGGGGATCAAATGTTCCTCGAAAGGCTGTTTCATAAGTTGATGCTCTATTTTACCTGGTGGGTAAACCGCAAGGATGAGCAGGGGAACAATATTTTTGAAGGCGGATTTCTGGGACTTGATAATATTGGCGTATTTGACCGCAATGCTCAGTTGCCCAATGGCCAACACCTCGAGCAGGCTGATGGTACCAGTTGGATGGCAATGTATTCTCTCAATCTTGTACGGATAGCTGCCGAGCTCACTGTAAACGATCCTGCTTATGCAGATATCGCCTCAAAGTTTTTTGAACACTTTATTTATATCGTCGGTGCCATGGATAGTATGGGTACCAATAATGAAGGTTTGTGGGATGATGAAGATGGATTCTTCTACGATCAACTACGTTCGCCAGATGGCAGTGTTCAAAAAATGAAGGTAAGAAGTATTGTTGGATTGATTCCTCTTTTTGCGACAGAAGTGCTTGATGACGATGATATCGTTAACAGCCCGATATTTAAAGACCGTATGCAATGGTTTGAAAATAACCGCCCCGACCTTTCAAAACTGGTTTCAAGGTGGGAAGAAAAGAATGCAGAGGGCAAGCACTTACTAAGCTTGTTGCGTGGATACCGGATGAAAACACTCTTGAAGCGTTTACTGGACGAAACAGAATTCCTTAGCCCGCACGGTATAAGGGCATTGTCAAAATATCACCTGGACAACCCTTACCAAATAGCTGTAGACGGGCATGTTTTTAGCATAAAATATACCCCTGCAGAAAGTGACAGCGGTTTGTTTGGAGGAAATAGCAACTGGCGCGGCCCGGTATGGATGCCCATGAATTACCTGATCATAGACAGCCTGCATAAATACTATCAGTATTACGGGGATAGTTACAAAATAGAATGCCCAACAAATTCAGGCAATTTTATGAATCTGAAAGAAATTGCGGATGAATTAGATAATCGATTACTGAAATTATTCACGAAAGATGAAAATGGCAGGAGAGCTGTTTTTGGTGACAATGAAAAGCTTCAAAATGATCCGAATTTTAAAGATTACCTGCAATTTTACGAATACTTCGATGGGGATAACGGACGTGGTGTTGGCGCGTCTCATCAAACCGGATGGACAGGTTTAATCGCTAATTGTTTACTTTAATTTCACTTTGTCTTAAATCAAAACAAACTGTTGTTATCTTTGATCTACCTTAAATTATACTCAGCAAATGGATTCTAAAATAACCGCGATAGCCGTTTATGCTCCGTCGAAAAAAGTAACCAACGCCTATTTTGAGCAAATTATTGAAACAAACGACGAATGGATCGTCAGCAGGACGGGCATTAGAGAACGTCGGTTTTCTGAAAAAGATGAGTTTACGAGTGATCTGTGTATAAGTGCGGTTAAAAACCTGCTAGCTGAAAATAAAGATATTACTTTAGAGGGTGTAGATTTTATTATTGTTAGTACCACTACGGCCGACCAGGTAATGCCAAGCATGGCATCGCAGGTTCAAAACGCGTTTAATATACCTAATGCGGGTTGTATTGATATCATGGCGGCCTGCGCAGGGTTTGTTTATGGACTGACTATTGCGAAAGGCCTGATTGCTGCAGGGACACATAAAAAAGTATTGGTTTTTGGAGCAGAAACACTGTCAAAATTTACAGATTATACAGATCGCACCTCTTGCATTCTTTTCGGTGATGGGGCAGGAGTAGCTTTAGTTGAACCTTCTGATCATCCTCAGCTTTTGAAAGCCGTTACAGGCTCTGACGGCAGCCACGGTAAAGATCTGTACCTGTCTCAGCACCGAACCGAAGTAAACGGAGAACATATTGAAGCAAATGGAAAAATCCATCAAAATGGTAAGGTTGTCTTCAAATGGGCCATTCAAACGGTGAGCAGTAAAATAAAAGAACTACTAACTGCCAATGAAATGACGCTGGAAGATCTGGACTGGATCATATTGCATAGCGCCAATATGCGGATCATTGAAGGTGTAGCGGGTGAGATCAATTATCCTTTGGATAAAATGCTCTGCAGTATTGAGTATTTCGGCAATACCTCTTCTGCATCTATACCACTGGCTTATGATATCGCCCGTAAGGCAGGTAAGATCAAAAAAGGCAACAAAATACTGATGCTTGGATTTGGAGGTGGTTTAACTTTCTCTGGTATAATCGTAGAGATTTAATCAGTTTGCCGCGCGAACGTAGTAACAAAAGCATCATTTGATATTGCCTCAATGATCAATTGAGCTGCAGCATATTCAATCGTACTTTTATCCGGCAGCTGAGCTGCAAATGTGTCCATTTGGTTTCTATAATTGATGGCATCATTTTCATCCTCAAATGCTAATACTGCGTTTTGATTGATCTCTTCACTTATCCCATTGATCGGTTTCGGAATATCCAATTGTTGTAATTGGTTAAAATTTAATCCCGGGGTTCCCTTTGAAACCAATTCTATTTTAAGCATAGTATTTTTTGTAACTGTTTTGATTGAACATGCAATACTGCTATTTGTTTAACAAATTCGCGGTTTACAATTTAATAACATGGCTAATTTTGATTTAATAGCGCTTTTAAGTATTTTCAGAGGCATCAGGCACGAAATATATTTATGAGCGAAAAAAGCCCCGATCAACTTAAAAAAGTATTAAAACCTATCCATCTATGGGCCATAGCCGTTGGGCTGGTGATCTCGGGAGAATATTTTGGCTGGAACAATGGTTGGTCGGTAGCAGGTACTATCGGAATGCTTATCGCAACACTGGTAGTCACACTCATGTACATTACTTTTGTTTTCAGCTATACGGAATTAACAGCAGCAATACCACATGCCGGCGGAGCTTTCGCCTATGCCTACCGCGCTATGGGTCCGATAGCCAGTCTGATAGCCGGATACGCCACCCTGATCGATTTTTTATTTGCAGCACCCGCCATAGGGTTTTCCCTTGGCAGCTACTTCAATTTCCTTTACCCTGCCATACCCGTAGTAGGGGCTGCAATAGTGTTTAACGTCTTATTTGTAATTGTAAATATTCTGGGCATCAAAGAATCTGCTGCCTTTTCTGTATTTATTACTTTACTGGCCGTGGCAGAATTATTGCTTTTTATGGGCGTTATAGGCCCAGGTTTTAAAATGAGCAATTATATCAGCCATCCGATGCCCTTTGGTTGGGCCGGTGTTTTCGCAGCTTTGCCTTATGCGGTTTGGTTTTACCTGGCAATAGAAGGCGTTGCCATGGTAGCCGAGGAGGTTAAAGACCCCAAACGCAATATACCCCGAGGCTATATTTTGGGCATTGCCACTTTGGTATTACTAGCCCTGGGCGTAATGATACTAACCGGTGGAGTAACTGACTGGCGTAAATTAAGTACACTTGATTATCCACTTCCCGCGGCCATCAGCATTGTTTTAGGCAATACCAATAGTCTTACCAAAGTATTTACCGGTATAGGTTTGTTCGGATTGATAGCTTCGTTTCACGGAATAATTTTAGCTTCATCGCGTCAGGTGTTTGCCATGGCACGAAGCGGCTATGCACCACGGTTTTTGGCCACCGTAAGCCACCGGTTTAAAACTCCGCATCGAGCGCTAATATTTAGCGGTATTGTAAGTATTGTGACGCTATTGCTGGGGATTCCTTTTAAACATATTACCGATAAAGTGATCGTTATCTCCGTTATGGGTGCAGTTTTAATGTATATCATCAGCATGCTGAGTTTGTTTATACTCAGAAAAAAGGAACCCACTCTTGAAAGGCCATTTGTTTCGCCTTTTTATCCCTATTTTCCGGCTACTGCGCTCTGTTTATGCTGCGTTTGCCTGTTTGCCATCATATATTTCAATTTTATTTTAAGTCTTTACTTTTTTGGAGGACTTATAGCAGCATTGTTGCTTTTTCTTTTGCTGGGTAAGCATAAAGAGAAAATAACTGATGATGTTTTATTAGTACAAGCTGAAGTAATAATTGAAAAAAGGTAAATATGGCCTACCAGCATACGATCGGCAGAAAGGTATATAAGTTCAGTGATCTGAAGGTACTGCTGGCAAAAGCATCTCCTCATCGCTCGGGTGATGTACTTGCAGGACTGTCTGCCAGTAATTATGAAGAACGCGTGGCAGCACAAATTGCGCTGGCTGATGTGCCCCTCAAGCGTTTTTTAGAAGAAGAGATCATCCCTTACGAAACAGATGAAGTTACACGTTTAATTATTGATAATCATAATTATACATCTTTTACATTAATTAATACTTTAACAGTAGGGGAATTCAGGGATTGGCTTTTGAGTGATACAACTACCAGTGAGATATTACAATCAGTGGCGGACGGTGTTACACCCGAAATGGCTGCTGCGGTATCCAAGTTAATGCGTAACCAGGACCTGGTAGCTGTCGCTAGAAAAATAGAAGTTGTTACCCAATTCAGGGATACAATTGGTTTAAAGGGTCGTTTTTCTACGCGCTTGCAGCCCAATCATCCAACGGATGATCCAAGAGGTATAGCGGCAAGTATGATCGATGGCCTGCTTTACGCCAGCGGTGATGCGGTGATTGGAATTAACCCGGCAACAGATAGTTTGAATGAAGTTGGAAACCTATTGGTTTTGATGGATGCACTCAGACAGCAGTTTGATATCCCGACCCAATCATGTGTATTATCGCATATTACCACAACCCTGGAGTTGATCAGGAGCGGGTTTCCGGTAGATCTTTGTTTTCAATCTATTGGTGGTACTGAAAAAAGCAATGCCAGTTTCGGTATCAACCTGGCTTTGTTGGATGAAGCTTATGAGGCAACACTGTCATTAAAACGCGGCACCGTAGGGCAAAATGTAATGTATTTTGAAACAGGGCAGGGTAGTGAGTTATCGGCTAATGCTAACCTGGGTGTCGACCAGCAAACCTGCGAGGCAAGATGCTATGCTGTTGCACGACGTTATAAACCATTGCTGGTAAATACCGTAGTTGGCTTTATTGGACCTGAGTATCTATATGATGGCAAGCAGATCATTCGTGCAGCACTTGAAGATCATTTTTGTGGCAAACTGTTGGGTTTGCCGATGGGAGCAGATATCTGCTATACCAATCATGCCGAAGCCGACCAGGACGACATGGATAACCTGTTGGTTCTGCTGGGTGTTGCCGGATGTAATTTTATTATGGGCGTACCAGGCTCAGACGACATTATGCTTAATTACCAATCAACTTCATTTCATGATGCAATTTATTTGCGTAAAGTGCTCGGCTTGCGCCCTGCACCTGAATTTGAGCAATGGTTGTTCAGTCAGGGTATAACAGATGAACAAGGAAACCTGCAATCCAAACGAAATGCAGAAATTGTAAATCAAATGAAAAGTTTATGGATGAAATAAAGCCGTTGGATGACACTTTTCTTGAGCAATTAAAGCAGTTTACCGCAGCACGTATTGGTTTGGGCCGAACAGGGTCCAGTATACCCGTTAAACGATCTCTGGAATTTAATCTGGCTCATGCCCATGCCCGCGATGCAGTTTACTCGGAACTCAATCTTGATAAATTGGTTGAAGTATTAGGCGAATTTGAATTACCTGTGCTGCAATTACATAGTCAGGCCGGATACCGCGAACAATACCTGCAAAGACCCGATCTGGGACGCTTATTGGATGAGGAATCTGCGAGCTTGTTAGAAAGTCAATCAAAGTTAAATGATGTTGTAATTATTATTGCCGACGGACTATCTGCAACAGCGGTCAATCATAATGCAGCAAGTTTACTTAGGGTACTGATCCCGGAATTAAGATCGGCGGGGCTTAGTATAGCACCAATATGCCTGGTAAAAGAGGCCAGGGTTGCAATTGCCGACGATATAGGACACTTATTAAAAGCCCGGTTATCTGTCATCCTCATCGGCGAACGGCCGGGATTAAGCGCCGCCGATAGTATGGGTGCTTATCTTACTTACAAACCACGACCCGGTCTTACCGATGAGGCAAGAAATTGTATCTCCAATATCAGGCCGCACGGATTGAGTGCTAATCAGGCATCAAAAAAGATATTTTACCTTGTTCAGGAATCTTTAAAACGGAAAATCAGCGGGGTTAGTTTAAAGGACAATGCAGGTGCACTGGAAGATAATACCGTTACCGGAATCTGACCATAATTTCCATTACTGCAAATAACCATCATAATAAATAACGTCGCGATTGGTACTGGTAATGGTCAATGAAGCATAGCCATTTACCGAGACGCTAAGTATCAGCGAGATTACATTTCTGACATCAGTTGGTTTGATCGTGATGACCCAGCCGCCCTTCTTTCTTGCGACACATTGGTAGTCGAATTTTGTTGAAGTGAATTTAAAACCCAGGTCGGTCTGATTATAACCTACATCAAAATAAGCGCGACCGAAATAAGGTAAAAATGAAATAGCACTGTCTTTTTTAACCTTCAGATCATAAATGCTGGTTAAATTTATCGTACTGCCGCTCAATGGGCTGGCCTGGTTTGCAATAAATGTAAAGGATCTATCTTCAATGCTATTTTTAATAAGTGCTTGTTTAGCAGCTTTTTTAGCATCAGCTGGGGTTTGCGCTAGGCATGTATTCCCGGTACCGACGATCAGCATCAGGAAAAATATCATTTTTAAGCTTTTCATACTTATAAGATGAATAACGCCACGACTTTCCATAAAATTATATAAAAAAGTCCAAAAAAAAGCGGCAGTATAAATACTGCCGCTTCATTAAAACGAATATATAATTTAGATCAAACTTACACTGCGGTTCACAAATGCAGTAAGTTCGGCACCTGTTAATAAACCCTGTGATAGTAATGCAAGGTCGAACGCCTGTTTAGCCAGTTGGGGCTGTACTTCGTCACCAGCTTCCAGAATTTTGCTGATCAATTTATGATTGGCGTTTATTACAACTTTGTAGTTATCGGGCATGTTGCCATAAAAGCCCATGCCGCCGCCCATTTGAGCCATTTCTTTCATACGGCGCATAAATTCGTCCATGGTTACAGTTACAGGCATGTCATCCGGATTTAAACTTTCCAGTTCAACCTTATAAGCAGGCTTGTTGATGGCTTTATCAAAGATGTCTTTCACCTGAGCGGTTTGCTCTTCAGTCAATACATGAGGCGGATTATCATCTTTCTTGATGAGTTTATCTGCCACGTCTGAATCGACACGTTTTAGCGAAGTTTTTTCCAACTTCTGCTCCAGGGAACTGATGAAGTGATTATCTATAGGTGAGTTTAACACTAATACATCATACCCTTTTTTAATAGCCGATTGAATAAAGGCATCCTGCTTTTGTGGATCGGTAGTATAGAGGTAGGTAAGGCGGCCATCCTTGTCGGTCTGCTCAGCAGCTACTTTATCTTTGTATTCTGTCAGTGTGAAATTTTGCTTTTCGGTATTTGTCAGCATTACAAAGTCTTTTGCTTTATCATAAAACTTCTCGTCACTTACAATACCATATTTGACAAATAGACCTATATCCGGCCATTTTTCTTCAAAGCCCGCACGATCGTTCTTGAACAGTTCTGCCAATTTATCAGCTACCTTTTTGGTGATATAGGTATTGATCTTCTTAACATTGCTATCGGCCTGTAAAAAGCTGCGTGATACGTTCAATGGAATATCCGGAGAATCGATAACGCCATGCAGCAGCATCAGGAATTCGGGTACGATATCTTTAACCTCATCTGTTATAAATACCTGGCGCGAATACAGTTTTATCTTATTGCGTTGAAAATCAAACTCGTTTTTAACTTTAGGGAAGTAAAGTACACCTGTAAGATTGAATGGATAATCTACATTCAGATGTATCCAAAATAGGGGTTCTTCCGAAAAAGGATAAAGCTGTTTATAAAATTCCAGGTAATCTTCATCTTTCAGGTCGTTGGGCGATTTGGTCCAGATCGGATTAGTATCATTGATCACATTTGGCAGCTCAACCGACTTGTATTTTGGTTTGCCTTCTTCGTCTTCACCGTCTGGTTCTTCATCGGTTTTTGTACCAAAAATGATGGGCACGGGTAAAAAGCGGCAATATTTATCCAATATTTCCTGTAAACGGTATTTTGACAGGAATTCTTCTGAATCGGCATTGATATGAAGGGTGATCTCAGTGCCGCGCTCTGTCAGGCTTCCCTCGCTTAATTCAAATTCAGTACTACCATCGCAGGTCCAGCGAGCAGGCTCTGCGCCTTCCTGGTAGGAGAGGGTTTCAATATCCACCCTGTCGGCGACCATAAATGCAGAGTAAAAACCCAAACCAAAACGGCCGATGATCTCATTTGCATCATTAGCCTCCTTGAATTTTTCCATAAATTCAGTAGCACCCGAAAATGCGATCTGGTTAATATACTTCTTGATCTCATCGGCTGTCATGCCAATACCATTGTCGGAAATGGTAATGGTTTTTTTGGCTTCATCAAAAGCTACTTCAACACGCAGATCACCTACTTCGCCTTTAACCTGGCCAAGGGAGCTGAGTCTTTTTAGTTTTTGAGTGGCATCAACCGCATTTGAAACAAGCTCACGAAGAAATATCTCGTTATCTGAATAGAGGAATTTTTTAATGATCGGGAAAATGTTTTCGGTGTGTATCGAAATCGTTCCTTTTTCTTGCATAATGTATAAAGGTTTTAGAATTATTGATTTTATAATCAGACACCATCAATGCCTGTTCCAAAGGAGAAGGAGTTGTCAAATTGGCAGGCTTTATGAAAAAAAAATGGGGTTTAAGTAAATTATGGTATATCCAGGAAAGCGAAAGCCTTTCTGCCTGAAATCCGCCTGAAACAGGTAGATATTTTCGATACGCTATTTTGAGAAAAACATCGGCATTTTTTGAAAGCTTTATTATTTTTACAGCAATGAAATTTAACCTTACACAATTTTTGACAGCGATAGCATTACCTGTGATGTTTTACTCGTGTGCTACCACAAAAGCACTGGCACCAACGCCTGTTGCAACAGCTGATATCCCAAAGATCGTTCAACCCATATCCAACGTAGAGGTACCGGTTACGGTAGACCTGAAGAGCTATTTTGTACAGGCAGAGAATTCGGTTCCAACCAAGTATTCTGATAATCAGCAGCCTTGCGAGGGTTTACGGTATCAATACCAGTTTACCCGTACACCTTTTACCATTACGGGGAAAAATAATGTCGTAAACCTGAGTTTTGTTGGTGCCTACGGGTTTAATGCTTCTTATTGTGCCAAATGCGCAACATTATTGGGCTCGGGTCCACAGCCGGTAGTGCCGGTAGTTTCTGCCCAATGTGGCTGGGGCGACGAACCTCCAAGACACATGCAGATATCCTACCAATCAACCATCAGTGTTACGCCTGATTTTCACCTCAAATCAAAAACGGTTTTATTTCCTGCACCTAAACCACTCGATCGTTGTAATGTGGTTATGGGGGCGATAGATGTAACTGACCGCCTGATCCAATACATTACAGGCCCTTTGAACGATCTCGGTAAAATGGTAGATACAAAGATCGCAGCTTACAATATTAAGCCTATGGTTCAACAAATTTGGAATAATCTGGCAACTGAAACCAAAGTAAGTGATATAGGCTACGTTTATATTAATCCTGAAGCGGTAAGGTTGAGTAGTTTTAATCTGAATGGTTCATTGCTGACATTTTCAGTCGGGTTATCAGCAAAACCGGTATTTAGTACCATCAGCACAACTCAAGCTGCTAAACCAATGCCAAACCTATCTGCTTATACACCAGCCAACGGATTCAATGTTTACCTCGACGTTCTTGAAAATTATGATCATCTCAACAATTATATCAACCAACAGGTATCGGGTCAAAGCACCGTTGTTGTAGGAAAGACTTTTACAGTTGATCAGGTTAAAATATCGGGGCTTGGCAATAGAGTAGTGATGCAGGTTGATTTTAAAGGATCTACCACAGGCACTATCTACCTTGTAGCAACGCCAAATTATAACCCGGCAACTCATGTCATCTCATTTCCTGACCTGACCTTTGATATCCAAACTCAGGCTTGGATGCTGAAAGCTGCAAAATGGATGTTTAATGGCAAGATAACTGACATGATCAGGCAGAAGGCTACCTACGATTTCAGCAGCTTTTTAAATGATACAAAAAACAATATACAGACCAATATGAGTAGGGATATGGGTAATGGCATTCATTCAGATGTAACTATTAAAGATCTGAATATTGAAGCCATTTACCCAACTCAGGAAAAATTGATCATCAGAACACTTTCAAACGGACAGATCAAAGTAAAAGTGGTCATGTAAGCCCTTCATGAAAAACAAAAAAACAGTAAACCCTATAGTAATCATTTTGATGTTGATCTCAACGGTTGGCTTTCAACATAGTTCGGCCCAATCGATCAATACTGATAAAAGTAAATATTGGTGCGACAAAGAATTACGCCCGGCATTACTGAAATTGAAGGAGGTAAAAACAAGCCACCCCTGGTTTAAAGTTTATGACGTTGGAAACCATGTGTTTGCTATAGATGAGCCTTATAATTATGAAGAAACAATTTCCTACCTCATCATAGGTAAAAATAAAGCATTGTTGTTTGATACTGGCATGGGACTGGATTCGATCTCAAAAGTTGTGAAAGAACTAACCCACCTTCCAATAACAGTTTTAAATTCACATACGCATTTTGATCATATTGGAGGTGATCATGAATTTACCAGAATACTGGCTATGAACACCTCCTATACCAAAGCCAATGCTAAAAATGGATTTATACACCTGCAGATAAGGAATGAAGTAACGCCTGAAGCATTTTGTTATACGCGATTACCACAGTTGGACACCGCAGGATATATAACGCGTCCATTTAAAGTGAACAAATTCATCGACGATAATTATATCATTGATCTGGGAAACCGAAAATTACAGGTGATCGCCACCCCGGGCCATGCACCTGATGCGATCTGTTTATTTGAAGCGGAAACCGGCTACCTGTGGACCGGTGATAGTTTTTATATCGGTCCGATATTCCTTTTTGATGAAGGTACTGATCTAAAAACCTATCAACATAGTATCAATAGAATGGCAAAGCTGGCCTCAAAAGCTAAAAAGGTTTTGCCTGCTCATAATTTACCTGTAGTTGATCCGGCAGAAGTGATCAGGGCAAATAGAGCCTTTGGGCAGATCCTTGCAAAAAAAGTTAAAGGGGTTCCGGGTGATTTCGGTGCTACTAACTATGATTTTGGGGAATTCTCCTATTTGCTTAACGCCAGACTAATACCTCAATAATAAGCCCGCCAACAAAACTCATTCTATTTTAAAGGAAAGCTGCAGTTTAGCATCCTCGGAATTACTGCCTAAAACTAATTTATAATCACCTGAATATAAGGTCCAGCTATTTTTCTTAAGGTCCCACTTTTGCAGGTCGGTGATTGGAATTTTTATGGTGAGGGATTGTTCGTTACCAGACGTTATGTTAACACGTTTAAACGCTTTTAACTCTTTGAGTGGCATACGGTCGATATTTGGGTATTGGATATAGGCCTGCACCACCTCGTCAGCATCGTATTTGCCCGTATTCTGAACATTAAGGCTTATTGATAAGGTGTCTTTTAGTTTGTAGCTGGCTAATGGTGTATTGTTTGCTTTGTAGCTAAAGTCAGTATAACTGAGTCCGAAGCCAAAGGGGTATTGAACCGGGCCATCAAAATAACGGTAAGTACGACCTTTCATCGCATAATTCTGATAATCCGGCACATCATTGATCGATTTATAAAATGTAACCGGCAAGTGACCCGATGGTGAAAATTTGCCGAACAATAGGTCGGCAAAAGCATTTCCTCCTTGTTCACCCGGATACCAGGCAAAAACAATAGCATCGGCGTAAGGCTCAATAGCTGATACATCCACATCGCTTCCTGCTGTAATTACAGCTATTATAGGTTTTTTACCGACACTGCTGCGCAGGGCTCTAATAAACTTGATCTCGCTCAAAGGCAAACTTAGGTCCTTTTTATCACCACCCGATTTGGATAAAAATGCATCGCCGGCTTCACCTTCCAATACTGGCGATAGTCCAATCACCGCAACAGTTACGTCAGTATTACCAGCCGCCCAGGTACCCCCGAAATGTGTGGTATCGGTATAATCAGCGCCCAGGTCGTACTCGATCCTGGTTTCAGGGCCTGCAGCATCGGTAATACCTTCTACAAAATTGACAACCTTGCTGGTAACACCGTGATAGTTTCCGATCATGGCATCAAATGAAGTAGCATTGGGGCCAATGATCATCATGCTCGAATACTTGTTTTTGCTTAAAGGCAATAAACTATTGTTATTCTTCAGTAAAACCATACTCTGCTCTGCTACTTTCCTTGCCAGGGCAATATGCGCAGCATTATGCACACTGTCGCGGCCATAACTATAAAAAGGAGACACTTTGGCGTCATCGTAAAAACCTAATTTGAATTCGGTTCGGAGTAATTCAAATAAACGCTGATCTACTTCTTTTTCCGTTAATAATTTTTGATCAATAGCTTTAATAACATCGTCCTGCAAAACAGATGAACAATCCAGGTTGATCCCAGCTTTGATCGCTGCAGCCGCAGTCTCCACAGCATTGGGTAGTGTTTTATGGGTTTCAAAAACATCATCTAAAGCCCCGCAATCTGTAACAACATGTCCTTTAAATCCCCATTCCTTGCGAAGTATGTCGGTAAGCAATCGTTTATTGACGGAATTTGGCACACCATTAACCCGGTTGTAAGCACTCATTACTGATTCAACACCTGAATTTACCAGGGCATGAAATGCATATAAATAAGTCTCCCGAAAATCTTTTTCATCCACCAGTGCATCAAAATGGTCGCGTACGGCTTCCGGACCGCTATGCACGGCAAAATGTTTTGCAGTCGCCGCGGCTTTCAGGTATTGCGGATCCTCACCTTGCAAGCCTTTTACGAAGGCACTTCCGATAGAAGCGGTAAGGTAAGGGTCCTCGCCATAGGTTTCCTGGCCACGTCCCCAGCGCGGATCCCGAAATATATTGATATTGGGTGTCCAAAAAGTTAGCCCCATATATTGCAAATGCCTGTCCTGCGCAATAGCCTGATTATATTTAGCCCTTGCTTCGGTCGATATCACTGTAGAAACCTGTTTTACCAGATCAGGATTAAAAGAAGCCGCCATACCGATCGCCTGCGGGAAGATAGTGGCTTCGCCGGCACGCGCAACACCATGTAAACCCTCGTTCCACCAATTATATGCCGGAATACCAAGGCGGGGAACGGCCTGACTGTTATAGCCAAGTAAAGAAACCTTTTCCTTTAAAGTTAATCGCGATACCAGGTCATGGACTCGCACATCGAGCGGTTTGGTAGCGTCTTTATAAACCGGGATCTGGGCATAGGTGCTGGTTATAGCCAGCAGAGCAAGCAATACTAGCAGTAAGGATTTTTTAGTGTTGTTCATTATAAGCGTTTCTACAGCAAATATAAAATCATGTGGCACTAATTGGCTTGAAATCGTTACGAAAAGTGCTACATTAGCTTGTCTATACACCCAAATTTTGTGAAAAAGTTCCTTTTAACACTAATGTGCTGTCTGCCAGTTATAATGGTTTTCAGCCAATCCGCCCCAAAACCCTATGGACCTTTGCCGAGCAAGGGCCAGCTGATATGGCAGGAAACTGAAATGTATTGTATCATTCATTTCGGACCGGATACCTATACTGATAAAGAATGGGGTTTTGGTGATGAAGATCCAATGATCGTCAACCCAACACAGTTTAGTGCACTGCAGATAGTAAGTGCCGCTAAAGCTGGCGGCTTTAAAGGTGTCGTTATTGTAGCCAAACACCATGATGGCTTTTGCATGTGGCCAACCAAAACTACCGAACATAATATTTCTAAAAGTCCTTATAAAAACGGTAAAGGCGATATTGTTGGCGAATACCGCGATGCCTGTAAGCAACTGGGAATGAAACTGGGACTTTACTGCTCGCCATGGGATAGGAATAGTCCGCTTTACGGTAAACCTGAATATGTAACCGATGTTTACCGCAAACAGCTGGAAGAGCTATACAGCAATTACGGACCTTTGTTTATCGTATGGCACGATGGTGCTAATGGGGGAGATGGCTATTATGGCGGTACAAAAGAAGTGCGTAAAATAGACCGTTCCACCTATTATGGTTGGGACAAAACCTGGGGTATAGCTCGCCGTTTACAACCCAATGCCTGTATTTTTGGCGATGTTGGTCCGGATGTGCGCTGGGTAGGCAACGAAGAGGGTCATGCCGGTGAAACCAGCTGGGCAACTTACACACCACATGCACCTGACAGCGGAAAAACTCCCGGCAATGGTTATACCAAAGACTTTGAAGGAACCGCTGGTCATCGTGATGGGCAATACTGGATGCCGGCAGAATGTGATGTGCCGTTCAGACCGGGATGGTTTTACCATAAGAGTCAGGATGGTAAGGCTAAATCGGCCGACTCACTTCTAAACCTTTATTATAAAAGTGTTGGGCGTGGTGCTTGCCTCGACCTGGGTCTCGAACCCGATCAGCGTGGCCGCATCAATGACGATGATGTCAGCAAGCTGAAAGCATTTGGCGATATATTGCGTACAACCTTTTCGCATAATCTGGCCTCTGGTGCAACGCTTAAAGCAAGCAATGTAAGAGGAGGGAACCTGGCTAAATTTGGCCCTGCACATTTGCTGGATAACAACCGCTATAGCTATTGGGCAACCGATGACCAGGTGCATACACCTGAATTGGTGCTTGATCTGCATAAAAAAACATGGTTTAACGTTATCCGCTTACGTGAAAATATAAAATTAGGGCAGCGTATTGATGCAATTGCAGTTGATGTGTGGCAAGATGGTAAATGGAAAGAGGTTGCCACCGCAACCAGTATTGGAGGCAACAGGTTGATAAGGCTTGATAAAGGCATCAGTACATTAAAGGTAAGGCTAAGGATCACAAAAGCACCGGTTTGTATAGCCTTAAGTGAATTCGGACTTTATAAAGAAAATAAACTGGCCCCTCCTGTGTTTCAAACTACATTGAAATGAGAAAAATACTTTTGATATTATCTATCAGTGCCATCACACAACTATGTCAGGCCAGGGCAGTTGTTGATACGCCGCAAACCGGTGGTTTATTTGATGCTAATGAAAAACCGAAGTTGGTCTCCAGTCAATTTACATTTACCGAAGGAGCATCTGTAGATAAAAATGGCAACGTTTTCTTTACGGATCAGCCGAATAACCAAATATGGGAATATGATGTAAATGGTAAGTTAACACTATGGATGCAAAATACCAGTCGCTCAAACGGCACCTATTTCGACCGCAAAGGCAACCTCATCAGTTGTGCCGATGAGCATGAACAATTGATATCCATTAGTCCTAAAAAGAAAATAAAAGTGCTGGTTGGTAATTTTGAAGGACACTTACTCAATGGGCCCAATGATGTTTGGGTGGCGCCTAATGGCGACATGTACTTTACCGACCCCTATTACCAACGCGATTATTGGGACCGCAAAAAACCCGACCTGAAAAGCCAGGATGTTTATTTCTTAAAAAAAGGAAGTACTAAACCAGTTGATCTGATCAATGATCTGCAACAGCCTAATGGTATTGTAGGAACACCTGATGGAAAATTCTTATATATTTCAGATATTCAAGGCAATAAGACTTATAAGTATACAATTACTTCAGATGGAAATCTTGTAAGTAAAACACTGTTCTGCGATCTGGGTTCGGATGGTATGACACTGGATAAGCAGGGTAATGTTTATCTTACCGGAAAAGGGGTAACCATATTTTCGCCCGCAGGCGTAAAAATAGCGCATATTGATATTAACGAACCCTGGACGGCTAATCTCTGTTTTGCAGGACGCAATAGGGATATTCTTTTTATCACTGCGTTCAAATCTGTCTATATTTTGCCCATGAAAGTTAGTGGGGTCGAATAATTTATTTTCTTGTAAATCAATCCCATATAAAAAATTAAAATTTTTTTATCTTTTATACTACTATTTCTATAGAAATAATATACATTTGTCTTTATAAATATATTGGCTATGGCAGGTGCATTAAATTATAACAGATATCCGCAATTTGAAATGTCAGAAATTATTCATGAGCTTGAGTTTGGTTTCAGAAGTAATCAATCGTTAAAGCCGTTGAAAAAAGGCGATTCTGTTCCAAATTTTATTTTTGAAAAAAATAATTTCAGGTGGCAGCAATTTATAAATGGCGTTGAAAAGCACAGTACAGTGCAGTTACTGCAGTTGCTCAACAAACCTCTGGTAATAGCATTTTATTCCTCGCAGTGGCAATTACATTCACTAAATATGCTGAAGCAATTGGATGAACTCCAATTTCGAATAAAATCAGCCAATGCTAATTTATTGATAGTAAGCAGTGAACGGGAGAAGCAACTTGAGAAAACTGTGTGGGATAACTGCTTATCGCTTAGCTTTTACTACGATATTGAAAAATTAATAGCAGAAAAGTTTGGCATTTATTCAGAGACAGATCCTGTTTGGGATAAGTTTTCGGGAATTGATACCAATATTCCTTTATTGGCTACATACGTTATTTCATCACAGGGAAAGATTCTTTTCGATCATGTAGATTGGGATTTTTCAGAAGGCTTACCAACAGATGAGCTCATATCATCTATCCTAAGTTCAAGAACTACTACATAGTGTTTTTTTAGTTTTTTTGGTTTTATTGATGCCCTGCGCCAGCGGGGCATTATTTAGTCGGGTGACCGAGCGGATAGGTGATGGTCTGCAAAACCTTTAACGGCAGTTCGAATCTGCCCCCGACGTCGAACAAATTAAAGCAGAAAGCAAATGGCTTCAAAAGCCGGGCTTTCTGCTTTTTGCTTTCAAAAAAACAATTGCCTCTGCTCAAATGGTTTGGCTCTTCGGCTCAGGATAAATTTAATATATACTTCACATATAAATTCGATCCCGGTATTGTTTAAAAATGTAATTTACTTAATATTGCATAGCCGTTATGTGATTTTGGGAGCATCGATAGTCCGGGTTTTCAATAATTTACATTAGCGGAAAAAAAACTAAGCAAAATTGACTTTTGTAAATCGATACTTGTTTTAATTTTGCTTGTGATCATTAAAGGATATATCTAGTTAAAACCACTCACCAACCAATATAAATCTCCATCCTTATTTCATGAAAAAAGTTAAAAGTGCTTCGCCCAAAATCCTTTCCATCGATATAGGTGGATCACACATTAAAGCCACCATATTGAACGAAAGGGGGCACTGCAGATGGAGTATCAAAAGTTTCCTACGCCAATGCCATCTACACCTGATAATATGATCGCAGCGATCAAAAAACTGGTAAAAGACTTTCCGCCTTATGACCTGATCTCTGTAGGATTTCCGGGCTATGTAAAGCGGGGAGTTATAAAAACGGCTCCTAACCTTGGAACAGATGCCTGGCAGGACTATGATCTGAGTAAAGGAATTCAAAAAGAATTGGGCAAACCAGCAAAGGTTGTAAATGATGCCGATATGCAGGGCCTTGGCTTGGTAAGCGGTACCGGCCTTGAAATGGTTGTTACGCTGGGCACAGGTTTCGGTACTGCGCTGTTGGTTGATGGTCAATTAATGCCACACCTCGAGATATCGCACCATCCTTTTTCAAAGGGAAAAGATTATGACGAATTCATTGGCGACAAGGCTTTACAAAAACAAGGTGTAAAGAAATGGAACAACCGGATGAAAAAAGTGTTAAAAGTTTTAAAAATAGTAGTGAATTATGATACCCTTTATATTGGTGGCGGTAATTCGGACAAACTCAATTTTAAATTAGATAAAAATATAAAGATCGTAACCAACCAGGAAGGGATAAAAGGCGGATCAAGATTATGGCTTAAAGACGAGCGCCATGACCTGATCACCTCGGTTCCAACTTTGGTTGAATAGTATAAATAAATATCAAACAAGAAAAAGGCAAAAAATGGCTGCAAAGAAAACACAACAAAACGATATAGAAGAACTCGCAATAAATACCGTACGGATATTATCGGCAGATGCGGTACAAAAAGCTAATTCGGGCCACCCCGGTACACCGATGGCTTTGGCGCCAATAGGGCACGTACTCTGGTCGCAGGTTATGAATTATAACCCGAAAAACCCTGATTGGGCCAACCGCGACAGATTTATTCTTTCAGCGGGTCATGCCTGTATGTTTCAATACAGTTATCTATACCTAACCGGATATGATCTGACTTTGGATGATATTAAAAACTTCCGCCAGCTACACAGCAAAACAGCCGGACACCCGGAGTACGGATTACTGGATGGTATTGAAGTCACTACCGGTCCGCTGGGACAAGGTTTTGCAAATGGTGTTGGTTTTGCTATCGCTCAAAAATATCTGGCGGCACGCTATAATAAGCCTGGTTTCGACCTGTTTGATTATAAAATTTATGCTATTTGCTCGGATGGCGACCTGATGGAAGGTGTTGCTTCTGAAGCTGCGTCTCTCGCTGGTCACCTTGAATTGGGTAATATCATTTATTTATACGATGATAACCATATTTCTATTGAAGGTGATACCGATATCACTTTTAACGAAGATGTTGCTGAGCGTTTCAAGGCATACGGATGGCATGTGCAGGTTGTTGACGATGCAAACGATACCAAAGCTGTTGCTGCTGCAATACAAAATGCAAAAGAGGAGATTAGTAAACCATCTATCATCAAAGTAAGATCCCATATCGCTTATGGTAGTCCGAATAAAGTTGATACCGCAGGTTCGCATGGATCGCCACTTGGTGCAGAAGAAATCAAACTGGTTAAAAAGTTCTTCGGATTCGATCCTGAACAATCATTTGTTGTACCTGAGGAAGTATTGAAATATTACCATGCCAGTGGCGCAAAAGGAGCTACAACTGAACAAAAATGGAACGAACTGTTTGCTAAATACAAAGCGAAATTCCCTGAATTAGCAGCTGAATACGAACAAGCGATCAGTGGCGAATTACCAAAAGGCTGGGAAGCAAGTCTGCCGGTATTTAACCCGGCCGACGGAAAAATTGCCACCCGCCAGGCATCAGGTAAGGTGTTGAATGCTATCGCAGCTAAACTACCAAATCTTATAGGCGGTTCAGCCGACTTGGCCCCATCTACAGAAACTACACTAAAAGAATACAAATCTTTCACCGTTGAAAACCGCGATGGACGTAATTTCCATTTCGGTATTCGCGAGCACGCAATGGGTTCTGCATTGAATGGAATGGCATTGACCAAAGGTATCATTCCATTTGGCGCTACATTCCTGATGTTCTCAGAATACATGCGTCCACCCATCCGTTTGGCTGCGATCATGAAGATCCGTCCGATTTTTGTTTATACCCATGATAGTATAGGCTTAGGCGAAGATGGCACTACCCACCAACCTATCGAACAATTGGCGTCTTTACGCTCAATTCCAAATACGTTGGTGATCAGGCCGGCAGATGCTAATGAAACTGCCCAGGCATGGCGTGTCGCTTTAGAGCATAAAGATGGCCCGGTAGTACTGGTATTTACCCGTCAGGGCTTGCCGGTGCTTGATCAGGAAAAATATGGAAAAGCATCCAAATTGGAAAAAGGAGCCTATATCCTGTCAGATACGAAGAAAAAACCTGATGTAATTTTGGTTGCAACAGGTTCGGAAGTGTCTTTGATATTACAGGCTCAGGAAAAATTAAAGGCTGATGGCATAGAAGCCCGCGTGGTAAGTATGCCATCATGGGAACTGTTCGAAAAGCAATCTGATTCATACAAAGAAAAAGTATTCCCTAAATCGGTTAAAAAACGTCTTGCTGTTGAAGCAGGTTCGCCGCTTGGCTGGCATAAATATGTTGGCGATAAAGGCGATATCATTGCGATGAACGGGTTTGGCGAATCAGCTCCGGCAGATCAGCTTTTTACCCTTTTTGGCTTTACGGTAGACAATGTTGTTAAAAAGGCTAAAGCACTATTAAAATAGTTGCCGGGTAGCTGATATTGAAGTTTTAATATGGTTTGCCCGGGTACCGGGGCAGGTTTCAAATCTTATATTCGATAAGATGAATTGGAATAGTGATATTATCAAAAGCCTGACCTGGTCTGAAAACATCATTAACAGGGAAGGAAAAGAGAAGGTAGCCGATGAGATTGCCAGAAAGGTAAAAAGCGGTGATGTACTGGGCATTGGTTCCGGATCAACATCGTACCTGGCATTATTAGCAATAGCAAAAAAAGTTAAGGCAGAAAACCTTCAGATCAAAGCTATTCCTACTTCAATTGAAATCTCACTAACTTGTAGTGAATTGGGTATACCAGTGACTACACTTTATGAAAACAAGCCTGATTGGTTATTTGATGGAGCGGATGAAGTTGACCCTGATAACAGGCTGATCAAAGGCAGGGGTGGAGCGATGTTCAAGGAAAAGCTGATGATCAGGTCCAGCCCGGTAAACTATATTCTGGTAGATGACAGCAAACTGGTTAAAAAACTGGGAAGCAAATTCCCTGTTCCTATAGAGGTGTTTCCGCAGGCTTTACTTGAAGTTGAATCGAAGCTTAAACAAATGGGAGCCACTGAAATAAACCTCAGGCCGGCCAAAGGGAAAGACGGACCTGTTATTACAGAAAACGGAAACCTGATACTTGACGCCCGGTTTGGAGAAATTGGGGATGATCTGGAAGAGCATATAAAATCAATAACAGGCGTTATTGAAAGTGGCTTATTTATTGGCCATAATATTGAAATATTAGTAGCTTAACAATAAAATAAAACATTTAGATAATGGGAAACAGAGTAAAAAGTATACATAGTTTTGGCCAGAGTATCTGGCTGGATTTCATCGCCAGAAGTATCATCAATTCGGGCGAATTACAAAAGCTGATCGACGAAGATGGCATCAGGGGTGTAACTTCCAACCCGGCTATTTTTGAGAAAGCCATCACCGGTAGTTCTGATTACGATAGCGATATCCGTCAATTAGCGAATGAAACCACTGATAATGAACAAATATTTTTCGGGGTTGCAGTAAAAGATATACAAAGTGCTACCGACCTGTTTAAAGGTATTTATGAAGAATCAAATGCGGTTGACGGTTACGTAAGTCTTGAAGTGTCTCCATTTCTTGCATTAGATGCCGAAAAAACTGCTGCACAGGCTGTAGAGTTATGGAATAAAGTTGATCGTAAAAATGTAATGATCAAAATTCCTGGCACTAAACCTGGTCTGAAAGCTATACGCGAGTCGATTGCCAAAGGAATCAACATTAACGTAACCTTACTATTTGGACTAACCCGTTACGAAGAAGTAGCTGAGGCATACATAGCAGGGCTTGAAGATCATTTGGCTGCCGGACACCATATAGGCCATATTGCTTCCGTAGCGAGCTTCTTTTTAAGCCGTATCGACGTTGTGGTTGATCCGTTACTTGACGAAAAAGGAGCTCCTGAATTGAAAGGTGAAATAGCAATTGCATCTGCCAAAAAGGCTTATGAGATCTATAAACGTGTTTTCAGCGGTCCGCGTTGGGAGAAATTGGCAGCACAAGGTGCAAAACCGCAGCGTTTACTATGGGCAAGTACCAGCAGCAAGAACCCGGCATTTAAAGACACCAAATATGTTGAAGCATTGATAGGACCGGATACTGTAGATACAGTTCCATTGGAAACTGTAGAAGCCTTCCGCGATCATGGCATTGCAGCAAATACCTTAGAAGAAGGGCTGGATGCAGCAACTGCAGCATTGGCGAGATTGAATGATTTGGGAATAGACCTGGATGCCATTACACAGCAATTGGAAGACGAAGGAATTGAAAAATTCAATAAACCTTTTGAAAAACTACTGCAGGCAATTGAAGATCAAAAAGCAAAGGTAAAATAAGCCGGTGGAAGCAACAGATATCAATATCCTGTTCTTCGACGTTGGGGGTATCCTTTTGACCAATGGCTGGGGCCATGAGTCGAGGGAAGAAGCTGCCCGCAGGTTTGGGCTCGATTACGAGGAGATGGACGACCTGCATACCTTTATTTTTAATGTTTATGAAGCCGGAAGTGTGGATCTGGACGAATACCTGGATACCGTGATATTCAACAGGCCCAGGGATTTTACCCGGGAAGATTTCAAACAGTTTATGTTTGAACAATCGAAAGAATTACCTGAAATGCTTGCCTGGTTAAAAGAATGGAAGAAGGATTGTGGTTTCAGGATAATATCCATCAATAATGAGGGTAAAGAGTTAAATGATTACCGGGTAAAGAAATTTAAACTGCATCAATGCTTTGATGCATTTATTTCTTCCTGTGAAGTTGGGATACGGAAACCCGATCCAAAAATATTCAGATTGGCCATGGGCGTTGCGCAGGCACTGCCTCAACAATGTGTTTATTTTGACGATCGCAAGATGTTTGCGCTGGCTGCGCAGAAATTGGGAATACGTGCTTACCAGCATACAAGCTTTGAATCAACCAGGGAGATACTGGAAAAAATAAAAGAAGAAAACGCAAAAAGAAAATGAGCGAAACAACAAAATACGATTTTGGCATGATCGGCCTTGGTACCATGGGTCGCAACTTATTGCTGAACATGGGTGACCACGGAGTAAAAGGTGCCGGCTTTGATAAAGATGCATCAAAAGGTCAGCAATTGGAAAAAGAAGACCAGCACGGCAATCTAAAAGGATTTAGTGAGGTTGAACCTTTCGTAGCCAGCCTGAATACGCCAAGAGCCATTATGATGCTGTTACCGGCCGGCAAAATTGTAGATGATGTGATAGCCGAATTGTTACCCCTTTTAGATCAGGGCGATATCCTGATCGACGGAGGTAATTCGCATTTTACAGATACCAATCGTCGCGTTGCCGAGTTGGAAGCCAAAGGTTTTCACTTTTTTGGCATGGGAGTGTCCGGAGGAGAAGAAGGAGCAAGACGCGGACCCAGTATGATGCCAGGTGGTGATAAAGATGCTTATAATGTAATGAAACCTATTTTGGAATCAATTGCAGCCAAAGTTGATGGCGCACCCTGCGTAACCTATATTGGACCGGGTGCATCGGGCCACTTTGTAAAAATGGTTCATAACGGCATAGAATACGGCTTAATGCAATTGATTGCTGAAACTTATGAGTTATTTAAAAAAGGACTAAAATTAGATAATGCAGCCATTGGTAAAATATTTACCGAATGGAATGATGGTCGTTTGCAGTCGTTCCTGATTGAAATCACCCGAGATATATTCGCATACAATGTTCCTGGAACTGATCATTTGCTTATAGATGATATCAAAGATGAAGCCCGTGCAAAAGGAACCGGCAAATGGACCTCGCAAGTTGCGATGGATCTGCAGGCGCCTATACCTACTATTGACACCGCAGTTTCGATGCGCGACTTGTCAAAATACAAGCAATTACGTGAGCAGGCAGCTTCTATTTATAGTATTGAAGATCCTGTTCTTGAAGTTGATACCGACGAATTTATAGCTGCCATTGAGCAAGCTTTCTATTTTAGCATGATCATAACCTACGCTCAGGGTATGCACCTGTTGGCCAATGCGTCTGCAGAGTACAAATACGATCTTAAACTAGACGAAATAGCTAAGATCTGGCGTGGAGGATGTATTATTCGTTCAGTATTCCTGAATGATATTTACAATGCCTACCAGCATGATGCAAATCTCCCGCATCTGTTACTTGACCGGGCTGTTGAAGATCTGATCAGCGATTCTGTTAAAGGTGCAAGAAAGGTAGTATCAGCAGCAACAGCAGTGGGTATTGCAATTCCTGCTTTCGCGGCTTCATTAAGCTATTTTGACAATTTCCGTAACAAGCGCATGCCATCGAACCTAACACAGGCCCAACGCGATTATTTTGGAGCCCACACTTATGAGCTGATTGGCAAGGAAGGTGTGTTTCATACGCAATGGACAAAAAAATGATTTACTAATTGACACTGATCAACATGAGTTCAAATTCAACATCAGAACCTACTATTTTCATCATATTTGGAGGAACAGGCGATCTGAATGCAAGGAAGATTACACCTGCCCTTTACAACCTTTTTCTGGACGGATGGATGCCAAATCAATTTTCAATCATTGGCACCGGCCGCACCCAGCTGACCGACGATCAGTACCGGAAAAATATGCTGGAAGATATCAACCAATTTTCGCGCAGTGGTAAAGCTGATGCCGATAAATGGGCCGTTTTTTCAAAAAATATTTATTACCAGGTATCTGATGTAAAAGATTCAGAAACCTATAAAGAGTTTGGTAAAAAAATAGACCAGCATAATGCCGATTGGAAAACGCAGGCCAATGTTATTTACTACCTGGCCGTATCACCCAATCTGTTCCCGATCATCGCTTCAAATTTAGCAAAGGCAAAATTAGCTGAGGATAAAGATAAAACCCGTATTGTTATTGAAAAGCCTTTTGGACACGATCTGGATACAGCCAGAGAGTTAAACCAATTGCTGGCCGGCATTTTTAATGAATGTCAGATATACCGTATTGACCATTATCTGGGTAAAGAAACGGTGCAAAATATTATGGCCTTCAGGTTTGCCAACTCGATAATGGAGCCTTTGTGGAACCGTAATTATATTGAACATGTGCAGATATCTGTTACCGAACAACTGGGTGTAGAAGAGCGGGGCGACTATTATGATGGATCGGGTGCTTTGCGTGATATGATTCAAAATCACCTCCTGCAGTTACTTTGCCATATTGCAATGGAGCCACCAGTTAGCTTTAATGCCGATGAAGTACGCGACCGCAAAGTTGATGTGCTGCGTGCCATGAGAAAGTTTACACCTGACGATATCCGGATGTCGGCTGTAAGAGGACAGTATGGTACAGGATGGATGAAAGGCGTTGAAGTACCTGCCTACAGGGATGAGCCAAAGGTTGACCCTCAATCAAATACCGAAACGTTTGCGGCGATCAAGTTTTTTGTAGATAACTGGCGCTGGCAGGGAGTACCTTTTTACGTGCGTACCGGTAAAAGACTGCACCAATCATCTTCAGTAATTACCATTCAGTTCAAAGATGTTCCTCATTTGATATTCCCAACTGAAGCAGCAGAAAGCTGGCAACAAAACCGATTGATCATCAGCATACAGCCGGAAATGAGTATACGTTTGCAGGTTCAGGCAAAACGTCCCGGCATTGACATGGTTTTAAATGTGGTTGATATGGTGTTCGATTATAAGGGAACATATACCCAGCAAGCACCGGAAGCTTACGAGACTTTGATACTTGACACGATGCTGGGTGATCAAACCTTGTTCATGCGCGGCGACCAGGTAGAAGCTGCATGGCAATTGGTTATGCCGATCTTAAATACATGGCAACACAAAAAGAGCCTGAATTTCCCTAATTATTCAGCCGACTCATGGGGACCTGAAGCAGCCGAGGCTCTGATAGCGCGGGATGGTTTCAACTGGTTCACTTTGCCGGTAAATACAAAAAACAGCTAGTAATGAAAATCAATCTTTTCAACTCAGAAGATGAGGTTCTTGAAGGCCTTGCCAATTATTTCGTTGCTACGGCAAAAAAATCAATAGAGGATCACGGGCAGTTTTCGGTTGCATTATCCGGAGGTAATTCACCAAAAAAGCTTTATGAGTTATTGGCATCTGATAAATTTAAGGGGCAGGTGGACTGGAAAAAAGTTCATTTTTTCTTTGGCGATGAACGTTATGTACCCCATAATGATCCGCAGAGTAATTATTTGATGGCAAAAAAAGCGCTGTTAGAGCCACTTGGACTAAGTTACAGACAAATTTTCCCGGTCAATACATCAGTTTCACCCGATGAAGCTGCAGCACGGTATACCAATGATATCAACTTATATTTCGCAGGATTTGACCCACGTTTTGACCTGGTATTGCTGGGTTTAGGTGATAATTCACATACGGCATCCTTATTTCCTCATACATCAGTACTAACGGATAAAACCGCTTCTGCAAAAGCAGTATTTTTAAATGATCAGCAAGTTTATCGTATCACATTGACAGCGCCGTTAATTAACAAAGCCCACCATATTGCTTATTTGGTATATGGCGCAGGTAAGGCGGAAGCTGTTCATCATGTAATTGAGGATAAAAAGGATATTGAGAACTATCCGGCTCAATTGATAAAGCCTGATGATGGCGACTTACAATGGTTTTTGGATCATGATGCCGCCAGTATGCTCACAAATAAATAACATTGTCGAAAAAAAAATTAGAAAATGCTGCAAATTTTTGCGGCATTTTTTATTTGTATCCGTATAAATGCCTTTCAAAATAAGAAAAATTGGATTTAACTGTTGGTATAATAATTGTTATTTGATCACCAAACGGGCATATCCTGTATAAAACTTATTTATTTTTTTAGTTATAATTAATTAGATACATTTACTTATCCCTAGTCATAAAATGCCGCAGTTGATCTTATCTGACGAAAAATCACACGAGGTTGAAATAGCTTACTGGAAAGAAAAACTTCAAGGAGCTGGCCCGGTTGTCATCCCCGCTGATTTTGCCAGAACCGCTTCCATATCAAATCAAATTACGTTTTCTGAGTTTTCAATCGAAAATGAGATTTCAGGTAAGTTGAATGACCTGGCGCAATCACTTAACTGTGGATTGTTTGACATTTTGCATACGGCCTTTACGGTCTTGTTATACCGTTACAGTAATCAGGAAGATATCACGCTGGGTTGTATTGCAGGCATTGCCTCCAAAGAGGAATTGATCAAAGATAATAACGCAACCGAAACCCTGTTTGCTATTAGAAATAGCACTAATGGGGAAGAGTTGTTTGCTGATCTGCTAAAACGTGTAAAAAATGCCACAGTTGAGGCTAAGCAAAACCAAAATATCCCGTTTCAAAAAATTGTTGATAATTTGTTTGGTGAAGGAAAATCCTTCAATTCAATTTTCAATACACTTTTTTTATTTGAAGATTTTTCGGTTATAACAGAAATTGAACACCTGTTAAATCAAGCTGAAATTTCACTGTTGATAAACCCACATACCGAAAGCCCTGTTGGCAGACTGTATTACAACAAGAGTTTGTTCCTGCCTGAAACGGCAGAAAGGTTCATAGGCCACTATGTACAGCTGCTGGTTTCGCTTGGCAACGAGCCAAATACTAAGATCGGTGCTTTACCAATTCTTAGCCCGGCTGAAGCAAACGAGATACTGGTAAAATTTAATGATACACTCACTTATTACCCTGCAGAAAAAACCCTTGCAGATATATTTGAAGAGCAGGTAGCTAAAACCCCGGATGCAGTAGCATTGCGACAGCATGACCGGACAATGACCTATGCTGAGTTGAATAAAAAAGCCAATCAACTTGCGCATTACCTTATCGAAGGCGGAGCAAAACCGGCCGATAACATTGGAATAATTGCGAGCCGTGGTTTTGAAATGATCATTGGGATGTTTGGCATCCTTAAGGCCGGTGGTGCTTATGTGCCTATTGACCCCGAATACCCGATCGACAGACAGGAGTATATACTCGAAAACTCTGCTGCGATCAAGGTTATTGCCGACGGTGATTATCCTTTAAAAAACTTAGTAGCGGCTAAAAATTTTGTTAAAATCAACGAACTGGATCTGAGTACTTATTCGGGTGAAAATCCAGGATTAGTGATTGATAGTAAACAATTAGGCTATACCATATATACTTCGGGATCAACCGGAAGACCTAAGGGCGTTATGATCGAACATCATTCGGCTGTTAATTTATGTCTGTGGGTAAATAAAGAATATAATATCGGGTCAGATGACCGCTTGCTGTTTATCACTTCCATGTGCTTTGACCTTTCGGTATATGACATATTTGGAATGCTATCGGCAGGAGGGTCAATTGTTATTGTTGAACAGCAAGAGCTGATGGATGTTCCGAAACTGAAAGAAATGATGCTTAACTATAAGATCACTTTCTGGGATTCGGTACCTACTACAATGGATTATTTAATTCGTGAGTTGGAAAGCCGCGATCAGGATTTTATACAAGAGACCCTGAAAGTTGTGTTCATGAGTGGTGACTGGATACCAGTGAATCTGCCCGACCGCATCAAAAAGTATTTCCCTAAAACCCAGGTAATTAGTTTAGGTGGTGCTACCGAAGGAACTGTATGGTCAAACTATTTTCCTGTTAAGGAAGTGGGTAAAGATTGGACAAGTATTCCATACGGTCGACCATTAGCCAATAACTTTTTTTATATACTCAACGAACAGTTACAACCACAACCTGTTGGCATTCCCGGTGAATTATATATTGGTGGCGTAGGTGTAGCCCGGGGTTATGCCAACGATGAAACCAAGACTAACTATTCATTTGTTAAAGATCCGTTTAGCGATAAAGCTGGCGGCAGAATGTACCGTACGGGCGATCTGGGCCGAATGATGCCGGGCTATAACATGGAATTCATCGGTCGTAAAGACGACCAGGTTAAGATTCGTGGATTTCGTATTGAATTAGGCGAAATTGAAAGCGTTTTGCGTCAGTGTGAGCTTGTACGCCAGGCGGTAGTTTTAGCAAAAGCTGATCAGGATAAGAAAAAACGGTTGGTTGCATACGTGGTTGGCAAAGGCGACTATAAGCGAGAAAAGGTAGTTGAGTTTCTAAAGGAAAAGCTGCCAGACTATATGGTACCAACGCTTTGGATGGAATTAGATGCCCTTCCGTTGACTTCTAACAACAAGATCGACAAAAAATCATTGCCTGATTTTGATGCTGAAGAGCAAATTAAAGATAATTATGCAGCGCCCCGAACTGATACAGAAAAGGCTGTGGCAGAAATATGGCAGGCAGTACTAAAGCTTAATAGGGTAGGTATCGATGATAATTTTTTCGACATAGGCGGGCACTCGCTTTTGGCGGTACAAATCATGACCAGGATCGAAAAAAAGCTTGGGAAAAAAGTTGCAATCGCCACGCTGTTTCAATACCCTACGGTTGCTTTGCTTAGTGGTTTTATCACGAAAGAAGAAACCAGCAATATTAAATGGAAGTCGATTGTTCCAATTAAAACAACCGGCAGCAAAACGCCATTCTATATAGTGCATGGTGCAGGTTTAAATGTACTTACCTTTAATGATCTGGCATCGCATGTTGACGCTGAGCAGCCGGTATTCGGACTTCAGGGAATTGGTTTGGATGAAACATCTTCCGAACTGGACAGTATATACCATATAGCACAACAATATGTTGATGAACTTGTAAAGCACAATCCTAAAGGGCCTTATGCCTTAGGTGGGTACTCTATCGGCGGCTTCATTGCTTTGGAAATGGCCCGACAACTGGAAAGCATCGGCAAAAAAGTAAAAATACTGGCTATTTTTGATACAGACGCCGATAATTGTCGCGAAATGGAGCCATGGTATATCATTACTCCCAAAGTGATCCAACGATATTTACCAAAGTTTTTGGGTGGCAAAAAGTCGCTTATAAAACAGGTATCAGACAAAATAAAGCTGAATAAGCTAAAGCTTAATGAAAAACTTGGTTTGAACGAGCAGGCAGAAACCGATGCCTATTATGCCTTATTGGACCGTGTGACAAAACAGTATTTTGAGGCACTTCATAGTTATAAAATAACGCCGGTTAACTTCGACATACACTTGTTCAGAGCTGAATTCAATGATCATTATAACAATGATGAGACTTATCTTGGCTGGAAGAAATATACCCTGAAGGAAGTTAGAAGATATCTGGTGCCCGGCAACCACTTAAGTATGATGTTACCACCCAACATCAGCGAATTAGGTAAAGCTGTACAAAATGCTTTGGATAAAGCCTGATAAACTTTGTCAATGTAGATATAAGACTGGCGTAAATTTTAAAAAAACACTTGAACTATCTTTTTATTGAAAACTAAACAATGAATATAAGGCCATTAACAAAAAGTGACATTGAGAAATGCGCAGAAGTATATCTGGAAGCTTATAACAGAGCACCCTGGAATTATAAATTCACCAAAGAAAAGGCACAACAATACCTGAACGAATACGCCGACAGAAATCGCTTTGTTGGATTTGTACTGACAGAAAATGATGTAATTGTGGGTGCTACACTGGGCCATGCCAAAACCTGGTGGACAAATGACCTGGTATATATTGACGAATTATTCATGTCGCCGGATAGCAGGGGAAAAGGATATGGAAAAAAACTACTGGAACATGCAGAACAATTTGCTGCCGATCAGGGTTATGAAGTAATTACGCTGATGACAAATAAATATATGCCTGCTTTTGAGTTTTATCAGCACCTTGATTATATCTATGCTGAACATTTTGTGCAGCTGTTTAAGCCTCTCTGAAAGTTAATTTTAAGTTATTAAAGTAATTAGCGATATGGAATAACTAATGAGCTAACATTTCGAGCAAAAGCTGTTGTTACCAAAAAAAGAGGGAAAATCAAATAAATAAAGTAAATAGAAATCAGAAACCCTGGTAAGATATGTATCCCGTCAATCTAAAAGGAAAACAAATTAAAAATTCAAATTAGCTGAATAGCGATTTGATTATAAAATAGCATGTAGCACACAATGCACTTGCACTGATTCCGTAAATAGATACAATCAATGCAACTTCAAAAAGACTTGTTGATTTCGATTTCATAGTATCCAGTCTATTTTAAATAATAGTTAATAAATAAATATCGATTAGTATCTTAAATTTTTTTTACGAAAATAAACAGAATAGGTTTCAAAAATATTTTATTTAAAAAATGCCAAACGAAAAGCATTAAATTAACGTAAAGAAGCCTGAATTTATAGTTGAATTAATCAGTGAGTCAGGGGGAAGCAAATTGCGTCGTTTGTTCCAACCTTTAGAAACCCGGAAAAAAAACCTAATATTGTGTAGTTTAAAATTTTAACTAATTAATAAAAAAGCATTTTAACCTTAAAAAATGAAAATAAAATTAGCTCTATTCATGACATCACTTGTATTGTTTTGTTCATGCGACACTTACAAACAAGTTCCTTATTTCCAAGATCTGAATCGTACAACTGTTGTACAGGAGACCATTAAAAATTATACAGTCTATACGATACAACCAAAAGACCTTTTGGGTATCTATATAACCAGTTCAGATAACAAAGAGGCTGCCGAGCCATTTAATCCCAGTCTGAATCGGTTGAACGGCAATATAACCGATGCTTCGAGTAATAACCCAATCATTGGATATTTAGTTGACGAAAAAGGGAATATTACGCTGCCTTTGCTTGGTATAATAAAAGTACAGGGTTATACTCTAAACGAGATCAAAGACGAATTACTAAAAAAATTACCACAATACATTAAAGATCCGGTGGTGAACATACGAATTTTGAACTTCAGAATTTCGGTAATAGGTGATGTGTTAAAACCAGATACCTATAATTTTGTGACAGATAGAGTTAATATTACTGAGGCATTAGCTGCTGCAGGAGATCTTAACATAACTGCAAAAAGAACTACCGTACTGTTAGTTCGGGAAACCGATGGTAAACGTATTTTTGTTCCTCTTGATCTTACATCCAAGAACTTTTTTGAATCCCCTTATTACTATTTGAAAAATAATGATATAATCTATATCGATCCCGATCGTACAAAATTTGCGAACGTCGACAGAGGATACCGTAATCTTTCATTGATCATTGGAGTTGCCAGCGTAGTTGCCGTAGGCGCCAGCGTTTATGTGGCAGCGGTTAAAAAATAAAATAAGAAATCTATGTGTGCACAACAATCAACAGTATACCGCACTTTGCCTAATTCAAAAGAAGAGGATAGCGTCAATTTAAGAGAAGTTATCCATAGATATGCCTTCCATTGGCCACTTTTTTTGTTATTTTTTATCGTACTCATGACTGCAGCTTTGGTATATTTCAAAGTTAAGAAGCCGGCGTATGAGTTACTGGCAACATTAGTCATTCAGGATGATTCAAAAGAACAGAACAAAACGTCAGACCAAAAAACTGCATTACAACAGATTAACCTGGCGAGTCCTCCGAAGATTGTTCAAAATGAAATGGAGATTTTAAGGTCAGTAACCCTGGTTAACCGGGCTGTTTATGACCTGAAACTGTGGGTTGATTATACCAGAACTACGAAAATTGTAAAGGAGGAAAATTTATACAAAAGGAGTCCCATCGATTTTATATTGGTAAAAAAAAATGGATTTATCCCGAATGAGAAGTTCAACATCGTTATAAAAGACAAGAACACCTTCCTGATAAAAACGTCTACAGGTAAGTTTAAGGAATTTAGCTTCGGACAACCCCTTGAAAATAGTTTTGGTACCTGGCAGCTTGTACCTACCGAGTTTTTTAATGATTATTTGGGTGCCACTATTACGGTGAAAATTCAGGATCCGGCAGTAGTTGCAAGTTCGTATCAGAGCGGCTTAAAGATCGATCTGCTGGATAAATTAGCGTCTACGGTAAGTATTGATGTTTCGGATCAGGTGCCGGAACGAGGTAAAGACTTCTTGAACGATCTGATCAAACGTTATGACGATGCCAACCGTGAGGAAATAAACAACCTAACTCAAAATACTTTAGATTTTATTAGCAATCGTTTAAAAACATTGCAAGGAGAGTTAACTCAAGCTGAAAGCCAGGTTGCTGCATTTCAAAGTAACCGCGCTACACCTGATATCGCAAAAGCAACAGATATGGCATTTGCCAGTAACCTCGATAATGATAAAGTTATTGCTCAGGTAAATGTTAGCCTTGAGGTGATAGACAATATTGAAAAATACGTGAATTCTCCAGGTAGTACCTCAGTACCGTCAACCTTTGGTATCAATGATAGTGGGCTTGATGGTTTGATTTCGACCTTGTCGCAATTACAGATCGAACACGCACGATTAGCTTCATCAATACCAGAATCAAACCCAATTTTCGGCCCTATTAATGAGCAAATAAAAACTGCGCGTAATTCGATATTAGAAAAAGTAAAAAACATCAAACAGGCTCTTCAGGCCCAGAAACGTGGTTTAGAGCAAAATAGGGGGTCTAATATTTCGTCATTGCGTAATGTGCCGGAAGAAACAAAAGCCTTTGCCGGACTTGAGCGCGATAAGGCAGTAAAGGACGATTTGGTAACTTACCTGCTCAAAAAACGTGAAGAAGTTAAGCTAAGCTATGCCACGATGCTTGCAAATGCCCGTTTGGTTGATAGTGCCTATGAATTACCCGGAAACCTAGTTAAAAAGTATGCACCTTTCGGTATTGCATTTGCACTTAGCTTCCTATTGCCTATAAGTATTGTTTTTGCCCGTGGCGCTGTAAAGAATAATATCATCTATAGTCGCGAAATAACCAAGGAAGCTGATATTCCTGTATTGGCAGAAATCTCGTTTGAGAAATCCAAATCGCCAATAGTTGTACTTGACCGTACAATGTTTGCGATAGCCGAAGAATTCAGAACCTTGCGAACAAAGTTGCATTACCTGCACGGTAAAGACACCAAAGGTCGCGTAACCCTGGTTACATCGAGTGTTTCAAATGAAGGTAAAAGCTTTATTGCTAGTAATTTGGCGGTTACCATTGCCGCATCCGGCAAAAAAACCGCTTTGCTGGAAATGGACCTGCGCAAGCCTCGTATATCGGCTATCTTTAATCTGAAAGATAATCATATCGGTTTGAGCAACTATTTGAATGGGGAAACCACCGAAAGTAAGATCACTCAAAAATTACCAGCGTATCAAAATCTTGATGTTTTTGGAAGTGGCGAGATATATCTCAATCCCTCAGAGTTATTGGAGCAGGACCGTTTAGGTACCCTGATCACCTGGCTCCGCAATAATTATGATGATATTATTATTGATTCGCCACCGGTAAGCATTGTAACCGATGCAATTATTATTGCCAAGCAGGTGGACGTTACATTGTATACCACGAGACAGGCCTACACAACCAAAACGCTGCTGCCATTTATGAAAGCTATTCATGATGAGCAACACTTTCCAAAATTGAACGCAATATTTAATGGTGTTGAAAAAGGAAGATTTGGTTACAGTGGCTATGGTTATGGCTATAGTGATTACATTACTGACAAAAAGATCAAAAAGAAATATTCCAACTCGATATTTAAGGATTTCTTTAAACGGTTTTAGGTACAAATAACCTTTTTCCGTAGTTATGGTATATAAACTACTTTTTAATGATATCCTATATAAAAAGCAAGGTTGAGAATTTTTGGAACGGCGGGCACGAACGCACCCTGAAGGTTAAGAGAAACATTATATACTCCTTCCTGATCAAAGGTGCAAGTGTATTGTTGGGCCTGATCATCATCCCTTTAACAATACATTACGTAAATAAAGGGCAATATGGTGTTTGGTTAACGATAAGCTCGCTGGTATCCTGGATCAATACATTTGATGTTGGCCTGAGTAATGGGTTAAGGAATAAGATGGCGCGTTCGCTCGCTCTTAACGAAAAGGATAACATTGTTCAATATGTGAGTACCACCTACGCAATTTTGGCCATTATATCGGTCATTACTTTCATTGCTTTCTATATCGTAGGATCGTTCTTTAATTGGAATCAGCTATTAAATACAGGAAGCGCGGTTGAGTTTAACATTTGGCCCATCATCGTTATTACTATGGCATCTTTTTGTGTGCAATTTATGTTGCAGCCCATAAAAAGTATGCTGACTGCGATGCATCAGCCATTTATCACTTCTTTCATTTTATTGATCATTCAGGCGCTAACCTTCATATTTACTTTTCTGTTGACAGTTTTTACCCCCAGCAGTCTGATGAACCTGGTTTTGGTGGTTGCTGGGGCACCTGTTCTGGTGTTTATTGTAGCCAATTTATATCTGTTTGGGGGCAGTCTTAAAGAATACAGACCCAGATATAGCTCGGTAGATATGAGTAGTGCTAAAAGCCTGCTGGGTACCGGAAGTGTTTTCTTTTTTATTCAAATTGGCGCAATGATCCTTTTTCAAACAGACAATATTATTATTACCCGAACTTTGGGCCCGCAGGAAGTAACTACTTTTAACCTGGCCTTCAAGTACTTTTCGGTAATAACGATGTTGTTTGTAATTATACTTACCCCATACTGGAGTGCTTTTACAGACGCATGGGCAAAAAATGATACCACCTGGATCAAGCATTCCATCAATAAAATGCGCCGGATATGGATATTTACTTCCATGGGCACGGTATTGCTTTACTTTTTATCCCCAATTGGTTATCGTTTGTGGATAGGTAATACCGTTGTTATCCCAAAAATTGTTTCGTTAACCATGGCTATTTACGCTATCATTTATAATTGGCAGGGAATATATGCTTATGCACTTAACGGCATAGGGAAATTAAAGCTTCAACTTATCGGTATAGTTCTGGCTGGTGTCATCAATATTCCGCTTTCAATAATTTTAATTAGGGTTATGGGCAGCGTTGCGGGAACGGTAGTTGCAAATATTTTACTTGGCTTGGTTTTAAATGTTTTATACACCCACCAAATCAAACTTATTGTTAATAAAAAGGCGACAGGCATTTGGAATAAATAGGCAAAGGAGTTTTCATTATGTTACATGTTTATTTTTACAGGTTCACTAAAAAGTTATTCAGGATTGCCTTTGCGATTTATGCAAGGATAATAGTCTGGTTGAAATTCAAATTCAATAATGTAAAGGTTGGCCAAAACTGGAAATCCAACGGAATGCCAATGATTGATGTTTGGGTAAATAGTAGTTTTAGTATTGGAGACAATTTCAGGATGAATAACGGCAAGCATTTCAACGCCATAGGCCGGCAGCAGGTATGTAGTTTTGTTGTTCGGAACCAGGGAAAATTGAAAATTGGCAACAATGTTGGGATAAGCGACTCTGCTATTATATGTTATAAGCAAATTACTATTTGCGACAACGTAACAATAGGAGGTAATGTAGTAATTTATGACACCGACTTTCATTCGTTGGCCAAAGAGCATCGCAGAAATTATTTACTCGATCGGCAGCATACTAAATTTGCAGCCGTGACAATCGAAAACGATGCTTTCATTGGAGCACACACTACGATATTAAAAGGTGTCACAATAGGTGAAGGTTCGATTGTTGGTGCTGGTTCGGTAGTTACCAAATCAATACCCAAAAATGAAATATGGGCCGGCAATCCTGCAAAATTCATAAAATCAATTTTAAAAACCTCATAAAAACCGGTGATATGAGTATTAGTTACATTTTTGCGTTTCTATTCCTAATGATATCGTGTAAAGGAAACTTTACCGCCTATTTCGATATTTGTTTATACATCGTCGATTTAATCATGCTTTATTATGGATTTAGCCGAAGAATATTCAAGGCATCAGATCTAAGGATGTTTAGCAAATTCGCCGTTTTATTTCTGATTTTTATCACGCTACGATTTTTTATCCTTAACAGCCTGCCATATCACTTTTTCTTTAGCGATATATTCTTCCTGGTCCGATGGGCATTTTTCTCATTTGTGTTTTGTGCCATCATTCGCGAAAATACCGTGTATTACCTCGCCAAAGTAACGCTCGATTTGGCATATCTATCTATTTTCTTCTTTTTTATGCAATTGATTAACCCAGCAACTATTAAGTTTGTTGGACAGCTTATATCACTTCCTCCAAGAACATCCAATCCGGGTTATACTAATTTTCTATTATACACATTTGATACAGTGAATCACCCCTTTAGAAATAGTGGTTTTTCATGGGAACCAGGTGCCTATGGCTGTTTCCTTGATATTGGATTATTGTATTATCTGCTGGTTACCGGGTTTAAATTCAATAAAGACGTAATGATATACGTTATAGCTATTGCCACCACACAGTCAACTACAACCTATATCGGTTTGTTAATTATCGTCATATTGTATGCCAGGGTAAACGGACTAAAAACAAGTACCATGTTATTGGTACTTGTTCCAAGTTTAGCGCTGTGTGCGGTTGCTTTACCGTTCATGTTTGACAAAATTGGACGAGTCTGGGAAGAGGATCAGGCAATTATTTATAAGATCGAAGAATTGGGCGACTGGTACCTGAGGAACGGGGGACAAGTTGCACTGAATCGATTTGGTAGTATTATATATTTATGGCAGCAGTTTCACTGGAGTCTTTTATGGGGCATTTCCAATGGATATCAGGATGCTACAAAACTTGCCAACCTCGTGAATTTATCAAATGGCGACTTCGACTTTATGGCAAAATTTGGCTTTGTCGGCTTGGTGTTTTTTATGTACAGGTATCTGCAGCTAATAAAAAAGTTCCTTTACAAAAATGAATACCTGTTCTATTGCGGTTTATTAATGCTCACACTTGGCTTTGGTGAACCGTTCCTGACCGCTACCAACCAGCTTTGCCTATTGTTTCTGTACAAGTATACTGACCCGGCTAAATTCTTCCGTGAACAACAAATCTATGAACAGGAAACCTTAGTGGAACAAACAGCAGTTGAAGTAATAGCTGAAACTGCTAATTAATACTTTGATTATATTAACTTTACTAATAACAACTTGAAAATTGCTGCACTAACTTGTTCATTCAATAGGAAAGAAAAAACGGTTTCTTTTCTTGCGAGCCTCTTTACTCAGCCTCTACCTGCTGATTATTCATTAGATATTTACTTGCTTGATGATAATTCTAGCGATGGGACTTCGCAAGATGTTGCTAAAAAATTCCCCGCTGTTAAATTATTGAGTGGAACAGGTTCGTTGTACTGGGCAGGAGGGATGCGTAAAGTTTGGAGCGAAGCCTTGAAAGACGATTACGATTTTTATATACTTTTCAACGATGACGTAAGGTTATCAGACGACGCGATACCAAAGCTAATAAGTGCATACGATAAGGCAGAAATCAACGGCGCGATTATTTTAGGATCAGTCAGGGATTTTTTCAAGAAAACCCATACTTACGGGGGACGTAAAGTTAAAAATTGGCTTACTGGCGACTCTGAAGCAATACTGCCGGATGAAATTGCATTGCAGACCGCCGAAATAGGCAATGCAAATATCATGTTGGTCGACCGGAAATCGGTTGAAGTTATTGGTATACTTTCTTCTTCATTCACACATGGTTTGGCGGATTTTGACTATACTCTTCGGGCAGTTAAGCAAGGCCTTAAAGTTTTGGTTGCGCCGGGCTATTTTGGTTATTGTACCAATGATCATGGCAAAACATGGTTGTCTGGAAAAGTTCCTTTGAAAAAAAGAATACAGTATTTATATAGCCCAACTGGTTTAGCCTACAAAGAATATTTAGTTTATGTAAAAAGCCATTTCCCTAAGGCGTTGCCATTTTTGTATATCAAACTTTGGGTAAAAACGTTATTTCCTTTAATATATGACTGGTTCAAGAAAGATTGATTTTTAAGGGTTTAACTTTTAGTATATTATTGGGGGGGGGGAATCTGCCAATAGTATATATTTTTATAAACCTTGTGTACTATAAAGCTGTTAATAACTGGTTAAGATTTAAAGTTTAAAAAGGGTTCTGTTTTCCATATCTACTTGTCAGTCAAGTTACGGCCCAGAATATATACATTGCTGTACCCAGGCACTAAGGCCTGATCAGATAGTATTTGAGGTACATTGCCAAGATCGTTCCAGGATTATTTAGCCACTGGCACTGTCCAAAAAGCAAGTAATTATCACCAAAGAACTGGAAGGTAAATTGATTGGTTTTCATTGCCTTGGGCTAATCACTACGGAGATCAACAAATACATCAAAGAGATCTATCAGCTGGTTATTTCAACAGCTGATAGAACTTCGATTACCGATAAAGTAACCTCGGCGATGAATGAATGGAGACAAAGGTAATCGGTTTTTGGACCACGTAACGGCATTATAATATAAGTAAGTTTACTAAAATGGTTCAGTGAACCCCCTTTTTATGTTGACCAGGGAACCGTCCTAAAAACTGTGAACGTATTTGAGGACGATTTCTTGGTATTATTTGAAATCAAAATAAAGGAGAAGGTAATAAAGAAGCCGTGATACTGGCCGCCCAACTATTAGTACTCCAACCCGAAGGAGTAGTATCTCCTGGAGCTAACCAATCACTGTTTTGAACTCCCTTGCTATTGGTCCAGTTAACCAGGTTGCCACTGACGGTACTATTTGTTATAGGATATCCTGGCTGGCTTTGGATGTAGATACCTACATTAGTAATACTTGACGCAGCGGCAAATACGCTATTATTAGTAATAGAGATATTATCTCCGCCAATGATATCCATGCCGAATTGACCGGGGTTAATCAGAATATTGCCTGTGGCAATCTGATATGTACCGCCGTTATGGCCCAACTGGATACCACCTCCTAGTGTACTTGTGCCGCTGCCTTCGATCTGGTTAGTGCTAATCGTGATGGGGCTTGCAGAGGTTCCATTACTGGTCACGATATCTATGGCGTCTATTGCGTTATTTTGTCCCGTAATATTTTCCAATTTATTCGAGTTTATTATATTATTTGCACCGCTCACACTATTGAACTGAACAAAGGCTCCCTTATAATTAGGACCAACCATGTTTTTCATTTGATTGGTGAGCACCTTGATGCCCCCCGTACAATTATTGGCGACTACACCCGCCTCGACGTTGGAAATCGTATTTTGCTGAATCGTAACATTTGAACAATTATCTAACAAAACTGCAACACTAGTTGAATTTATCAGATTACAAAGATTGATAAAAACATTACTGCAATTGGTTAAGTGTATACACGGACTGCTCCCGCCCGTAATAGAAAGACTGGCTATCGTAATATTACTTTGTCCAGTTATATTAATTGGGGCTGATGTCGTGAGGGTGGGGCCGGAGCCTGGAGTTGCCGGTTGTGATAAAGGCACTGTCGCAGCTGTGGGCGAAGTAATTGAAGCGGGCAGCAACGTGGCATCAATACTGGCGGCCCATACATTGGTACTCCAGCCTGATGGCGTTGGTGTATTCGGGCCGATCCAATCGCTGTTCTGTGCACCGGTACTGTTGATAAAATTAACCTTATTGTTACTAACCTGACAATTAGTTATGATAGCACCTGCCTGCGCCCACACAACTATACCAACGTTTGTAAATGACTGCTGGGTGCTGTAAACGCTGTTATTGGTGAAAACCATGTTATCGCCTCCTGATACAGAAAGCCCCATTTGGCCAGGATTAACCAAGATATTATTTGAGGCTGTTATATGGGAACCACCATTATCACCCAACTGGATACCTCCGCTTGATGAATTTGGTCCGCCCCCACGTATCCAGTTGCCATTAATCATGATGGGGCTAGCTGCAGTGCCGTTGCATTTGTAGCAGTTTATCGCTTCATAAGTATTACTTTGGCCTGTTATATTCTCAATAGTATTATTGCTGATAGAATTTCCAGCACCGCTTACTGTATTGAATTGTACAGCCTGTCCCCGCGGATAAGGGCCTCGCATATTTAAGAATTGGTTGTTTTGAATAACTATGCCGCCCTTTGTGGTATTAATAACATAAATTCCCGTCGAGCAATTTGTAATAAAAGTGTAGTCTATCGTGATATTATAACAATTGTAAAGTTGGATACCTACTTGAGTTGAATTCCCCAAACTGCATTGGGTGATGTGTACATTATAACAATTAGACAAACTGATAGACGGTACAGTGCCGCCTTTAATTGCGATACCGCTTATTGTGATGTCGTGCAGACCGGTGTAATTGATCACGGCCGATGTATTATAACTGGTTAAAGATGACAAGTTTTGCTGTTTAAAATCAACAGTCTTTAATAAATTATTTGGAGTAATTTCAGTATTCAACGGAGAAGCATTCGCGTCTTTCTTGCACGAATTCAAGGTCAACAATACTAAACCGGTGAGCATAGCAATGCAACGAAAGGGATTAAGGGCTGTAATTTTCATTTGTTTCGGGTAGTTTAATTAATTAATCTTAATTATTGCATCAAAGTTTACTAAAAGTTTTTGTAAAACGAACTATTTTGAATTTAATTTTAAAGAAAAAAATTATCGTTATAAAATATACTAAAGAAACAAAACATCCACGCAATTTCGTCTAAAACAGCAAAAACCATAAAAGGTTTTAAATCCTTTTTGTTTTTTTTTAAATTCTTTTAAATATTAAATCAATTCGTTTGACTACTTAATTAAAAGTAGTAATGACAACAATAATTATTTAATGAATTTTTCTTTTGTATATTGTCTATTAGCAAATAAATGCATCGCGGCAAAACTCGCATTTATTTGCAAATTTGAACATCAGGTATGGTTAGAGTTTAACAATTATATTTTAAATTAACGAGCGTAAATCATTGATTCACTTAGTAATTATTTCAAATAACTTTGAAAAAGTTAATTGAAATAATTAAAATAAACACTATTAACAATTGACAATTAGAATTTACTAAGTGATTTTTGCTGTTAAAAATTAAATAAATTAAATTCTATCGTTATTTTGCTTGCGAAATAGCCTACTTATAAAATAATCGAGTATATCAAAAATAAAAGCGGTTAAATACGTCGGAATATTTTTTGGGTGTTTTCACGAAACATTGATATTTTTATAAAAATTACAAATTATGCTGCAACAGATTAAAGAACAACAAAACATTTTTGAAGAAATCTATTCTGGAGACAACGCGGCAAGGTTCAATTTTCATATAAGCGAGGACCCTTTAATAAGGTATTTGCGTGATAGGCGGCTTCAGAAAGCAATAGATTTTTTAAAAGAGAGGACTGGGGGAGACGATATTTACAAATGGAAAATTCATGTAGTATGCGGCGGCGTTGGCGGAGAAGGTATTTTTTTTATTAAAAAGGGGTTTCAAGATGTTACAGTTTCTGATATCTCCGAAAATTCCTTAAAAATTTGTCGGCAATTAGAACCTAAAATAAAAACGGTTATGCTAAACGGGGAGGATACCGGTTTGACAGATAATGCCTATGACGTCGTTGTGGTGCAAGACGGTCTGCACCATTTGCCCCGACCATCTACCGGCTTTACAGAAATGCTAAGAACGGCAAAAAAAGGAATAATCGTAATTGAACCATATTGTAGTACTGTTGGTAATTTAATAGGTACCGAATGGGAGGTACACGGCGACTCGACAAATTATGTTTATCGGTGGAATAGAATGATGGTTAACCAGGCCGTAAAGAGTTATTTGTTAAAAGACTATAAAGCGATCAAAGTCTTTAGAATTTGGGACCACAATGTGGTAGTCAGAAAATTAGCCAAAAAATTTCCCGGTTCATTCCAATTAAGCGTCGCTAAACTTACCTATGCCTTACTTAAACCTTTGAATTTCCTGGGAAACATGATGGTAGCAGTGATACTTAAATAAAAACATTGCAGATTGATGGTTGATGGTATGGCTCAGCTCACTATGTTTTGTGAACCATCGGCTATAAAGACTGTCATACAGGAAATTTTCAGCTTCAATGCTGGTTCAATTGTGTAGAAAAATGATTTTGGGAACCGCGAAAGAGTATTATTTCACTATATGAGATAGATATTTATCCAAGATAATTTCAGCGCCATTATAGGTTACCCGTATTTGCTAATAACTATGCTTGCCTATTAAAATCGTGTTAAGCTGCGCCTTAATAAATCTTGGAAAATACCTGCCCTTATAACGCAGGTTCTAATCAGGCTGCAATGGCAAGTTTTTCTTTTAATGTGATTACGATATGATCATTAATAAATAACATCAGGATATTTTTCTAGCTATTACATTTAGGATTAAAAGCAACCAAGCGTTACAGATCATAGATCACATGGCAGTCTACATCGAACTTGTTTTGAGAGATTTTAAATTTAACTGTGTAAGTTAAAAATTTAGGAATAATTTTTTAACTTTTCAGATATTGTAAAATGAACAAGGACTATTATTTTGAGAGTTTCAAACAGAAAACGATCAATGGAGGATTCATGCAGGCAAACCACTTAATGGAAAGAAAGGCATATTTGAACCATTATTGATATACTTTTAAGAAAGCCGCGTTGGAAGGGGAGCTTGATGCCCATCTGAAAGAAGAAAAAGCGCAGAAAATGTCGAACAGCCGGAATAGGAAAACTAGCAAACAGGTAAAAAGTAAAGCGGGTGAGTTTTAGGTGAAAAAAGCCGAGATCATTCCGGCAGTTTTGAGCCACTGGTGCTGCCTAAAATGCAAGTAATCTTCACCGAATAACTGGATACATAAAAGATTGGTTTATATGGCCTTGAGCTTAGCACTTGGGACATCTTCAAACACAACAAAGTGATCTACCTGACGGTAACTTCGGCAGTTACACTATCTTCGAATATCGATAAAGTTATCCCAACGATAAATGAATGGAGACAAAATGCACCGGAACCGATCTTTGCTTTTGTATATCTGGATTGCATTCATTATAAGGTGAAGGAAGGTAATGTGGTGATCACCACACAGTATGCAATATCCTGGGCGGTTCGCTAGAAGGGAAAAAGGCGCCGCAGGGAATTTACTTGTTTTCAAGTGAGGGTGCTAAATTCTGTTTATAGATTTTAACGGAACTTAAAAACCGTGGCCTTTGGGATATTGTCATCTCCATTATCGATGGTCTCAAGGCCTTTCTAATGGCTACAGCGGCTATCTTTCATAAAACTGATAAACCGAAACCTACGTGGACTAACAGATTCGTAACAGTCTGCGTTATGAAGCTAAAAAGGACAAGAAGCTATTTCTGGCATTTCTTAAACCGGTTTACTAGACTATGAGTAAAGTTAAGGGCTTTGAAAACCTAATAGACCCGGACTAGAAATTGGGCAAAAAATATCCTGTTTCAGGCCTGTACCGGTACAATAACTTGGAAAACATATCTATTTTTTCGATAATAAAAGCCATATACGCAACGAGATATGCATGAACAAAAACGGTTGAAGGATTTCACCGCCAGGTTCGTAAAGTGACTAAAAACAAGAAAACCTTGACTTCTGATACTGCTTTGCTCAAACCCGTTTACCTGGCACTGCTGAAGATATTAGAGAAATGAACAATGCCATTGCATAACTGGAATTTGACTTCATCTCAGCTTTACAATATGATTGAGGGCGAAATTAGCTTGTTACCTAAACCAATGATAGCTGTTGAAATATGGAAAACAGAATAAGTTTGCCGCATTTAAATAACATAATGGCAAATACGTCAAACCTTATTGGACAATTAAAACCAGCAATTTAGGTAAGTAGAGGTGTTTTACAGTAATACAGGTCGTAGTTATCAGTAATAATTTAATATTTACAATCGGGTTTCAATCTTTAAAAGACTAAAATCGCAGGTAAGGGGCTGAATAGTCGAAATTTTTTTAAGACCTATAATCAACGGAAGCTACTCTTTGATCATTTAAAAAATTCATCCATTTAGTCAATGTGTCCCGATCATAATGGTCTGTTAACTTGCCATCGGCGTCGAACCACGGATGTAACATAACTTCGGTAATGATGTTTTTATTGAACGCCTGATTTTTCCTTCGCAAAAATTTTTCAACATTTTCAAATTGGTCAGAATAATTATGCCCAGCGTTCTGAAAAATATGGTTGATATATTTCCTGTAATAGAATTTCAAATAACTTCCTTCATTGTACGTTTGTGCCAGCCTTATTTTCAATTTGTACTGTTTAGCAGCAGCTAAAAAAAGCTGATAAAAGCAAGGAAGAGTATGCAGGTGAAGGTGTGAGTCTAAATGAATAACTGATAGTTTTGCCTCAAGTGCTCGCTCTATCTGAGCATTTATTTCTTTTCTAAATGCGACTTTGGACGATTTTTCTAGGGAATTAAACAGTTTATTTGTTTTTTGAATATCCCAATTGCCGACAGAATCAAGGTAATTTTCTTTGAAATCGGTCAAAGGCGGGCCCTCGGCGAAGTTGACATGTATACCAATATTGGTGATAACAGGATTTTCATGAACCAAGCTAATTGTTCTTTCGAAATGAGGTGTATTAGTCATTAGAGAAGTGCTATTGATGTACCCTTGTTCATAACAATACAAAATAGCTTTATTAACAGCCACATTATACCCAAGATCATCAGCATTGGCAATTATATTAGCGGGTATGCGCATAGACTTGTGTCTCTATTATTTAATCTCGGCAGAATCTTTCAGGATATTAACAAATGCCTTTTCAAATTTCTCCAATGTAAAATTGTTAAAATATCTTTCATTCCCGGCTTCTCCCATTTTTTTTCGTAATTCAACATTATTGATCAATTCCTCTATTTTCATTGCTAGAGCAGTTATATTTCGTTGGGGCACAAGAAAGCCGGTCACCCCATCGCTCACAATTTCTGATATAGCCCCTTCAGTAGTAGATATAACAGGTAATGAGAACTGCATAGCTTCAAGGTTTACGAGAGGAAAAACCTCATTGTGGTAGTAAGTCGGAAAAATAAATATATCAGAATTGAAGAAGAATTTCCCTTTTTCGGCGCCGTACTTTCCGCCGTACGCAAATACATATTTTTGCAAATCGTTTTTCTCAACCTCATTCTTAAACTCGCCTTCTGAAATGTCTGACCATGCACCAACGAAATGGCATTCAAAATTTACGCCTTGATACTTTAGTAATTTACATGTGTCAAGCAAAACATACACTCCTTTTTGCATCATCATATTAGAAAAGAACAATAATCTGCAAACATCTTTCTCGTCTGGTTCTAAAATATGGCTATCCTTGTATGGATTTAACGGTATACCATTAGGGCAGTAGTACACGTCGCTTTCACTTACATAACGCTTTATGTCAGGATACAAATAGCTTGAGAGCAGAATAGATTTGGTGTTATTAAATGTAAATTTAAAAAACACTCGGTTTATCCATAACCTACTTGCCTCTTCAACCCCTTTATTATGAAAATGGTAGATAATCTTGCGTCTAAACAATTTTAAAAGTATTACGATCAGCAAATCTTTATAAAAACTTGGCCCGTTTACAGTAAGTGTAATATAGCAGAGGTCATACCTCTTTTTTAATAACATCCGGAGAACTTTAACCTGAAGTTTTAATAATCTTAAGAATTTAAAAGCCCCGTATTTTTCAATTTCATTAAGATTTTGGGATATTGAAAGATTGACATAATCTACTTCAAAAGTATTATTTATCAGAGCGCTATCTTTAATGAGTTGACCCATCATAGAAGCACCATGCACAGGAGGTGGCAGGTGTAAAATAAACAAAAATTTTGCCTTATTATCCATTTTATTTATGACTTGCCTTTATAATATACGTCTTGATTTTTGATATTAAGCGAGCATATTTACTGTAAAAGTGTTGAAATTGCCCCAGAAAAAAAGAGTTTAATTCAATTTCGTTAGGAAACTTAAATTCCATTCTGGATCCCCCATCGAGTATAGTTTGATATCGGTTATACACATATGTATTTGTAGCATCACTCGTAAAACCTATATTCTGTACCATAGAAGACACCGGAAATACCGAGTATGTTTGGGTTTTATATTGGTGATAACACCACCTAATGGCCCATGAATCTATTTCTCCATACATTTGCTTTTTTAGCATAGAGAACAAATCGCTTCCGCCTTTATTAAATTGCCTAATATTTGCATTATTTCGGCTGAATTCAACAAAATCGCTTACGGTCCAATCGATGTTTTCCCACCTGTTTTTCCATGTTGCCCATCCCCATGATGAAGCCCTCGGCAAAAAATAGACATCGTATGGGTAGCCATTAGGTACCTTCATCGGTATAGTATAACCTGAGATTGAATATACTTTTGAATTATTATTATAGTATTCTAGTCCATGATTCATGTAGGCTAAAAAATTTGTTGATACAACCAAATCGTCCTCTAAAACGATGACCCGCTCCGAAAATTTCAACACATGGGTAACCCCTTCTATAATTGACGAAGCCAAGCCCCTATTCATTTGAGATTCTCTAACTATCACTTTTTTAAACCCTGTTATGTCCTTTATAAAGGCCCTCACCTTTTCTACAGGTTGCATATCCTTTTCAGCTTTCGCACCATCAGAAAATATATACAATTCAGATTCTGCGGCATAAACACATTTTTTTAAGGCGCTTATAGTTTGTTGCAAACTATCTAGCCTTTTATAGCAGAATAGTAATATAGGCGCATTTTGTATCATTTGCTACTATAATTTATTCCACCCTGCAGTATTGTACCTGCCATGCCAAATGTTAATGAGCAATAAAGCCAAGATTGGTAATTTTTTCACTTTTTCGTGGCTTAAGTTAAAGACTGCGTTAAGCAACTCGTCACCCATATTTTCGTAATTCATCCGGTTAATTATTTCTAACGAACTGTCGGACATTTTGATCTTGTCGATCAAATTAAGCTCGATGAATTGTGAAATCTTTTCGGCGATATTTTCAATGTCAGAAGGTTCAAAACTAAACCCGTTCACACCTTCTTGTAATAGGGCATTGCTTGCATTTATTTTATTGCTGATCAATATTGGTAAGCCCGCTGCCATTGCTTCGTTCACAACCAGCCCCCAGCTTTCAGATAAGCTTGGTAACACAAATGCAACAGAATTGTTGAAATAAGTAGGAATATCGCGGTTATTAACCGCACCTAAAAAAAACACAGTTTTTAACCCCAGTTTCAGCGTTAACTCATTTAAGCTCACAAACTCTGGCCCATCGCCAATTATAACAAGTTTGTAGTCAGGCCTGCGCTGTTCGATAATATTCCAGGCCCGTAATAAATAGTCGATATTTTTAATGGGAACTAATCTTGCAACGCAAACAATCGTTGTGAAATTCATTTCCTTTTTTTCTTTAAACCGGAATAATTCGTTGTCAATACAATTATAACCGTGAAACAGAATTGTATTTTTATGAACAAGTTCCAGAAAGGCCTTGTCGTAATCCTTTGAGGGAAGCCATAACCCATCAACCTGCCGAATGATTAGGTTTTTAATAGTGCGTACTATCAGTTTTCTTTTAACTTGGGAGGGCTTGGCATCATCAAACATGATGAATTTCTTATGGTTGTTTTTTGCCCACCTGATTCCCAAAGCGCCGGCAAAAAATACAATTGCCCCCCCAATTACAATATCCGGATTAATTTCATCCATTTTTAATTGAAATGTTTCTCTTATTTTACTGATGGAAATTTCTTCATAACTATTATCCGGAAATAAGCAAGACCACCATTGTTCCTGGTTTTCGTAATTGTCAAATGAATATGGGGAACCTTTGCCAAAAAATTCGATAGCGTAAAAATCGATATTTTTAGTTGCAAGGAATTTCCTCAGAAACAAAAGTCTCCCTTTCCAATACACCCTGAAATCATTATGGACTATTAAAACTCTCAATTACAATAATTCCTCCTTGTAGTTAGTTTTGGACACAAAACTAGCAAATCAGCTAAAATAATGTCGTAAAATAAAATTGTTTTCGCAGAAAGGGGTAATGTTCCTTAATAATTGTTTTTTTTCTTGCTGACCAAATCTGCTTTTTAGCAAATTCATACGCAGCTTTACTCATTATAGTTACCTTATCGGTATTATTTTATAAATGTCGAATCGCCTTTTAAAGCACATCAACGACTATTTCCGAGGTAACACACTTTCAACGTATGCCTGTATAGTCTTTTTGTCCTTTCAGGTTTATAGTATAAACCGGTAATCCGAAAGCTATTGCTTCATTTAACTCCGCCGTAAAAGAATCACTCAGCGAAGTAAAGCAAAAAGCATATTAGGTTGTATGATTTTTTATTCTGAATTTAAAAGTTTAATATGATTTGAATACTAAGGAGCTTTCTACGGACAGGTTAGGATATATGTAAATGATAAATGGCGATTGTTTAGAAATATAGTTACTGGCCTAGCGACGACCCAGTTAAACAACCAAAATGAATCTTTTGTCTTTATTGATCAAAATCTAATTTTTATATTCTATAATTTTTTATTGATTCTTTAATAACATTCGGAGTTATAATGTTAAGTAACCCAGCATTTATCAAGAGTAATTTATTAGATGATTGGATTAATTTCGTTTTATCACAAAACAACAAACTTGTTTTTAAATGGAAGGAAGTCTGGACCTGCCTTCAATTGAAGGGAGGTTGATTTACAGTTTTTTAATTTTTGTAACACTGTTTATATGTTTAAGTACTTTACTAACCCAATATCGCTTATTGAATAAGTCATACACTTCCTCATTCTTTTTTTTAGAAAGGAAATTTAATAAGCCTTTTCTGGTGCCAGTTTTTTGAATTTATAAACATCTCTCTTTTTAGCAATTCTGATACCTTTAGCCTGGCACTCTTTCATTTGGATACTTTCAATTATACCCACAATGTCGAGGATTCCGATAATTAATTTGGTGATAGTATTAATTCTACCATCTTGGTCCAAAGTGGCGAATCCTTCTGCGATGAAATTGATTGTAATGATTTTTTATTGTAATAGTTTACAATATTTAGAATATCTCCTACATCCCGAACCAAAAGATCAATTTGATATGACGATAAATAAATCAGTATTCAATTATCTAGTAGCATCTTTATTTCCTTACAACCAATTCTTTCAAAGAAAGGAATTTAACCATAGCATTTATCCTTAATAACTAATTTGAAATCACTTTCATTTAATCGCTGCCTTTCTGTCTTTTAATCCAAGGTACTTAAACTAGTAAAGAACACTATCAATTTTCTATAATTTTAGCCTCTAAATACGCTAAAATTTAGCAGGAATGCCGGTTTTTCGGAGGAAATCAAGAAAAATATAGAAGGTTGTTTTCCTGTATTTTTAAATATACTGGAAAGGACGCCTGCTGTTTCTGAAGAAATATTTGGATGAACGCAATATTGATTTTTATGCCATAGAGCTTTTTGGCAAGGGTTCACCTTATTCGTTTGATAATTACGAGAACAAAGAACAATGGTGGACCTGCTTATTTCCGGACAAGAGTTATGACGAAATATCTATCAGCACCATACGCGGAACATTTTTAGATAAGATCAAAGAAATTAATCCGGATGTTGTTATAGCAGGATCAATCGTTTTTTTTGCCGGTGCACTTGGTTTACGTTGGGCTAAGAACAATGGCAAGAAGTTTATCATGTTTGATGATGCCAAACCATCTCAGATCAAACGTAACTTTTTAGTTCAATGGATTAAAGACCTGATCACCCATCGGATCGATGGGCTTTGGCTTCCTTCCAACGAATATGACGAGGCCTATACCAAATTCATCGATAAAGATATGCTGGTATGCTATGGCTATAACTGTATTGATAACGAGCTTTTCAAATTCAAAGAAACGCGTGAGAATAATTTCAATACTATTATCTGCGTAGCCAGACTTGTACCTATCAAAAATATTGATTTCCTGTTACGAGCCTGGAAACTGATTGAGAAGAGAAGACCCAATTACAAACTGGGCATTATTGGCGACGGCCCTGAATTTGGCGTTCTGAACGAACTGGCTACCAATATGGGTCTCAAAACCATTGTGTTTTTAGGCGCAGTTAATAACAGCGATATTCCGACCTATTTTTACAACTCAAGCGCTTTTATTTTGCCTAGTTTATCTGAAAGCTGGGGATTGGTAGTAAACGAAGCGATGGCTTCAGGTTTACCACTTTTACTAAGTAATAAAATTAATGCGAGCAATACCTTGTTGCACGAAGGAGAAAACGGTTTTGGATTTGAACCAACCAATGTTAAAAAGATAGCTGAAAAAATTATCAGGTTTATCGATCTCGACGAAAAAGAGAAAAAGAAAATGTCTGAAAACTCAACCAAATTTATCAACCAAATGAATTACGATAATATGGGAAATGAGCTGGTTTGTATGCTATCACGTTCGGAAAAGCAAAAAAGCCGTAAACCTGGTCCGCTTGCCTCATTGCTGATCAATTTGTGGCACGGCAGGTATAATACCTCGGGTTGGGACAAATTATAAGTTAAAATACTTTTTATGAAAACTGCCCCTATACTGTTATTTACATACAAAAGATATGAAAGCTTACAGGACACTGTTAAGGCGTTACAAAATAACGCCCTCGCAGCAGACTCTGATCTTTACATATTTTCAGATGGTTGCAAAAAAGATGCAGATATAGAGCAAGTTACAAAAGTAAGAGACTATATTAAAACCATAACCGGGTTTAAATCCATAAAAATTACCGAACAGGAGCAAAACAAAGGTCTGGCAAATTCAATCATCGATGGTGTAAGTTCAGTTTTTAAATTTTCAGAAAAGGTTATTGTACTGGAAGATGACCTTTATACCACACCGAACTTTTTAACCTTTATGAACAGCGCGCTCGACAATTATAGCGATGATCGTAAAGTTTTTTCAATTTCGGGCTATTCTTTTAATTTTAAAAAGAGTAAAGTTGATCCGGAGGATGCCTATTTTGTAAAGCGAGGCTGGTCATGGGGATGGGCGACATTGAAAAACAGATGGGAGGATGTTGATTGGCAGGTACAGGGTTATCATAGTTTCAAAAACGATATAAAGCAACAAAGAGAGTTTGCCAAGGGTGGCACTGATTTAAATATCATGTTACATCGGCAAGTTAACGGGTTAATTGACTCTTGGGCGATCAGGTGGTTTTACCACCAATATAAAGTAGGAGGATTAACACTATATCCGGTTTACTCTAAAGTACGGAATAATGGTTTTGATGAATATGCAACTCATACAAAAGGAGGGGCCTATTGTTTTGCCCGGTCGCTTGATGAAGAACAGTTAACTGCGTTTAAATTTCCATCGGCGATTGAACCCAATAAATTTTATCAAAAACAGTTTCAACAAAAAATGGGTATTATAGAACGAATTAAATATCGTTTGAATAATATAATTAGAAAAATTATTAAGTAAAATGCTGATTGATTATCTTAAAAGACTACGAGACCTATATCTTGTAAAGGTAAAATGGTCGGCCTACAAGATCGGCAAAGGATTTCATGCAGGGGCGCGGGTAAGTTTGTGGGCAAGAGATACCCTGATCATAGGCGAACATTTTTATATAGGTAGAGACTCATTAATTGAAACGGATTGTATTATTGGCAACCATGTTATGCTCGGCAATAAGGTAGCAATGATAGGGCGCTACGACCACAATTTCCAACAAGTTGGCACTTCGATAAGATTTGCCAGTCAGGTTCGTGATAAAGACTATAAATGGCGTGGATTACATGATATAATTATTGTTGAAGACGACGTATGGCAAGGCCACTGCACCGTAGTAATGGGTGGTGTGTGGATCGGTACCGGCAGCATTGTTGCATCAGGTTCAATAGTAACACGCGATGTTGAACCTTACTCCATCTATGCAGGAAGTCCTGCTGTAAAACTCAAGGATCGTTTTGATACGGTAGAGGAACTCGAAAGGCACAAAGAATTATACAAGCTAAAATATCAATAATAGATATTGTTAGCTTTTATTGATGAATTTTCTAAAACCATGCAAATACCCGGAAATATAATTGCCAATGCGGATGATCTGGGCTTCAACGATTCGGTAAATCAGGCAATATTATATTGTTTTAAATCGGGGTATATCAATAGCACATCCCTGATGACCAATACACCACATTTTGGGGCAACTGTTGAATTGATAAAAAATAATCCCGAAATAGGGAATATAGGCTTACATGTCGACCTGGCTCAGTTTCGGCCGGTTACCGATTTCCGGGCCAATTTTCTCGACAAAGACGGAAATTGGGACGTATGGAAAACCAAAAAGCTTTTGGTGTCATTATCATCAGAAGATAAGAAAGCCTTTGCTAAAGAGATCAATGCCCAGATTGAACGTGCAATTGACCAGGATATAAAACTTGTTCATCTTGATGCACACTTGCATTTGCACACTTCGCCAGGTTTTTTTAATTTTTTTTTAGCGGCTGCTATTAAATACAATTTAAAACTGCGCCTGGCGCAGACCTTCAATGAAGGTAGCTACCTAAAATATTATTACCGAAAATTTATAAACGGCCAGATCAAAAAAAACGGCTGCAACTATTCGGAAAGATTTGAAACTGTAAGCCGATATTTACAGTATAACAGCAACGAAAGTAAAATATCAACTGAGATTATGCTGCATCCTGATTTGGACCAGAACGGCAAACTTACCGACCATTTTGACGATGAAACGATGCGCAGCTGGTTACGTTTTCTTTTAGGAGATCAGGCTGCCGGATCAAATTAAATATCAGGTATCCGGTACAATAACAAAATAAAATTAAATATTTGCTAAGCTTAAGCTTATTACCAATGTCGGAATTTAATACCATTAAACTTTTTGATTACAATATACTTGCATCTGATATTGGATTTCTTCAAACCGATACAAAATGTTTGATCAACACCATTAATCAATATTCCTACATTATAGCTGAAAAGGATCCGGTATTTAAAACCGCTCTGCAAGCTTCCGATGTTTTATTACCCGACGGTATAGGAATTGTAGCTGCGGCCAAACTATTGGAAGGGAAGAAAATAAAAAAAATAGCTGGGGCCGATCTGCATCAATATCTGTTAGAAAAACTACAGGAGAAACATGGCTCGTGTTTTTACCTGGGCTCATCCGAGAAAACACTACAAGCAATAAAAGCTCGTTTAGAAAAAGAATACCCGGCAATTAAATCGGGATATTATTCCCCACCATTCAAGCCTGTCTTCAGCGATGATGATAATGCGCGTATGATCGAAGCGGTAAACAGTTTCAAACCAGATGTGCTTTTTGTGGGAATGACAGCACCAAAGCAGGAAAAATGGAACCATGACCACTGTGATGAACTTGACACAAACATTATTTGTTCGATCGGGGCAGTGTTTGATTTTTATGCAGGCACCATTGAAAGACCTGGAAAAATCTGGATAAAATTAGGCCTGGAATGGTTTATCCGTCTGCTCAAAGAACCAAAGCGAATGAGCAAAAGATACATTTATTATGGAGTCCCCTTCGTTTTAATGATTTTAAAGCAATCATTTCTCAGAATTTTTCGTACAAGTACTTCAGCGAAATAAAAGGGGAAAAACTCTGTCTTTTATCAAAATTGTTGCCTGAATTATTTTATGTATTTGGATAAAAAATTGCGCTTTTATTTAAAATATGATAGCGAAACTTAATTTTTGTTAAAATATCTATTAAAACTGTATACTTTATAGTACGAAAATAACTAGGTATTAAATTACTCAAATGGGGAGTTTCTTACACAACTAATTTTTAAATGTTAAACCGTGAAATGGGACTTTTCAACCAAAATTTTAACGCAAGCACGGGTTTTTACGTATATGATTTACGTTTAAACACGATAAATAACGAAATAACTACTTTATAGTTCATAATTATCAATTTGAGCATAGTTATTGTGTAGTCATTAACACAGCATCCTAGAAAAAATATGGTACACAGGTACAACCAATTTTATAACGCAATTAACCTGACACTTGATTACCTGGTTCTCAACGTCTCTTTGATTGTAGTTTATAATTTATTAGACAATTCCTTAATCCCCTGGATGAACAACAAAGGATACCTTCCGGTTGTTTTGGTCTTCAATTTACTTTGGCTTTTGTCTTCTAACATTACAAGTCTTTATAATTCTGAGACACAGAATGATTTAAAGGTTTATCACAAAGCAATAAAAACCTATTTCTTGTACCTGGGTCTTATTTGCGTTATCATCCTGCTGGTGATAGGTACCAAAACTTATTTCATTACACAAGAATATTTGTTTTACTCCATGTCGCTTTTCGGGGTGCTATTAGGATCCTGGAAAATTGTCTTTTTTACGATCAGAAAAAGCGATCGTGTATTAATGAGTAATTCACGCAAGGCAATTATTGTCGGCGCAAGCAGGGCAGGGAACGAGCTGTATAATCAATTCAATAATAAAGTACTTAAAGGATATGATCTGTTAGGGTTTTTTGATGACGAACCATCCCGCGTAAGTCAGAAGCACTTATACCTTGGTAATACCAGTTTATGTATGGATTATGTCTTAAAAAACAATGTTGACGAGATATTTTGTGCTTTACCTTATTCTGAGCATAAGACAATAGAACGTTTAATGTCGGATTCTGACAAAAATCTTATTCGTTTTAAAATTGTTCCTGAATACCACGAATATTTCAAAAACACCTCATACCTGCAGAATTTAGGTAATGTTCCTATTCTTTCTGTAAGAGCCGAGCCTTTAGAGAACATTTTGAATCGTGCATTAAAACGCGCATTTGATATCGTTTTCTCTTTGATGGTAATTCTATTTGTTTTCAGCTGGTTGTTTCCGATACTGGCCATCGTAATCAAATTAGAATCAAAAGGACCGATATTTTTTAAACAAATGCGTTCAGGACGTGATAACCATGCTTTCTTATGCTACAAGTTCAGAAGCATGAGAACCAATAAACATCTTGAACACAGACAGGCAACACTGGGCGATCCACGTATTACCAAAATTGGTACATTTTTACGTAAGACCAGCCTGGATGAGCTTCCTCAGTTTTTCAATGTATTACTTGGAAACATGTCGGTTGTAGGTCCTCGTCCACATATGCTTACACACACCGAGCAATACTCGCAATTGATCGATCAGTTTATGGTACGTCATTTCCTCAAGCCTGGAATTACCGGTTGGGCACAGATCAATGGTTTACGTGGTGAAACCCGTACAACTGAAGCGATGCTTGAACGTGTAGAGGCTGACGTATGGTATTTAGAGAATTGGACATTCCTGCTTGATATCAAGATCATCTTTAATACACTCTGGAAATCAATAACAGGCGATAAAAACGCCTATTAATTCCATTCAAAAACTCGCTTAAAGCGAAAAGATAAAAACCCTCATCCTTAGATACTGCCGCAGGTGCGAAGGTATTTAAGAGTGAGGGTTCTCCATTTGAACTGGGTACTGAACCGGAATCAGCATTAATGTAAAAAGCCCATATAGCATTTCTATATGGGCTTTTAGTTGATGGTTATTTTATCGTTCCTATTCGAACTGATTCTTTATAGCGTAACCGTATTCTTTCAGTAATTTTTCTTTCCTAAAATGTTCCACATCGGCCGATACCATTTCACTTACCAGCATCGCAAGATCATATTTAGGTTTCCAGCCAAGTTTAGTTTGTGATTTAGTAGGATCGCCAATTAACAGTTCAACTTCAGTAGGGCGGAAGTATTTAGGATCAACTGCTACCACTTGTTTACCAATTTCAACCTGGTAATCAGGGTTTTTACAAGCAACTATATACCCTTTCTCATCAACGCCTTCACCTTTAAACTCAACTTCAATTCCAACCTCAGCGAAAGCTAAACGAACAAATTCCCTGACCCGGGTTGTTACACCAGTTGCAATTACATAATCTTCAGCAACTTCCTGCTGTAAAATCAAATACATGGCTTCGATATAATCCTTAGCATGACCCCAGTCGCGTTGTGCGTCCAGGTTTCCCAGGAAAAGGCAGCCCTGCAGATTAAGTGCAATTTTAGCAACAGCACGGGTTATTTTACGCGTAACGAAAGTTTCGCCACGTAATGGACTCTCGTGATTAAACAGAATACCGTTGCTGGCAAAAATACCATAAGCTTCACGGTAGTTTACTGTTATCCAGTAGGCATACAACTTAGCAACAGCATAAGGTGAACGGGGATAGAAAGGAGTGGTCTCCGACTGCGGTACGGCCTGCACCAAACCATACAGTTCGGAAGTTGAGGCCTGATAAATCTTTGTCTTTTTCTCAAGTCCCAAAATACGAATAGCTTCAAGCAAACGAAGTGTACCGATACCGTCAGCATTAGCAGTATATTCCGGTGTATCAAAACTCACTTTAACGTGAGACATCGCACCAAGATTATAAATCTCATCCGGTTGTACCTGCTGAATAATTCTGATCAGGTTTGTAGAATCTGACAAATCGCCATAATGCAATTTGAATTTCACATTAGTTTCATGCGGATCCTGATACAAATGATCTATACGATCGGTATTAAAAAGTGAACTTCTTCTTTTAATACCATGCACTTCGTATCCCTTTTTCAAGAGGAATTCGGTCAAATATGCACCATCTTGTCCGGTAACTCCTGTAATTAAAGCTATTTTCATCTATTTTTTTGTTGCTGTTTAATTGTTTAAGACTATTTTACTTTTAAACGTTATTATTTGAAATTTTGTTTAAAAAAATACTTTAAATAGCATATATATCTTCTACGAAGATAAATTATTATCTCTATCGAAAAAATAATTTGCTTAGAAATTTAGCCACGAAAGCAAGCCTTTAAATAATTATAATTTTGCTTGTCTGGCTGATCCCAGTACCACTTAGCTGAATGAAATAACAACCTGGCCGCGGTTTTTGATTGAGTTCAAATCTGTAACTGGTATCGTTAACCTGTACCTGGCGGTTGATGATAATATCACCTGCAGGGTTAAGCAGTTTGATATTGAGGTCCTTTATACTGCTGGTATTAAAATTGAGCATGATATAATCAGATGCAGGATTTGGATATACCCCTATATTAACGTTGGTTTTTGGTAAAACACTAAATGCTTTATAATCGTTTCCAGCGTTAGGTGCAGCATAAATAACTGGCGGAGCGGTAACTACAGTATCGGCTCGTTTGAACAATAATACCGAACCAAAAGCTGGTACGAGCGTTTGCCCGGCATATTTCGTGCCTTTGGCATCATAATAAGTACCGGCCAATTTTAGCGTATAAGGTGCTGTTGATGGATTTGATTTGTATACAATTTGAGTTGAAGGATCAATTGGGGTCGAATTAGTACACAAGAATTTCAAATTGTCTACCCATGTGGTAACGTCCTCGTTTTCGAGCTGCAGAATTACCGCCGTATTTGGGCAAGCTACAGAAGGTGTCATCATAATGGTAATTTCTGTCCTGATACTATCCAAAGTAAGGTATTGTAAAGGGCTTACCATATTATACGGTGTAGCATTGTTTCGAAGGTATACCATCACCCTTCTGTTATTATGGGTTGATTTAAGGCTAAACTTAAACATGTAAACATTGGTGGCTGTAACAGCGCCAACTTTAAAACTTATGATTGGATTATTGGTAGGGGAACCAGAAACAAATGAAAACGTGGTTTTCAAGGTTCCTGCGTCGAGGCCGGATGTGCTATCCCAACTTTCCAGAAAATTTCCATTGGCTGATGTAGTAGTAGCACCGGAAATATTGGTCGTAAAAGCAGAATTACCAAATAGCGTTCTTTTATTAGGTGCCACAACATTCCATGCGGGCACTACCGGTATGTCTACTGATGTAATATCTTTACCGTACAGATATTGCCACAATTGCAAATTCAATCCCTTGCCATTAGCATTGATCAGGTACATATTATTGATAGTGCTATTATAATAGTTATTGTTGAATGACCCGAACGTTTGAATGCCGACATTTATAGTTTTCAATAGTAAGTTGGTTTGTGTCGATGTTTTTGAACAAATAATATTGCCGGTTGTGACATTATTTTTTGTTGCATATAATGTTGTATTGTGCATAAAGAAAAGTTGGGCTTGATTGTTAAAAAGCGTGTTCCCGGTTATATTGATATTACGGCATTCGTGTATGAACAAGCCCGCTAGGCAATTGGAAATAGAATTTCCTGAAATAGTCATACCAGTGCTATTTTCATCAAGATAAATGCCTGAACCATATGATGGCCCGGTTCCAACTACCCCATAGGGTGCAGCTGAAGTGTTTTCTATAATATTCCTGACAATTTGTATGCCGTAAAAATTTGTATTACTATCAACCTGACCGGACCAAGAATAAATACCCCCACCATCGTCTTTTACCGATTCAAAATTTGTAATGTAATTGTTCTTTACGATGACGCTATCACCTTTTGAAAAGTTGATACCGTTATAACCAATTTGAGCAATGTAGTTGTTTGCTATCAGGGCGCTTTTCCCACTCATAATCAACCCTTCATAGTTTTGATCGAGTGATTGCCCCATGCCTGCAATTGTACCAATATTTATCAGAGAATCATTTGTCAGGATACTGTAGGCAGCGCCAGTATTACGGATACCGTTGCTGGCCATGTTTTTTATGCTTGTATGGTCAACAACAAAATTATTAGTAACGTTTGCCAGAATACCAGTTATACCACAGTAACCCAGCGTACAATTTTTGATCTGAAAGCCACTACAATTGTTGATATTGAAAATATAATTATTGGCACCCAAAAAGGCCAAACCGTTTACGGTGATAAAATTCTTGGAGCTAACAGTTACAAGTGATGTCAGGCCACTTACCTGTAAACTTGTATTTGTTGGTGCAGCGGTTGAATAAACCTGTAAGGTTTTATTGGAAGGGTTAAAATACCATTCGCCTTGCTGATCGAGCGTATTAGGGCTGTTTTGAATGAAAAACCCAAAATTATTGGTTGGCTGATAGGATGAAACGTCCGTATAATTAATAACCGTCGTCGTATTTGAACTGATTACACCCCGGTCTAATATCCAATGATTTTTTCTGATCACTACTTCAGCACCTGCCCAATTTACAGCTGTATTTAATGCCGCGCTGGTAATTTGAGTATCCCCAACATGGCTATCAACATTAAGGTAGCCTGCATTGGCAGTATTGGCATTTGGCCATCTGCCCATAGGCTGTAACGCGCCATTCATAACAACAACATTTACGTTGGCGCCAGCACCGGGACAACTACCCTGATAAATATTTCCCCCCAGGCTTGTCCAACCTGTTACCGGTACTAAACCACTTATAGTGGGTTTGGCACCTGTGCCATAAGAAGCAAGCACAATTGGGTTACCGGCTGCGCCGGATGCTGTCATTACAATCGTTCCTGTAAAAGTATCGCCACACCTGAACAAAACAGAGTCGCCGGCTTTTAAACTTGGAAAAAAAGTATTCAGTTTGTTGATCGTTTGCCATGGAGTTGATTTACTCTGGGCCTGTATTGTTGTATAAGAATCGCTTCCGTTAGCCGCAAAATAATAATTTGCTGCATTACATTGAACGACCAGGAGAAAAGCAACTAAAGAAATAAAAATCCTAGATAGCATACCCTAAAATATCAACAGGTAGAATTAATTAGTAATCAATCCTTTTTACGGTATTTAGGGCTATTGGTTAAGGTTTTAAGGGTATTTTTCGGATGATTTTCAGGGCGAAAATCATAACTATCAATAAATTAGCTCAATAATTACGTTACTTAATCAAGAAAAATGATCATTTGAGCGCCGATTAAACAGAAATGAGAGCAGGAATAGTGCGATCAAAGCAATCAGGATCGCAAAATAGAGCTTGGGTACATGATAGTTTTTATCCTGTATTTTAAACGTGATATTAAACAGAACTATACTGATTATAGGAAACCATAATAAATTCCTGAACATTTCGATCTTTTTCATTCTGTATTATCAAACTGAAACCACCAGTTGCAATGTTTCACATGCTGTATTGCATCAAATACCAATGCCCTTTTGCGTATACTGGCATTTTAACGATAAAATTATCCAAAGGTTAGATAAAATTTGCTTTTGGTTGATTATTAGTACTTTATATATTTTTAAATTTCTATTTTCTTGAATATTGCAAGCTCAGTTAAAATTTAAAGCGTGTATCTACAGGATAATTTAAATAACTCATTTTAAAATCATTCAAAAGATCAGCGCAGATTAATCGCATAATTTACGACTGTTCCCTATATTTAACCAGTTTAGCCTATGGTAGTCCGAAATGGATCTCTGCCCTGACTGAATTTAGTTATAAGTATATATTATAAACTAAACTGCAATTTAGGTATCTAAAGCATAGCTTAAAAATGGAAAATAGCTTCTCATTAAAAAATAAAGTGATCATAGTGACAGGCGGTACCGGAATTTTGGGCCAGTCATTTATTTCAGGCATCGCAGCAGCTGGTGGAATAGTAGGAATTTTAGGACGAAACACCGAAGTAGCCGAAAAGCGGGCCGAAATACTCAGAAAAAATGGAAGCGAAGCATTTGCACTTGTAGCTGATGTATTGGATAATGATCAGCTTATTGCAGCAAGAGATAAAACAATAGCTCTCTATGGGCGGATTGATGGACTGGTAAACGCTGCAGGTGGCAACATGCCTCAAGGGGTGTTACAGCCTGAGGAAGACTTGTTTAAAATGAACCTTGAGGGAATGAAACAGGTGCTTGATCTGAACCTTTGGGGTACGCTGCAACCTACCCAGGTATTTGGTGAAGAAATAGCAAAAACAGGTAAGGGCAGTATCGTCAACATCTCGTCGATGAACTCAAAACGGGCAGTTACCAAAGTATTAGGTTATAACATGGGAAAAGCAGCGATGGATTGTTATAATCAATGGTTTGCCGTAGAGCTGGCTAACAGGTATGGCGACAAAATAAGAATGAACGCGCTTGCACCAGGATTTTTTCTTACGGAGCAAAACAGAAGCTTGCTAACCAATGCAGACGGCACGTATACCACACGTGGTGCGTCGGTGATAAGGAATACCCCATTTAAGCGTTTTGGCAATCCTGACGAGCTTATAGGCGCCTTAGTATGGTTGCTCAGCGATGCCTCGGCTTTTGTAACCGGTACGATGATTTGTGTTGATGGTGGCTTTTCGGCATTCAGCGGGGTATAAAACCACGTAACCCAAAAAAATGAATCACCCTTGAAGAATTGTATCCGCAATTTTTATAATTGATCCTGTACTGGTTATACCATTACAAAACCTGAAGTTGATCGGCCAAAGAAAGCTAATCTGTTCTATTAAGTTCGAAGGATTTTTCTAATTTTGCAACCCGTTAAAACAGGAGAGATGTCAGAGCGGTTCAATGTGCCTGATTCGAAATCAGGTGTACTGTCAAAGGTACCGGGGGTTCGAATCCCTCTCTCTCCGCCCTAATTTATAAGTACACTGAATATCAGTGTATTATGTATGGTGTAAATATTTACTCTGTCAAAAGTCTGTTAAATTATCCAAACGGGCTTCTCTTTTT
>Ga0164297_10000167_pt1 | contig 85765 bp, 92 predicted proteins | sample GEODES058metaG_FD_113539 | JGI IMG/M metagenome (GOLD analysis project Ga0164297, IMG submission 113539) | Dystrophic lake water microbial communities from Trout Bog Lake, Wisconsin, USA - GEODES058 metaG | ecosystem: Environmental > Aquatic > Freshwater > Lake | place: USA: Trout Bog Lake... | reverse complement strand
GAATCTGATAATGAAAAACGCACCCGACCACGAGGTGCTTACGGCAAGCGCTGCAACAGGGTATAATCAAACCTTGTTTGACAGAAGTTTCGAAAGCGCACCCAAAAGCGGGTTTAATCAGAAAGATCCGATAGAATTGCACGGAAGTAACTATCTGGCTACCAACAGCGATTTTCAGAAGCGCACAGGAGACATAAGGAATACCCACGCACCAGCCAACGGACTATTCAGTCTTACCGCAGGCAAACGCTTTCTGAAGGACAATAAATTGGGCGTGATATTCTCTGGCAGCTACCAGAATACGTTCAAAGGTAGTAACTCAATTTTCTTTCTGCCATCCATACAACCCGATGTAAATAACACCCCAGCTATTACTAATCTGCAGCTGAGAAAATACTCAACACAAGACACCAGAACAGGCCTCCATAGCAAAATCGACTATAAATTCAACAGTAAACACTCCATCAGTCTTTACGCACTGCATCTGCAACTGGATGAGTTGCAAACGCGCGACATTGTAGATACCACTGTCCAGATCAGCCGAACCGGTGCAGGTACAGGGCCGGTAGACTACACAAAAAGAGCCGCATTCAGAAGACAAAGAATAGACAACCTGACCCTGCAGGGCAACGATCAATTGCTGAGCGACTTGAATCTCGACTATTCACTAGTGTATTCATTGGCCCGCATGGATGTACCCGACATGACCGAACTACATACGTCAGCAAATGCATACCTAGACTCTAACAAGCAATCCACTACAACCCCTCAGGTATTCAACTCATACAAGCATAGCTGGGAACGCACAAGAGATGAAGACCGTTCTGCATACCTGAATTTTACCTATACACCAACTATTTTCGGTGAACACGTCGAAGTGAAAGCTGGTGGCATGTACCGCAATAAAAACAGGAGTAACTATTACAACGACTACACCCAAAGTAACTCAAACACCTTTGTTTTCAACAGTATATATGACCTGAACAACACTAACTCATATGTGAGCGTACCTGGTGGAGACGTCAATAACCTGCTGAATTATACCATCAATGAGGAAATATATGCTTATTACGGACAAGCGAAAATAGAATTCAATAAGCTGCAAATACTAGGAGGAGTAAGAGTAGAGAACACCCACCAGAAGTATGCAATGAACGTGGACCCTGATATATATGCCGGCCAGAATGGCGAGCTGAAGTATACTGATGTGCTGCCAAGTGTTCATTTCAAATATGCGTTAAGCAAAAAAGAGAATATCCGCTTGTCTTACTTTGAATCTATACAAAGACCCGGCTTCTTTGAGATTACACCTTATTCGTTTACCGGAGAATACTATACTGAAGTTGGCAACCCTTACCTCAACCATTCTGTAGCACAAAATTTCGACGTCAGGTATGAATGGTTCCCTAAAGGTATCGATCAGCTATTAGTGGGTGGCTTTTTTAAGAATATCAATAACCCAATAGAACTGGCACTTGATGGTATTGCAGGCAAGGCATCGAAGGGCGAATTAATACCTCAGAATGTAACCGATAAACCGGCCAACGTCTACGGTGCAGAAATAGTAGCCACTAAATACTTCCACTATTTCGGCATATCAGCTAACTATACTTTTACCCAATCGACTGTTACTACTACAAAGTTGTCTAATGTACGGGACTCATCAAATAACATAGTGCATTTAATTGTTTCAGAGACAAGGCCTCTCCAGGGTCAGTCGGCTCACGTGGCCAATCTCGCACTTATCTATAAAAACCCTGAGATAGGTTTTGACGCTCACCTGAGTTGGGTATATACAGGCAGGCGTATAGCATACCTTTCTATTTATCAGGGCCTGGACTACTGGCAGCGCTCTACCTCTTTCTTCGACTTCTCCTGTGAGAAAAAGATATTCAAGCACTTGTCTGTTTACGCTAAGGTCAATAACCTGCTGAACACGGCTTCCATCCTTGAATTAATGAAGTCAAAAGATGCTGTTACCGGAGGAGTATACCAACTCCCCTACCAAACGCTTAAAAGCAATATACTGGTAGAGAAAGACTACTATGGCAGAAATTATTTAATAGGCATTCGTTATAAACTGGATCAAAAGAAAAAATAATGAAAAAAGTATCTTTATACACGCTGGTCATCATTAGTTGCCTTACCTTTTTATGGTCTTGTAAAAGAAATGGCAACGACCTTATTCATATCTCTGTGCCGCCGATACAGGTGGCCCAGACAATATCTGACTCTACCCCGCTGTGTGGTACTTACAAGGGCCACATGGCCGCCGGAAAGACCTACAGAGTAGCTGCTGGCTGCAACATAGTGGTTAACGCCGGTGATACCCTGTTCCTGGAATCGGGTGTTCATCTGTACATGTCTCCCGCGTCATCTATCATTGTAAAGGGAACCCTCGTGTCTCTGGGTACGCAGACTAACCCTAACTGGATAACCTTAGAAGGTATGGTAAAAACAGACGACCCTTCCGCGCTTGCTGCGTCAGATTCTGCTTACACCAGCAGTAGATTATGGTGTGGCATCAACTGTGATACAAGCTGCCAGTTGCTGGTTATCAAATGGACACATGTAGAGTATACGGGAGCTACATTTGTCGGCACTCCTCCACTGGCATCCGTAAGCGGCACTTCGCACGCTATCTTCTTTCAAAATCCGAACGGCGTATTTATCCTCGAGGATAGCTGGCTTTATGGCTCGGTTGACGAGGTGCGCGTATCCAGCGGCAACATAAATATCATGCGCAATACCATTGAGAAATTTGGCTACACCAACGGCGACTGTTTCAACGTTAAACATGGTTCCGTAGGTAATATGGCCTACAACCTTATTATTGGCGTACCTACGAATGGCACAAAGGCGTCTGACAAAGGTACCTACACCGCTTCACAGACTAATGTGAATATGTACAACAACACCTACCTGAACAGCGGCTGGAGAAGGACATCGACAGGCAAAGGGGGAAGTATTGACTACGAAGAAGGAGCTAAGGGTCTTTGTTATAACAACATCATCGTTAACTGCAAGATCGGTCTGCGAGTAGTAAGCACACCTGCCGCTGACACGCTGAACCTGCACTATGGCAATACACTCAACTACGGAGACTCTCTGAATATCGTAGACCAATTCTATCCTTCCGGGTTCATCACCAAACCACAAACTACGGACATACCTGCTCCGTCTACGTTCCTGCCAACACCCTATACCATAGGGCAGGTTTATTCAGCGCCTTCTGTTATCGGCATGAACAATCCTCTGTTCGTTAATTTCCCACTGCCTACTAGTAACCCTTTAGTCAATATCTCTTACGCTACCGGTTTTGACTTTCACCTGCAACCAAATTCCCCGGCTATTGGAAAAGGATACACAAGCTTCGCTCCGCTGACGGTAGTGCCGGTGGACCCTATCTACGGCTCTACGGAGATCACACTACCCGGAATTGACCTTGGCTGCTACCAATCAAATGGCATGGGTAATAAGCACTAAGCAAAAACAGTTTTAAGATAAATGAGTGGCCCTGAATTACGCTTGTAATTCGGGGCTTTTTATATCACATCAATTGTCGAAGTAGAAGGCACCGGGACCTACGCCTACCACGAATGACGTCTTAAGTGAACCATCTGCACGATATACTGATGTACTCCCGGCCTGATTGAATCCTTTGGGGTCACCGACGTATATAAGGCCTGATGTGGGGTCTACACCCAGCCCCCAGTAATACTGGTTAGCCTGTGCAGCTATGAAGGGTTGCGCAGGGAGAGATGATTCATTAATGCTCATGCGGAATATACCATTGTTGGCAGTACTGCCGCTGAAAGCAGCCTCTATAAAGTAAAGGGTATCTTTCCCAGGATTAAAGGCCGGCTTTATAGGATTGACCGCTGACGAGAAAGTGAATGAGTTCAGTATATCTCCTGTAGAGGGATCGACATGAGTGAGGGTCGGTATTTTGTTGTACGATTGGTTACCGGCCATCACCCATAGCAGGCCATTCTTATCAGCCACAATGGCGTTAGGTGCATACCCTGCCACTCGTATGTTTTGCGTGATGTGATTGGTGGTGATATCTACTTTATAGATGTACTGCGAGGCTGTGTCCCAGCAGGCTATGAAGGCATTGTTATCGATCAGGCACATCCCTTCGGAGTTGATCGACGGCATAATGATAGAATCAGTGACCGTAAATGTCTGCGTGTTGATGATGAATACTTTATTGCTGTAGAGTGTAGACACGTAGGCCCTTGAGGCGTCTACCGGCAATATATACCTAGGCTGAGGGATGGAAATAGTAGCCACCTCTTTGGCGCCATCGGCAGTTACTACCACTATTTTATCAGAGTTGTTTACCGACAGGAAAAAGTAGTTACCGATATGCACCATACTCTCGAACACCTCGCCCAGCGGCTGGCCATTAGCGCCCATATAGAGGTCGCCAAACACACTGTCTGACGCGGGCTTGTACAGGTATAAAGAAGCATCAGGGCGCGGGTATTGGCCCTCGCACACTACGTACACACCGTTCTGCGAAGAAGACACGGTATTGATGCGCCCATCTGGCCTATCCTTCTTACAGGCAACCAGCAGGCACAACAGCAGTATTATTGCCTGATTACCTTTTCTACCCATTTGCCACCGTTATTATCTTGTAATGTAAGATAGTATATTCCCGCAGGATATGCCGACATATCCAATACACTGCTTTGCGAAAAAGTGAATTGCTGTATTGCAGCTCCCGTGAGTGACGTCAGCGTTCCTGTTATCTCGCCTTGGTTATCCTTAACCGTGATCATCAGTTTGTCGCTGACAGGATTAGGGTATAGGGAAATACGCCCCCCGCCGACTCCTGCAACTGAGGCATTGTGCACATGATGAATAACGCCTACAGCATCGAGGTCAAACCCACCACCGGCGAAACCGGTAGGGAAAGGATCGTTAATAACACGGCCTGTGATATCAGTTGTCGTATGACCGCTAATAGCCCCTATCACGTCTACTACACGCACATGGGTGATGTTGTTGATGTCCAGCCCCGGCGTAGCAGGCAAGTCAGAAAGGTCGAAGGGAGTACCGTAGCCACCTATATATTTTCCGGCAAGACCGTCAATTAAGTTGGCGTACATATAGACACCCGAACCCGGTATCTGCACATTATTCTGGGTGAGCGAGTGCGCCGGAAAGCGCGTATAGTTACTACCATCTGAGCTTACCTCTACAAATGCCAGCTCCAGAAATGCCTGTGAATCATTGGCGGGATTAGAAAAACCATTCTCAAACACGGCAAAATCTGCGCCGGGTCCGTCAAATATCACAGCTGGAAAGGTAAGGTCTGCTACCCCACTATCGCCCAGGCTCACGGTAGAAAAATCAGGGATACCCAGGGCATTACTACTGTCACCATTGGTAGGCAGGCCAAGTGATGGCGTGTCAATATCTTTGTAGCCGCGTTGCACCACGCAACCCGATGCCCATAGTGTGAATTGCGGATCTGTAGCGCTGATGGCCGTGCTGCCCGCCACACCCTGCTGCGGTGCATATTGCGCCGCAGCAGGAGAGCAGAAAGCTACTATGAATAATATAATAATGGTGGTGTACCTCATGGTCATTATTTGGTGAAGCGTGTGGTAGCTGTGCCGCCGGTGCCGTTGAGGCGCAGCACGTAATTGCCGGGAGCAAAGGTACTGGTATTGATCGCCGTGTGTGCAGCTGTTATCTGCTGCGTGTACACCACACTGCCTGTGATATCCAGAACGGTAAGCTGCTGCAGCTCATTGTTATCCGCGTCTACATACAATACATCTGCAGCAGGGTTAGGATATACTTTAGCAGCTATACGCGGCAGCTCCGTCACTCCCAGTTGTGTCTCATTGGTAGTGAACTCATCGATACAGAAATAAGCCGGCGTGTTCATGCCAAACGAGCTATTGTCTGATGAGCTGAGCTTAAAGTCCAGGCTATCCACGTGACCTAATGCAAGGAGGCTAACCGGCTTCCAGGTATTGACGATATAGTCGCTATCGCTGCTGGCGAAGCGGTAATCTGCAAGGTAGAAGTCGACCTCGGCACTGCCGAGAACCCCACCTGAATAGCCGCGGATCGTCACCTTGAACCAGTCAGGTGCTGTACCTTGGCCTGTGGTAATACCCGTGCCAGTTGTGTCACCAAACTTCTTAGCAAATGCGTCACCATCTCTCATGCTGTTGAAAGCATAAGTACTGTTGGTAATATAGAAGCCTGACACCGGCTTGCCTATAGCAGCTCCCCTGAGCTGCACAGTGTTTCCTATACCGTAAGCCACCACGTAATTGGCAGAGCCTGCATACCCTATTGCAGTCTTGGCTGCGTACTGATTGGTGTAGCCGCTGGTCACACTATCCGTCATATTAGAGTAGGCAAAACCATTGACCCAGTAACCACCGAAAGACGTATCGTAGTAGCAGGGGAAATGAGCCAGGCCATCATTAAAGCCCACATCGCTGCCCGACGCACTGTAGTTGAGGTAGAAGGTGTCAGCATGTGCCAGAGTAAGGTCATCGAAAGTGGCCACTGTCTGGGCCCTGAGGGCAGATGTACCCAGCAATGCTGCGGTAAATAGAAGCGTAAATGTGCGCATATATAAATTGGTTTTAAAACAATTTTGTTATGCAGACGGGTGTAAAATCAGATACAGAGAAAAGCGGAAACTAACCAATAAAGCCTTTGTCCTACCTGTGCCTTTCTTCCCGAAAGCAGCGATAAGTGATCCCGATAGCTATCGGGACAAAGGCAGGTCTTCTGACTTACTTCACCTTTTTGCGGCCTTCCCATCGGTTGGTGACGCGACAGTGGCATAGGTAGCAAAAAGGTTGTTGATGAAGCATACAGCATCGGGTAATGTCCGGGATTCTCACCCTGTTCCCTTTTCATCCCATCCCCAACAGAGGGTGGAAACCTTTGATACGACAAAAGTAGGCGTTTCTTGTATAACTGCAAAAACTTCGTTTTCATTGATTCAAGCGAGGACGCTTGAACAGGGGTCACCAGCATCCATATTTGTTGAAGTGTGCAATCACTTCTTCGCGTGAAAGGAAGTGACGGCGCCATTCGGGTTGCTCGAATTGCCTGAGGTTATACTGTACGGTCATGAGGTTGGCTTTTACTCCGTTGAAATCAACAGTCTCGTTGAGATCATTGGTTTTTTCTTCGAGCAGGTACTCGTATTTTATATAGTCTTCGCGGGTAATGATCTGCTCGATGTCTCTAGTGTGTTTTTCTTGTTCTTCAGGTGTCCGTTCTATCTTCATTTCCCGTTCGGGCAATGCAATGGAATCGGGCAATGATGTTGTAGACATTTCCAGCGAACTGATTGATGGTGAAGGCGTTACCGGGTTTTCGTCATTTTCCGCATTGCCCGTTTGTTGCCTGATAGAAGGGGCCTCACCCCGACCCCCGCCCAACTGAAACGTCGTTCGGGCAGGCTCTCCGACCTCTTTCGCTGAAGCTTCGGCGGTTAAAAAGGAGAGGGAGGTGGTAGGTGGCTCACCAATTGTAACTGATGAACTCGTGGGTGAGACCTCGCCACTCCTAAAGGGTGACATAGGTTCCCGATGGTTATCAGGATCAGGATGACAACAGGAGATTGTATTGCCGGCTTGCGGCGATTGCCTGTTGTCAGAATGGCAATAATTGTTGTCGATCTTATTTATTGCTTCTGTTGTGTTGCGGACTTGTTCTGAGATAGGGAATTGTTTGTTGTGGACAAGTCCCTTTATGTATTCATCTGCCACGACGGCAACCCGCTTGGTGAATTCCAAGTCGTTGGTGTGTGGGCCGATGAAACCAGTAAGTTCCTGAAAGGCCTGGATGTATGTGCCCACGGACATCTGCTGCATGTGCTTTGTGGATACAATCAGCTTTCGCAACATTTCTACTTCCTGAAATGTGGGTAGGTGGTCATCACGATCGGCAATGCTGTCGTTGATGGCGGTGATATGGTTGTATAACTGCTGCTGGATAATGCCGGGTGCCTGGCGGGCAGCGGCTTTCATTTCATCCCACTTGCCTTTCTTTATCCAGAGGTAAATGGTTTTGGGGTCGATGCCTAGTTTTTCGGCAATTTCCTTTTGTGTGAAATTGGTGTTGAGATACATGTCTCGCGCGCCTTGTTGATCGTAGGGGGCCATAGATTGATAGGGTTTGTTAGTTAAAAAGTTAAAAGGGTAAAAGGGTAATTGGTTAAAAAGGTAATTGGTTAAAAGGTTAAAGGGTTAAAAAAAAGATTTTTGGCACAAAGTTGAGGTAGGTTTTTGAGGCGGGGAAATCGGGTTTGCATGATGGACGCTTATCGCGTCATGGTGCACCAGTTTTGGCGTCATCATGCAGATATTTTTGGTGGCAGGTGATTGGTTGTGAGGGTGGTATATGTTAGTGATGGGTAAGGGATTTGCCTGACCTAATATTTTAGGATTTGAGGATGATAGGATTGCGTTGATTGTCTGAATCGCAGATTTTTCAGATTAAGAGATTTCGCAGAGGCAAAACTATTCTTGCCCTTGCCGGTTATCGGCGTGTCACTCTGACCGGCTTCGCTTAGGCTACGGTCAGTAAAAAAGGAGACTTGACAACGACATAGTTTGTCTGAATCACGGATTAATCGGATGACGTGGAAGTACACGGATTGTGGGTTGTCTGAACCGTGATTTACCTGATGTGAGAGATATTCTTGATTTATATCTTTTACCCTTGCTGCTTATGGCTGTGTTCCGCTGACCACTTTCGCTTAGGCTACATTCGTCAAAAAAAGGAGACTTGACAAAGACATAGTTTGTCTGAATCACGGATTAATCGGATGACGCGGAAGGACACGGAAGGACACGGATTGTGGGTTGTCTGAACCGTGATGTACCTGATGTAAAGGATTTTCTTGATTTTTATATTTGTCTGAATCGCAGATTAAACTGATTTCGAGATTGCGCAGAGGAGGAGACTTGACGAAGACTTATTATTAGGGTCAGAGACCCTTTTAACTGGCTGACACGTGAGCCCGTCTATGCTGCCTGCCTACCGACAGGCAGGCCGTGGAGCCGCTGCGCTGAACTCCCGCGCCAGTGGACCGGTAGTTGGTGAGGAATACCAACGACAGCGGAATCATAAGAACTGACGATAAAAGCGCCAGAAACGAAATTTTTCCATACCGATGTAGGGTATTTGCAACTCTTCCAGTAGATCTAAAACAACTTTAGAATCTTGTAAATTAAAGTCACTGATCAGTAATTTAGGCCCATTCTTTACATAGAGCAATAAACCTTCGTATTTGGTAGATCTTGTGTAAATGGTTGTTGCGCTATATTGCTCCAAATTATCAGGGTAAAGCATCTGAGACCTTCGAAAAGGGAAACAGACCTCAATACTTTTTACATCATTATTGATAATAACGCGAAATGGCAAGAAATATAGCTGAATGAAGATAAGCACAATAATAAAGCCAATGAAAAAAGCTAACAACACTGCAGCGAACAAGTTCTTTGTCTCCCGCATCGTACCGGTCGGGTGCTTTATTATGTATATCGTACCTACCAGTGATAAGAGGAGGCCAATTGCCATGAGTATTTTAGCATAAAACTGATACTTATTAGGGCCAGTTTGTTTTATCATTTTTCCATGTAGATTAAAAAAGAAGATTGCTAAGTTAGACAAAATCACAAAAGCCTCCGTTTTCACAGAGGCTTTGTTAGTGCTGCAAGTCAAGTAATTGCTTACCCATTGCAGCCCGAGGTTTGGCACCGCCGCAAATGTACGCTTTTTGTCTTTACCCCATTCTATGAATGTCAATATATTAAAATGAGTAACTTTATAGCCTAAGAACATCACTATGCGCCTACACCTTCTATTTATTGCTATACTTGCCTTGTCTGCTACCTCTATAGGCCATGCGCAGGTAAAAATGTACTACCCCGATAACAGCATTAAGGTGTTTGTGGGCGCTACGGAGCAGACACTGGCTTGGAGCAGCGGCTATAACAACCCGCAGTTCAGCATGGCCGACCTGAACAACGACGGCCTGCCCGATCTGGTGATCTATGAGGCGGGGCTGGGCGTAAAGACCTTTCTGAATAAAGGCACGCCGGGCCACCCTGACTATAGGTATGAGCCGCTGTATGCGCTCAACTTCCCGCCGATGTATAATTACCTGGTGATGGCCGACTATAACTGTGACAACATTGCCGACCTGTTTACCCGCGGCATAGACGGCTTCTCGGTATACAAGGGATATTATAACTCCAATAATGAATTGTGCTTTGCCTACTATCAGGACCTCTTTTATACCAATGACCTGCATGCCGGCGGCCCTGCCAATGCCTATACCAACCCGGGCGGTGACATACCGGCCATAGTGGATGTGGATAACGATGGCGACCTTGACTTTATAGCCTATGATGTGACGGGTGGCACCATGAACTTTTATAAAAACATGCGCGTAGAAATGGGCCTGCCCTGCGATAGCATACATGTAGAACTGAAAGACAGGTGTTGGGGCAAGGTGTACCAGGGTTTTTACCGGACACATGTGCTCAACTACAATTGTGATGAATCGGGACTGCTGCGCGAAACGGGCACTGATGGCGGCAAAAAAACACACTCGGGCAATGCTGCCTGCCTGTTTGACTGGGACATGGATGGCGACTATGACTACCTGGACGGCAGCGTGTCCTTTAACGAAATGACCTTTCTGACCAATGGGCGGACCACCTACGGCGGCCACGACAGCATGATAGCGCAAGACACGCTGTGGCAGAGCGGAGGCCACCAGATAGAACTGCTCTCCTGGCCGGCAGCATTCAATATAGATATAGACCAGGACGGTAAGAAAGACCTGCTGATATCGCCTACACTGCGCAATGCATCGGAGAACTATAAGTGCATCTGGTTTTATAAAAACAATACCACACCGGGTGTACCCGACTGGCAGTTCAAGTCTGACAGCTTCCTTACAGATAAGACCATAGACCTGGGCTCGGGTACCTTCCCTGCGCTGTTCGACTTTAATAAGGATGGTAAGCCCGACCTGCTGGTAGGCTCTGATGGCTACCGCCAGAGCGATGGCTCGCTGAAAAGCATGATGTCCTACTATCAGAACACGAGCACCACAGGCAATCCATCCTTCACGCGGCAGACCATGAATTTTATGAACATCGATACGTTCAACTTTCAGGGGGCAGCACCTGCATTTGGCGATATAGACCATGACGGCATATCGGACATGATATTGGGGCACACCAACGGCACACTCTCCTACTTCAAAAATATGGCCGCATCAGAAACCGCGACTCCCGACTGGCAGATCAGCCAGCTGACCCTGACGGACATGACCGGCACAACAATAAATGTGGGCCAGAATGCAGCACCCTTCATCTACGACGTAGATAAAGACGGCAAGCCCGACCTGCTGATAGGCAGCCTCTATGGCACCCTGCGCTACTACCGCAATGTGAGCACGATACCGGGCACCATATCGCTGCAACTCATCAACAATGCGCTGGGCCAGGTAAAGGTAGACCCGCTGCACACCCTGGGCTGCTTCAGCGTGCCATTTGTGGGCCATATAGATAGCAGTGGCCGCGACTATCTGCTTGTGGGCAGCAACTCGGGCAACATATACCAATACGACAGCATACAGAGTGGCGATACTACCCTCACCTACCCGCTCCTTACGTCACAATATTCGTGGATAGATTCTTCTTACCTGGATGCCAATCACCATGGCACATCGGCCGGTGTTTATGACAACATACGCAGCTCGGTAACTGTAGGTGATATAGATGGCGATGGCGACTATGAAATGATAGTAGGCAATATACGCGGCGGGCTGGAACTGTATAAACGCAAATACATCTATGCCTACACAGAGACCCCTATAGTGAACGAAGCCGGCCAGGTGCAGGTGTACCCTAACCCGGTGACCGATGCGCTGAACATAACGTGGAGCGGGATACTGCAACCGGTGGTACAGGTAAGCATCATCAATATGCAGGGGCAGGCATTGTATAGTAGCTCATATGGTGCTCTCTCTCAACGCGCGACCATAGATGTGGCCAATTTGCCTATGGGTGTGTATGTCTGCGTGCTGCAAAGCGGGGCGAACCGATATTATAAGAAGTTTACGGTGGTGAGGTAGGTTATTCATATACCCACAGCACCTGCCCATGAGTATAAGCAGTTATGGTGCCATCTGCCAGCTGCACCTCCAGGGAACCGTCGGGCAGGACGTTGAGGATGGTGGCTTCCCATTTGCCTGCGTCGTTGGCAAATACCTGCTTGCGGCCACGCTTGTATAGTAAATTATTATATTCCTCTATTTGTTGGGCGGCGGGGATGGGAATCGACGTTCTGAGAAGTATGGCATCCCTTAGCGCGTCGCGGAGGGCAGGTTTGTTGAAGTCATGGCCTGAGGCTATGCGCAACGAAGTGGCATGAGGGATATCGGCCGGGAAATGCGTCTGGTGGATGTTGAGGCCGAAGCCTATGATGGCATGCGACCACTTACTGCCACGCAGTACATTCTCTATGAGCACTCCCCCTGCCTTTTTGTCATTGACAATTATGTCATTGGGCCATTTGATGCTTACTTGCCACCCTTCGTGCAATTTTTGTAAAACATTGGCAATTGCCACGGCGACAGATGCATTAAAGAGAAATTGCTGTTGAATAGTATGCTGCGGCGCGATAATAATGCTCATGAGCAGGCTTTGGCCGGGTATATCCTGCCATGTTTTGCCCCTTTGGCCCTTACCGCCTGTCTGGCTATTGGCTACAATTGTCAGTCCGGGCCGTGCCTTATCGGCATCTATAAGACGCATGGCATAGTTATTGGTACTATCGGTTGTGTCCAGTTCTATCAGAAAATCGGCAGATAATGACATATGATTAAGTGCAAAATAATTTATAATTTTGATAACCATAAAGGTATTACCAAACCATAAAACGGGAATAAAAAATTTGGAGAAATTAATTTCGGCCTTACAGGAAAGAAAAAAGCCTGCAGCCCGGCTAGCCAAGAACAGCAAACTTTTCAAAACAATTATCAGCAGTATCAAGGATAAGAAAGGTGAAGCTATAGCAGTGCTTGATTTGAGAAAGATAGACGAAGCTGTTGCCGATTACTTCATTTTATGTGAAGCTCGCTCTAACATACAGATCAAAGCCATAGCAGACAATGTACGTGATGAAGTAGCTAAAGAGTGTGATGAAAAACCATACCACATGGAACTGGGTGATACCTGGACATTGGTAGACTATGTCAACGTAGTGGTGCATGTTTTCCAATCAGAATCAAGAAAATTTTACGGTCTGGAGAGCCTTTGGGCCGATGCCGAGCGTACTGAATATTAAATATAATAGTCATCGTAATTACAGCATACAACAATGGAAGATAATAGCAGCAATAAACAAATCCCGGGTTTAAAACCGGGTAATAGCGACCCCAACCAGAAGAAGGGGCCTAAGTTCAATATCTATTGGATATATGGGCTGATCATGCTGGTGATACTGAGCGTTCTTTACGGAGGTAACCTAAATTCAGTTAACTCGGAACATAGCTTTCAGGATTTCGTAGCCTATGACATGAAGGGGCAGGTATCTAAGCTGAAGGTGATCAATAATGACCACGTAGAGGTGTACCTGAAAAAAGGTGTTCCGTTGCCGCAGGCTCCGGGTACCCGCCTTCAGCCAGCTGACCAGACCAGCAATGACAAGATAACCGCTTTTGAATTCAAGATAGGTACCATAGAGCAGTTCAACAAGGACCTTGCAGAAGCAGAAAAGAATCTGCCGGTTGAGGCCCGTGCACCTGTTTTTTATGACCAGCAGGGCGACTATATGCACATCCTGCTGACCACATTCCTGTTGCCTATTATCCTGCTGGTAGCTATGTACTTCCTTGTTTTTCGCAAGATGGGTGCAGGCGGCGGCGGCGGTGCAGGTGGTGGTATCTTCAACATAGGCAAGTCTAAGGCGCAACTGTTTGAAAAAGGTACACGTGTGAATATCACGTTCAGTGATGTAGCCGGCCTTGATGAAGCGAAAGTGGAGGTGATGGAGATCGTTGACTTCCTGAAAAATCCTAAGAAATATACAGCACTGGGTGGTAAGATACCTAAGGGTGCATTGCTGGTAGGCCCTCCGGGAACCGGTAAGACCCTGCTTGCTAAGGCTATGGCCGGTGAGGCGCAGGTGCCGTTCTTCTCTATGTCAGGTTCTGACTTTGTGGAACTGTTTGTAGGTGTGGGCGCAAGCCGTGTGCGTGACCTGTTTAAACAAGCGCGTGAGAAAGCCCCTTGCATTGTGTTTATAGATGAGATAGATGCTATAGGCCGTGCACGTGGCAAGAACATGGTGATGAGTAACGATGAGCGTGAGAACACCCTGAACCAATTACTGGTAGAAATGGACGGCTTCAGCGGTGATACCGGTATCATAGTGCTGGCGGCAACTAACCGACCTGATGTACTGGATACGGCATTGCTTCGCCCGGGTCGCTTTGACAGGCAGATATCTATAGATATCCCGGATGTAAAAGGCCGTGAGAAGATATTCGACGTGCATCTGAAACCGATCAAACGTTCTAAGGACCTTAACATTAAGAAGCTCGCCGTGCAGACACCTGGCTTTGCCGGTGCCGATATAGCCAACATCTGTAATGAAGCCGCACTGATAGCTGCCCGTAAGGGTAAGACCGAAGTGGACATGAGCGACTTTAATGACGCTATTGACCGCGTGATAGGTGGACTGGAAAAGAAAAACAAGATCATACTGCCTGAAGAAAAACGCATCATCGCTTATCACGAGGCCGGTCACGCAGTATCGGGCTGGTACCTGGAACATGCACACCCGCTCGTGAAGGTAACGATAGTGCCACGTGGTGTAGCAGCCCTGGGTTATGCTCAGTACTTGCCTAAGGAGATGTACATACGCACCACAGATCACCTGATGGATGACATGTGTATGTCACTTGGTGGCCGCGCTGTGGAAGAGATCGTATTTGGTAAGATATCTACCGGTGCCCTCAGCGACCTGCAGCATGTGACGAGCGCAGCATATGCCATGGTGAGCATGTACGGTATGAATGAAGCGATAGGTAACATATCTTTCTACGATCCGCAGAACGAGAACAGCTTCTCTAAGCCATACTCTGAAGAGACAGGCAAGATGATCGATAATGAAGTAAGGAAGCTGGTAGACAGTGCTTACCAGAGAGTGAAGAGCCTGCTTATAGACAAGATAGAGTCTGTGAAGCTGATAGCTGAAGAGCTATTGAAAAAAGAAGTACTCTTTAAGGATGATATGGAACGCCTGCTTGGCAAACGCACTTACGAAGATGCGATTGCATATGACGAGGCACCTGTAGATCCTCAGAATTTGATATGATTTTTATTTAAATATATTAGCAAGGCCCTCAAACGAAAGTTTGGGGGCTTTTTTTGTTCCTTATATTTACGTTACAAAACATGTTGCATTGGCAGATCATAAAGTAAGCAAACACCAGGAGCAGGCACTTGACTTTGCGACGGCACCCAGGTGACTATACATTTTCATCCTGACAGGCTGTTGGCCAGTGGGCTGACGGTAGCCGAGTCGCTGCTGCAAACAGGGCAGTTTAAGCATCAATAATATGTTTATCGGTAAACGTCATATGTAATCGCTAAAAATTACAGAAAGGTTATAATATTTCATCAGTATGCTCAGTTTTATAACACTGCTAAACAATTTTCCCCTTTTTCACATTAATTTGAGATGCAGGGCTACTATGGCAAAGCGCCATTGTATATATTTGTTGTCATGAAAGTAGTCATTTTCGCAGGCGGCAGGGGCACCCGCATTTCTGAAGAATCATCTTTGCGGCCAAAACCTATGATAGAAATAGGCGGCAAGCCGATACTGTGGCATATTATGAAGATATATGCCGCTTATGGCCATACCGACTTTATCATATGCCTGGGCTACAAGGGGTGGATGATCAAGGAATATTTTGTCAACTACTTCCTGCACAATGCTGATATCACCGTAGACCTGGGTGAGCATAACAGCATAAAAGTGCACAAAAGCCCTGAGGAATCTTTCAAAATATCGCTCATAGATACCGGGCTGGACACGATGACCGCCGGCAGGCTGAAGCGCGTATTGCCTTATGTAGGTAATGAACCCTTCCTGCTGACCTATGGCGATGGCGTGAGCGATGTGAACATTGATGACCTGCTTGCCTACCATAAGAAGAGCGGCAAGATATGCACCATGACGGCGATACAGGCTACCAGCCGCTTTGGTGTGCTAAAGATGGAAGGAGATGGCACAATAGATAGTTTTGAAGAAAAACCGGCTGACTCCGGAACATGGATCAACGGTGGTTTCTTTGTGATAGAACCGGAAATAGCCAAATATCTGCACGAGGATGCTGATGATGTGATGTGGGAGCGCCAGCCAATGGATGACCTGGCCCGAGACAAACAAATAGGCGCATTCAAGCACAACGAATTCTGGAAGTGCATGGACACCCTGCGTGACAAAGAAGAATTAGAGAACCTCTGGCAAACCGATCCCCTATGGAAAAAGTGGTAAGTACCCAATACCTGCGATCTGTATTCAATGGCAAGCGTGTGTTCCTTACCGGCCATACCGGCTTTAAGGGTGCATGGATGCTGCAGATACTACAATCGCTGGGCGCACAGGTGAAAGGATACTCCCTGGCTGCTGAAAAACAATACGACCTCTACAATCTTATAGAAGGCGATAAACTTTGCTACTCCTCGGTAACAGGCGACATATGCGATATGCAGAAGTTGCAAACAGAGATCGTGCGTTTTGAGCCTCATTTCGTGTTTCATTTTGCGGCACAGTCGCTGGTGAGAAGGGGCTATGCCCAACCGGCCTACACCTTCCTGGTCAATGCGCAGGGCACAGCCAATGTGCTGGAAGCCATGCGCAGCCTGGTGCCACCATGCGTAGGTGTCATGATCACTACCGACAAGGTGTATGACAACCCAGAGCGCGGACTCCCTTTTAAAGAAGATGATAAACTGGGTGGCTATGACCCCTACTCAGCCAGCAAGGCAGCTGCCGAGATAGTCATAGATTCCTACCGCAGATCTTTCTTTAACCCCGCCGACTATTCTAACCACGAGAAAGCCATTGCGGCTGCCCGTGCCGGTAATGTGATAGGCGGTGGTGACAATTCTGACGACCGTATAGTACCGGACATCGTTCGTTCTATAGCTTTTGGCGAGACCGTAGGCCTGCGTAACCCTGACTCTATAAGGCCATGGCAGCATGTGCTGGAGCCGCTGGGCGCCTACCTGCTGCTGGCTGCAAAGATGACCGAGGACCATACGAAATACAGCACAGCCTATAATCTGGGCCCTAACCCCGGCGACATGCTGACCGTAGAGGACCTGACCAAAATATTCGTAGATAGCTATGGCCACGGCAGCTATAAGTCTTTCCGCGAGGAGGGTGCACCACACGAGGCCAAGCTGCTGCTGCTGGATAGTACCCGTGCCGCTACCGACCTGGGCTGGGTGCCGCAGCTGGATGCCCGAACAGCCATAACCTGGACCGCACAATGGTATGCCAATAAGGACAAGAGCGCCCATGCCAAATGCATGGACCAAATACAACAATACTTTGGTGAATAGCCAGTAAACAGTACCGATGCACATAGAAGCCACTCCGCTGCAAGGCGCCTTCCTGATCACCTCCTCCGCCCCGGCAGATGACCGTGGTGTGTTTGTAAAGACCTACCACGAGACTACACTGAGAAACGCCGGCATTGAGTTTGAGCTGAAAGAGAGCTACTTCTCTATCTCCAAAAAGGATGTGGTACGGGGCATGCATTTTCAGCTGCCGCCGCACCAGCACAGTAAGGTAGTCTTTTGCCCGCAGGGCGCTATACTGGACGTAATAGTAGACCTGCGCAAAGGGTCTGCTACCTATGGGCAGTATTATGCTACCGAACTATCCGCCGACAATCACAAAGCCTATTTTATTCCCGAAGGCTTCGCGCATGGTTTTAAAGCCCTGACCGATGACGCTATGACCTACTACCTGGTATCATCAGAATATAACCAGCCTACCGACACAGGCATACTCTACAGCAGCATAGGCCTGGACTGGAAAGTAACAGACCCTATCGTATCTGTCCGGGATATGTCCTTTACAACGCTGGAAGCATTTGATAGTCCGTTCTAAAAAGATAAGCAATGAAGTGGATCGTTTTATTGGCAACCACACTTCTGGAGTTTTCTTTTATCTACTTTATACCCTTTATGCATAGCTTCACGGGTATCCTGCTGTTCTTCATTATTCTGTTGTTTTCAGGATTTATCATACAACAATCGCGGGAAGATATGCCTGCCCTACCCAAACAGATCATCAACGGATTTATGCTGGGAACTTACTGCGCTGCCGCGATAATATCGTTCCTGCTTTACAAGGGTTATTTGGTCATTCAGTCGTTCATGTAGGGGTTTCGCCTTGAAAAAGTCATGAAAAATCGCGTTATTCGCATGAAATTCTTTTTCTACCATTGGCTACCAATAAGATCATCATCATCACGGCTCCATCGGGAGCGGGAAAAACTACTTTGGTCAAAAGGCTGTTAGCCGCATGCCCGCAACTGGAATTTTCGGTATCGGCATGCACCCGCCAGCCCCGTGCCGGCGAAACACATAGAAAGGATTATCACTTTTTTACCGAGGAAGAATTCAAAAAGCTGATAGAAGAAGATGCCTTTATAGAGTGGGAAATGGTATATACCGGTAAGTACTACGGCACGCTGAAATCGGAGCTGCAACGCATATGGGACGCGGGCCATACCCCACTGGTAGACATTGATGTGCAGGGAGCGCTGGCCATACAGGACAAATTCCCTGAAGCAGCCTTGAGCATCTTCATCGAGGCCCCATCGGTAGAGGTATTGCGGGAGCGACTGATAAAGCGCGGCACAGAAAATGAACATACGCTGGAAGAACGCCTGAACAAAGCCGCCTTCGAACTCACCTTTGCACCGAAGTTTCATAAGATCATCATTAATGTAGACCTCGATACGGCTACCGGCGAGTTAATGCAGACAGTGGTAGATTTCATTGATGCATAAAGCCGGAGCAACTTCATAATCATTATATTTGAGTATCATATCACAAAGATGGCCAAAAAGAAAAACAGCATACCGCCAGTTGACGTGAAGAAAGCGCAGGAAGCAGTGCCGACCCCGGCACCTGAGCCAACACCAAAAGTTCGTGAACCTTTATCTATATATGACTTCAAGGTGCAGGCGGTTATAGTGGCACTGCTGGCATTGATATTCTATGCCAATACCTGGTATAACGAATATGCCCACGACGACGGTATCGTGATCATCAAGAATGAATATGTGCAGGAAGGATTTGCCGGCATCCCTAAGATACTGACCAAAGATGCCTATGATAGTTACTACCGCCAGCTAAATACCGTTAACCAATTGGCGGGTGGGCGTTACAGGCCGCTGTCTATCGTCACGTTCGCAATAGAGCAGCAGTTTTTTGGTGCTATACCGGTAGATAAGGTAGATAGCGTGCTCTCTCAGAATCTGTCTTATGGCCTGCGTGGCCCTGCGGAGCAAAAGGTCGTACACGACATGCACATCAGGCACCTGTTCAATGTGCTGTGGTATATGCTTTCGGTGGTTATTGTACTGTATTTCCTCCGCTACATCATCTTCCGCAATAACCCTATGATGGCCCTGGTAGCAGCCGTTCTTTTTACCATTCATCCCATACATACCGAAGTAGTAGCCAATGTAAAGAGCCGTGATGAGATCATGTCCCTGCTTTTCATGTGCCTCACCTTCATATTTGCCTTCAAATACCAGGATGCAAAAAAAGAAATGGAGCGCTTCAAGAAAACAGCTGTGCAGAAAAGCAATCCCGTGAGTTACCTGTTATGGGGATTGCTCTGCTTCCTGCTGGCGTTCCTCTCCAAAGAGTATGCTATCACTTTGCTGGTGCTGTTACCATTATCGCTCTACCTCTTTGATGAGAAACCACTCCCCGACAGCATTAAGAGCATGGCTCCTTTCCTGGGTGTTTTTGTCATTTACATCCTCATACGCATCAAGGTAGCTATGGGCGGCGCTGGGGTTACAGACGGAACGGAAAAATCGTTCTACGATATGATGCAATCACTGAAGTCGGGCGACAATTCGGAAAAAGAAGTACTCAATAATCCTTATTATTTTGCGACACCTGTTCAGAAGATAGCCACCGAGATCGCCTCTTCACTTACTTATGTGAAACTCCTGTTTTTCCCACAGCCTCTTTCAGCCGACTACTCCTACAACAGTATACCTTACAAAAACTTCGGCGACTGGCAGGTGATCTTATCTCTTATTGTACACACAGCCATGGCTGCGGGAGCGTATATATTTATGTTCGTCAAGAAGCAGTATAAGGTCATAGGCTTTGCGCTGGCTTTCTACCTGATGCACCTGTTGCTGGTGAATAACCTGGTATTCAACATTGGTGCTACATTGGGCGAGCGTCTTATTTATCACTCCTCATTGGGCTTTGCTATCATCATATCATGGCTGTTATGCACAGGCTTATCGAAGCTGGGGTCGGTACGCTCCGCCAACGTTGCGCTTGCCGCCATTCTTACTATCGTAACCTTGCTATGCGGCTACAAGACCATATCGCGCAACCGTGACTGGAAAAATGACAAGACCTTGTTTATGCAGGATATCAACGTGGTACCTAACAGTGTGCTTGTAAATGGTAACGTAGGCGCGTCTTACGTGACTATGTCTGACTTGGAAAAGAACGACACCCTGCGCACCCAATATCTTCATAAAGCCATATATCACCTCGGCAAAGCTATAGCTATACACCCGGGCTTTGTCGCCGGCTACCTGAATCAGGGTATTGCCTATTATAAGCTGGGCAATGTAGATAGTGCACAGGCTTGTCTGGATAGCGTTCGTAAATACTATCCTAACTACCCGACCCTTAAAAACCTGTATTCTCTGCTAGGTGACTATCACATGAAGATAGGTTGGAGCAAATACGGGCTACACGGCCTGTATCCTCAGGCTATTGCAGAGTTTCAGCAAGGTATCGCTATCGACTCTACCAATGCCGAGTTGTGGTATAACCTGGGTGGGGCGTACTTCTCTAACAAGCAATACCCGGAAGCCATCAACGCATGGACACGATCGCTGGCCATAAAGCCCGACCAGCCGCAGGCACAGCAAGGCATGAGGGCAGCGCAGGGCATAATGGCAGCAGGGCAGCAACAACGAATGCCGCAACCGCAGCAGAAGAAACACTAACGAAAACCATGGATGATAACCTCAAACGTACACGCATAGAGATACTGTTGCTTTTTGCACTGTATATCGTTTTTCTGCCACGTGTATACATGACCTATGATATGGGGTTCTGGACAGATTGGGCGCTGTATATCCATCAGCATGGGCTTTCCGTGGCATACAATTCTACCATCAATTATTTCCCGGTATACCTGTACTGCCTGTATCTCTATGATCTGCTGCAGGGCACCGCAGAAAATATAGTACACAACATCAACAACCTTAAGCTGTTCTTCGTGTTCTTTGATTTTCTGCCTGTGTTCGTGCTTTGCTTTTTCCGTCAAAAGATCTTTTCGTTCCGCATACCTTATCTCTATCTCTTGCTCAACATAGCCTACATTTTCAACTCTATGATATGGGGGCAAATGGATGCTATACATACCAACCTGGCTTTTCTGGCGATAGTTATAGGTATCGTTTATCCTGTACCTGCAACATTGCTTTATTTGCTGGCGCTCAATGCAAAGCCTCAGGCTATAGAGTTCTTACCTGTGATCGCTGTTGTTTTATGGTATAGTATTAAAAACATACGCACAGTTGTCACTATTACCATTGCTGCCTGCGCGCTGCAGTTTGTGTTGCTTATGCCCTTTATATCAACGGGTGGTGTTGGTAAACTGCTATATATCGCCACACATGCGGTAGACCTGTACAATAAGTTATCCATAAGTGCTTTCAACTTCTGGTATATCGTGGCCCGTGGCAACCCCTATTTTATCAATGACAAGGATACCTTCATCATCTTCTCTTACAAAACCATTGGCTTGTCGCTGTTTTGTATGGCAGCGCTGGCTGCGTGGGTACCCCTGTTCCGCAGGTTTCGTCAATTAAAAAAAGAGGGGCAATCACCTGATCAATACACCTATCAGTTGCTTTTTTTAACTGCGGGCATGATGTGCCTTTACTTCTTCTATTTCAATGTGCAGATGCACGAGCGCTATGCACACCCCATCATCATTCTTTTCTTTTTTTACAGTGTGGTATCCGGCAATTACAGGTTGTACCTACTGGCTTCTATCCCTTATTTCCTCAGTCTGGATAAGTGTTTCCCTGACTATCTGCCCATTGTGCATTACAAGATCATCTTCGCATCGCGGGTCATCGCCATATGGTACACCATAACAGTTGCATATGGCAGCTACCTTTTGTATCGTTTGGTTAAACAAGGTAAGGGAGCGTTATTGACTCCGGGAAGTGCAGATCAATAGTCACTGGCAAATGGTGACTTCTTTTGGGTGGTAGGCTTTTCTTTGTGAGCCACGTACATTTTGTATTGTTCAGGAGTAAGTATCTGTCGCAGGTCTGCTTCCTTACTCGCTTTCAGTTTGGCCAGGTAATCACTTTTCGTTCTCTTATCAGCGTATTTTTCTAAACTATCCGCTTTTTTGGCATATGTAAGGTTAATGTTATTGACCTTCATATACTGTTCCAACTCCAGATCAAGGTTTTTGTTCATCCATCTTGTCTGCTGACGGGCTTTTTCTTCTTCCGAGGTGATTTTTTTAGGTTGGGGCGGCGCTTCCATTCTGATCTGAGCAAAGGATTGCAGAGAAACAGTAAGCATAAAAAGAATGGCCAATATTTTTACCATTACCCTATTTCCGCTCATTATTCAGTGATGATTGTTTAGATCGAAAAACATGACATAAGATGCTCCCCGTCATGCAATTTATGGAATTAGTTCGACAAAAAAGAAGATATTGCATATTTTAAAATAAACAAACTGTGTCATTTATATTTACAAACAGAAAACGAAATATCAATAGTGCAATATAATCAGGCCGTGTATATCACTGTAATTTATAGCATTTAAAGTTAAATATATTACCCGGAATTATGCCGCTATTAAGTTAATTATTGATGAACAAAACAATATCTATATGCACTATAGAATAATGCTACCTGCCCATAATATCTTTTTATAAACCCTTAAAGCATGAATTTCAAGCAGATCAGGCACTACATTTGACAAAAAACAAAGACTATGAAGAGCATTGTTACTACGCTACTCGCTGCTGCCCTGCTGTTGGCAGTAAACACCATCACCGCACAAAACTGCTGCAAAAAGCCTACCGGTACCGGTATGAAAGAGCTGGCCATGAATATAGATTTTAAAGCAGCGCATGAGGCTCCCCTCCCCCTGGAGTATGCCCCGGAGAAAGGCAGCATGATCAAAGTAGCTACTAAAGGAGGCCCGGATGCCAGTGCGTTTTATGTTCCTTCTGATGGCACATCAGACAAAGTGCTTATAGTGGTGCATGAGTGGTGGGGGCTGAATGACTACATCAAGCGCGAAGCAGAGAACTGGCAGAAGCTGCTGGGGGGCAACGTAGCAGTATACGCTATAGACCTCTATGACGGTAAGGTAGCCAGCACACCCGACGAGGCAGGTAAGTACATGGGTGCCCTGAACCCCAAAAGGGCTGAGGCCATCATTAATGGTGTAATACAGAAGATAGGCAAAGGAAAGAAAATAGCCACCCTTGGCTGGTGCATGGGCGGCAGCTGGTCGTTCACGGCATCGGTGCTGGCAGGCAATCAGGCCGCAGGATGCGTCATGTATTATGGCTTCCCTGAAAAGGATATGAGCCGCATAAAACCGCTGAAAGCTGATGTACTGTACATACGCGGCACCCAGGATACCTACATTACTGAGGCTGATGTAAAAGGGCTGGAAAAAGATGTGAAGTCGGTGGGCCGCAAATTTGCGATGTATAGCTTCGATGCGCCACATGCGTTTGCTAATCCCAGCAATCCTAAGCATAATGCAAAGGCAACCGGTGAAGCCCAGGAGCTAAGCCTGAAATTCCTGAAGGAAAAACTAAAGATCGACTAATCATATTGCAAACGGCCTCCCAAAAGGAGGCCTTTTCTTTGCTTTCCTTTTAGCTTCTTACTTTTGACTCTTGCCATGCATATACATCATCTACCGCAGGATATATTTCCCCACAGCACGCATGATAATGCTGCAGAGAAGATCATTTTTCACGATTACAAGGCGCTGACAGGTTCTTTTAAGGGAAAGAGCATCCTGCATAAGAATGCCATCAGTATGGTGATCACCGGGGAAAAGACCATGCATTTTGCAGAAAAGACCGTAGTGGTAAAGGATGATGAGTTTCACTTTCTTTCGTCGGGCAACTGCCTGGCATCAATGGACCTGTCTGATCGCTTTGAATTCCATAGCATTCTTATTTTCTTCGATAATAGCGTGCTTACCGACTTTTACATCAAGTACCACAATAAAATAGAGCAGCATAAGCACATAAAACAAGGTTCTGAGCCCTACATCTTCTTTAAAAAAGATGCCTTTGTGTGTAACTACATCACCTCACTGGAGCTTCAATTGAACTCAGGCACCGCACTATCGGAAGAAATGAGGTTATTGAAGTGGGAGGAGGTGATGCTGCACCTGCTGGAGCAACACCCGCAGACCCTCCTTTCCTTCCAGTTCGATAAGCACAGAGGGACCACCGACCTGCAACTAAGAAGGGTTGTAGAGAACAATGTAACGAACAACCTGACCATAGAAGAGTTGGCCTTCCTGTGCAATACAAGTCTATCTACCTTCAAGCGCAGGTTTACCGGTATCTATGGCACCTCGCCCACCAAATGGATGGTGCACCAAAAGATGCTGGCAGCGCGCGACATGCTGGTGCATGCCAACGAAAAACCCGGTGACGTGTACTATAAAGTGGGCTATGAGAACCACTCCAGCTTCTCACAGGCCTTCAAACAAGCCTTTGGTGTCAGCCCGAAAGACTTCCAATCCCGATCATTGAACGTTCAGCAATAGCATCTGAACCGATAGCTATAACCCGTTGTGTTGGGGCAGGCTAATTTTGCCTTGTCATCTAAAAAACAAGACACAATGAACACAACAGAACAAAACAAAGCTATCGTCACACGCTTCAATAAGGAGTTTATTGAGCGGGGCAACACCGCAGTATTTGAGGAATTGATAGCCCCTAACGTTATTAACCACACCGCCCCCGCTGGCAGCGATAATGGAAAGAGCGGCATGTTCTTCTTTCTGAACAATATGCTACGCGCCGGCTTCCCCGATATAAAACTGGAAATACACGACCAGATTGCAGAGGAGGACAGCGTAACGACCCGTAAGACATTTTATGCCACGCACACGGGCACCTTCATGGGCATACCTGCCACAGGTAAGGAGGTAGCGATACAAGTCATAGATATCATCAGGCTTAGGCATGGCCAGTATACCGACCACTGGGGCATGAGCAACCTGCCGGAGGTCATTGCAGAATTATCCGGCAAATGAAGGCAGCGACCTATTCAGTAACATTTATAGCACAGGTCCCGGTGCTTTCAAGGACAAAACTATAATACTCTATCGGAAAGGAAATAACGCTATAGGTAAATACACCGTTTGCTTCTGTCACTTGCAGGTATTGATTGGTATTGTCCTGACTCCCTCCGTATCCCTGGTTAAATTGCCACTCTTGTATAGATACCTCATCGTCAGACTTGGGACTATAGACAATTTTGTAGGCCTTGCTACCGGTGGGTTTCCGAAGGAAGGTCAGGTAAAGCATATATGTATAGTTATAGTTGACGCCAAAATAAAGAACGTTCAATGTATCTTGCTGTACCCATTTTGACGCAGCTTTGGTAAAAGTCTTTCCATCTAACACCCAGGTATTGGGTGCAGGAAGTGACGGAACTGCCTGTTTTTCCTTAGCACAGCCGGCAACAGTCAACACCGAGATAAGCAATATTGGTCCGACACATTTCATATAATAAAGTTACATTATTTTCTGCTGCTATTTTTATATACAACAGGTAAATGTCGCTTACCGGGGCACGCCCCTTTGGTTAACATATTTATGCGATAGGTACCAATTATGAACAGTCAAATCCACATTCTTTGCCCTAAACACTTTGGAGTACTAAAAGTTTACTATATCTTTAGCCCTTTATAAACACTCACAATATAACCAGCAACTTAAATACTCCATTATGATGCAAAGAAGGATCTACATTTTCTGTCTTGCGCTTTCTATGATTTGCCTTGTTTCAAGTAGCTATGCCCAGAAAGATAAAAGCGAGTTCTCACTGTCTTATGGCCGTTTTAGTGCTTATAATTTTTATGTGGGCGCACCTTACAGTACATCATCAGGTACAGGTATGGTTAGCTACAGATACTATGTGTCTAACAAAGTGACCTTGGGTATGACCGTTGGCTATGAGAACATCAGCTCATACGGTAGCTACCTCAGCTTCGTTCCTGAGTTTACGTATGCGTATTATGATAACAAGCACGACCGTGTAAGGGTACGATTATACAGTGGCGCCTCTTTCGGTATGACCGTATTTGATGATTTCTTCCCTTACAGCAATACATACAGCACGCACCATGACGAATCAGGGCCGCGCCCTACCGGTCAGGCTACTGTTTTTGGTATGCGCATAGGCCGCAAGTTGGCCGGTTTTGGCGAGTTGGGTTATGGCTACAAAGGCCTGTTCAACTTTGGTCTTTCTTACCGCTTCCGTACCAAGGCAATGCCTAAAGAAGAAAAATAATCACCGCATTTATACAGCGATCTTATCTATCGATGCCGACAGCTTTCTGTCGGCATCTGTTATTATATCCCCCGCGTCATGGGTATTCAGCCATATCTCCAGCTTGTTATACGTGTTCTTCCATGTGGGGTGATGGTTCTGCTGCTCAGCCAGCATGGCTACCCTGGTCATAAAGGCAAACGCCTCGCTGAATGTGTTGAATGTAAATGAACGGTACAATGTATTCCCTTGTTCTACCCAGGCCATGATGTTGATGTTTTATAGCTAAAATTAAGGCTTTACTATTTATTTCTGCGTACAAAGAACAAGCCACCCGAATGAAATAGTACAGAATACAATACCTTGGTATAGCAAAAATACAAAAAATACAGCCTATGCCCAACCTGCTATATATACTAGCTACCGAGGTCGATATACCTGTGATCATCGATTACAGGATCGGTTTCCTGACAGAATTCTGGGGTGCATACCCTCAGGAAGAGGTAGACAATTTAAGAACACATTTCGGGCAGTACTTTGCCACAGCTCTCAGCGACGGGTCATTCATATCGTGGCTGGCTAAGGATGGCGATACCGTTGCCGGTATGGGCGCTATGACCATACGCCACCAGCCGGGCAACTTCAAAAACCCGTCAGGCAAAGTGGGCTACTTGCTCAATATGTATACCCTACCCGCTTATCGTCGCCAAGGCATTTGCAGCAATATACTTACCCGCCTTATGGCCACAGGCACAGAAATGGGTATCACCACCTTCGACCTGTTTGCATCCCAACAAGGAGAGCCGGTGTATGTAAAACATGGATTCAGGCTGCATCCTGAGCCGGCATACCGCAAGCACATTCTGTAAACAGAAAAGCTCCTGCACGTGCAGGAGCTTTTCTGTTTTATCTTTTTAGAAAGATTAGTTTTTTCTGTTGCCGAATAACCTGAGGAGCAGAAGAAAAAGGTTAACGAAATCGAGGTAGAGATTCAGTGCGCCCATCAGTGCCAGTTTACGGGTATCATTAGCAGATACACCCTGAAACTCAACGCCCGCGCCTATTCGCTTCAGCTTCTGCACATCATAAGCAGTTAAGCCAGTGAATATAGCCACTCCTACAAAACTCCTGATATAATCCAGCATTTCGCTGTGGAGGAATAAGTTGATCATACCCGCTACAATGATGCCTATGAGACCCATGGTGAGTATAGAACCAAAGTTAGTAAGATCTTTCTCTGTGGTATAGCCCATTACCGCCATGATACCGAACATAACTGACGCTGCAGCAAAACCACCGGCAAGCGAACCTGCAGTGTATATCATAACCACGGAACTAAGACTCATACCCATGATGGCTGCAAAAAGCACGAACAATACGGTGAGCACAGGTGATGAAAGCCGGCTATACCCTAAGCCCATGATCAATACAAAAGCCAGAGGAGCGAAGATAACAGCCATACCCAGTCCCGTCATGCCTAAGCGACCATTAGGGCCTACCTGGTAAAGCATTTGTATAAGGTCTGCATTAGTGGCAAAAAGAAATGCCATAGTGGTAGAAACGGCCAGTGCAAGAAACATCCAACCGAAAACAGAAGCCATAAACTTTTTAGAGATAGCACCTGCCGGTATCTGATGGCTGTCTAATACCGTGTAATTAGAGAACTGGTGCTGCTGATTAATGTTGTCCATTTTGTTTTGTGTAATTAACAGAAGTAAAATTAATCAAAGAATCGGAATTAGTACGGCTCCACCTTCTGCTATTCAACGTTTTAACTTTGCCTTAAATACGTTTTAACTACTGCACGTCTTTTTTTAACTACCCACCATCTTTTATATCTTTATTATCATATGAAAAGTATCTTACTCCTCCTGTTAATACTATGCTGTCTTACTTGCCAGGCACAGAGAAAAGAATATCTTCTGGAGGGAACTATAGGTAAATACCCGATAGTCCTGCAACTATCGTCTTCGCGCCAGGATATCTATTATTACAGATCTTCAAAAAAGAGTATTGAACTGGATGGCAGAATAGACAATGGTGTTTATACCATGTACAAATCATTACGTGTTCCTCCCGCAATGGAAGCCAAGCTAACAACTAAGCCAATGACTATTGAGGATATTGTAAACCTCGTGCCAATTGAAGCACCAAGAAAAGAGGGTCTTACAAAAGGAAAGACGACAACACCTAATGGCTGCGACTGCAGCCTTTTTATTATCTAATTGATTTTTATTCTTGCTGGAACTCTTCTTCTTGAAATGAAACCGGAGATGTTACCATCTGGCGTTAACTCTTTATACCTGTCCTTGATATAAGGTCTAGCTCCATCGTTAGGAATAAATTCCTCTTTTAAATAGGCTTCTTCTTCTTTGTCGAGTTCACGAACGGTTCGGTAGTCCGTCAATTTGAAAGTTAAATTTTCTTAACAATATCGTTGGCGCGAATTTATAACCGTTTAAATCAAAAAAAGGCATGAAAACTACTGAAGTTATTGATATAAGCCATAAAATGGCTCGCATACTTGATAAGTATGTAATTACGTTTATCAGTCAGGATGTAGACAAGAAAGGCTACCTAGTGGCTGTTGTTCCTAAAGATGATTTTCGAAGGAAGGACTTTGATTATCAGCAAATCCATTTTGACGGGGCGACCTTAGAAGAAGCATTAGCTTCCGTAGAATAGCTAATATCCTGTTCTCCTATGCTTGTTGTACTTAGGGTTTCGGTCGCCATTTTGGCTTCTGAAAACAATTAATTCGCCGTTTTGCCTTTGTATTGCTTTGGTTTTTCCGCCTGTATATTCTGTCCTATAAACGTCCCCGCCAACAACGGTTTCATGATTTCTCTTTCCGTCTGTCATATGGGCTAAAAGACGAGTTTTTACTTTGCCCTATCCGATGTATAAAACCTCTGCAGTTGCACTATGTCCAATCTCATAGATACCAAAGTTGTCGCTTTCAAAGTTCTTTATGTCCTCTTTATTAAACGCAGACCATCTTTTAGCTAAGGGCATCTTTTTAGTTTTGGTTTCCTTCAAAGATAACCAAGTGTGTGAGAAATTTACCTGTATCTCCGTGCCAATCTTTTTTCTTCGGTGGTTATTTCTTCGGCGTAAGCATAGCGGACAATATCTTGAATGCTCATGGGGCGGTCAATTATCTTTGCTTCCATAGCAGGGGTTACTTTGAGTGATTTGTGAACCCTGCAAAAGTTGTAGTAAGCATAGTGAATAGCAATGGCATGGCGGTGGTTTTCAATCTTCTTTGAAAAAGCATTGGTAAGACGAGTAAACCGCCTCATGCTCATACGCATGGTTAAGTTTTGACGTTCAATATAACTGGTTGAAATATCTGCGTCAACGGGGTCGCCAGATACCCATACTTTCTTTGTACCTGTGCATGTGGCGGGGCTATATTTTCTATCGCTGCCTTCGCCTTCGGCTGTGCCATAGGTCTTTATCAATCGGGCATAATCTATATCATCATCAAAGGCATCCGAAATCGCTTTCAGGTAAGGCTTGTGTCCATCAGTAGTAAGCTGTACCCTGTGCTTTAATCTACCCGCAACATCACGCATGAACTTATCGGCGCATTCAGCCTCGCGGTTGCCGACAAGCCACGAAATAACTAACTTGCTATCAGCATCCATTCCTACCCATGTCCATGCGTCACCAACATGCTGCTCTTCCTTCTTTGTGCAGTATTCCACATTCTTGTCCTTGCACATTACAAAGCTCCAAATCTCGTCGCACTGCACGAGGTTTGAATTTAGATTGACCACTTTCTCATTGTGGAATTTCAGGCATCCTTCGCCTACTTCTATCAGTACTTTTTTTATCGTATTAAAGGCTATATCCGTTATGCGGGAAATGGACATCATGCTATTACCTTCAACCATTAACCTTACTATTTTCGACCTGTCTTCAATGCTTAACTTGTTCATTTTACTTTCCGAGTATGTACCTTATACATTCCAACTTTCGTGCCAATTGTTTAATAAGTTGACTAAATTTCAAGATTAATTTCAAGAAAATTGGAATTGGCATAAGATTTGGTATGTAGTTGTTACAAAAGTTGTAAAAAATGAAAAGTATATTGATACGAAGCATAGAGGAGATGGTTTATAAGCCATTGAGCGATTATGCGATAGGGGTAACTGACAATCCAAACAAGTTTGCTAAGAATAAAGGTAAAGGCGGTATGGTAGTCTTTAATTATCGCAATGATTTAATGACCTTAGAGGCGTATTTGTATTTCAATAAAAGGGGCATGTTTGCTCACGACCCAATTGGTGAAAGGTCTAAATATCTATACTTATATAGGTTAGATGGGAAGGAAATTTATGGAGTGATATAATCGTCAGTCCCCTTTGTTGTATTGGCTGTTTTTGAGTATTTTTACTTGAAACACACAATACATGAAATTAATACAAATAAAACTCAATAAAGCCGTAACAAATCTTATAAGATTACGACCTGAGAGGGATGATATTAATAATTTCAAAGTGTGTCTACGCAATCTCATTGAGAAAATTAATGTTGCCGAACAGAGAGCAAAAGACGAATCGGAAGAGCATTTAAAAAATGACATCAGGGATTTCCTTCGGGATTCATTTTATAAAGAAACAAATGCGATTAACACAAAAGAAAAGGCTGATTTAGCCATCTATAAAGACAGGTCAATAGATTCCAATGTATGTGTAATTATAGAAGCCAAAAGACCTAAAAACAAGGGTGAAATGATATCGTTGGATAACCCCAACAGGAAGGCTTTTCACGAGCTTGTTTTGTATTACATGAGGGAAAGGGTTAAGGGTAATAATGACATTCAATATCTGATAGCGACCAACATTAACGAGTGGTATATTTTTGAAGCCAAGTATTTTGAAAAACATTTTTATGTACCTCATTTCATTAAGCAATATAATGAGTGGGACAAAAAGATGAAAGTCACCTCCAATACAGAACTATTTTACAGCGGTATTGCGAAGCCATATATTGATACTATTGATGATGAGATACCCTGCATATCATTTGACATTCGTGATTACGAAAAGACAATAAAGCAAGATAGTGCTAATGAAGATGCTAAATTACTCACACTATATAAAGCACTTTCCCCTTACTTCTTATTGCACAAAGAATTTGCTGACGATAGCAATGAATTAGACCTCAATTTCTATAAGGAACTTTTGCACATAATAGGGTTGGAGGATATAAAGGATAGTGGTAAAAATATTATTCGCAGAAAAGGAAACTCAGGCTCACTAATCGAGTTGACCATTGATGAATTACAGACCGATGGAATTTACAAAGTTCCAAATCTAAGTAGTCACGGCATCACATCTGATGACAGGCACTTTAATATCTCTCTTGAACTATGTATCACATGGGTTAACAGAATTTTGTTCCTGAAATTGCTTGAGGGTCAGTTAAAGAACTTCCACAATGATGGGCATGATTATTCAATCCTGAATATAGACAGGGTTAATGATTTCGACAAGGTATTTAAGTTGTTCCACAAAGTATTAGCGGTGTCTTATAAAGACAGGAGTGAGGCTATACAAAAAGAATACAAAGACGTTCCCTACCTGAATAGTTCCCTTTTTGATTTTAGTGAACTTGAAGAAGCCACCATAAAAATCATAAGGGTCCTCTTCATACTCATGCTTCTGGTAATACAGCCCACCACCCTGTGCATGCAGGCCCGGTATGGCGGAGCAGATCAGTAATAAAGCTAGAAACCACCTTTTCATTTGACTGTCAGTGTTTTATGAAACAAATATAACAATTGAAAATCAAACATTTTTTTTGATTTACTTTTACCGTACATAAAATGCCCAACCTCTACATCATAGCAGGCTGCAACGGAGCGGGGAAAACCACCGCCAGTTACACTATTCTACCTGATATACTCGATTGCCGTGAATTTGTCAATGCAGATAATATTGCTCAGGGCATATCTCCATTCAATGTAGAGGGAGTTGCCATAGAGGCGGGTCGCATTATGCTGCTGCGCATCAATGAACTTATTGACCTACAGCAGGATTTTGCGATAGAAACCACCCTTTCTACCCGCAGTTATGTATCGCTCGTGCGCAAAGCGCAGCAAAAGGGTTATTCGGTGACGCTGATATACATATGGTTGAATAGTCCCGTACTTGCTAAGGAAAGAGTGGCAGAAAGGGTGCGTAATGGAGGGCACCATATCCCCGATGATGTAGTGGAAAGAAGATATTATAAGGGAATCAGTAATTTTTTCAAGCTTTTTATGCCTGTTTGCGACAACTGGATATTGGCAGACAACTCTTTGAAAAAATTAGAGATCATCTCCCGCGGAGACCGCGAATTTGACAATGTGATTGAAAATACAGAACTTTGGTCCTTTATCAACAGGCAGGTGCTATGAGTCTCTCGAAACAAGATACTGAATTGCTTAACAAGATAGAAGCAGGGCTGAAACTGGCTATGCAGCGCTTATATGAAAAAAGAGCCGCAAATAACGAAACCGTAATTATCAGTGATGCAAACGGGAATATACAACATGTTTCTGCCCGTGAAATTCTTAATAAAAGAAACAAAATATAATTTATTGCATAGCGTTTTATTTATATAAAATCCGCTTTTTAGCCTATTTTCCCTTAAAAAGCTACTTACTTTCTACGCTCTACTTTAGACTTTTGACTTTCTCTTAAAAAAAGTTGTGTTAGAATAATATTATCATTACCTTTGCAGTCCCAAAAATTTATAAAAAATGGAAGCAGTAGCTTTTGTACACGAGCAACTAACCGGCAAGAAAGAATTTCCGAAGTTTAAGGCAGGTGATAACATCACCGTTAACTATAAGATCATCGAGGGTAATAAAGAGCGTATCCAGTCATTCAAAGGCGACGTTCTGAAACGCCAGGGTACTGGTCACACGCAGACTTTCACCGTTCGTAAGATATCTGACGGCGTAGGTGTTGAGCGTTTGTTCCCACTCTACTCTCCTAATATCGAGTCGATCATTGTTCACAAGTCAGGCCGCGTACGTCGTGCTAAGCTGTTCTACCTCCGCGAGCGTTCAGGCAAATCTGCACGTATCAAGGAAAAGAAGCAAATACACGCTTCTGAGAAAGCTCCTAAGGCTAAGAAGGCTGTTAAGGCTTAATTCAGTATATAGTCAACCTAATTATAGAAAAAGGGTACGCAATGCGTACCCTTTTTTGCATGCGCAGCTATTGGGGTGTAAAAATATAACCCACTTGCATTATACTTGTACATAAATAAGCCTATGAGGACTCTGCTGCTGACCATAATCACCACATTACTGCTCACCACCGGCAATGCACAAACCTTCTCTGAGTTATTGGAGAAGGGGAAAAACTCGCTGAAAAATACTCGGAACAGATACGGCAATGGCACTGACTTTGACACGGCTATAAACTACCTGGAACAGGCTGTAAAACTGAACCCAGGCGACCCTGAAGTACACTATTTCCTCGGTAATGCCTACGACTACTCCGGCGACCCCGACGCAAGCAAAATAACCGAAATAAAGGTTAGCACCATCATGCTCGCCAGCCGCGAAATAGAAACTGCAATAAAACTATCACCCAAATACACCGGCGAGATAGTTACACTCGATCCGTACACCAAGATTACCGCCATATGGGGCACTCTTGCGATGTCCTACCTCGCCCGCGGCATCCATGACTCTGCCCGGTGGGCATTTACAGAAGGTAAGAAAAGAGGTGGCTACTCAGAACTTTCCCTTGCCTATAGACGCGCTATATTTGACAATTGTGCCAAAGACGCGATTCTCTTTCTCTCGGGTGACGAACCTTGTATGACTAGCTGGTATCTTCAGGAAGTAGAGCATTACCGCACTGATATATGCCTGGTGAATACCGACATGTTGCAACTGCCATGGTACAGCGACTATATCAGCAAGGGTTATCCTACCCTATTTTCGTCGCGACTGGTGGCAACCGATACGACACCTTATCGCACAGCCACCGATACGACATTTAAGATAACAATCAGAAATACAGGTAAAATCTTCAAATGGACACCAACCAGGCAGCGGCCTGACTACATATTGCGCAGTGAAGAACTATTTGAAAACATAGTCAATCACAACGGTTTTAAGCGCAGAATGTACTATGAAAAGAACTACCCCAACGAGCTGATGATGGGGCTTCATGACTATAAACGTAACGACGTGTTACTATACGAAGTAAGCACCTCGAAAAATGACACCCCAACAAAAGAATTCGTTGCATCAGCCGCTACTTTTTCGCTTGACATGGTAAGCAAAGTCAACGGCAATATAGACTACGATCTGAGTAATATCATCTGCATGCGCTACAGCCTGATAAACGACATCTGGTGGCTGGAGCAACAGAAACATATGAAACAGGCTAAAGAACTATATCGCAAGCTGGCCAAGGCTATCCCTGGGGGCAAGTATCCCTATGATGACAAATATTGCGCAGACTATATGGCGTCTCACAACGACTGGTTAAAGGATTAATTCGCCGTAGCCTTCAGTAGCCTTGTAGGCAACTTCAGCCAATTCACATTCTGCAGGTCGAAGGTGAAGGAGATACTGCGGGTAAACACATTCTTCTTACCAAAGGTATTCTGCAGGTAGTTCTGATAGTCGCTGCTCATCACCAGCGGGAAGTATATACTGATCGTGTTCTTCATCAGCGGCACTTCCAGCCCACCGCAATACATGAACGTGGTAGCGCTGCTGCTGGTAGCGCTAGGGTTGGCATTGGGTATCAGCCCCGCATCCAGGAAGAGGCGGAAGAAGCCCAGCTTCTTAGGCAGGTCGGTCTTCAGGTTGATGGTGGCCATCCAGTTGTCGCTGCGGTCTACATTGTTGAATACCGGTATCTTAAAGCCGCCCTCCTGCATAGATATCTGCTGCGCCCATATCCTGCTCTGTGCATTGCGGCCCATAAAGGTACCATCATACAGGTAGTCATCTACGCCGCTGTAGCTGCTATTGAGCTCGTAGCGGGAATACACCGTAGGATCAGAGTTAATAGCGAAGAACTTACCCAGGAAGCCACGCACATACAGCGACTTGCCTTTGGTGTTGTAGTCTACACGGGCATTACCCTCCAGGCACAGCTTCGCAAAGTCAGACCCTATCTGCGCATTAGCACTATAGCTGAACGGGTTGTAAGTGCGGTCGTTACTGTGCGTATACATTACCCTGCCATAGTAGTTCTTCTGGTCTACCAGCTGGGGTGTTACCTGATCTGTCTTGATGTACTGCTCGGCTATAGAATACTCTTTCAGTTCCAGTGTGCGGGTCACAGTGCTCAGCGGGTCGTGCTCGTCAAATGTAAAGTTGAGCGATGGCGCTACCTTGGCATACCTGGCATATATCTTACCCGGGCCTTCATCACTATTAAAAGTCTTGCCATCGGCCTGCAGCATGATCTCCCTGAAGAGGCCCTGCGGATACCATACATACCCCACAGCACCTGCGCCTGTCAGGCTCTTGGAGCCGAAAGCATACAGTGGAGCCAACGCAAAACGGAACCGATTCTCAGGCACGCTCAGGTCGTGGATGGTGATACCCAGCATACGGCCATCATATTGGTTATACCCCGCCGCCAGCGATACAAATACCCGCTCACTCTCGTTCCTGTTCAGCCCGAAGAATGGTTTCACCTTCACCCCCGTATGGTGCGACAGGCCTGTTCTTTTATATATGCCATTGCTCAGTTTGGCATCAGGTGTCAGTGCATCTATCTTTACTTTGGTCCATTCTGCAGCAGGCAGCGTCACCTTGGTTTCCCCCATAAATGGCTCTGCCCAAGCAGTGCCCACCAGTGAGTCATTATTGTACTCATTGATCTGCACAGGGGCCGGCAGGCCGCTCCTGTTGTGCACCGTCACTACTACCTTACCATCCTGCTCGGTAGCATCGCTGATAGAGAAGTCAATGCGCCTGTCGGTATGCAGCATACCATCAAAGAACCACGCCAGCGACTTACTGGTCTGCTTTTGCATGCATGCCTGAAAGTCCTTAGGGTATGGATGTTTGTAGTGCCATGTGTCATAATAGTCCTTCATACCCCTGGCGAAGTTATCGGGCCCCATATAGGCCTCCAGCCAGCTCAGCATCAGCGATGTTTTGTAGTAGATGTCTATACCATAGTTCAGCTTGGTGAAGTTGGCTGCGTTCTGGTCTATCGCCTGATCTTTGTGTGTGGCGGCCAGCTCGTAGTAAAACAGGTCCTCGTTCAGCGCACTCACCTTGGCTATAATACCGCTATCGCTGTTCAGTTCCCTGGTGGTCTTCTTTTCGTAAAAGGTATTGATACCCTCGTCCATCCACGCGTGCTCCCGCTCATTGCTGCCCAGCAGCCCGTAAAACCAGTTGTGCCCTGCCTCATGTATCACCACTGTTTTAAAGCTGCCCGTGGCGCTCTTGTCTATGATGGTGATGGTGGGGTACTCCATGCCGCCGCCGGCACGCATATCGCCCAGCACCGCCTTTATGGTATTGTACGGATAGGGGCCCACCCATTTGCCATAGTGCGTCACAGCATCCCTCAGGTATTCTGTGCCGCGGCTCCAGGTCTTTCTGTAAGTAGGCAGAAAGGCTGCGTAGGCCGTCACCACGTGGTTAGTACCCGGCGAGGTCACCGTATCCTTGCGCACCAGCCAGCGCTTATCGGCAAACCAGGCAAAGTCGTGGATGTTGTCCTCATGAAAGTGCACGGTCTTCAGCTCTGCTGCACTGGCCGGGAAGTTATCATTGGCCGCGCTATCTATCGGGAATTTGCGTTTGGATAATTCATCCAGCCACTCGTTTTCTTTCTCGTCCATGCAGTTGCCCGTGGCCATTACTACATAGTTCTTAGGCAGGGTGATGCGCACATCATACGAGCCATACTCGCTATAAAACTCGCCCTGGTCCAGGTAGCTGATGGGGTGCCAGCCCTGCTGATCATAGACCGCCGGCTTGGGGAACCACTGCGACAGATAATAGGCCTGCCCCGTATGCCCCATGCGGCTGAACACGATCGGTATCTTCACCTTGAAGGGGGTAGCTATGCTGATGTGCTGCCCCGGCGCCAGGGGCTTAGGCAGGTCCAGCCGGGCTATATCGGGCGTATTCTCTGCTATATAAAACTCTGCTGTCTGCCCGTTCACCGTAAACTCCAGGCTATCTATATAACCCCTGTCTTCCTGTTTGGCGTAGTAAAACTTGGTATTGCCATTCTTGTCCAGCTGCTGCTCAAAGGGGGTATGATCGTTAGAATAGGCATTAGGCCACAGGTGTATAAATAGCGACTTCAGCGTATCGGGCGAATTGTTGGTATAGGTAAGCTCTTCATGCGCCATCAGCGCGTGGTTCATATCGTCTAGCTGCACCTCTATTTTGGTATCTACCCGCTGCTGCCAGTAGGTTTGTGCGCTTGCGGTAAGGGTGGTCAGTAATACTATCGGGGTCAGCAATAACTTCATGGTGCTAAAATAAACGTTTTATGCTGTTAGAACGCTAAATGGATGGGGGAATTGTGCTATTGCCATCTGGTTGTCGGAATCGCACCACCTTCGGTTGGGGCAGGCGCAGATTACGCAGATTGACGGATTGCACTGATCTCCTATTTTCCGATAACATTATTTCTAACTTACCGGTGATCGCGAGGAACGAAGCCCGTCCGAACGGATTCATCCGGGCAGGCGACCTCACGATTCACGGAGCATTTCCCGATTATGCCTGACGATTGCCAGTCGTCGGGAAATTATCTGAACTATGATTCTCCTGATTCAATGATGACTATGATCCCGTGTTTAGGTCAACATCGTTTGGTTAACAACATGAGTTTGTCATCCTGAGGCAACGAAGCCCGCCCGGATGAATCCGTTCAGACGGGGAATTCACACATGGGTTATACAATTTACCGGTCATTGCCCGATTGCCTGGTAAAACCCGAATCGGGCAATGGTGTTCGGTAGTTTGCTGGTTTTCAATGTTTTGCATTTTCCGCATTGCCTGACATTGCCTGACGGTTGCCCGACGTCGGGAAATGCGAGTTCGTCAGAATCGCAGATTACGCAGATTGACGGATTGCACTGATCTCCTATTTTCCGATAACAGGATTTCCAACTTACCGGTCATCGCGAGGTACGAAGCCCGTCCGAACGGATTCATCCGGGCAGGCGACCTCACGATTCACGGAGCGCTGCCCGATTATGCCTGACGATTGCCAGTCGTCGGGAAATTGTATCGTCCTGAAAAAGGTTGACGTGGGAGTGCAGGAAAATCTGAAAAGTGTGCAAACGTGCAGTTTTAGAGAACAACTAATTGATTATCAATTAGTTGCTGTTGCACGGGATTGCAAACTACTTCCGATTTCTGCACAAAAATGCAGCATTTTGCAGCGAGCATGCAGTGATCCCGAAATCATTGGGACAAATTGTTGTCAAAGAGCCGACGCCCCTTAGAAAGGGGAGTTTAACAGACTAAAGGTGAAATGATTTCTGGTACTGACCAAAAAGAAATATCCACAGAAAACGCTTGCTGTCAGCGGTTCTTGTGGTGGATGAATGAGTTGTGAGGGTTAATTGAAGTGGATAAATTTTTTCTTAGTTACGCAAGTGGAAATCCCTTGCGCGGTGGTGGGGTGTACGTCAAAAAGACTTGCGTTAATTTAGGGAACCTTACTAAATACATTTTTGGTCAGACCATGCTATGGGCTTCTTTACCTCCATATAATCAGTAAAATCTAAACCATCCTTTATTATCCTCTTCTTTTTCACAACTTTTTCTTCTAGCGTGAAACTCTTCAGTTGGATAGTACGGTCATCTATCTGATGAAACAAGTGCTTGTAGCGGCCACGTGATCTCGTGGCACGCAGCATCACTTGCTCGGCCAATGTGCAGCCCGCTTTCCTTTTACTAAAAAGCCCGCGTTTGTCGATGAAAGCCGCTATGGTATCAAAGGATGCGCAAAAAGTCTCCTTATCGATATTAATTAATGCTATTACTATAGCTTCTTGTAGGTGCAGTTCATTTTTCATAGCATTTTTTATTGGCTTGATCATACAGATGCAAGTCGATAACTTACTCCGAAATCAGAAATGCTATGCAAAATAGAAAATTACGAAACTACTTGACGAATATAACTGCTGTTTAGCCAATAACATTTCTTTTTTTCGAGCCTCCCAGTTGGCGTTTCCATGACATCTTTGCTATTAGCGCCTTTAGGCCTTACATGGCAAATTCTATTGTCTGAAATTTTGATAAAGTGGTTATAATCATCACTTTCTATCTTTGCTTTGGTGTCCAACCAAAAATCTTTAGCGATTTTCAGGTCACCGGGTGGCATAGTCCAAAACAGAACTCTTTTTAGTATGTAGCAATCATGGTCTTTTTGAAATACAACAAAAAAGAAACGCTTGGTCAACGTGCTATACCAATAAGAATTTTCCCATTCCTCGTGAATTATTTCCTTGAATTTTATTTGTGCAAAAGACATACTTTCCTTTAAAGAACCCTTAGCCTCAAGACGAATGGTCTTCATTTCAATGTCAGCTTTCTCGAACTCTTCAATTTTATTTTTGGTTACACCTAATATTGCTTTGATAATCTCTCTCGAAAGAAGAAAGAACTTGCTTTTTGAATGAGTATCAGCAATAGCAAGTTTGTCAAAAATTTCCACTTCAGACAATCCAAAATATGGTGCAAATTTTCTGTTTATTAATTCCTCGAAAGTCTCCCCTCTCTTATAGTCATAGATCGTTTTTACTACTGGTTCAGCGTCACCGAAGTTTACGCGCAAGTAAGACGATGGTTCTGAAACGATATTCTCCCCCAGTATTTTATCATACTCTTCGTAGTCAATTACAAGCTCCTCCTTCAATAAACTCTTCTCAATAATATAATTCAAGTACTTTGATTTGAGCGAAAACGCTCTTTGCATCGCCCGTTCGTCGGAGAAAGGCTGCGGCCTTAAGGAATTATGATCAGCACCTTTGGTACATGCACCAAGATATAGAGTATCGCCCTCAGATATCTCATGCGCCTTCCCATCTCTAATTTTTTTGATAATGGCCTCCCAGTCGTCTTTTATGATTTTCAAATCAGTGGCAGGAAACTGCCAGAGCCTAATTATTTTAAAGACGTATTTAAGGTCTATCGTCTCTTGTTCATATAAATAGAACATCAGTAGAAGCAAGTGATTCTTCTTCCAAAAACTACTTGTTCGGAACTGTTCTTTATGCTCTTCTAAGTAGTTAATGATATTGAATACAAGACGCTCTTTTGAAACAAATCCTTTCGAGATCTTCTTTATTGGACTTGTCTTTAGCTCTACTCGAGCTTCTTTGAAATCAGGCTCTGAATTCGAGTTAGGCTTATATTGAAAATATAATTCCTCCAGAAGTTGTCCTAATTTCCCTTTCCCCTTGTAGGTCTGCACTATTTCAGGTCCTAGTACGTCAACAAGGGACTTATCTTGTAGGTTTTGGGCATAGGATAATATGGATTTGGGGGACGTTTTATCATAAGGTAATTTAGGCTCCATCTACTTAGTTTTTCATATTCTATTGATCAATGTACTACCTATTTTTTCTATTACACCGACAACTAGTGCATTGCCCATAAAAAAAGCTCTCTTCACATCGGAGGCGCCTTCGGTATGATTATCAGGGAACATATTCAATCTTTCAAGCTCTAATGGTGTCAATCTTCTATACTTTCCGTTTGCAGCTTTGATAACGTGCTTAAAGCGTGATGGTGCAGAACCGCCTTCACCAGTTATTATCGTACGGGATGGTTTATCTAGCGGGTCTGGGAACACCATGGAGCCCTCGCTATACTGATACTCTATTCCGTTTGTTTTATTAACTCGTTTCTCATTCTTTCCACCCTTCAGATATAACCATTTATCAATGGAATCCGGGTCTATATAATATTCCTTCGGCACTGCTCCATTTTGTAGTATAATATCCTCTAATTTAGTTGAAGGACCGTCATAACTTGGCGTAGTGTTAACGGTATAAACAGTTCGATCAATCATTATTCCAGTGTTCTCAAATGGGCTCAGTTTCGTTCCATTCTTGTTGAAATTATTTGACAGATCAACGAGATCTCCTTTCAACTTTAAAATCTTTGTGTTTGCAACGACGGATGAGGCGGGAAAACCCTCTGCCATAACTCCAGAATCTTTTATCCAATCAGATGGAGTTTCCAATTCACTGATCTCTTTATATAAAGGTGTGTCTTTATGGTAGCCAAGAATAAAAACTCTTCTTCTTCTTTGAGGCATTCCGTAATCCGCGGCATTGATGACCCTCCATTCAACAACGTAACCTAGATCTGACAATGAAGCCAATATTATTGCAAAATCTCGTCCGCGCTGAGTAGCTGGTGATTTCAATAGTCGGTCAACGTTTTCTAATAATAAGAACTTAGGTTTATGTTCTTTTTCATTCAATATTCTATGTATCTCCCACCAAAGAACACCTTTCTTACCTTCTATTCCTGCAGACTTATTAAGCGTTCTAGCCACCGAATAGTCTTGACAAGGAAATCCCCCAACTAGCATTTCATGATCGGGTATCTCATCTGTCGGAACTTTAGCGATATCACAATTGGAATGTCCTCTTTCACCGAAACGCTTTACGTACACAGATGAAGCATCCTGACTTTTCGTGGACGGTTCCCATTGATTGCTCCAGACTACTTTAAATTGAGGCGATGCTTGTTCAAGACCTAAACGAAATCCCCCAACACCTGCAAACAACTCAGCAACTCTTATTTCCTTTATCTTTTTGGCCATGTAACAAAGATAGATTTTGCTGAGTTTCGATCCAAATTCATTTTATTTCTTTTTGGATCTCTGTTACTACCCTGTTGATATCTGATTTTAGTTCGCATTCCCACACAGTCAATGATTTCCAGCCTAGCAAACTAAGCTGTTCATTTTTCTTAATATCTCTAGCGATGTTCTTTTCAAACTTATTTTCCCAGAATTCAGTATTATGTTTTGGAAGTGAATAATTGCAGTGCGGGCATCGGTGCCAGAAACAACCATTGACAAAAATTGCCACTTTTTTTGAAACATAAACAATGTCGGGCTTTCCGGGTATCTTCCTATAATTCAGGCGGTAACCCTTCAAGCCATTTTTCCACAGTATTTCACGCAACGATAGTTCAGGCTTTGTGTTTTTCGCCTTATTGGCACTCATCACCTTGGATACAGCCGCGCTCTTGGGAAGAGGAGAGCGCTTATCCCTACTATATTCTTTCATCCCTTTACAAACCTATAAAATTAAGTAGTAAATAGACATAGAACAGCTATTATTTCTATAAAATAGAATACCCTGTTTGCGTGAAGGATGGCAGTGGATAGCCCGGAGCGATAGCGAGGACTAGGAACGAACAGCCTGACCCGGAGGGGCACGCCCTAAATCCAGAGCCCGTCTATTCAGCCGGACAGGCCCGTCTATTCAGCCGCACAGGCCCGTCTATTCAGCCGGGGAGCCGATAGCGTCTTGAACGCTAAAGAAGGAGTTAGTTATTCAGCGCGCCGGCAGCTACCCACTTACGTACCTGGGTGAGCTGACAAGAGCTGAGGGTGATGCCCGGGGGCATGGCATTATAGCCGGAAAGGTGCTGGATATCGCCCAGCATACGGCCGGTGACGGCAGCAGCCTGAACGCTACTATAGCTGAGCAGGCTACCACCGGGGGCAGATGCTGAGTTGTGGCAACCGGTGCAATACTTATCGATAAGCGGGGCTATGCCGCCGCTGTAGGTAATGTTGTTAGAGTCGCAGGTGGCGCTGCAGGCACCGCTGTCTATGGCACCGGTCTCTATCCACCGCTTGATAAGGAACTTCTGTGTGTTGTTGAGCGCATAACCACCGGCAGGCATTACGGTAACGCCAAACGGATGGATGTAGATAGACTGCCAGATGACGCTGGCCGCAGAATTGCCGGGAACAATACCCTTCTTCATGATGTTGGTATAGCTATCGAGGGTGTAGCCAGACTTGTGTGCAGACGCGCTATGGCAGCCATTGGTAGCACAGGTGGAGACGAAGATGGGCAGGATGTCGTTCTCGAAACAGATGTTGGGGTCGCCGGTGCGCTGGGCAACCGGCATGACATAAGGGTCGTGGGTGCATGACTGCATGGCCACACCGGCTATGATGAACGCAAACACTGACAACAAACCTATCTTACTGACTGAACGCATGACGCTGATGTTTTACACTACAAATATCCTGAGATTATGACGCACCAGGTGAAAGTATATTGTGCGACGCAGGCAATTTATCGTAATACTAACTGTTTGAAAATGAATATTTTAGAAGGGAGGGGAGACAATCTGGTCAGCAGGGAACCAAGGCAAAGGCCAGAGGGTCTATTTGATAACCACCCCCATAAGGTGAGAGCGGGTGCGGAGAGCGAGAGCGGTTGATTATGTTATCTGTGGAGGGTTGGAGACGCAAACCCGTCCTGTTAGCCGGACACGCATTGCGTCTCTACGTGTTTGAAAATGAATACTTTAGAAGGGAGGGGAGACGATCTGGTCAGCAGGGAACCAAGGCAAAGGCCAGAGGGTCTATTTGATAACCACCCCCATAAGGTGAGAGCGGGTGCGGAGAGCGAGAGCCCGTCTAGGCAGCCGGGGAGCCGGAGTAAAAGGCTAGAGGGTCTGTTTGACGATCACCTCCCCCTCGTTCCTCGGGTACTCCTCTTTGGCAAGAGGAGAGTCCTCATGTTGTTAATTAACCCTGTGTGAGAGGGTTGGAGACGCAAACCCGTCCTGTTAGCCGGACACGCATTGCGTCTCTACGTGCGTTGTGATCAGACACGCATTTCGGCTTTACTAGTTCTTTATTTTGTAGCTCTTAGGTATGGAGAAAGGCATCTCTACCGGCTTGTTGAATTCGGCATCCTGCACCTCCATTTCAAGGGTATACTTATCCTTGCCGTTGGTGATGTGCACGGTGCGGGAAGCGGCTACCTGACGGCCATCTACCTGTGTGTAACCGGCATAGTTGAGTATGGCCTGCGGGCCATTGGGGTCGCGGGTGTTGATCTGGTCGCTGAGCAGGAACTGAGGTGCAGCCTTGCGGTAAGTGACGCGCTGCAGGTAGCTGGTATCGGCCACGGAAAGCAACCAGGACTCAGCCAGCTCTGCCACGGCAGTAACGGTGCCATCGCGCAGGGGATCGCCAATGATGAGGTTCTGCAGTGATCGAAAATCGACCTTGGCAGGCAGCACCTGCGCTATTTTGGCCAGGGATATCCTGGTGCCCTCGTGCTGTATAGGCACCACCATAAAGAAGCTATCGGGCGTGATGTAGGCGCGCGCTACCTGCAGGCCCAGGGCAGATATGGCTACCCATATGGCGCTGTCTTTCTTCATGCGGATGTTGGCGGTGAATTCCTTGCTTTCCTCAGGGCCCTCGAAGCTGATCCTGGCCTTGCAGGAGAAGGTAGTGAAGGCTATGCGGTGGTTGAAAACAGGTGCGATGCTATCGAGTATCTTCCGCGCCAGGCCTGCAGTATCTGGCGCAATGCCTGTAGTATCGGGCGCAGGCAATATGGCGTGGTGAGGTATGGTAACGTAGTGAAAGGTATCAGGCGCACGGTGCACCACATCAGCAGGATCTACCGGAACAGGGCGCAAAGAAAAGGAACGCATAAGTGAACACGAGCCCATGAACAAAGACATAACCGCTAATAACACCCCCGCTAAATATCTACTCATAGAGCTTGCCTTCGCTAATTTTTTTGTCGAGCAAAGGGTTTTCGTCACCCATGTCTTTGGCTATGTTCCAGTTTTCTATTGCCTTTGCCTTGTTGTTGAGTTTGAAATAGATGTTGCCCAGGTGATCGTAGATAGTAGCATCGGCCTTTTTGTTGCCATTGGTCACCGCGGTCTCTATGGCTTCTTTGGCCTTGTTGTAGTCGCCCTTCTTGTAGTATATCCAGCCATAGGTATCGAGGAAGGTAGTTTCATTGGGCCTTATCTTCAGCGAGCGCTCAGACATAGACCTTGCAGAGTCTAACCGCTCACCACGCTCGGAGAGGTAGTAGGCATAGTTGTTGAGCACAGTAGCATCGTTAGGCTCATGCTCCAGCGCCTTAGCGAACGACTGATCGGACAATTGGTATTGCCTGGTGATATTATACACATCGCCCAGCATAGCATAGATGGCGGCCTGCCCTTGCGGGTTGGTATCAGGCATCATATCTACTGCACGGTTGAGGGCCTTTATGGCCTGCGGGTATTCTTTTTTGTTGTAATGACCGATGCCATTGTAGTAGTGCGCCGAGGCCTGGTTAGGAAACAAACGGATGGCCTTTTCGCTATACCTGATGAGGGAATCGGCCTCTTTAGGGTCTGTCATTACCCCCAGCAGGCGCTCCCATATGGAGAAGTTGGAGGACTTGATAGACACGGACATTTTGTAGCTTTCCTCAGCCTGCTCGTGCTGCCCATCTGCCTCCAGAAAGTCGGCATAGGTAGCCAGCAGCTGCGGCTCAGTGGGGTGCATGGCCACCAATTCCATGATGATAGGCATGCCCTCTGTCTTGATGGCCGAGTCGTTAAGCCCTTGCAGATAAGCTTCAAAAAGGTCTATCTGTGCATCTGCATCCAGCTTTCTATTGAGGATGGCTTTGCGGGCACGAATGCGGTAGTTGGCGGTATCGCCGAGTTTCAGGTAGTGCTCTGCAAGGCCTATATCTATAGTGGCATCGCCGGGTATGACCTTCTCTGCACTATCGTATACCTCCATGGCCATGGTCGGCATTTTGTTGTTGTCATAGAGTTCGCCGAGCATCTTGTAGTACTTACCGTTCCTGCTGTTCTGCGCTATGAGCTGCCGTTCTACAGATGCTGCCTTTTCTATGTCGCCCAGCTCCAGACATATCTGCACCTTGCGGATGAGCATATCTTCGTCGGTGCCGCCGCTGAGCACCAGTGCCTTATCGATGTAGGTAAGCGCCTCATTAAATTTCTGAGCACGGCCATAATACTCAGAAGCCATGGCTGCATAACTCGGATCACCTTTTTCTTTTTCGGCTATTTCGGCTATGGCCTTACCAGCCTCTTCATAGCGGCCACGCTTTGCCAGTATGGTCGCATACTCCTCTTTGTACCATTTGTTGCCGGCATTGAGGGTAATGGCCTTCTGTATGTAGTCTTCTGCCTTTTTAGCTTCTGCAGGGTTGCGCTCATCCTCATAGAGCCTTGCCAACTCGAAGTAGGCACTGGCCGAAGAAGGCTGCAGCGTAAGGAATTTCTGAAACAGTTCCTTAGCCTGCTTGCTATCGTTGTGCATGTTCGCCTTGATCGCCTCGAAGTAAAGATCCTTAGACTGGGCGGACATGTCTTTGACATTGGCACCCAGTGTATCTACGATCTCCTTCTGGCCATAAGTTGTTTGCGCAACAAAAAATGTAAGAGCAGTATATATCAGTATTCGATACTTCATAGTTGAGTAGAGAAATCGCCAAGGCTTAGCTCCTTTGGCTTTTCACTGTAAGTTACATTTTTCCCCAACATAGAGGTGTGCAGCTGTGCATTTTTAACAATAGTATCGGCACAAATAATGCTGTTGACGATACGTGAATCTTCTATAAGACAGCCGCTTTCCAGGGACACATGCGGACCTATAACAGAGTTACGCACAATAACATTCTCGCCGAGGAAGCAAGGCTCAATGATCACAGAGTTTTCCACCTTAGCTGAGGTGGCTACCAGCTGTTCGGTCTTTTTCTTGATCTCCAGTATGCGCTGGTTGGTATAGATGGTGGCATCTTTATTGCCACAGTCCAGCCACTCGTCTACCTGATCGGTATAGAACTTAACACCATTCTGCAGCATATGTTCCATAGCATCTGTGATCTGGTATTCGCCCTTGAGCATGATGCCGTTATCGATAAGGCGCTGCAGTTCCTTTTTCAGCCCCTCCCCATCGCGGAAGTAGTATACCCCTATGATCGCCAGGTCTGACACGAACTCGGTTGGTTTTTCAACAAAAGCCTCGATCTGGTTAGCGGCATTGATCTTCACGACACCAAAGGCGCTAGGGTCCGCCACTTTCTGTGTCCAGATGATGGCATCCTTGCTCTTGTCGATACTGAATTTTGCATTGAACAACGTATCAGCGAATGCGATGAATACATTACCTTTCAGCTGCTCAGATGCACAAAGAATGGCATGGGCGGTGCCCAAAGCTTTTTCCTGATAGCATATCTTGCCCTTGGCACCCAGGCTCTCAGCTACCTTGCACAGATGATCTTCAACCTCCTTACCAAAAGAAGGTTTGATGATGAAGGCTATCTCTTCCACCTTTTCATTGCTGGTGGAGATGATGTCTTCTACCAAACGCTGTACCATGGGCTTACCAGCTACAGGCAACAAAGGTTTTGCGGTAGTTAAAGTATGCGGGCGCAAACGCTTGCCCATACCTGCCATTGGAATAATAATGTTCATTATATCGTTGATTAAATGCTTTAATATTTTTTATTTTCACCCTAAAGGGCAGTAAGCTGATTTACTTGCATTACCCTACCCGTAAACCGAACAGATCATTAAACGCCGGAATGGCCAAAGCCGCCGGCACCACGAACGGTCTCGGAAAGGGTTTCTACACCACTCCATTCTACTACCTCGTAGCGGGCTACGATCATCTGAGCTATGCGCTCACCATCCTGAATGATTTGCTCTTCGGTAGATAAGTTGATGAGTGGCACCATGATCTCGCCGCGGTAATCGCTATCGATAGTGCCGGGTGTGTTGACCAATGACAGGCCCCGCTTGATAGCCAAGCCACTGCGTGGGCGTATCTGCGCCTCGTACCCAATGGGTAATGCCATAAATAACCCCGTAGGAATGAGCTTGCGCTCCATAGGCCTGAGTGCGACCGGCTCGGGAAGCCATGCACAAATATCCATGCCGCTGGAGCCTACCGTTTGGTATGCAGGCAAGTTGTGCGGCGACTTATTGATTATTTCTACTTGTATCATTTATAGGGGGCAAAGGTAATAGTCCCGACCCAAATATTTATATTAAATAAGATGGTCGACGCACAAAAAAAGAGGTATGCCCCCGGGGACATACCTCAATTAATCATTTATATGATAAATATATTATTCAGCGTACTTCTGAATGTCAGCAAGAGCCTCTTCGGCGCGGCCATACTTACCTACGATATTGCCATTAGGATCGATAAGGAAAGCCTGCGGAATGTACTGTAAACCGTAAATTCGTGTAGCGGCTGACTGCCACTGCTGCGGGTTGAGATCGCTCATGTGGTAGGGCCAGATCAAACCATCTTTAGCTATAGCAGCTACCCAGTTTTCCTTCTTCATATCTAATGAAAAACTTACTACTGTGAAACCATTCTTAGCGCCTTTGAACTTCTTCTTAGAATATTCGTTGTACATTTTTACCAGTCCGGGATTAGACATGCGACAAGGACCGCACCATGATGCCCAGAAATCGACCAGCACATAGCGGCCTTTATTGATCTCAGATAATTTCAGCTGTTTGCCTTCCGGATTATTGAAAGCCAGTTCCGGTGCCTTCTGGCCCATTTTGATAAAATCGTTAGCGTATTGCGCGTTTGCGGTAAAGAGCATAGCCATCATAAGGGCCAGCAACGTCAGTGTTTTTCTCATTTTTTGTTTTTTGCTTTGTAAATGTAAGATAACGAAGTGAAAGGTCAAAAGTGAAAGCCTAAAGACTTGTTACAAATACCGAATGTACAAATGGAGTGCCAGAATTTCTAAAGGCTTACCCTATTAACAACGAGCCATTTTCTTCTTTTTACCTATCGAGCCGCGACTCTCTGCTTTGGCAATATATTCGAGAACGGAGGGCACCTTACAGGCTGTGTCACCGACATTAACTTCTACAATGCCGATCTTTTTGCCTGTGGCCTTGGCCATTTCGTTAAGCTCTGCAACATAAGTACCTATGGCGATAACGCAGCCATTCATAGCCATTTTAACCCTGTTGGGCGACTTATGAATGTCTGTCTCTATGCGTTTGAGCAGTTTTTTTAACGCTGTTATGTCCAGATCTTTGTCCTGAGTGATGGCCACAAGGCTCGACAGAGTACACCAACCGGAACTGACAACACTTTCTTCCTGAGCGTCTATCCATTCGATGGCCAGTTCAAACCCGTACCTGCTTTCCGCTGCAATCCATGGCACTGTGTACTCGCTGATACCCTGAGACCTTGCTGTTTTCACCCATTGCTGCAGATCAGATTTGGTGATCTTAGTTTCATCGGCGATGAGGCCTGCGAAATACATAGCATCATATATACCTGAAGCGAAGAGTTCTAAAGAAAGGGCGTAGTCCTTCTTTATTTTCTTCTGTAGGGGTTTCATGTCGCCGATCTTGACACCATACAGGGGTTCGGAGATGCCGTGTTTCAGCAATACCTTCCTTATGGAATCCTGCCCGAGAGATTGCAGTTCTTTGAGTACTTCTTCTGACGTCATAGAATTTCACTTTATTTTATGACAGGGCAACGGCACTTCGACAAGCTCAATATGAACTTAGGGGTTGCCCCGGCTAATAATACTTATCCTTTAAAACCAGCGTCCAGCAAGCCCTTGCATATCTTACGTGCAATGGCCGGACCTTCATAAATAAATCCGGTATATACCTGCACCAGCGACGCACCGGCATTCAGTTTTTCCAATGCATCTGCAGCGGTGAAAATGCCACCAACAGCAATGACAGGTATCTGCCCATTGCTGCGGGTATGTATGTATCTTACTACTTCTGTATTCCTGTTCTTAACGGGGAGGCCGCTGAGCCCGCCGGCACCTATTACTTCCACCTCGGTTGCAGGAGTATTAAGGCCAGCCCTGCTGATGGTAGTATTGGTGGCTACGATACCATGCAGTCTGGTGGTGCGCACTATATCTATAATGTCGTCCAATTGTTCGTTAGTAACATCGGGGGCAATCTTCAATAAAATAGGCTTGCCTTTGCCTAACTCATAGTTGAGAACCTGCAACCTGTTGAGCAAGGCGGTAAGCGGCTCTTTATCCTGCAGTTCGCGAAGGCCCGGCGTATTGGGGCTGCTGACATTGACCACGAAGTAGTCTACATCATTATAAAGCTCCTTAAAGCACTTTTCGTAATCATCAGCAGCCAGTTCGTTAGGAGTAACCTTGTTTTTACCAATATTGCCGCCGACAACTACCTTTTCTTTAACCAGACGAAGCCTTGCTACTGCATTGGATGCGCCTGAATTGTTGAAGCCCATCCTGTTGATGAGTGCCTTATCAGACGGCAGGCGAAACAGACGGGGCTTATCGTTGCCGGGCTGGGCCAATGGCGTTAACGTACCTATCTCGATGCAACCAAAACCGAGCGCTGCGAGCGGATCGATGAAACGTGCATCTTTATCGAAACCAGCGGCCAGGCCTACCGGATTCGGGAAATTGATCCCCCACAAGGTTCGCTGCAAGCGCGGGTCCCTGATCGTATACATTTTCTTTAGCAACCAACGACTGAGCGGTATCTTATAAAGCAATACCAGTATACCCATGACCCGATAATGTACCTTCTCGGGATCTATCTTAAACAGTATTTTACGCAGCAGATTATACATACAGGCAGCAAAGGTACTGCGTCATTTTGGGTATTTTAACAAAAATAACTGCAATGAAATGCCGCTAAAATGTAATTTAGCACAGTGATGCGTCTACATGTTATCCTTCTTTTTCTGTTATTGATCGGCGCAGCGCGTCCTATTGCATTTGCCCAGACCATAAAGGGAGAAGTGGTGGACATGGATGATAAACTACCCGTGGACAATGTAAGTATCACCAATATATACACAGACCTCACTATCTCTACTGCCAAAGACGGGCATTTTATGATCGTTGCCTCGAGTGATCAATTACTTGAATTCAGAAGGGCGGGATATAAAACAGTGCGTGTGCGCATACCTAAAGGCTACATACCTTCCTACTTTAAGATCATTATGCAGCATGGCTTTGCCCCTGTGGAAGACCTGATAGCAGCTGCCAATAACCGATACAATTACCGTGATGACAGCATCCGTTTTCATGATCTTTATAAGCACGAGCTGGACTTTGAAAAACTCTCTGCCTTTGGCTCCATAGCACACCCATTCTCGGCGCTGAGCAAACGGAACAGGGAAATATGGCGATTCCAGGAAGAGTATAGTGAGTTTGAGCAGGCCAAGTATGTAGACAGAACATTTACCCCTGAAATAGTGACGAAGTTTACCGGGCTTACCGGCGACAGCCTTCGTAAATTTATGATCCAGTACAGGCCAAGTTATGAACAGCTACGCGGCATGAATGATTATTCCTACTTCACTTACATTAAGAAAGCCGTTCAATCGTACCGTAGCCCTAACAGGGGAAGAAGCTCGCAATAACAATGCGTCAATATGGTGGAATGTGGAAGAAATGTGATTCCAAGTAAACCGTGATCAAAAGTACCGGAGGAAGTTCAAGCTCCCATTTGTCGATACTACCGAACCGTTGTTTTTGGTTAGATAAGAATATATCACATGAAATGGATTCTGCTTTTTGCCTTAGTGTGTATATCGGCATCCTGCATCAACAAGCCATATCATGGTATAAAAATTGGCAATCACCTTACAGATGAAGATAATTACAACAAAAATCAAGCGCTCTGCAAATTAATAGGTGAGACGTTTAATGGAAATATTGCGGGCCTGAGCAGCTTGGTAAGTTTTCAGTGTGGTGGGGGTGCCGGCTGCTATGACCTTGGCAGCGTTATTGATCAAGTTATTTATAAAATGGGCGAAAATAAATTTGCATCTCTCGCAGAACAACTTAGTAAAGGAGAGCAAAACGAACTTTACGCTCTTATAGATGCCGGACTAGAATACGGTTATAGGCTAGATGACCGACTCTATAACAAGAGAATTGAACTGCAGTTCCCAATATTGAGCAAAATATGACGGCCGCAACAATAAAAAATCCCCGGAAGGCCGGGGATGGTGTTGTTTTCGATGGTTGTATTTTTTTTATTATTATGCCGATTTCTTTCCGTTTTGCTTGAATATCCCGAACTGCTTGTACATAGCATCAAAAAATGCCTCCGCAGTAGGGAAATTGGTTGGCGCATTGGAAACACCATAAAGATTATCTTCAAGATTAAAATATCCGAATGCTTTTTGAGGGTTTGTGATCAGGTGGTTGTCGTTGCTTACTTCGTAATCTTCTACTAATAACTTGATACCATTTAGTTCAAATCTATATCCTCCGCTATCCTGTTTTGTTATTCTGAATTGGTACATTACCGACTTATTTAGGAGCATGTAATGCAAAAATCATGTCAATATCTATGCCTTACTGCAAAACGGTAAAGTATTTAAATATAAAATGCATAAAAACTTGAAAATGAAGTTATTATAGTAAATAGTCCTAATATTATTTTATAAATAATTATAGAATAACTACAGACCATGAAATAAAAAGTAGAAAAATGGGGAAAATTTTCCCCATTTTAAAAGATCTATGTCAGCATACGATTTCTTTGAGTTAATAAACCACAGTGTGCCTGTTGACACATATCAGATCATGAAGCATACCTCTATGACCTTGTCCTAAGAAGTTTATAAACCTTGATAGCGCTCATGAGGGCAACAACGAATAGAACGAGCCCACCCACTCCCCACACCAGGCTCATGCCTTGCTTTACTACAGCCAGCATAACAATGGACACCAGAAATATGGTTGCCATTTCATTCCAGATGCGGAGTTGAGTGGAGGTAAATCTAAAAATACCCAGCGACTCCTCTTTGTATATTTTATGCAACGAAAGGTGATAAATGTATAACCCGATGACAAAACACAGCTTAATGGCTAACCAATTGTCTGGGTGACTGAAGTGGTTATACTCATACCACATCCACGGCCCGAAAACAAGTGTAAGCACGGCAGATGGCCATGTGATACCGAACCACAAGCGACGGATCATGATGCTCAGCTGCTCCTGTATGATGCTTTTGGCAGGTTCCGTTTTCTCGTTGGCCTCGGTATTATAAATGAACAACCGAACGATATAAAACATGCCGCTAAACCACGTAACAATGAAAATGATGTGCAGCGCCTTAATATAATTATATGCCATTGAGTCAATGTATTAAAGGCCTCACCCCTCTGTCCCCTCTCCTGGGGCGAGAGGATGACATGTGCTGCCAACAGTGCTAGTTATGTTCATTTATTCTGTTCACATTTGCCTGCAAAGTTTGAAAAATCTTACTAATTTCTACGCAAATGTTTCCTTTACCATTTCTATTATAGCCTTTATCCATAGTGGCTGTATGTTGATACAAGGAATGTACTTGTACTTTTCGCCGCCAGCTTTAAGGAAATTCTCTCTTTCACGGATATCTACTTCCTCCAGTGTTTCGAGACAATCGCTAACGAAAGACGGACAAACAACCAACAGATCTTTAATGCCCTCGGCCGGCATTTGCTCCATACGGGCAGTAGTGCCGGGGGTAAGCCATGCTGAACGACCTAACTTAGACTGAAAGGATACGCTGTAATCGCCTTTGGAGAGACCCAATTCTTTTGCCACTAATTCTGTAGTGATATAACATTGGTGACGATAACAGAACTTGTGGGCCGGCGAGTCGACATGGCAACAATCAGCCACCTTTAAACAATGATTGCCTGTGACATCACTCTTATTTATATGCCGCTCGGGAATGCTGTGGTAACTGAATAACAGATGGGCACCGGCATGCATATTGGGACGAATACTCTCTGATAATGCGTGGATGTATGCAGGGTGATTGTAAAACGGAGGAACAGAAGCAATCCTGAATTTGTATTGCCCGGCTTTATATACCTCCTCGGCATGTGCAACTGCAGTTTCATAACTGGACATTGCATAATGCGGATACATAGGGAGCAATACTACTTCACCGACATCAGGATGGCTGGCAGCCATATTATCAAACGCGACCTTCATAGCGGGATTGCCATAACGCATGGCCACCTCTACAGGTTCGCTGATCTGCTTGCTGAGTTGCTCCTGCACCTGGCGTGTGATGTGCACTAAGGGGGAACCGTCTTTGGTCCATATAGACCTATATGCCTCGGCAGACTTAGGTGCCCGTGTAGTGCTGATGATGCCCTTGACCAATATCGTACGCCAGAGAAAAGGCACATCGATAACACGGCCATCCATTAAAAACTCGTTCAGATACCTTCTTACGTCCGGAACACTAGTGGAATCCGGCGAGCCAAGATTCATTAATATTATACCTCTTTTCAATGACTATAGTATTATTGATTAGCAGGCCTCTATAGCCCGATGATGAATGCGTGCAAATATCGTGATATCTATTAACCGCAAAGAAAAAAACAAATGAATATGACTAAGATCATACCTTTAAATGACTTATAGATGACACGCAAATTACGTTATAGAAGCATCTGAAAGTACCTTTGCCGAGTAGTTATCACTACACCTTAAATGAACAACGGCACACAAAATATTCAAAGTTTCTGGGCAGTAGGGCTTAACTACAAAAAGACAGACGCATCTGTAAGAGGTGCTTTTGCTATCAGTATTGAGCAATATGGACAGGCACTAGCTTTAGCACATGAATATGGCGTTGATGAAATGTTCATTGTATCTACCTGCAACCGCACAGAGATATATGGATGTGCCGCATATGCGCACCAATTGGTAGACCTGCTATGCCGCGTTTGCGCCGGCAATGCTGCCACCTTTACCCAAATGGCCTATGTAAGGAATGGCTACGAAGCGGCCGAGCACCTGTTTCAGGTGGCAGCAGGACTAGACTCGCAAATACTAGGGGACTTTGAAATATTGGGACAGATAAAGAAATCTGTAAAGTATGCAAAGGAAAACGGATTTATTGGCGCATTCATGGACAGGTTGGTCAATTGCGTTTTCCAGTCATCGAAATCAGTAAAGACCAATACCGCTATCAGCGGAGGTACAGTATCGGTATCGTTTGCTGCAGTGCAGTACATCAGGGATAATGTTCACAACATCTCTGACAAAAAAATACTCTTACTGGGCGCGGGCAAAATAGGCACTATTACCTGCCGCAACATGATAGACTACCTAGGCACTAAAAACATAACGCTTATCAACAGGACAACAGAGGCCGCGCAAAACCTGGCTGGTGAACTGGGCATACAGTATCAAGAGATAGGCTGCCTGGATGAGCATTTAAAAAGTGCCGATATTATTGTTGTATCAACAAGCGCACAAGAGCCTGTTGTGTTCAAAAACCACCTTGCAGGACACGGCCCCAAAATAGTGATAGACCTTTCTGTACCCTGCAATGTTTCTAACGACGTGAGGGAAATAGATAATATAACCCTTATTAACGTAGATGAGCTTTCGGCCATCAAGGACGAAACATTACAGATGCGCCGTAATGAAATACCAAAGGCAGTGCTGATCATTAAGGAGCATCTGCAGGATTTCAAGGAATGGTATGCTATGCGCAAACATGTGCCCGTACTAAAAGAAGTGAAGAGTAAACTGCAAGGCATATACCTGACCGGCTTGAGTACCGAGGCCAAACACGAAGTGAAACAGACCGATGCCATACAAAGCGTGATCAATGTACTAGCGACCAAGATGCGCAGCAAACATGCACCCGGCTGCCACTATATAGAGGCCATAAACGATTTCATATCCCATCATGGATAAAGTTTTAAGGATAGGCACCCGCGAAAGCCAGCTTGCTGTATGGCAGGCAACTACCGTACAAGAGCTACTGCACCAACAAGGACATAAGACAGAACTGGTATATATAAAAAGTGAAGGTGATACCGACCTGCAAACCCCGCTTTACGAGCTTGGCGTACAGGGAATTTTCACCAGGGCGCTGGACATAGCCCTGCTCAATGGTGATATAGACCTGGCAGTACACTCTATGAAAGATGTGCCTACTGTAATGGCTAAAGGAATAGTGCAGGCAGCGATACTACCACGAGCATCTTATACCGATATAATAGTGCCGCGGCCCGGCGATACCTTCAAAGATAACGCAGCACAAACCTACCTGATAGCCACCAGCAGCACGCGGCGCAAGGCACAGTGGCTGAACAGGTACCCACAATCTACCATAGAAAACCTGAGGGGTAATGTGAACACCCGCCTGCGGAAGGTAGCCGAAAGCAACTGGCATGGCGCCATATTTGCCGCTGCCGGGCTGGAGCGCATCAACCTGCGTCCGGAAAATGCGGTAGAACTGACCTGGATGCTACCCGCCCCCGCACAGGGAGCCATACTTATTGTGACTACAGCCGCTGACACCTACTCACTGCAAGCATGCGCCCCGCTCAATGATGTAAACACTGAAATATGTACCCGTGCGGAGCGAGAGTACCTGAGGGCGCTGATGGGAGGCTGTACTACCCCAATCAGTGCGCTAGCTAAGGTAGCTGATGGAATCGTTACATTTGAAGGTAATATCCTGAGCCTTGACGGCAGCCAAAAAGTATCGGTAACTATGACATCGCCGATAGCGGAGGCTGACGGGCTAGGCCAAAAGGCTGCCGAAGAACTACTGGGCAATGGAGGACAAGCAATACTTGACAGCATAAGAAATGGGCAATAATGCATCTATATTAAGTACTATACAACTGGAGCAACCGCTAATAGACAGAGCGATGCTGGCAGGTGTAGTTTTGGACATTATCCCCTTCATACAAATAGTAGATATTTCTGATAGCAGCGAGCTGCAAGAAAAAATAGGCCAACTCTACAAAGAAAAAATTACCGTAATATTTACCAGTACAAATGCAGTATATGCTATATGTGAACATCCGAATTTCGGGCACCCCGACTGGGACATATACTGTATAGAAAATGCTACTATGAAAGCTGTTCTGGAATATTTTCCTGCGGAGCGGATCATGGGTAAGGCCAGTGACTCTGACACACTGGCAACAGAAATACTGAAAAATAAAAATATAAAAAATATCACTTTTTTTTGCGGAGACAAGCGTATGGATGCCCTGCCCGATGCCCTGCAAAAAGAGAAAATAGCGGTGAATGAGGTAGTAGTGTATACCACCATAGAAACGCCCGTATTCGCAGCTAAGGACTACGACGGTATACTATTCAATAGCCCGAGTGCTGTGAGTAGTTTCTTCAGTATGAATCTGTTAGATGAGCATACTGTAGTATTTGCTATAGGTAAATCAACTGCAAAATCGCTTCAAAAAGAGTGCAATAACCACCTAATAATCAGCGATATAGCTACCAAAAAAGGAGTACTGGAAACAGCTATCCACTATTTTGAACAACATAAAACAAATCAATCATAAAAGTGAGTTTACAAAACGATCTGTTACTTAGAGCACTAAAAGGAGAAGAGATAAGCCGCCCACCGGTATGGATGATGAGGCAAGCCGGCAGATACCTGCCAGACTACATCAAACTGCGTAATAAGTACGACTTTTTTACCCGTGTACAGACCCCGGAGCTGGCATGTGAGATAACTCTGCAACCAGTAGACCAAATAGGCGTAGATGCGGCCATTGTATTTTCTGACATACTAGTCATCCCTCAGGCAATGGGCATGACCGTATTGATGGAAGAAGGCAAGGGCCCGCTGCTGCCCGATGTGATCAAATCGCAGGCTGATGTAGACGCATTGCGCATAGATAATGTGGTGAATGAGCTTAGCTACGTAACTGATGCACTTAAACTGACCAAGAAAGAACTAAACGGACGGGTGCCCCTTATAGGGTTTGCTGGCGCACCCTGGACCCTCCTGTGCTACATGGTGGAGGGAAAAGGCAGCAAGACATTTGACAAGGCCAAACAGTTTTGCCTTACCCAACCCGAGGTGGCACACAGCCTATTACAGAAGATAACTGATGCAACCATTGCCTACCTGAAGGCGCAGGTGCTGGCAGGAGTGGATACGGTGCAGGTGTTCGATAGCTGGAGCGGATTACTAAGTCCTGCTGATTTTCAAGATATTGCGATGCCTTACCTCATACAAATATCAGATGCACTGTGCAAAGAAGTACCGGTAATACTGTTTCCGAAGGGCAGCTGGTATGCACTGCCTGAATTGAGTAAGAGCAGCGCAGCAGGTGTAGGCATAGACTGGACGATCAGCCCGGAAATGGCACGCGCCATGACCAACAACGCCATCACCCTGCAGGGTAATTTTGACCCCAGCCATTTGCTCACTACCCCGGCACAGATCAGAAAAGAGGTACATGCTATGATCGACGCGTTTGGCGTCAGGAACTATGTAGCCAATCTGGGCCATGGCATTATGCCTAATGTGCCTGTGGACAATGCCAAGGCATTTGTGGATGCAGTGAAGGAGTATGGGCAATAATGGGAGGCCTCACCCCGCCCCTCTCCGAAGGAGAGGGAGGTGTTATTGCATAACTCAAAAAAAAGACGTAATTGAAGATACAAATAACTGATTATCAATAGTTATTAGTACTATAGTTAAACCAAACTATCTAACGAATGAGCTTTAAAGAGCAATTTACAGACTACATTCATGAGTTACAGGACAGTATATGTAACAGCCTGGAACAAATAGACGGAAAGGCGAAGTTTGAACAAGACACCTGGGTGCGTCCCGAAGGTGGCGGGGGCAAGACACGCGTTATCTCTAACGGTAAGGTGTTTGAGAAAGGCGGTGTGAATACCTCTGTGGTGACCGGCGAATTACCCAAGGCTATGCAGCAGGCATTCGGCGTACCAGATAGTGATTTTTTTGCATGTGGGCTATCGCTTGTGCTGCACCCACTTAACCCATATGTTCCGACGGTGCATGCTAACTGGAGGTATTTTGAGCTATATGATAAGAGTGGTAAAAAGAAAGACAGCTGGTATGGTGGCGGAGCAGATCTGACCCCCTACTACCTTTTTGAGGAGGATGCACGCCATTTTCATGGCACCCTCAAAGGAGTAATGGACCCGTTTGGCAAGGATAAGTACCCCAAATACAAGCAACAATGCGATATATATTTTTGTAATAAACACAGGGGCGATGAGATGCGTGGAGTGGGTGGCGTATTTTATGATTACTTAAGGCCAAGTGTGGAAATGGATGATAATCAGATGATTGCATTTCAAAAAGCAAATGGCAATGCAATGATTGATGCCTACCTGCCTATAGTAGAAAAAAGGATGAACCTACCCTATGGCGAACGAGAAATAGAATGGCAAGAGATAAGGAGAGGGAGATATGTAGAGTTCAATTTAATACATGACCGAGGGACTATCTTCGGACTGAAGACCAATGGAAGGACGGAAAGCATATTGATGAGCCTGCCGCCGAGGGCAAGGTGGGTGTATAATCATGAGCCTGCTGCCGGAAGCAAGGAAGCGGAAATGATGAAATATTATAAACCGATGGATTGGGTGTAAGTTAATAGCTGAATTGCGAAATCGCTCGATAGCTCAATTGATTTTAAAAAAGTATAATTGTATAAACAGGAAGAAATAGCAATTTTAAAGGAGCGATACCTGACGACGTCCAGCGAAGATGACGCAATGGCTATTGCCGATAAAATGATAGATCTTGGCGGCAATACCATATATACTCTTTTTACGCCATTGCTAGAACTGGATAGCAGCCAACAAATCATCAGTAGCCGTGCAGCATATATATTAAAAAAGACAGGACGAAACGGATCTTTAGACCCCTTACTTAAGGCGATATTTAAAAAGGAGAATATAAATAGTAATGCCGTATTTGTAGACGCGCTATATACTCATGATTGCACATTTAGTTTAGATGCCCTTTTTAAGATATTATTTTATCATGGGTACGACGCAAAAAAGGCAGCACATCGAAATCTGATGGATCATGATTATTTCAGTTTTTCAAAACCTGAAATATTAGACCTTAAAGAAATGTGGGAGGATCTGCGACGGAATCCTGAAAAGAGCCTTGACTATGACATTTCAAAATCAATCATAGAAGAAGCAGTCAATAAGTTTTTGTCGTACCTGGAAATGGATGGCCGACCTAGTGCAGGTTTCACATCGATAGAGGAGGAAGTCGAGTTTTTGAAGAATGTTGTTATTACAGAAAATGAAAATGTCGGCGATGCAGTAGAAAGATTGGCGTGGATAGGTGGTGATGCAGCTTTAGAATTTTTTCTATATTTAATCACTTTAGATAATACAAGATCTGACAAAAGGCATCTAGGAACAATTGGACTAAGGTGCCTCAGGGATAATCGTGCAGTTGACCCCTTGTTTGCAGCCGCTTTAAAGAAGGAAAATATCAACTATAATGGTTCGCTCGCGTATGCATTAACGGAGCTGGATTGCAGCCATAAACTCAGGGAGTTATTTGAAATATTGTTCTATCATGGTTATGAAGCACAAGTGCATGCATATAACATTTTGTGTGATCAGACATTTGAGTTTAGCAGACAGGATATCATTGATATAAAAAAGGAGTGGCAAGACCTGCAATTACATCCTGAAAAATACCCGAGGTACAATGACTCAAAGGATATGATCGATGATGCAGTAAGCTGGTATCTAACATATCTGGAAGAAAATGAACAGCCAGTATAAAACTACTTTAAGATTTCACAAGCCCACAATATAATCGTCGCGGTGAAATTGTAATTTTGTAAAAAGACCTTTGCTATGACCACTGCTAACATTCGCGCTAAACTACACGAATACATAGACAATAGCGATGACATGCTACTAAAACTAATGTATGCTGTTGCTAAAGAATATAATGGCAAGTCAGACGACTATACCTTTAGTGAGGAAGACATGGCACTTTTTGAAGAAAGAAGAAAAAAACGACTTAGCGGGGAAAGCAAATTATATAACTGGGAAGAAGCTCAGACAATAATTAAAGGAAAAAAGACAGCTTAATGCAATATAAAATATTATTGCAAAGCGAGGCAGTTGCTGATCTGCAAATTGCTTTTGAGTGGTATGAAGAACGAAAAACCGGCTTAGGTAATTCATTTCTGACGGAGGTGAATATTTGTCTTGAAAAAATACGAATAAATCCCAAGCATTATGGATTAACAAGTAAGTGGGTTAGGAAAATTAAAACCAATAAATTTCCATTCCTGATAATATTTGAAATAGAAGGCGATTCGGTAATTGTAAATACTGTGTTGCATACGAGTAAAAAACCTAAATCTTAAGTACAATCATTATACAATGCATTTAATAAGGAGAAACAGGATACTGCGCCAGTCACCGGCGATACGCGCGATGGTAGCGGAGACGATCATACGTCCGGCGGACTTTATTGCTCCCCTATTTATTACCGAGGGTACGGGCGTGAAGGAAGAGATATCGTCGATGGAAGGATATTATCGCATGAGTATAGATAATACCCTGACGGAAGTAAAGGAGTTGTGGGGATTAGGCATCAGGAGTGTGCTACTATTCATTAAGTGCAAGGACGAATTGAAAGACAACAAAGGTACGGAGGCGCTGAACCCGGATGGGCTGATGCAACGCAGCATAAGGGCCATAAAAAATGCCTGCCCCGATATGGTGGTGATGACCGACGTGGCGCTGGACCCCTTCAGCACCTATGGACATGATGGCATAGTAGAAGGCAACGAAATAGTGAATGACCCTACTGTAGAAGTACTGGCGAAGATGAGTGTGAGCCATGCTGAGGCGGGTGCAGATATAGTAGCCCCGAGTGATATGATGGATGGCCGCATACTGGCAATACGTGAGGCACTGGAGCATAGTGGATATACCCAAACGGGCATAATGGCCTATAGTGCTAAGTATGCTTCGTGCTTTTACGGACCCTTCCGTGATGCACTGGATAGTGCCCCTGGCTTTGGTGATAAGAAGACCTACCAGATGGATTATGCCAACCGTCGTGAAGCGATAAAGGAAACCCTGATGGATATAGAGGAAGGAGCTGATATAGTGATGGTGAAACCTGCGATGGCCTACCTGGACATCATACGTGAAGTAAAAGACAGCGTAGAAGTGCCGGTGAGCGCCTACCATGTAAGCGGTGAATATGCCATGATAAAGGCTGCTGCTAAAATGGGCTGGCTGGATGAGAACAAAGCGATCATAGAATCACTGACCAGCATAAGACGCTCAGGGGCTGACCTGATAGCTACCTACTTTGCGAAGAAGGCCGCTTTGCTTATAAATGCTCAATGACGGAAGACCTCAATGGCTCAAAGAACTCTTCAGACCAGTATTATGTAAGAAACGTTATCCCAAGTGGTATTAAAAACAAAAACAGGTGGTCACATTTCGACCACCTGTTTTCTTAAAATTCAATATCTCCGCTAATTAACATTTTCGGATAAATCTGAAGTAACCCCAAAAATGCGACCACATTAAAATCCATCAACCATCATTACCCTGCTTTCAGCTTGCAACTCGTTAAGGCGTAGGTCTAAGAAAGGTTGGTAATCATTGGCTGTGTAAAATCTCATTGCGTCATCTTTGCTTTGAAACTTAAGAACTGCTGCCCAATTTCCATCCCAATCGCCCTCTAAATTCGTTGGTGTGGACGAACCTGCGATCATTTGTCCACCATACTTGGTGATAATGGGAATTGCAAACTGACCATACCTTTGCATTGAATCTTCAAGATTTTTGAAGTTGACTTGTACCATGATGAAACATGGTTTTGAGACCTCGCTCATTTCTGTGTTTTTTTCGTTACTGCTCATTTTGTTTTGGTTTGTGTTATCAGGAATGTGATTATGTGTATTTATTACTTCATAAATTGCTGTACCGACCTGGCAGTATCTAAAACCGTTTTTTGAAAAGGTATTGGCGTCCAATTAAATGTCGTTGTAGTCTCGGTAATATCTGCATCTATAGTTATTCCAATGAATGGCAACATACCCTTCATTTCATCGCTAAAATTGGCCATGAACTTCACCAGGAAGTTGGGAGCTAATCTCGTAATCACTTTGTCGTACCCGTTAGATTTTAGAATTTGTGCTATCTCTAAAAAAGAGTGTGCTTTTTCAGTTGTTACAATAAACCGCTTTCCGTTAGCTTCCTTATTTTCTAAAGACTGAACATGAATAGCGGCAACATCCCGCACATCTGACATCACAGAAAATGCCTGCGGCAGCATAGGCATCTTGCCCATAATTAGCTTCTTAAATAAATCCATGGCTTCCCCGGCTAAATTGCCCGTAAGTGTAGGACCGTAAATAGGACCGGGATTAATAACTACCAATTCTAATTTTTCAGGTGTATCCTGATTATTGATAAAATCCCATGCGCTTTTTTCAGCAAGTGCTTTACTTTTTAAGTAAGCGGTTACATTTTTTGCGTGCACATCAGTCCAGCTGTCCTTATTGACTTTAACCGACCCCTTTGCCCCGCCAAACATCGCAACGATGGAAGAAGTAATTACCACTCTTTTAACTCCGGCTTTCTTTGCTGCCTTCAAGGCCCTTAATGTGCCATCTACCGCTGGTTTGATGAGCTCATTTTCATCTTTTGGTTCTTTTACCACAAATGGTGAAGCTATATGCAGCACAAAGTCACAACCTTCCATGGCTTTATCCCATCCTTCATCTTTCAAAAGGTTAAGCTCACAGAACTCTAAATTTCCCCTGGGATCGATTTCCTTTTTAATACCATTTACTACTTCATTACTTTTAGATATGCTTCTCAAGGAGCCTCTTACTGCATATCCCTTTTTTAGCAATTCAGCCGCGCAATGCTGACCAACATAACCTGAAACACCTGTTACTAGTACCTTTTTCATTTTATTTTGATTTAGTTTCTTACTTTTGTATCGCAAGTAAAAACGATATTTTTACTTTCATTTTGAAAGCAAAAATAGTTAATTACTTTTCAAATGCAAGTAAAAAGAGGTTTTTTTGAAAACCGATAAAAAATGAATATTGACTTTAGATGCAAATGCCCCATCAGTTCTGCGTTAGATATTATCGGTGACAAGTGGTCGCTACTGATAATTAGGGATATGTTATTTGCCAATAAAAAAACGTTTACCGATTTCTCAACTTCGGAAGAAAATATCGCTTCCAATATCCTTTCCTCCAGGCTGAAACTTTTGGAAGAAGTGCAAATAATAAAAAAGAGCAAGATGGAGGGCAATCTTAAATCCAATATCTATACGCTTACAGAAAAGGGGCTTAACCTTATCCCAGTTATAGCTGAAATAACCATTTGGAGTGATGAAAATATTCGTGGGCTTAATCCAATAATGGCGGATGTTGACAGGGAGAATTTGAAAAATAACAAGCAGGCAGTAATAGACGGAATCAGGCAGAGCTACTTAAAAAGTATAGATGCACTTTCCGGAAGTTCCCTATAATTTGTCGCCCGGTAACCTTTGCTGTATGTGCGAACCGATATGATGTACGGTTTGCGAAGAAGGTGGCTGTGCTTATAAATGCTCAATGAGCTAATGGCTCAATGTATTTTAAAAATTCAAAAGGATGTCTGAAGCAACATTCTTTTTTATTCCCGGACGTTCTGTGTCAATGCTTGAACGTGCAGGAATAAATTTGGGATGCTGGTGTCATTCAGAGCAACCGCAAGGGATTGCCCCTACCGGAGATTTCGTAGAGGCTTGAAAGGGATTCAGAACTACTTGCTATCAAATGAGTAGTCGCTAAGCTTTATGTCTTCGAGCGCTTGCGGTTCTTTTTCAGATATTTCTTTCACCATATCTTTCATTTCCTCTTCGCCGGAGTATTTATAGTTTGTCTCCCCCAGTTTCATTTCTACATACTTACCGTCTTGCAATACATACTTGAACACCTTTTGCCTGTGTTCGCTGAAATGCGATTCGTCCTCATCAAAATTCCAGTCACCGGCCAGCCTGAAAACATCGGAGTCATTACTATTGATAGCGAATTGAGTTAACTCTCCGTACTCCATTATAGGAATGAAATCAAGTTTACCTTTGGCATTACTGCCTACGCAATAAAGGGTAGCGCCAAAACCAGAGCCGCCGCCAATGTCGATCAGGGACATATACAATCTACCGTTCTCGGAAAGTTTTACTGATCCTTTCTTCATCAGGTTAAATTCATTCTGGGTAAATTTTCTTTTTAGCACCATCTGCTTTGAATCTGCCGACCAGAGAACCACCGTTAATGCTGCTATGGCCGGATCATCGGCGCTGATGAGGTGATGATCGCTATCGTAACGATTGGTGAGAATAAAAATATCATACATTTTCCCTTCTATATTTACGTCGTGTACAACTGAGTCTAGTATCATACTATCAGTCGGACCAGGTGTATTGGTTGCAGTTGTTTTTACAGAATCAGTAGTTGTGGTTTGCTGACGAGTGCCGAAGTTGCAGGAGAAAAGTATCGCGGTAATAAATAACAGGAACAGGGCCGTATATTTCATGGGTTATATTATTTATCAAATATCTGCAATAGCTGATAAACTTCAAAAATGAATATCCCTTTACAAAAGTGTGGTAATAGCGGAGTAAATTGCAGCCCCAAGCCAATATTATGAATACTTCGAAAAGTCAAGAACTGTTTGCCCGTGCTCAAAAATCTATACCCGGCGGTGTTAACTCACCGGTTCGCGCCTTTAAAAGCGTGGGTGGTACTCCCCTGTTTATGAAAAGCGCCAAGGGTGCTTATATGTATGATGCAGATGGTAACCAGTATATAGATTACATCAACTCATGGGGCCCCATGATATTGGGCCATGCCTATGAGCCTGTGGTAAAAGCCATACAGGACATGGTGGGCCGCTCTACCTCATTTGGCGCACCTACTGAGCTGGAAATAGAAATGGCCGAGCTGATAAAAAGCATGGCACCTAATGTAGATATGGTGCGCATGGTGAGCAGCGGCACCGAAGCCTGCATGAGCGCGCTGAGGCTGGCAAGAGGCTATACCGGAAAGAACAAGTTCATCAAATTTGAAGGTTGTTATCATGGCCACGCAGATGCTTTCCTGGTTAAGGCCGGTAGCGGTGTTGCCACCTTTAATATACAGACGGTGCCGGGCGTAACCTCAGGCGTATCGATGGATACACTAACGGCACCTTATAATGACCTTGCAGCGGTAGAGGCATTGGTGAAGGACAATAAGGGTGAGATAGCCGCCATCATCATAGAGCCTGTAGCGGGCAACATGGGTTGCATCCCCCCTATAGCAGGCTACCTGGAAGGGCTGAGGGCTATATGTGATCGTGAAGGCATCGTATTCATATTTGACGAGGTAATGACCGGATTCAGGCTGGCAGCAGGTGGCGCGCAAGAGCGCCTGGGTGTAAATGCCGACCTGGTAACCTATGGCAAGGTGATAGGTGGCGGTATGCCTGTAGGCGCCTTTGGCGGTAAGCAGGAGATCATGCAGCATATAGCACCACTCGGGAATGTGTATCAGGCAGGCACCCTGAGCGGCAACCCTATAGCTATGATAGCCGGCTATACTATGCTGCGGGCACTTAAGAACAACCCCAACATATATACCGAGCTGGACAAAAAAACAGCTACCCTGCGCACAGAACTGGACAATGTATTGAAGCCAACAGGTACACCCTATATTATTAATCAACTGGGTTCTATGATCAGCGTGCATTTCAGCGAGAAGGCTGTTACCAACTTTACTGATGCAGCTACGGCCAATAATGCCTTATTCAATAAATACTTCCACCATATGCTAAATGAGGGTGTTTATCTGCCACCATCTGCATTTGAGACTTGGTTTATCAGCACAGCGATAAGCGACAAGGATATAGCGCATACTATAGCAGCGACCAAAAGGTTTTTTAAGTAGCACCTGTGTCCGATCAAGCGAGGGGGCTTGAACGGGTAGCGGGCTATTCGTTCGAAACAGGACGACCGAACGGACGACAGCACAAAGACAATATAACTATTGATGAAAATTATGAAAATGAGCGGCTAGCCGCTCATTTTTTTTGTACCTAAACCATATAGTCGTACTTTTGCGCCCTGTATTCACGTTAAATATTCATTAATAAAGCATGCTGCGACAGGAGCCTTTAAAAGCAAAATGGCATATAGTGGCACTGGGCCGTGTAAGGGACTATAACCAACTGTTGAAGCCCAATCTCAGCGGCATGGTGGTATTCAGCAGCGTGATAGGCTACCTGATGGCGCCCAACATCGATTTTCGCTGGCTGGATATGCGGACTTGGCAGCATATCATCACCCTGTTTGCAGGTGGCATGCTGGTTACCGGCGGAGCCAATACCATTAATCAGATACTCGAAAAAGACAGTGATGCGCTGATGCAGCGTACCCGTTTGCGCCCCCTACCCGACGGAAGGATGCATCAGATAGAGGCTTGGGTGTTTGCCATATGCACAGGACTTGCGGGTGCCGCATTACTTAGTTTTTATTTTAACATTCAGGCGGGCTTGCTCAGCTTTTTCTCTTTGCTGCTGTATGCATTTGTATATACCCCGCTCAAGAAAGTGCACCCCATAGCTGTGCTGGTAGGCGCCGTGCCCGGTGCGTTGCCTCCACTTATAGGCTGGGTAGCGGCAACAGGCACACTAAGCTTAGGCGGCTGGATATTGTTTATGCTGCAGTTCTTCTGGCAGTTCCCCCATTTCTGGGCGATAGCTTATGTGGCTTTCGATGATTATAACCTGGCCGGTATCCGCATGCTGCCAACCCGCGAAAAGGAAACTAAGTTTACCGGTTTTCAGTGTATGATCTACAGTTTTGCGCTGATACCTATGGCCATTATGCCTTACTATACAGGCCTTACCGGTCTGGGGGGCATGATCGTGTGCCTGCTGGCCGGCGTTATGTATCTGACTGCCTCTATCGTGTTTTTTAAGAATAACGATTATAAATCTGCACGCAGGGTAATGTTTGCGTCGTTTATCTATCTGCCAACCATATTGCTGGCACTTATCATAGATAAAATACAACACCTGTAGTGTCTAAACATAAAGTATGGAACAAGTAATGGAACAACCATCGGCACAGCAAAGGAAGATACACCCCCATAAATTTGCATTATGGGTGGCTATGGGCAGCATCAGCATGATGTTTGCGGGGCTGACAAGTGCTTACATGGTTAGAGAAGCGCAAAACAACTGGCGCTACTACAAGCTTCCGCCTGTATTCTGGGCGTCTACTATTGCTATTGCCATAAGCAGCGTCACCTTTATCATGGCGCTTAATGCATTCAAAAAACGCTACATACCTCGTTATAAGGCATTAATGATCACTACTATTTTTCTGGGTTTGCTGTTTGGCGCCATGCAATACATGGGATTTTATCAGTTATATCATCAATTACAGCATGTGGTGATCAACGGACAGGTGCTCAATGAAATGTCAACCGTTCGTGTAAACGGCAACCCAAGCGAATCGTTCCTTTTCATCATAGCCGGACTGCATTTGCTGCATCTTTTGGGCGGGATCATAGCCATGATCATTGTGTATTTCAGGTCAGTTCGCAGGAATGTAAAGGTGTATAATAGTACCGCTTTAGAGATCGCAGGGGGCTATTGGCACTTCGTGGATGCATTGTGGATATATTTATTTATCTTTTTTCTGGTTAATCAGTAATTTTTTTTGCAAATTCGCACCCTAAAGTCACAACTTTTAGCTTAATCTAATACAAATCTATGTCACAAGCTACTGCAGGAACAGCACAAGAAGCCAATTTATGGGGAGGTGGACGCTCGCCATACAACGTCAGTTACGGAAAAATGATGATGTGGTTCTTCCTTTTATCGGATGCGCTTACGTTTGGTGCATTCCTGATCTCTTACGGAACTACACGTTTCTTTAGTGCTGTTTGGCCTGATGCCAACCAGGTGTTCCAGTCTTTCCCTTTTATGGAAGGACACAATCTTCCGCTTCTTTTCGTGAGTTTGATGACCTTCATCCTCATCATGAGTTCTGTGACCATGGTACTTGCTGTGCATGCAGGACATTGCAACGATAAGAAAGGCGTTACCAAATGGCTGTTATGGACGATCATAGGTGGTGTTGCGTTCCTTAGCTGTCAGGCGTGGGAGTGGACGCACCTGCATGCAGAGTGTGGCGGCCTGTGGGGTACATTCACAGATGTGAACACTCCGGTAAGTGAGTTCAAACATTTCTTTGCTCCTGAGGTGCAGGCTACGGTTGCGGCTCATCCGCTGGTGGCTATGCAGTCTACCCACAACTTCTTCAACTACTTCTTTACCATCACCGGTTTCCATGGTGGTCACGTAACCAGCGGTGTTATCTTCAACATCCTGATGCTGATCAATACCGTTAACGGTACTTACGAGCGTCGCGGCCACTACGAGATGGTAGAAAAGATAGGCCTTTACTGGCACTTTGTAGACCTGGTATGGGTATTCGTATTCACTTGCTTTTACTTACTCTAATCGTTCACAACCAATAATTGAATAATCATGTCATCACATTCTAATCAACATACAGAGCAGTTCTATTACGAAGGCGATCAGTCTAAGTTGTACTCGGGTATCCTTCCTCATCATCATGATGTGGACTCAGCTGAAAGCAAGGCCCAGGTAAAAGGTATCTGGCAGATGTTCTGGATACTGCTTGCTATTACCATCGTTGAAGTATTCATTGGTATGTCTTACAGCCACTCATGGCCTAAGCCACTCGTAATATTCATATTCCTTACACTTACCCTTGTCAAGGCAGGTCTTATCGTAGCGAAGTTCATGCACCTTGGTGATGAGTTCAAAGGATTCATTGTTACTGTACTTGTACCGCTTGTATTGTTTGTATGGTTCATCATTGCGTTCCTTGCAGATGGTCACTTCTGGTTAGGTATTAATAACGGTACACAAACCAGGCTAAACAAGATCAATGTGGAATCCACAAAGTAAATGAGTAATCCAAAAAATAATAAATTCATTTTCGGAATAGCGGTGGCCTTGTTGGTACCGCTATTTTGCTATTTGGCGGTGAGCCGCATGTCTAAGGGCAAAGTAAAGATGCCGGGACATTACAGCATAGACAAAATAGAGACCAAAAACGAGAATGGCAAGCAGGTGCAAGACACCATCTACCATACCGTTGCCGATATTGCACTTACCAATCAGGTAGGTGAAAAAGTAAGCCTCAATACGTCACTGAAAGATAAAATGCTGGTGGTCGATTTTATCTTTACCGATTGTGCTACTTCATGCCCTAAACTCAGTTCCAGCATGCGCCTGCTGCAAACAGGGTTTAAGAAAGATCCTAAAAAGGAAAACAATCTTGATGATGTGGTGCAGTTTGTATCGATAACAGTGAACCCGGAAAGGGACTCATTTCCTGTGCTGCGTGCCTATGCCGATCGTTATGGTGCCAACCCAGACCATTGGTGGTTTCTTACAGGCGACAAAAAAACCATCTATAATTATGCAAGGAATGAACTACAGCTGATAACCGGCCCTGGTGATGGTGGCGCAGAGGATTTTATACACTCTGAACGGTTTGTGCTGCTGGATAAAGACCGCCATATACGCGGATACTATAACGGCCTTAATGATACCGACGTGAGGAAGTGCGCTGATGATATAGTGCTGCTGACACTGGAGAAAAAGAAAGGTGAAAAAATGGACATAAAAAATAAATAGAATTAACCATGTTGACCCCGGTACTAAAAAAGAATGACAAGCAGGCTCGCCTGCTTATTTATGTGGTTTCGTTTGTGGTGTTTGCAGCAGTAGTGATATTGTCAAAATTTAAACTTACGCTGAACCTCGGTTTTAATCCGCACATCTTTGCCCTTATCAATGCTGTAATTAATTCAGTAGTAGCCCTGTTACTCGTAGTAGGTCTGATGACGGCAAAAAGCAGAAAATATGAGCTGCATAAAAAAACAATGCTTACGGCTATAGTGCTTTCCACCCTTTTTCTTGTTTCCTATATATTGCATCATTTGCTGGCTGGTGAAACCCTATATGGAGGAGTGCATGATGGCAAGTATATTTTCTACCTGATCATCCTTATCACACACATAGCGCTTGCCACAATTATATTACCCTTCATCCTATTCACCGCATACAGGGCGCTCACCGGAGAATATGATAAACATAAAAAACTAACAAGGTATGCCTGGCCTCTATGGATGTATGTGAGTGTGACCGGGCCACTTGTCTATCTGCTTATTTCGCCCTACTACATTCCGCATATCTAAGTTGATATTTGAATTATCGGTAACTTTGTTAGTGCAATGAAAAAGTATTTATTGATCGCCTTTCTTTTGTTGTCCCTGCCTTGTATGGCAGCAGCACAAGGTTGCTCTGTATGCACTAAAACGGCAGCCGGCCTGGACGACAAAAGCGCCAAAGGCCTGAACGGCGGAATCATCTACCTGGCTTTTCTTCCCCTAACCATTATGGGTACGGTAGGATTCATATGGTATAGAAGGAACCAGAGGGCTTAAAGTCACTTCGTCATCTGCAAACGCCGCGCGGCTTACCCGTTCGAACAGAGAGGTGGGCATTGATGTTCGCACTATTGAGCGAGGGCGTGGCAATATTTTCTTATGCAATCTGAGGCTAGTAACCTGCACAACATTCAGATATCTTCATTAAATTAGCAACAAATCCGTTGTTATGATCCAGAAAAGTATACTTGTTGCTTTAGTACCTGTGTGCGCCATATTCCTGTTCTCTTGCAGGGGTCAAGTGATAATAGGTCATGGTGAAAAGACCAGCACTACGGTTACTGCAAATTCCTTCAGCGCGTTAGAAATATCAGTGCCCGCTACTGTGGAAATTATCGTAAGGCCGGGTGCGCAGGCATCGGCACAGGTGAACGGATATAAGAACCTGCTGGACCACATTAAAGTAAAAACAGAAAATGACCACCTCGTTATCAATAGCGACCTTACAGGCTCTATAGGTCTGGATAGCCATGCGGGCACTACAATAACCATTACTGTACCTTCTCTTACCAGTCTGGAATTGAGCAGCGCAACCGATGCCAACCTGCACGGCAGCATAAGGGGCGATAAGTTGGCCATCAGTCTTTCAGGAGCGGGTAATATAAAGATAGACTCACTGAATGTTACCGACTTTACAACTGAGGTTGCTGGTGCTGCTAAAATAGAAATAGCTGCTGGGATGACCCAACGTGCGACCTACCACTTATCGGGTGCCAGCAAGATATTTGCCTTCCCCTTACAAACAAAGGAAACAGCTGCCGAGATATCAGGTGCAGGCAGGGCCGAGGTTACCGCTATGGAAAAGCTGAATGCGAGTATCAGCGGGGCAGGCACCATACACTATAAAGGCCACCCAGAGGTGACCAAAGAAGTATCAGGCGTGGGCAGCGTTAAGGATGCCAACTAATGAGTTCTGACGGTTTAACCGCCAAGACGCAAATAACATTCTATATTTTAGGTAAATGGAGTGCACGCTAAGCGCTGTAGACAGAGTTGCTCGCTCATTGGCTTACTAAATACTTACATACACTATTGCTCACTCGTTTGCTGCCAAAGGTATTTGGAGATGACAAAGTATTTAGTATTTTTAATATAAACCTCCTGTTATGACTAGAAGAAATTGGCTTAAGTTTCTATTCCTTACTATCCTGATGTTTGGGTCCAAAATAGTCCTATTTGCGCAGACCACTGACCCTGTAGAGCGGTTATGGCTCAATGAAGAAAAAACAGCCAAAATACAAATATATAAAGCCACCGACGGCAGGTACTATGGTAAGATCGTATGGCTTAAAGAGCCAATGAGGGATGGCAAACCAAAGGTGGACATACATAATCCTTCAGAAGCAAGAAGGAATGATCCTATTATGGGCCTGTTGATACTGAAGGGTTTTAAAAAGGATGGGGCTACGGGCTATGAAGATGGCACTATATACGACCCTAAAAATGGTAAGACCTACAGCTGTAAAATAACCTACAAAGGTGACAAGCTGGATGTGCGCGGCTATGTAGGCTTCTCGCTGCTGGGGCGCACTACGGTGTGGACGAAGGTGGATTAATCTCTGTAGTAGAAAGATGCTTTGAGATAGTTATTATTTGTGCTCCATTTCCCTCTTCAACATCATGCCAGTATTACACACCTTCATCATCAAGTAAGGGTATTCGGATGTTTTCTTGCTGAGCATAATAAAAAATGGCTTGTTGCAGTAGAGTTTTTTGGCGCGCGGCTTTGCATCCGGGTCTGAAGGCGGAGCGGCGGCAGCGGCTACCATTATTTCGGCTTTACTTTCTACTTTTGCACCTTGCTCGTCGATCAGAAATGCAGTTTGTTGCATAGCTTTCTTAATAACAATATTGCCCTTTTTATTTACAGGTTCACTAAGAATGCTGCTGTAGGAAGCCTGATAGTTAAAAGCTATTATGGGTATTAGCAGCTCGTCGTTGCCCTTCCACTCCCCTTTCCATTCATATGCCGGATGTTTGAACTCATCGGTGCCCATGAGTATGTAGTGCTTTATGTCTTTCAACACCTCTTCAAACGTAAAGCCATCGCCTGCCCCCATAGCTATGGTGATCGCCTGGCCTTCTTCTTTAGGCGTTGTCCTGATGATAAAGTGCTCATCGTCGCGGTAGTATAATATTTGTATCTGGGCTGATATCTTTCCATTGAATTCCGGCATACCAAATGCTTTCACCGTTTCATCATCAAATTTGAGTTTGCCGGTGTCCATAACCTCGCTAAAGGATAACGATTTTGCAAAAGATGCTATAATGTCAACTGTCTCTCCCTTATGAGTAACCTTAGTAGTATATTCATCATCACTTAAAGAGCCTATATAGGTGGTAGAATGGTCGATAAGTTGCAGGTAAGGGTTCTTCCACATCAGTTTTATTTCGTCCTTGAAAACGCCTCTTAATTCGTCCCACGCAAAGAGAAAAGCGGGTGTATAGACAACGTTTTTGTCCTTTGCAAGTGTGTCCTGCATAGTAGGAACAAACTGGGTGTTGAGTGTTGAATCAAGCGGGGTTACGGGTGGGAATCCACTCATATCCTGTGAATGCCTGCAGCTATAAGCGCAAAGGCAAAATAAGGAGAGCGCTACCAATCTTGCGTACAGTTGCATAGGCACTTATTGATGCTATAGGTGTAAATACGGATTAAATATAATACAGAAAAGCCACCCGAAGGTGGCTTTTTGCAGTAAAATATTATTGTAAGAATTAAGCGTTATCTGTGCTTTCTTCTGTAGCAGCTTCAGCAGCAGGTGCTTCAGTTGCCGGAGCTTCTGCAACCGGAGCAGCAGGAGTTTCAGTTTTCTTAGCAGCAGTACCTGCACCACGACGGCTACGACGTGTTTTCTTAGCATTTGCAGCTTCTGTATCTTTACCATAGATCTCGTTAAAGTCAACGAGTTCGATCATAGCCATATCAGCAGCATCACCCATACGGCGAGGCAGCTTGATGATACGCAGATAACCACCCGGACGATCGCCTATCTTAGTGCTGATAGGGCCAAACAATTCCTTGATAGCTTCTTTATCCTGCAGGTAGCTGAATACAGTACGACGGTTGTGCATTGTATCGGTCTTGCAACGAGTGAAGATCGGCTCTGCAAATACCCTTAAAGACTTAGCCTTAGTAAGAGTAGTAGTGATACGTTTGTGCTGTATCAGCTGGCTTGTGAGGTTGCACATGAGGGCAGAGCGATGAGACGCTGTGCGGCCTAAATTTTTGATTTTGTCTCCGTGACGCATGACATTGTTGTTTTAAATTCCCTCATACCGTGTCAGGAATTATGAGGTACTTATGAAAAATAAAAAAGTAAACACTTAAGAATATAAAAGCTCTTGGTATCGGGCTTTAAAAATGATAAAAGGTAAAAATCAAGAAGTAGGTGATCTTACTTTTTAACTTTTACCTTTTAAGTTATTTAATTATCTTCTCCCCTGCGGAATTTATTGATATCCATTCCGAAATGCAAGCCACGCTCATGAAGCACCTGCTCAATTTCAGAAAGTGATTTCTGACCGAAGTTGCGGAACTTCATCAGCTCTTCCTGAGTGTACTGTACCAGTTCGCTCAGTGAGTTGATCTTAGCCGCTTTCAGACAGTTGAATGCACGTACAGAAAGTTCGAGATCTTCGAGCGGAGTGTTCAACACCTTGCGAACAAGCAATGTTTCTTCGTCAACGATACTTTCTTTTTCTTCCTTGCGTGTATCCAGTGCGATGTTCTCATCAGTGATGATCATCAGGTGCTGTATAAGGATGCGAGACGCGTCTTTTACCGCTTCTTCAGGGTGTATAGTACCATCGGTAACTACTTCCATGATCAGCTTTTCGAAGTCTGTGCGCTGCTCCACACGTGTATTTTCGATCGTGTATTTTACGTTCTTTATCGGTGTGTAGATAGAATCGATAGCGATGAAACCAAGTGGAGCATCAAGCGGACGATTTTCTTCGGAAGGCACATAACCGCGGCCTTTACCGATGTGTATCTCTATCTGGAAGCTGGTACCAGGCTGCAGGTTGCAAATAACCAGATCTGGATTCATTACCTGGAAATTAGGCAATGCTTCGCCGATCATGCGAGCAGTGAATACTTCAGTTCCTTTTACGTTGATGTCTACTTTTTCTGAAGTGAAATCGTTGTACTCACCAACTGCTTTGAAACGAACTTGTTTCAGATTAAGGATGATCTCAGTTACATCTTCCAGCACACCTTTCAGTGTAGCAAACTCGTGGTCTGCACCCGGGATCCTGATAGCTGTGATAGCATATCCCTCGAGTGAGGAAAGCAACACGCGGCGCAGAGCGTTACCTATAGTAACACCATAACCTGGTTCTAAAGGACGAAACTCAAATTGCGCCTCGAAATCAGTTGTTTTCTGAAGAGCTATCTTATCCGGTTTCTGAAAATTCAATATGGCCATATTGATGTATAATTTGTATTTTTTGATTGAAAATTGATGATATCACTAAATCAATAGTTCTTAGTATGATACTAAGAACTATTGATAAAACATTATTTAGAGTACAACTCGACGATCAGCTGTTCCTTGATGTTCTCCGGAACCAGGTCACGCTCAGGGTGTGCCAGATACGTACCCTTCATGTCTTTTTCGCTCCAGTCAACCCAGTTGATCTTAGGGTTTCTGCCGCGAATCATACCTGAAATGGTAATATTCACTTTGCTCTTTGGCTTCAGTTCTATCACATCACCCGGCTTCAGGCTGTAAGATGGAATGTTTACCACCTCACCGTTAACCATAAGGTGCTTGTGAGATACCAGCTGGCGGGCAGCAGGACGAGTAGGCGCAATGCCCATACGGTAAACCGTATTGTCCAGGCGTGCTTCGAGCAGCTTGATAAGGTTCTCACCGGTAGCTCCTTTCAAACGAGCTGCTTCTACATAAGTATTGGCGAACTGCTTTTCGAGAAGGCCGTAAGTGTACTTAGCCTTTTGTTTTTCCTTCAGCTGTACAGCGTACTCGCTCGCGGTCTTACGCTTGCGGGTGCCACCGTGCTGGCCGGGAGGGTTACTGTTTTTTGCGAGGCTCTTGCCTGATCCGAGGATCGGTTCGCCGAATATGCGGCAAATCCTGTTTTTTGGTCCTGTATAACGTGCCATGACGATTTTTTGTTTAACTGCTGCGTCTCATTCAAAATCGTAAATTCCGATCCGTAGCAGTACTTTATGTTTGAAAAAAAATGTTTACTATTTATTTTATGAAACAAATTGCAAATTGAGCCATTCAGGCATTTTGCAATTGAGCCATTCACTATACCCTACGTTTCTTAGGAGGGCGGCAACCGTTGTGCGGCAATGGAGTAACGTCCTTGATAGACATGATCTCGATACCTGAATTTGATAAAGAGCGGATAGCGCCTTCACGACCTGAACCCGGACCCTTTACAAATACATCAGCCCTTTTCATGCCAGCATCGGTAGCTACCTTTGCACAATCCTGAGCTGCAGTTTGTGCTGCATACGGTGTGTTCTTCTTAGAACCACGGAAACCCATCTTACCTGCAGAAGACCATGAAATAACCTGGCCACTCTTGTTGGTAATAGAGATGATGATGTTGTTGAATGTAGCACTGATATGCACATCTCCGTGCGTATCAATTTTCACGATGCGTTTTTTCGCGACCGTTTTAGCTGATGCTTGCGCTTTTGCCATTGTTTGTGTTAAATAAGGTAATCAATAAATAAATGAACCGATAAATACCGGCCTCGCACCACTCCTCCATCCGCAGCAAAGGATATCCGGCAGTGGTACTAAAACTATTTCTTGGCTGCTTTCTTTTTACCTGCAACTGTCTTACGCTTACCTTTACGGGTGCGGCTGTTGGTACGGGTACGCTGACCACGTAATGGCAGACCTTTACGGTGACGAACGCCACGGTAGCAAGCGATATCCATCAAACGTTTGATGTTCATCTGAACTTCAGAACGCAGTTGACCTTCAACTTTGAACTCAGTGTTGATGATGGTACGAATAGCAGTTTGCTGCTCATCGTTCCACTCCATAGCTTTAGTGTCGTAGTTAATATCCGCTTTGTCCAGTATATACTGGGCAGTGCTACGGCCAATACCGTAAATGTAAGTGAGCGCGATTTCGCCGCGCTTGTTTTTAGGAAGATCTATACCAGCTATACGAGCCATTAAGATTGAAATTTTTGAACTTTAAAAAATCTATTTTGAATTATCCCTGGCGTTGTTTAAAACGTGGATTCTTTTTGTTGATTATATACAACCTACCCTTGCGGCGTACGATCTTACAATCAGCACTGCGTTTTTTTATTGATGCTCTAACTTTCATACAAATGATTATAAAAAACTATAATTAATTAACAATTACACCTTTATTTGTAGCGGTATATGATACGACCACGACTCAAATCATATGGACTCATCTCCACTCCTACCTTGTCACCAGGCAATATACGTATGTAGTGCATACGCATTTTACCGGATATCGTGGCAAGTATTTCATGCCCGTTCTCTAATCGCACGCGGAACATCGCATTAGACAACGCTTCAATAATAGTTCCGTCTTGTTTAATAAGAGACTGCTTAGCCATATTTTTAAGGACTGCAAAGGTAAGGGATTTTTTTTAATTACAGTCAGAAAATTTAATACAATATTTTTTTTGAGAATTTTAACATATAAAATCCTTCCGTAAACTGCTTTTTATTGCCACAAGTGGCTTTTTCAGCCCAAAAAACGTAAACACATTTACATTTTTTTAATCATATCCAGATCAAAGTCTTCGAGGCTTTTCAGCTTGGCATCAGCTAGTGAGAATCGGGGATCATCGAAATGCAGCTCATCGGGCACTACTATCACTTTCATGCGGGCAGCTTTACCGGCTATCATACCGTTAACCGAGTCTTCAAATACCATGCATTCCGTAGGTTTTGACCCTAGCAGAGCGGCACATTTAAGAAAAACGGCAGGGTGAGGCTTACCCAGTTCCACTGCATCGGCTGAGGTAACCTCATCAAAATAATGATCGATACCAAAGTGCCTGATCAGTTGATCTATCATGTGAGCAGGCGAAGAGGAGGCCAGACCGACCTTATATTTATGAGCCTTCAGCAATTGTAAAGAGCTTTCTACCCCGTTGAGCACGCGGGCGCTGACTTTAGACGACTCAATAATGTCTTCCAGTATTTCATCGGCTATGTCGCGGGCAGTGCTACCCTGCCATGGGAAATGGATGGCCCAATGATCGGTAACCTCATATATACGCAGGCCTGTGGTGTCTTTAAATCTGTTCCGCTCGATGGGAATATTGTGCTTACGGGCTATGCGCATCATACTTTCGCCCCACAGGGGCTCGGTATCCAGCAACAGTCCGTCCATATCATACAGTACGGTAGTGATCATTTGTGCTGCAAAAGTACGGCAATTCAGGAATCCGGCAATTGCGGAGCGCTTAGTAACACTACTTACTCCCTCCCCTTAGCAACTAAGGCGCGCTATAGCATATGCGCTAGCGAGTGCACGGCTAATGCCTATTGCTGGTGTTGCGTGTGGTAGGCGCCCCTGTGTATACAGATACAATATCGTTGATACGGATATAAGGCATCCTCTTCATTTCATCTCCTGTTATAACGCGGGAGTCTGCATTATCAACCTCCATCAATGGCATATCGGGCGCGGCCATAGGCATATCCAGCGCATGATTTAACGGGATAGGCGATATAAACGTGATGTCTTCAACAGGGCCGCGAGTGTTAACGATCTCTACAGTATTCTGCGGTTTGCTACTTTTTGTAGTTTTGTCCTGAGCTCCGGCGTGCAGCGCCAATGTTGCGAGCAATAAACTGAATAGTGCTTTCATAATACTCCTTTTATATAGTAGACGTATAAATTTACGTAATCTTGGGGACATAGGAAAATAATTTTCATGCGGGGTTAGATGTAGAATATAGACTGTCTGTATTTGCAGAGAATGACTGCCAACTCCAGACGGCTGGGAGGATCCCGAAATAACGACAAATATATAAGCGTTACCTTCGCAGGCTAACAACCGCGGTTACATGACTTTTGATGAATTAAATTTAAATGCCCCCTTACTGAATGCTCTGGACGACCTGGGCTACAAGTACCCTACTACCATTCAGCAAAAAGCATTTCCGATCATCATGTCGGGCAGGGATGTATGCGGAATAGCCCAAACAGGTACCGGTAAAACGTTTGCCTACCTGCTGCCCATGCTCAAGCTCTGGAAGTATTCTAAAGACCGCAGCCCGCAAATGCTGATCATAGTGCCTACACGCGAGCTGGTGGCACAGGTGGTAGAGGCCGTAAAGCAGATAAGCAAATACCTGACCCTGGAAGTAGTAGGCGCCTATGGCGGCGTGAACATGAAGCCACAGGTAGCAGCCATAGAGAACGGATGCGATATAGTAGTGGCCACTCCAGGCCGCTTGCTGGATATCATGTATCACGGGTCCATGAAACTAAAGAACATCAAAAAACTGGTGATAGATGAGGTAGATGAAATGCTGAACCTCGGCTTTCGCACGCAACTGACCAATATACTGACCCTGCTGCCCGAAAAAAGGCAGAACCTCCTGTTCTCAGCAACTATTACCGACGAAGTAGAGCAATTGATGAATGACTGGTTCAACGGACCGGAAATGATAGAAGCAGCCCCAACAGGAACACCGCTGAGCAATATAGACCAGATAGGCTACAATGTGCCTAACTTCAATACCAAGGTAAACCTGCTGGACCTGATGCTGACCCAGAACGCCGAGATGACCAAAGTGCTGGTATTTGTAGCCACTAAAAAAATGGCAGATGAGGTGTATGTAGCAGTAGGTCTGAAGCATGACGGAAGGATAGGTGTCATTCACTCTAATAAAGATCAGAACCATCGTTTCAATACCGTGAGCAAGTTTCAGGATGGTACGTATAAATACATCATAGCTACTGATATTATTGCGCGCGGGCTGGACATCAACGAGGTGACGCACGTCATCAACTTTGATACGCCCGATGTGCCGGAAAACTACATACACCGCATAGGCCGTACCGGCCGTGCCGATAAGAAGGGCATTGCCATAACCTATACCACTGAGCGGGAAAGAGAATACATAGACGCCATAGAGGCACTGATGAACTACAAAGTGCCGGTGCGCGAGCTGCCCGCCGACCTGGAGATAAGTGATGTGCTTACCGACGATGAAAAGCCTAAAGTAAAAATGAAGGCCCACCTGATAGCCATGCCAAGAATAGAAGATTCGGGGCCTGCATTTCACGAAAAGTCTGCGAAGAACAAAAAGGTGCCTACCAAGATAAAGCACTCAGACAAGATGAAAAAGAAGTATAAAAAGCCATTGAAAAGGAAACCTAAGAAGTAAAAAATCAAAACGCCTGTCGCACTAAGCACGACAGGCGTCAATATTTTACGTCACTAAATATCTTATCGGATGATGGACATCTTAGCAGCCATACCCTCACCTGTTGAGGTACGAATGCTGTAGAGATAGTCGCCCTGTGCAAGGTTGCTGACAGGTATGTTGATAATATGCTCGCCTGCAGCCAATGACTTGTATTGAGTTGTACTTAACGCATGGCCGCTCATGTCCATTACCTGGATAGTAACATCAGCACCCGTCAGCAAAGCAAACCTGATATTGGTATTGTCTGATGCGGGGTTAGGATAATTGCCATAGAAGGTCAGGTTTTTGTGACTGACACCGTTGATGCCGGTAGGCGCATTGACAGCAACTATAGGAAATATGCTCAGGTTGTTGAACAGACCATCATTATCATAATAGTTGTCGTTCCATGTTCCGTCAGACCACTGTGTAGCATTCTGCACATTGAGCACAGTATCGCGTGTGGTATCACCAAAATCATTGACGTACATGTAAGCGAAATAAGCGGGAGACAGGCGCTCACCATCGAGTGATGAATAAAGCCCGATCGTGTCGCCGGCCAATGATGTGAAATCATAGACCATATCATACCCTACATAAAAAGGCTGATTGAGTGCACGGGTTGCCGAGTCGAAGAAGAAAGACTTAAGCGTATCTGAAGTAAGGCCAATACCCAACTGGGTAAACGGTACATTCAGTGTATCTATCTGTGTGTTAGGAAAACCACTGTAGGAAGTAGTAGCGGTAACCAGAACAGGTGGGGTAACATCCCAAACATGAAAATTAACACTATGGGTAGATGAGGCACTAACCTTACCGCCAAAACGAGCCATAACACCTATAACACGGATAGAACTATCGGCAGAGTTGAAATCATAACGCTCAGCAAAACCCATATCGCCATAGTAGTTGGTACCGACGATGAAACCAGTATCCCCGGCATAGGTATAAGTAGTAAGCGTATCGGCCGTTGTAATATTAGACAACACAGTCGTATCACCAATGGCAGTGGTACGCGCTGCAGGCATAGTGCCACGTGCATGTGCACCTGAGCGGTGTTGTGCAAAAGTGCCAACGGATAGGAGAACTGCGATAAGAAGTAAAGCTGATTTTTTCATTATATAGATAAAACTACGATTGAGGGGGCAAGTTAATCAGATAGTTGCAGGGAGAAAGAATAATGTTTTTAATAAGTGGTGATTTTGCATTTTTTTTAACTGTTTTCTCTATTTTGCCCGTTTACGGCACTATTACACATCATCATATCCGCTAATACTATAGCCGTAGCGGCTTCAACCACCACCGGTACCCGCAGGGCTATACACAAGTCGTGCCTGCCCTTAACGGTAAATGACTCCATATTCTGGGTAGCATTGCTCCAGGTATATTGTTCTTTCGGCGTGCTGCTTGTAGGCTTTACGGCCACCCGGAAGATCAGCTCATTGCCATTCGTAATACCCCCGTTAATGCCACCTGCGTGGTTGCTGACGGTATCTCCCAGTTCACTCATTATGGCATCGTTATGTTTGCTGCCTTTCATTAGTGCTGCGCCGAAACCACTACCAAACTCTATTCCCTTGATGGCAGGTATAGAAAAAACGGCATGGCTGATAAGTGACTCCGCCGAATTGAAGAACGGTTCGCCCAACCCCACAGGCAGCTCATCTACGGTGCACTCTACTATGCCGCCTATGCTGTCTTGTTCCTTTACCGCCTGTTCTATTGCCTTATCTATATCTGTAATGCCTCCTGCTTCTACAAGGCGGGCACTCACCTTCACATCTCCCAATATCTTTTTGGCGACTACACCCGCAGCTACGAGCGCCACAGTAAGTCGGCCTGACGAATGCCCGCCACCACGGTAGTCGTTGTATCCATGAAACTTCTTATCCAACACAAAGTCAGCATGCCCAGGCCGGGGAACACTTCTTAAAGCCTCATAATCTGCTGAGCGGGTATTATTATTTTCGAACACCATAGTAAGTGGCGCTCCGGTGGTCTTGCCTTTAAAGACACCGCTTACGAAGATGGGTAAGTCGTCTTCCTTGCGGGGTGTAGTGCCGGCAGCACCCGCCTTGCGTCTTTCCAGGTCAGCTTCAAGTTCTGCCTCCGAAAGATCAATACCTGCGGGGCAGCCATCTATGGTTACACCAACCCACTTGCCGTGAGACTCGCCAAATATACTGACACGAAAAAGGGTACCTAGTGTATTCATATAGCTGGCTATTCTTGATCATTTACAATAATGCCGCACAAAGATAGGTCATTAAAAAAATCGGGGTATGATTTATTGACCGATTGTGACTGCAGAATATCTACAGGCCCCGTGGCACGGAGTGCACCTACAGCAGCCGCCATGGCTATGCGGTGATCATTGTAGCAATCGATGACCGTGCCTTGCAACTTACTTACACCTACTACACATAAGGCATCATCTTCTATTGAAAAAGGCACATCAAAGTTTTGCAGCATTTCAGATATACTCTCTGCCCTGTTACTTTCCTTATGAAACAATCGGTGAACTCCTTTTATATAACTCTCGCCCTCGCAACATGCTGCCAGTATTGCCAAGGCAGGAAACAGATCGGGGCAGTGCGTGGCATCAAAAGTAAATGCAGTAAGCTTAGATGAAGTAACGGTTATGCTTTCTTCAGTCACGTGCAGAGCTGCACCGGCCTGCCGCAGTGCATGCAGTATCGCTTTATCTGCCTGCAGCGAACTATTGTTCAGATTCACTACTGTTGTAGTTCCCGCTATGGCACCCGCTACCAGTAAATTGGCAGCACCGCTCCAGTCGCCCTCCACATACATATCTACGTGTGCGGGAAGGGTAAACAGAGATGGATCTATATAGAACTCGTGATAGTCTTTATGAGCCACCGGTTTGCCAAAGCGGTTCAGCACATCCAGGGTCATATCTATGTAGGGCCTGCTTTTTATGTCCGTCACAGTTAATGTAACCGGAGATGAAGCCGCACTGCACAGTGCAAATAATAAACCGCTGATGAGCTGCGAACCATCTGCACCGCTTACTGCAACCGATACCGGCACTATAGGTCCCAACAAAGTGGCGGGCAAATGGCCGTTCTCGGTTTCGATCGTGACACCTAAGGCTGATAGTGCCTCTGCCACACCGAGCATAGGCCGGGAGAGCAAGCTACCACTACCCGTGATGCTAAGCGGTACAGCAGCAAGTGCAGCTATAGGCAAGAATAACCTTGCTGCCAGGCCACTCTCGTGGCAATCCACCTCTGCCCCCGATGGTATAACGCCGTTTGAGGTGACATGCACCACCCCATCGGGCAGGTGCCTGACGCGGGCACCTAATTGTTGTATCGCTGTCAATGCAGCAAACTCATCGGCACTGGAACCTACACCATAAATGGCCGTGGTGCCCTTATGCAGCAATGCTGCCGCATAGGCACGCTGCGTCAAACTCTTGGATGCCGGAGCAACTATTTGCCCCTTTATAGTGCCCGGTAATACTACTGAATGCATAGGGTCATTGTGTGGGCTATCATATCAAATGATATGGGATGAATGGAAGCGCTGCCAATACCATTGAGCAGAATATAATCTATTGTTTCTCCCTTTCGTTTCTTATCCATTTTAAGCAAGCCGATGGCTTTAGGCACATCAAAGGGATAAGTAACGGGCAGGGCATATTGTTGCAATATATCTTTAATCCTATCTGTAGTCCCTGCTGCTACATAAGCAAGTTGCTCTGAAAGCGATGAGGCAATGACCATACCTATGGCTACCGCCTGCCCGTGTGGCAAGGCATACAGGTTCTCTATAGCATGTGCGGCAGTATGTCCGAAGTTCAGCAATTTGCGAATGCCTGTTTCCCGTTCATCCTCTGCCACGGTCTTATTCTTCCAGCCTACGCACCTCGCAATGACCTGCCGCAGTTCAGCTTCGTTGTGCCTGTACCATGCTATGTCATGTTGCGCCAGCTCACCAAAAAGTGCTGCATCAAAAATGCACGCATATTTTATGATCTCGGCAAATCCATTACTCCATTCCGTATCAGGAAGCGTTCCCAGGAAGGATGTATCAAATAGCAAAGTGTCAGGCTGCGTAATAGT
>Ga0164297_10000165_pt1 | contig 86040 bp, 80 predicted proteins | sample GEODES058metaG_FD_113539 | JGI IMG/M metagenome (GOLD analysis project Ga0164297, IMG submission 113539) | Dystrophic lake water microbial communities from Trout Bog Lake, Wisconsin, USA - GEODES058 metaG | ecosystem: Environmental > Aquatic > Freshwater > Lake | place: USA: Trout Bog Lake... | reverse complement strand
TTCTTGGCTAAGGTGTTTATAGGTCATGGCTACTTTGACTTGGCGGTCTAGAAGCTTTAGATACTAAATCATCCTTAGCCTCCTCTCATTGTTCAAAGTTGCACTTCGTATTAGAATTCACCATTTCATGAAAAAGACCTCCGCTAAATTAGCTCTTATTTGTCTTCTAACCATATCTGCCAATTTATATGCTCAAAAGTTACCTTTTTCGGGCCTATTCGGTCAAATTGGAATTGGATATGATGGAGCCTCCCCATCTGCAACAGGTTCTTCAACTGGCAATGTTGGTACTGTCTATGGCAATTACAACATTGGTAAAGCCTATAATTTCAATGAGTCTATTGCAGTTGGTTACAACTATGTTATTGATCCGAAAATTCGTTTAGGTCTTGGTTTTGAATACAACGTCATGATTGCAGTGCCAAAACAGGATGCAACTATCAGTACTGGAAATACCACAGCAATTATCGGTGGTTATGTCAAAAAGAACTCTTATGATTTCTTTTTAACACCGGGTTATGTGGTTGGTAACGATGGTCTTGCTTATGCTAAGTTCGGCTTATCATCCTCTAGGGCTGAATTATTAGGTGATACGATTAATTTCAAAGGTTACACCTTTGGTGCAGGATACAAATATGCACTTGATCCAAATATGTATGTTTTTGGTGAAGTAAATTATTCAGTATATGGAGATCAAACTTCATATCCAACAACATATATCAACGGCGCTACTGCAACTCATAACCTCAACTATAGCTACGATTCAAAAATGGCTTTAATTGGTTATGGATTCAGTTTCTAAGTTTTAAAAAAGCGTTTCTTTTTTCAAGTGTCTCAAGATGAAGTCTGCTGTAACGACAGCAGCATCTTGAGTCATCTTTTCTTCAAATATTAGATTCACAATTTCTTCTAAAGTACATTTTTGAAAATGATGGACTTCGCCATCATTGTTGCTTGGAGTCCAGTCATCTTCGACAATCAAGTCAAAAGTAAATAATTTTTCATGATGGACTTCATTTGGTGGTAATGGTCTTCTGATTTCGATCGATCCAATAGGATAAAGATTTTTTAGATGATACGAAGTCACACCTGCTTCTTCCCAAAGTTCTCGAATAGCACAAGTTTGAATAGTTTCTTGGGCGCTAATCCCACCAGCAGTCATGTTATCCATCAATCCTGGATCTACCTTTTTATTATCGCTTCTTGTTGCTAACCAAAGTAGACCATTTTCAGTATAGCCATTGATATGAACAGCATGACTCATCAATCCGAAGCCTCTAAAAGCAGCTCGCTCCAATTGAAATGCCTCATGAGAATCTTCTCTTAAGAATGAAAAATTTTCATTACGCCAGTGTGAAAAAACTTTTTTTGTACGTAAAAATTCAGCAAGAATTTTCAGCTCTAAACTTAAATCATGGGAAGAGGCATTGGATAATATAAGTGCATCTTTTGTTACCTGTATCAAGAAAAACTCATTTTGATCTTGGTCTAACAATTCCTGAATATACATTAAGCACGTTGGAGAGATGCATCCTATTACTTGATTGTTGTAGAAGACAGGGGGGAAATTATTAGGGATTGAACGATAAGCAGTTTCAATGATTTCCATCAGGGCTGATTGAGTCGATTCAGAAATTACATAATTTAATTTCATATCTTATTGTCCATACAGATTTCTTTAAAAAATTATTTATTTTTTCAATGCCCACTTTAGGGGGAAATGTAATACTAAAAATTCGGTTATGACGGCTCGACTCGCAGTCGATTTAATGATTAAACTATTTTCTGATTCATTTTCACAATACTTTTAATTGAATTGGGATTTTCCCTACCCCCATTAGAGGGAATCGACTGTGCTTAAAAATTGTGCAAGTCAGCCCATGTCCTACCATATCTAATGATTTTGACTATTTTATGCTACTTATCCACAAAACTTGTGGATAAGTTTCTCTTCTAAAAAAAACATAAAAGATTGACAATGATAAAAAAATAATTTATGCGTAAAAAAGTGAATGATTTTTTCTTGGAAATTATTTTAAAATTTGGTCCCGCCGACAGGAATCGAACCTGTATCTTACGCTTAGGAGGCATACGTTCTATCCATTGAACTACGGCGAGGTAACTTGATTTTACAATGAATGCTGAAAATATTTAATTTTCAATTAAGTTAAAAAAATTATTTCCTCTTTAGATCAATAGCTTAGTTTAAAAAAGTCTGATTTTGTAAAGATAAATGGTGATAATTCGTTTTGAATATTGATAAGATGGTTATCCATTTAGAATATCATCTTGAAATTCAATCATTCAAATACGGCAAGCTACCTTAGTTATTTCCATGGCAACAAATAAAGAAAATTACAGCGAATCATCCATCAAAGTGTTAAAAGGCCTTGAGCCGGTAAAACAACGACCAGGGATGTACACGCGGACAGATAATCCTTTGCATATTATTCAAGAGGTCATTGATAACGCCTCCGATGAAGCATTAGGAGGTCATGGCAAGGAAATTTCATTGACGATCCACATTGATGGCAGTATCAGTGTAGAAGACTTCGGCAGGGGTATTCCTGTTGGAATGCACCCAGATGAAAAAAAACCAGTTGTTGAAATTGTGTTTACCCAACTCCACGCTGGTGGAAAATTTGAAAAAGGCTCTGCTGGTGCTTATGCATTTTCGGGTGGGCTTCATGGCGTTGGTGTTTCAGTTACGAATGCATTATCAAAGCGTCTCGAAGTTCAAGTCTGTAGAGAAAAGTTTTTTTCTACTTTGGCATTTGAAAACGGCTTTTTAGTCGAAAACATTCAGTCAAATCCGATTATTAAGGGAAGTAAACAAAACGGTACAAAGGTTCGTGTTTGGCCAGATCCAAAGTACTTTGATTCCGCGATTATTCCATTGAATGAATTACAGCGTTTGTTGAGATCAAAAGCCGTATTGCTGCCGGGTGTTAAGGTTAACTTAACCATCGAAAAAACCAATGATACTCAATCCTGGATTTATGAAAAAGGCTTAAGAGGGTATCTCGATGAGGCAATGGTTCAACTGGGTCATAGTGAATCGATTATTCCTCCATTTGAAGGTGAGCATTTTGCACATCCAGATGTTATAGGTGAAGAAAGTTTTGCTCAGGGTGAGGGTGCATCTTGGGTGGTGGCTTGGACTGAGTTCGGTAATCCAGTGCGTGAGAGTTATGTTAACTTAATTCCTACAACAGCTGGTGGCACCCATGAAAGTGGTTTGCGTGAAGGACTCTTTAACGCTGTGAAGTCTTTTATTGAAATGCACGCTTTACTTCCAAAAGGCGTTAAGTTAATGCCTGATGATGTGTTTGCAAGGGCATCATTTGTACTTTCAGCTAAAGTTCTGGATCCTCAGTTCCAAGGACAGATTAAAGAACGTTTAAATTCTAGAGATGCAGTACGTCTGGTCTCTGGATTTGTAAAATCGGCACTGGATTTATGGCTAAATGAACATGTTGATTTGGGTAAGAAACTTGCCGATTTAGTAATTAAGCAAGCGCAGGCAAGAACCAAGGCTGGTCAAAAAGTTGAGAAGAAGAAATCATCTGGCGTTGCTGTTCTTCCTGGCAAGTTAACCGATTGTGAAAGTGAAGATATCATCATCAATGAAATCTTTTTAGTAGAAGGCGATTCAGCTGGTGGCTCTGCCAAGATGGGGCGAAATAAAGAGTATCAGGCGATCTTACCTTTAAGAGGAAAGGTTCTCAATACTTGGGAGGCAGATAAAGATAGATTATTTGCTAATAATGAAGTTCATGATATTGCAGTGGCAATCGGTGTTGATCCCCATGGAGTTGGTGATGATCCTGATTTAACGAATCTTCGCTACGGGAAAATTTGTATATTGTCCGATGCTGACGTTGACGGCTCTCATATTCAAGTTCTTTTATTAACGCTATTTTATAAACACTTCCCCAAATTAGTTGAACGTGGTCATATTTATGTAGCGAGACCACCCTTATTTAGAGTAGATGCGCCCGCCAGAGGAAAAAAACCTGCTCAAAAGATTTATGCTTTAGATCACCCTGAATTAAAAAGTATTGAAGACAAATTAATTAAAGATGGCCTAAAAGTTGGTAGTTGGCAAATTTCAAGGTTTAAAGGCTTAGGTGAAATGAGTCCTGAACAGTTATGGGAGACCACATTAAATCCTGATACTAGAAGATTGCTACCTATCTTAACTGGTAGCTTAGGTCTTGAAGACACAAACAAGTTGATGGATATGCTGATGGGTAAATCAGAATCATCGGCTCGCAGGTCTTGGTTAGAGGAACGTGGTAACGAAGTAGAGGCGGATATTTAAGTTATGGCAAATAATGAATTAGATCTTTTTTCAAATATCCAACCAGAGGATCCTAATGATTCTTTGGTTTTGGGACATTTTGCTGAAAAAGCATATTTAGATTATGCAATTAGCGTAGTTAAAGGTCGTGCATTACCTGAGTTGGCTGATGGTCAAAAACCTGTTCAAAGAAGAATTCTTTACTCAATGAGCGAAATGGGTCTAAGGTTTGACTCTAAACCCGTGAAAAGTGCAAGGGTTGTTGGGGATGTATTGGGTAAGTTTCACCCGCATGGCGATCAATCTGCTTATGATGCATTGGTGCGATTGGCACAAAGTTTTAGTCTTCGATACCCCCTTATTGATGGGCAAGGTAATTTTGGCTCAAGGGATGGCGACGGTGCCGCAGCAATGCGATATACAGAAGCTCGACTCACGAAAATCTCGAGTTTATTATTAGACGAGCTTGATCAAGGTACAGTTGATTTCATTCCAAACTATGATGGCTCTTTTACTGAACCAGCTTTACTCCCGGCACGACTACCCTTTGTTTTGTTAAATGGTGCTTCCGGAATTGCTGTTGGGATGGCAACAGAAATTCCCTCACATAATTTAGTAGAAGTAGCGGCAGCTAGCGTAGCAATCTTAAAAAACCCTAAAATTTCTGAGCAAGAAATTTTAAATATCATTCCTGGGCCTGATTTTCCGGGTGGTGGACAAATTATTTCGCCAATTCAAGAAATCCAAGAAATATATAAGCAAGGTCGTGGCAGTCTCAAAATGAGAGCACGTTGGAACATTGAAGAATTAGCCCGTGGACAATGGAAGCTTGTTATTACAGAAATGCCTCCAAATGCCTCTACTCAAAAAGTGCTTCAAGAAATCGAAGAACTAACGAATCCAAAAGTGAAAATTGGTAAAAAATCTTTATCTGCTGACCAAAACTCCTTAAAGCAAGCCGCATTAGCCATACTTGATGGCGTTCGCGATGAGTCGAGTAAAGATGCTGCTGTTCGTTTGGTTTTTGAACCTAAATCAAAAAATATTGATGTAAATGAATTTGCTAATTTTTTACTTGCTCACACCTCTCTTGAGTCGAATGCGTCCATTAATTTGGTCATGATTGGAACCGATGGTCGTCCGAGACAAAAGGGTTTGTTGGCCATTCTGCAGGAATGGGCCCAATTCCGGATTCAGACGGTTACAAGAAGAACTGCTTTTCGCTTAAAGAAGGTTGAAGATCGTATTCACATCCTAGAAGGGCGTCAATTAATTCTTTTAAATATTGATGAAGTCATTCAAATTATTCGTGCGAGTGACGAGCCTAAAAAAGATTTGATGGAGGCTTTTAATTTATCTGAGCGCCAAGCGGATGACATTCTCGAGATTCGATTACGTCAATTAGCAAGACTTGAAGCAATTAAGATTGAACAAGAACTAAGTCAGTTGAATCAAGAGAAGGAAGACTTAACCAATTTATTAGGTAATGATTCTGTGATGCGTCGTCGCATCATCAAAGAAATTGAAGCTGATAGTAAGATGTTTGGCGACTCCAGAAGAACCTTAATTCAAGAAGAGAAACGTTCTATTATTCAAACCAAAGTGATAGATGAGCCTGTGACGGTGATTGTTTCTCAAAAAGGCTGGGTAAGATCTCGTTTAGGTCACGGACATGATCCCCTCCAATTTTCATTTAAGGCGGGTGATAATTTATACGCCGTGTTTGAGTGTCGAACGGTCGATTTTATCTTAGGTATGGGCAGTAATGGCCGCGTATACAGCGTGGCTGTTTCCGATCTGCCCGGTGCTAGAGGAGATGGTGTACCGATGACATCACTGGTCAGTATGGTTTCAGGGACACAAATGGTCTCTTTTTATGCCGGTCAGTTAGATGATTTAGTTCTTATCGCAATGTCATCTGGTAATGGGTTTTTAGCCAATGTTGCTGATATGGTTACCAGAAATAAAGCAGGTAAATCCTTTGTAGGGCTTAACGAGAAGTTTTTACCAGCAGATAGTATTCTGCCCCTGTACAAGATACGTGATTCGATGAAGCAGGTTGCATGTTATTCATCCGACGGGAAATTACTAACTTTCGATCTTACCGAATTGAAACGATTACCGTCTGGAGGAAAAGGCGTTATTTTGATGGATTTAGGTGACAAAGCACAATTATTAAGTGCTATTTGCTTTGATGAACAAGGCTTGTTAATAGAAGGTTTAGGTCGCGCTAATAAGCCAAGCTCAGTAACATTAAGCATGAAGACATTGTTGACCTATAAGACTTCAAGAGCCAAAAAAGGTCAATTTGTCGAGCCGAGGTTAAAAGAAGCAGTCTTGAAGCCAGTCTAATCGGTTAGTTGAACTTAGCTTAACTAAATCAGTTCATCCAGTTCAACAAAGTTAGGTTTGATTGAACTTAACTTTTCAGGATGAACTGATCGTCATTAATGATATTTGATTATTGTTTCGAAATTTCTGCAATGAGTTCAATCTCAACGCACACTCCCATCGGTAACTGATTTACTCCCACAGCACTTCTGGCATGTTTGCCTGCGTCTCCGAACACTTCGACGAGAAGTTCGGAACAGCCATTGGTAACTAAATGGTGTTCGGTAAACTCTGGTGTACAGTTGACGAAACTACTTACTTTAATAATGCGTTGGACAGAATCTAAATCTCCCAAATGCTTTTCTAAGGTTGCTAACAAATCAATTGCAACTGATCTTGCGGCGAGTTTACCTTCATCAGTAGTTAATTCCCGTCCTAGCTTGCCAACCCAAGGAATACCGTCTTTTTTAGCAATATGTCCTGATAAATAGACTAGGTTACCAACGTGGGTTGACATGACATAAGAAGCTGCGGGCGCCGAGGGCTTTGTTAAAACAATGCCAAGATTTTCAAGGCGTTTGGAAATCTGTGAATGTGTGTCGACCATTATTTTTTTCATATATCAACCTTAATATTTGTCATTCATATTATAAAGGACTACTTGGATAATTCATTCATGGCAGTTTCAAGACCAATTAAGGTCACGGGATACATTTTTCCACGCATTAATTCTTTGATAATACCAACAGATTGGCGGTATTGCCAAACTCCTTCTGGTTCAGGATTTAACCAAATTACTTTTTTAAAGTGCTCAAGGATTCGATTGATCCAAGTTGCGCCAGCTTCACTGTTGCTGTACTCAACTGATCCACCAACAGATAAAATTTCATAAGGACTCATCGTCGCATCACCAACAAAAATGACTTTATATTCAGAACTATACTTATTAAGAATATCCATCGTATCGAATTTTTCTAAATGTCTTCTTTGATTGTTTTTCCAAACATAATCATATAAACAGTTATGAAAGTAATAATATTCAAGGTGTTTTAACTCAGTTTTTGCTGCTGAAAACAATTCTTCAACACGTTGAATGTGATCATCCATCGAGCCACCTACGTCCATTAACAAGATGACCTTAATATTGTTATGACGCTCAGGGCGCATTTTTATATCTAAGTAGCCTGCATTGGCTGCCGTCGAATGAATCGTATTATCTAAATCAAATTCATCGGCAATGCCTGTTCTAGTAAATTGGCGCAGACGTCGTAAAGCCATTTTAATATTACGTATATTTAACTCTTGCCGATCATCATAATCTTGGAAAGTTCTTTTTTCCCAGACCTTTAGGGCTGTTCGATTTCCAGCACTTTCACCTTTCATCCTAAAGCCCTCAGGGTGATAGCCGCTATGACCAAAGGGAGACGATCCACCCGTGCCGATCCATTTACTGCCGCCTTCGTGACGACTATTTTGTTCTTTCATCAATTCATCAAGTCGTTTCATTAAGGCATCTAAACCGCCCAATTTTTCAATCTTCGCCTTTTCCTCAGGCGTTAATTCTTTTTGGAGTTGCTTAATTAACCAATCATCTTCAATCTGCCCAGACAACTCAATGATCGATTCAACCCCCGCAAAGTATTTTGAAAAAACTTGATCATATCGATCAAAAAATTTTTCATCCTTGACTAAAGTCAGTCGAGCTAAAAAATAAAAATCTTGAATCGAGGGTGGGATTACTTCATTCTTCAATGCGCTGAGTAGGGTTAAGTACTCACCAATAGAAACTGGGATTTTTTGATTTCGAAGTTGAAAGAAAAATTCAATCAGCATGATTACCGATGGTTTTTATTCATCATCATTAAACGTTCAAAAAGTCGAATGTCCTGCTCATTTTTTAATAAGGCTCCTTGTAAAGGAGGGATGGCACTCATTTGTTCTTTTGATTGTAAAAGTTCAGAAGGAATATCATCGGCCATTAAAAGTTTTAGCCAATCAATGAATTCGGAGGTAGAGGGCTTTTTTTTAATCCCGGGCATATTTCTAACTTCATAGAAAATTCGCAGAGCGGCAGATAAAAGGTCTTTTTTGATATTTGGATAATGAACGTCGACAATTTTAAGCATTGTTACTGCGTCTGGAAAAGCAATGTAATGAAAAAAACACCTTCTTAAAAAAGCGTCAGGTAATTCTTTTTCATTATTCGAGGTAATAATCACAATCGGGCGAAATTTCGCTTGAATTAATTGCCGCGTTTCATAGACATAAAATTCCATCTTATCAATTTCCCTTAATAGGTCATTGGGAAACTCAATGTCTGCTTTATCAATTTCGTCAATTAAAAGAACGGTCTGTTGGTTTGCCTCAAAAGCTTGCCATAGAACACCTTTAACAATGTAGTTAGAAATTTCGTGTACTTTGGCATCTCCTAGTTGTGAGTCCTTCAAACGACTCACAGCATCATATTCGTAGAGCCCTTGTTGCGCTTTCGTCGAGGATTTAATATGCCATTGTAATAATGGCAACCCAAGCGAATTAGCCACTTCTTCAGCTAACATCGTTTTACCAGTGCCCGGTTCTCCCTTAATCAGAAGAGGCTTTTGTAAAATCATTGCTGCATTGACAGCAAGTTGCAAATCATCCGTGGCTACGTACTGCTCTGAACCACTAAAACGATGGGTTGGAGTTTGGTCGGGGTTATTCATAATTTAAAAAATAATGTTGTAAAAAATAGTTGTCGTAATAAAAATATTTAGCACCTTTATCTTTATAATAATAAATTGGTTCAATTCTGATTATTAACAATAACTCAACAATAAATTAAAGATAGTCCACTATACTATTATTCGTTACAGATTTTTTACACTACAACACACTTTTTATTATGACAAAAACTATATGTTCTCAAGACAAATTGCGCTTAACTAGCTTGATTTTGTTTACCTTCGCGCTTTCCTCAAATGCTTTTGCTCAACAAGATGTCAAAGGTGATGCTGAAAAGGGTGCAACTAAAGTAAGTTTATGCGCCGGTTGCCATGCAATTCCTGGTTATCGCTCTTCAGTTCCTGAAATTTACTCAGTGCCGATGATTGGTGGTCAGTCTGCCTCTTATATCGTTTCAGCACTGAGCGCATACAAAAAAGGGGAGCGTAAGCACCCAACCATGAGGGGTATTGCTGGTTCTTTATCTGATCAAGATATGGCTGATATTGCTGTTTATTATTCAGCACAAAATTTAGACACAAAGCCCAACAAACTAAAATAATCTACGAGAATTAAGAAAGCCCCAAAATGAAAAATTCAATCATCTTTACTTTGATAGCCTCCTTTTTCATAGCAACTCCTGTATTTGCAGGAAATATTGCAGCAGGAAAAGAATTAGTTGCAAAAAATAATTGTAATTCTTGCCATGGTCCTGATTTAAAGCAACCTATTGCTCCCGGTTATCCTAAGATTGCTGGTCAACACGAAGATTACCTTTTTTACGCATTAAAGTCTTATCAAGTGGAAAATAATCCTCATGTCGGTCGGGCCAACGCCATCATGGGTGGTCAAGCTAAGCAATTTACACAAGCGCAATTGAAAGATCTGGCTGCTTATATAGCTTCCTTACCTGGCGATTTCGTCGTTAAAAAGTAAATTTGCTAATCAAGGAAGGTAATGTGCCTTCCTTAACTAGCTGCTTTAATCAGGTGCTATAACCAACTGCTTTAACCAGCTGCTTTTTGTCCCTGTAAAAGGTGGCTCTTCATTAGTGATTTTGCTTCTTCTGGTTTTCGGTCAATTAATGCAGACATTATTTTCCGATGTTCCAGCAAAGATTGCTCTACTCGGCCAATTTTTCTTAGCGAATTTTTTCTTTGTAATTTCAGAACCTGCCTGAGGTCCTGAATTACTTTTCTCATCCAAGGATTACCTGCTATTTGTTGTATTAAATCGTGAAACTCTTGATTTAACTCAAAAAACCCATCTATATCACGATCAGCGGCTGCCTTTTCTAGACGCGTATGTAATTTATCTAATTGTTCAAGCTCGCTCTCATTTGCATTGCTTGCAACATCAAATGCGGCTTGAGCCTCCAGGATTGAAATGACCTCAAAAATATTCACCAAGTCTTGGTTGTCTACCTCAGTAACGTAAGCACCACGTCTTAGTTTCATGGTCACTAAGCCTTCTGCAGCTAAAACCTTAATTGCCTCTCGCAGGGGCGTGCGACTAATTTCTAACTCTTGAGTAATCTCTTTTTCATTGATCCAGGCGCCAGGTTTTAATTGATGTTGAAATATTTTTTCACGAATTACATCTGCAATATCAAGATAAAGAGGTCTTGATGAAAGACTCATTTTTATATTCCTTTTGGTAGAGTTTCGTTGAACGAAGTTTGAATAGCAATTTTGAATGCATAATTATGAATTCATTTTGCTATTTCTTTTCTTGTCTGTCAATGTTATCCTAGAGGAATAAATGAAAATTAACTATTTTTAAAAGGTAGGGTTTTATGAGTAATGATGACGGTGTTTCACGGGATTGGCCTAAGGTCGAAGGTGTAAAAGTGGAAGATTGGAAGAAGTTAGCCAATAAATCAGCCCCCAATCAAGACTCATCACAATTAGGCTGGCAAACCCCCGATGGCATTCATTTAAAGGCGCTTTACACAGCTAAAGATACTCAAGACCTACCATTTACAAATACCTTACCCGGATTTGCTCCATTTATTCGAGGTCCCCAAGCAACCATGTACTCCGTTCGTCCTTGGACAATCCGCCAATACGCGGGATTTTCTACTGCAGAAGAGTCAAACGAGTTTTATCGTAAATCTCTTGCGGCAGGTGGTCAAGGGGTATCGGTCGCTTTTGATTTGCCAACTCACCGGGGATATGACTCAGATCATCCTAGAGTAACTGGAGATGTTGGTAAAGCCGGTGTAGCCATCGATACCGTCGAAGATATGAAAATCTTATTTAATCAAATCCCATTAGATAAAGTTTCAGTATCAATGACGATGAATGGGGCAGTTCTACCCGTTTTAGCTGGATATATTGTGGCCGCTGAAGAACAGGGCGTAGCGATAAACTTACTTTCAGGAACTATTCAAAATGATATTTTGAAAGAGTTTATGGTCCGTAACACGTACATATATCCACCAGAACCTTCAATGAGAATTATTGGCGATATTATTGAATTTACTTCCCAAAAAATGCCAAAGTTTAATTCCATCTCGATTTCTGGCTATCACATGCAAGAGGCAGGTGCGAATCAATCTTTAGAACTTGCATTCACTCTAGCAGACGGTAAAGAATACGTTAAGACGGCTCTTGCTAAGGGATTGGATGTTGATGAGTTTGCTGGTCGTTTATCTTTCTTCTTTGCCATTGGCATGAATTTCTATTTAGAGATAGCAAAGTTGAGAGCGGCTCGGTTACTTTGGTGGCGAATTATGAGTGAATTCTCTCCTAAAAATCCTAAGTCTTTAATGTTGCGAACCCATTGCCAGACTTCTGGTTGGTCTTTAACCGAACAAGACCCCTACAATAATGTCGTTAGGACAACCGTTGAAGCGATGGCTGCTGTTTTTGGTGGAACACAATCTTTGCACACGAATTCATTTGATGAGGCAATTGCACTTCCAACAGAATTCTCTGCTCGTATTGCCAGAAATACACAATTAATTATTCAAGAAGAAACACACATTACCAGCGTTGTAGATCCATGGGCTGGCTCTTATATGATGGAAAAGTTAACCCAAGAAATGGCAGATAAAGCTTGGGAAATTATTCAAGAGGTTGAGGCAATGGGTGGTATGACTAAAGCGGTGGATAGCGGCTGGGCTAAGTTGAAAATTGAAGCTGCTGCAGCTGAAAAGCAAGCCAATATTGACTCAGGTAAGGATGTGATTGTTGGGGTTAATAAATATCAATTAACAGAGCAAGATGATCTTGAAGTACGAGAAGTTGATAACAATAAAGTTCGTGAATCCCAAGTGCTTCGCTTGAAAGAAATCAAAGCAAACAGAGATAGTCAAGCCGTGGAAAAAGCTTTAGAGGCAATAACCTCAGCTGCTCAAAGTGGTGATGGTAATTTATTAGATTTAACCGTGCAGGCGATGCGACTGAGGGCTACAGTTGGGGAGGTTTCAGATGCACTTGAGTCAATTTATGGACGACACCGGGCTGATACACAAAAGGTCACTGGAGTCTACGCTAGAGTCTATGATTCTGCTGAGGGTTGGGAGAAGCTACAACAAGAAATTAACCAATTTGCAGAAGATTTTGGTCGCAGGCCAAGGGTGATGATTGCTAAACTAGGGCAAGATGGGCACGATCGTGGCGCAAAAGTAGTTGCGACCGCTTATGCTGATTTAGGGTTTGATGTGGATATGGGTGTTCTATTTCAGACCCCTGCAGAATGTGCAAGACAAGCAATTGAAAATGATGTTCATGCTGTCGGAGTTTCGACTTTAGCAGCTGGTCACAAAACATTGGTACCTGAGATCATCGCTGAATTAAGGCGTCAAGGCGGCGAGGATATTGTGGTTTTTGTGGGCGGAGTTATCCCAAGGCAGGATTATCAATTTTTATATGAAGCAGGAGTTCAGGGAATTTACGGGCCAGGTACTCCGATACCGGCTTCAGCAAAAGATGTTTTAGAAAGAATTCGAGAACATCTAGTTAGCCAACAATCTTTAGATTAATTAACAGCCTATCAATCGAATGCTCCTAACAGACGAAGAGTTGTTTTCGCAACTAATCAGTAAAGATACCAAAAGTATCCTGCTGAAAAGAAGAGCTATTGCAAAATTAATTACTTTATTTGAATCTACCCGATTGGACCATCGAAAAAGAGCCGATGGTTTATTACAGCGAATGCTACCAATGACTGGCAAATCCTTAAGGATTGGTATTTCAGGAGTTCCTGGTGTTGGAAAATCTACTTTAATTGAAACTTTTGGTATTTATTTAATTGAAAAAGGTTTTAAGGTAGCTGTACTTGCAATTGATCCATCTTCAACCATTTCGGGTGGATCTATTCTCGGTGATAAAACCCGAATGGAAAAACTATCTGTTAACGAGCATGCCTATATTCGTCCTAGTCCATCCTCTGGAAATTTAGGAGGGGTGGCAGAAAAGACCCGCGAGGCAATACTGGTGCTTGAAGCAGCAGGCTTTGACCTCATCATTGTAGAAACTGTTGGAGTGGGTCAAAGTGAAATCGCCGTGTCAAAAATGACAGATATTTTTGTTTTATTGCAATTACCCAACGCGGGTGATGATCTACAAGCCATCAAAAAAGGGGTGATGGAAGTAGCAGATTTGGTGCTCATTAATAAATCTGATATTGATTTGAATGCGGCAACTCGTGCGCAAGCCCATATCAAAAGCTCTCTGCGAATTTTTGGTTATCAAGGCAACCCCCACCATCAGTTGCATGATCAAGAGGTTTGGCATCCTGATGTGATGTGTATTAGTGCCTTAGATGAAAAGCAAATTGATTCATTTTGGCAGTTGATTCTTAACTTTGAAAAAATTCAAAAGAAGAATGGTCGTTTCACAGCCCGAAGAGCTCAACAATCTTTAGCATGGTTAGATGATCAGATTAATCAAAGCTTAAAAGTTTTATTTAAAACGCATCCCGGCGTGCAAGATAAATACTTGCAGTATCAAGCGGATGTTCATTTAGGTTTATTAGATCCATCGGTTGCTGCGAGAAGTTTATTAGAAATTTTTAAGCATTAAAAAGTAAATAATTTAGGAGGAGATAGATTGAACGATATTATTCGACAATTAGAGGCTAAAAGAGAACAAGCCTATTTAGGCGGTGGCCAAAAACGGATTCATGCTCAACATAGCAAAGGTAAGTTAACCGCTCGTGAGCGAATTGAACTATTAATCGACGAGGGTTCCTTTGAAGAGTGGGACATGTTTGTTGAGCATCGTTGTACTGATTTTGGTATGGCAGATGAAACTATTCCCAGTGATGGCGTGGTCACTGGATACGGCATGATTAATGGTCGCTTAGTATTTGTCTTCTCACAAGATTTCACTGTATTTGGAGGCTCTCTCTCTGAGGCGCATGCCGAAAAAATTTGTAAGGTTATGGATCAAGCGATGAAAGTTGGAGCTCCCATCATTGGTCTTAATGATTCAGGTGGTGCTAGGATTCAAGAAGGAGTTGCATCGCTTGGTGGTTATGCTGAAATCTTTCAACGTAATGTAATGGCTTCTGGAGTGATTCCTCAGATTTCTTTGATCATGGGTCCCTGTGCCGGTGGAGCTGTTTATTCTCCAGCACTGACAGACTTTATTTTTATGGTCAAAGATAGCTCCTATATGTTTGTAACTGGCCCAGAAGTTGTTAAAACAGTGACGCATGAGGAAGTGACTGCCGAGGAGCTGGGCGGAGCTTTAACTCATTCGACAAAGTCAGGTGTCTGTGATCGCGTGTTTGAGAACGATATTGAAGCGATCATGATGTTGAGAAGATTCTTCAATTATCTGCCTCTTTCTAATCGAGAATCTGCACCGCATCGTCCTAGTACCTCTATTTCAGAGCGTTTAGATTATTCCTTAGACACATTAGTTCCGTCTAATCCGAATAAAGCATATGACATGATGGAGTTGATCCATAAAACAATAGATGATGCTGACTTTTTTGAAATTCAACCTGACTATGCCAAAAACATCATTATTGGATTCGCAAGAGTTGATGGTCAAACAGTTGGCATTGTCGCTAATCAACCTCTCGTTCTAGCTGGTTGTTTAGATATTAAGTCCTCAATTAAAGCAGCCAGATTTGTCCGTTTTTGTGATGCCTTTAATATTCCGATTGTGACTTTTGTAGATGTGCCAGGATTTATGCCAGGAACCGCTCAAGAATATGGTGGAATTATCAAGCATGGAGCTAAATTATTATTTGCTTATGCGGAATGTACAGTTCCCAAAATAACTGTAATTACACGTAAAGCATACGGCGGTGCCTATGATGTGATGTCATCTAAGCATTTACGGGGCGATGTGAACTTTGCATGGCCTTCTGCTGAAATTGCTGTTATGGGTCCTAAAGGTGCCGTTGAAATTATTTTTAGAGAAGAAAAAGGTGATCCAGGAAAACTAGCTGAAAGGGAAGCCGAGTATAAGAGTAAATTTGCTAATCCTTTTGTAGCGAGCCGAAGAGGGTACATCGATGATGTGATCATGCCGCATGAGACTCGTAAAAGAATTTCTAGATCATTAGTGATGCTGAAGAGCAAAGAACTAGAAAACCCTTGGCGTAAACACAACAACATTCCTCTTTGATGCATATTAATTAAGGATCAATTTATGTTTGAAAAAATCTTAATCGCCAACCGCGGTGAAATTGCTTGCAGAATTATTAGTACAGCAAAAAAAATGGGCATCAAAACAGTAGCTGTTTATTCAGATGCTGATCGTGAAGCCAAACATGTTGAATTAGCTGATGAGGCGGTTTATATCGGTCCAGCCCCTTCCAGAGAATCCTATTTGGTGATGGATAATATCTTACAAGCTTGTAAAGATACAGGGGCTAATGCCATTCATCCAGGCTACGGTTTTTTATCAGAGAACGAAGAATTCGCAAAACGAGTTGAAGAGGAGGGTTTAGTTTTTATCGGTCCCAAGCATTTTTCAATTGCCGCAATGGGCGATAAAATTGCTTCTAAAAAATTGGCGATGAAATCAAAAGTAAATACCATTCCAGGTTACAACGATGTCATTGAATCTACCGAACAAGCAGTTCAAATTGCGAATAGTATTGGTTATCCAGTGATGATTAAAGCATCTGCTGGTGGTGGTGGCAAAGGTCTTCGAGTTGCCTACTCAGATAAAGAGACGATTGAAGGTTTTTCTGCTTGTCAAAATGAGGCAAGAAACTCCTTTGGCGACGACCGAGTTTTTATTGAGAAATTTGTTGAAGAACCGCGTCACATCGAAATTCAAATCCTAGGTGATAGTTTTGGTAATGTGGTTTATCTGTGGGAAAGAGAATGCTCGATTCAAAGACGTCATCAGAAAGTGATTGAAGAAGCTCCTTCGCCCTTTATCAGTGAGCAAACACGAAAAGCGATGGGCGAACAAGCAGTTGCTTTGGCTAAGGCGGTTCAATACCAGTCCGCTGGCACAGTAGAATTTGTGGTCGGCAAAGACCAGTCTTTTTATTTTTTAGAAATGAATACTCGTCTGCAGGTTGAACATCCAGTTACCGAATTCATTACAGGCTTAGATTTGGTAGAGCAAATGATCCGAGTTGCGGCGGGTGAAAAATTGGGCTTTACTCAAGACGAAATAAAGAGAGATGGTTGGGCAATGGAGTGCCGTATTAATGCAGAAGATCCTTACCGACAGTTCTTACCCTCCACAGGACGCCTGGTAAAGTATTCTCCTCCTCCAGAAGAAGGCGGGGTGCGGGTTGATACAGGTGTCTACGAAGGTGGTGAAATCCCCATGTTCTATGATTCGATGATTGCAAAATTGATCGTACACGCTGAAAACAGACCAGCAGCCATCTTAAAAATGCAAGACGCTTTAAATCAATTTGTCATTAAAGGGATCCATTCGAATATTCCTTTTCAGGGTGCACTCATGCAGCATCCAGATTTTCAAAGTGGTCATTTTCATACTGGGTTTATTGCGAACCATTTCCCAAATGGCTTTAAGGGAGCAGAGATCGACAGTGGTTTTCATGATTTCTTTTGCGCCATATCTACTTTTATCCATACAGCCTTTCTTGCCAGAGCTGCAAATATCTCAGGTCAGTTAGATGGGCATCAATTTCAAATACCGAATGAATTTGTCGTAGTCGAAGGCGAGAATGGTAAACAGTCTTATACTCCCGCTGTTAGGAATGTGAAGAGTGAAGTTTTTGAGGTCAATATTGCCAACAAAAATTTTGCGATTCAATCGAATTGGAATCCAGGGGAGCTCATTTTTAAGGGCACTGTAAATGCCCATCCTGTCATCTTGCAAGTTGAAAGGTTTGGTCTGTTCTATCAATTATGTCATTCTGGTATGCAATTTAATGCCATGGTGATGAGTAAATCTGCAGCAAATCTCCAAAAGTTAATGCCATTTAAAGCTCCACCTGATTTATCAAAATTTTTACTATCTCCAATGCCTGGCTTACTAGTGAATATCGCAGTTAAAAAAGGACAGAAAGTACAAGCAGGTGAGCGATTAGCCTCCATTGAGGCGATGAAAATGGAGAATGTCTTATTTGCTTCTCAAGATGCTGAGGTGCTTGATATTCTGGCTAATCAAGGAGAAAGTCTTGCTGTCGATCAACCTATTATTCAATTTAACTAAACTAGAAAAAACTGAAAATCTATGAATCAACGACCATTCAAAATACTAGGGCTTCAACAAGTAGCAATTGGTGCCGAAAATAAAGACCATCTAAAAACCTTATGGGCTGATATGCTAGGTTTAGACTATAAACTCACTTTTCGATCTGAACGCGAAAATGTGGATGAGGATATTTACACTTTAGGTGGCGGCGCTCATCCTATCGAGTTTGATTTAATGCAACCCATTGATCCTAATAAAAAGCCTGCGGTTCATTTAACGCCCCTTAATCATATCGGTTTATGGGTCGACGATTTACCTGTCGCCGTTGAGTGGTTAACCCAGCAGGGTGTTCGTTTTGCTCCTGGGGGGATTCGGCGTGGTGGAGATGGTCACGATATCATTTTTATTCACCCAAAAAGTAATGATGAATTCCCTATTTCAGGCAGTGGTGTATTGATTGAATTGGTGCAAGCTCCTGAAGAGGTCATCAATAGCCACCAAGCATAATGACTCAAGGCATAATTGAAGTTTGATTTATAATTATTTTATTGCTCAACTTAGGAGAAACAATGTCCCAATTGCCAAACGGAATGCAAATCCACGCTGAAGTCACCCCTGATTTTGCAACAGTTTTGACCCCAGAAGCTCTAGCTTTAGTTGCAAAGTTACACCATACTTTTGAACCTCGTCGCCAAGAGTTACTTCAGTTGCGTGTTGAGAGAACAAAAAGTTTAGATGCTGGTGAAATTCCTGATTTTCTCCCTGAAACAGCAGCGATTCGTAATGGTGATTGGAAAATTGCTCCGATTCCTGAGGCACTTTTATGTCGTCGAGTTGAAATTACTGGTCCAGTTGATGCCAAGATGGTCATTAATGCATACAATTCCGGTGCAGATTCCTACATGACTGACTTTGAGGACTCGAATAGCCCAAGCTGGTCGAACCAAATTCAAGGTCAAATTAATTTAAGAAGTGCCATTAAAAGAGAATTGACGCTCGAGCAAAATGGCAAAACATATGCTTTAAATGACAAAATTGCAGTGCTTCAAGTTCGTCCACGTGGTTGGCATTTGGATGAAAAGCATGTAACGATTGATGGTAAGAGAGTCTCTGGCGGTATTTTCGATTTTGCCTTGTTCTTATTTCACAATGCTCGTGAACTATTAGCTCGCGGAGCAGGCCCTTATTTCTACCTACCAAAAATGGAAAGTCACTTAGAAGCGCGTTTATGGAACGACATCTTTGTGATGGCTCAGAATGAAATGGGTTTACCACAAGGAACTATTAAAGCAACTGTCCTGATTGAAACGATTCTTGCTGCTTTTGAAATGGATGAAATTCTTTATGAACTTCGTGAGCATAGCGCAGGTTTAAATGCAGGACGTTGGGATTATATTTTCTCTTGCATTAAAAAGTTCAAAGTCGACAAAAACTTCTGCTTAGCGGATCGCGCAAAAGTCACAATGACAGCGCCGTTTATGCGTGCTTACGCCTTACTTTTATTAAAGACTTGTCACCATCGTGGTGCACCTGCGATTGGCGGTATGAGTGCTTTAATTCCGATCAAAAATGATCCAGAGAAAAATGCAATTGCGATGGGTGGCATTATTTCTGATAAGAAACGTGATGCTGAAGATGGCTACGATGGTGGCTGGGTTGCTCATCCAGGACTCGTTGAGCCTGCCATGATTGAGTTCAAGAAGGTATTAGGCGACAAATTAAATCAGTTTGAAAAGCAAAAGCCCGAAGTATCAGTTGTTGCAGCTGATTTATTGAATTTCCAACCTGAGGCGCCGATTACTGAATTTGGTTTACGGATGAACATTAACGTCGGTATTCATTATCTAGGCGCTTGGTTGGCTGGTAACGGTTGCGTACCGATTCATAACTTGATGGAAGATGCTGCGACTGCTGAAATTAGTCGCTCACAAGTTTGGCAATGGATTCGTTCACCCAAGGGTGTCTTGGATGATGGTCGTAAAGTCACTGCTGAATTAGTTAAATCAATGATTCCAGAAGAGTTAGCAAAAATAACTGCATCAGGTGCTATTGGACACTTTGAGCGTGCTGCAGCAATTTTTGATGTGATGTCTACGGGCGAGAATTTCGAAGAGTTCTTAACCTTACCTTTATACGAAGAAATCTAAGTAAACAACCGCTGTAATGACCATTTTAGCCATCGATACAACCTCACAATGGTGTTCGGTGGCTATTTACTTGGATCAACAGAATTATTTTTTTAAGCATGAGCAACTCGGCAATACAGCTAGTCAACGATTGCTCGATTTTGTTGCAGACGTTCTTGATCAAGCACAGCTCACACTAGAAGATATTTCTGCCTTTGCTTGTTCTCAAGGACCTGGGGCCTTTACTGGCATTAGATTAGGCATTGGTGTTTCGCAAGGTATCGCCTTTGCGCAAAATAAACCCCTGATTCCCATTTCTAGTCTTGATGGGATGCTTGCCCATACATGGCTTACTCAGCCAGAGTTATTCCAAAATCAGCCTGTGACAGTTGCAATTGATGCTCGCATGAATCAAATGTATACAGGTGAATATCAGCAATATGAAGGAGATGTTCCTCATTGTATTGGTCCTATTCAAATACAGGATGATATTGCTCAATCCCAATCTGATCATAAATTACTGGTTTCTTATCAGTGCACCCAATATGAATTATTTGGATCAGCATTTAAATCGGTAATTGAAGCTACGCCGCATGCCCTTGGGATTGCTTACCTTGCTAGTTTATTGAGTAACCTAGAGAGTTATTCACCCGAATATTGTCAGCCAATCTATGTTCGTGATAAGGTTGCTCAAACAACTCTTGAACGAACACAACTAAATTTGTCTTAATTCAACCATGGTGAATTTTCAATTTCGAATCATGCAAGCAGATGATTTAGAAGAGGTCTTAATAACTGAGACAAGTTCCCATTTGACACCGTGGAAAGAGCTTCATTTTTTAGACTGTATCGCCTCAAATTATTGGAATTATGTATTGGTTGATTGCAATGCGCCATTTGCTTTAATCGGACACTGTGTAGTAATGCCAGGCTTTGAAGAGGCACATTTGCTGAATATTACGATTCATCCAGACTATCGACGATTAGGGATTGCTAAAAAAGCGCTACAGGCTATTGAACAAACTTGCATTGAGAGAAATTTTGGCCGTATTCTTTTAGAAGTTAGACAAAGTAATGTAGAAGCAGTTTCTCTTTATCAAGCTGTAGGTTTTCAGCAGGTCGGTATTAGAAAGGGATATTATCCATTACCATTGACTCATCAACAAAATGCTAGAGAAGATGCAATTGTGATGCAGAAAACCTTAACAACAAAAATCGATCTTTCATGAACCGTACTCAAATACTAAAAGAATTAGGAGTTACACCTTGGGTTTTAAAAACTCCTGACTCTAAGCCGTCTCAAGAGACTGAATCTGATGCGCCTCAACTCATCAAACCGGTTTCTCCAACCTTATCTAAACAAAATATCATGCCTTCCAAAGAGCTTAAACCTACCTGGATTATTGTGGCTAAAGCCAACGTGATTCAAACTCCCATATTCATTAAAATTATTGCGACGATTAAAAAGTTTGGCGTTGATACTTTAACTTTAGAATTGAATCCATCAAATTGGCGACCCGAAGCTGTGCAGGGGGATTTAGTGATTGCGTTCGGTGACGGTGCCGCTCAGTTTTTCTCAAACGAACCCACCTCAGCACAAGAACTTCGAGAAATTATTTTTGAAACTCAAAACCATACAGGTGATGATATTCCGGTCATCATTACGCATGATATTGAGGTGTTAAGGAATACCCCAATCAAGAAAAAAGAAGTATGGGATGACTTAGTCATGGCCCGCTCAGTATATTTAGAAATGCACTGAGACTCAAAAGATAACCCTGAGTTGATTACTACTAGTGTTTTTCCTCACCAATTAAATGCAAGGAATCGTATTCTTTTTGATTAGATTTATGCCAATGAATGACCAATGCCATAGAAATAATGACAAAGCAGCCGAAACATAAGATAACCACTTGAACAGGAACGTTCAAAGAAATGAGCAATGAGTATATTCCTAACATGACTAATACTGATAAGTTCTCATTTAAATTTTGGACAGCAATCGAATGACCTGCAGACAAGAGAACATGGCCTCGATGTTGTAAAAGTGCATTCATCGGCACTACAAAGTAGCCAGACATCCAACCAATCGTAAACAAGAAAATATAAATAAAGAGCAAGTGTGCCGGAACATGAATAAAGGCCAAATGAATTACATAATCACCGAACTGATGCTTTTGAAAAGCAGCCAGTGTAATCACAAAAAATCCCATAATCACACCGTACTTCAAAACAACTAAAGAGTTCTTTAACGGTACTCTTGCTGCCGCCCAAATTGCGCCGCCAGCTACGCCAAGAGCAACTACTGCTTGTAATATGGCGCTTCTAGATAAATCCATTTCCAGGGCACTTTCAGCCCATTTAAGGATGATGAACTGAAGGGTAGCACCAATTCCCCAAAATAAAGTGGTGACAGCGAGAGAAATTTGACCTAGTCGATCTTTCCATAAAACCTTAAAGCAATATGAAAAATGCTGAATTAATTTGATTGGATTTTTATTGATGTTTTCATAAACCACACCGGTATCAGGGATTTTTAAATTGATTAAGGCGGCAATGAAATAAAGAAACATAATGATGGTAATAGCCGCCTCAGGAGGGGTATCAATATGTGAGTCGAATACCGGTATGTCAATTGCTAAAAGACTTGCGGCAACAGAAGGATTGATGAGGATACCACCAAGAACAGTGCCTAGAATAATAGATCCAACTGTCAGTCCCTCAATCCAACCATTGGCGGCAACCAACTTTTCAGGGGGCAGTAACTCTGTTAATATGCCATATTTAGCTGGAGAGTATGCAGCTGCGCCAAATCCAACAATCGCGTAAGCTGCCAAAGGATGAACCCCAAAAAGCATTACTAAACAACCAAATAATTTGATAGCATTAGTCATTAGCATCACCTTGCCTTTTGGCCTCGAATCGGCAAAAGCTCCAACAAAAGCAGCCAAAAGAACATAAGATAGGACGAAGAACAACTTTAATAAAGGCGTCATCCAAGCTGGCGAGTCTAGCTGTAATAGAAGCGCGATAGCAGCGATTAAGAGAGCATTGTCAGCCAGTGAGGAAAAAAACTGTGCTGACATAATTGCGTAAAATCCAGGTTTCATTCGTACAATATTATTTATAAACTAATTTTCAATGATAAACGGAAGTTGATGAATCGACCAATACTAGCAGCGATTGTTACACAGAATTTAAAAGATAACTTGAATATAGTGAAGAACATCACAAATCAACGATTTGTATGGGCTGTTATCAAGGCTAATGCCTATGGGCATTCTATAAAATCTGCTATTGATGGGTTTTCCCAAGCAGATGGTCTTGCCTTGCTGGATCTTCAAGATGTGCACGCACTCCGTGAAATGGGGTGGACCAAGAGAATTTTGCTACTTGAAGGCATTTTTTCTGCCCATGAAATACCACAAGTTATCGAACATGAATGTAACCTTGTAGTGCATCAGTTTTTACAACTAGAATGGCTTGAACAATATCTTTCTAACTTGTCTTCGCTAGAGGCTGAAAACTTTAAATCCAAAGTAGAAATTTGGTTAAAACTAAATTCTGGGATGAATCGACTAGGCTTTAAATCGGGCGAGTATGGCTTAGCATATAACCATTTAATTCATCTTGGTTTCAAAGTCCATCACCTTACTCATTTTGCAAATGCTGATGAAGCTAACATTTTTCCAACAGTTGAAGATCAATGGGCAATTTTTGAACATACGACACAGTGGATGGATGGGTTTAAATCTGCAGCTAATTCTTCAGCAATTTTAAATTCCCCTCATGTTCATGCTGACTGGGTAAGGCCTGGAATTATGTTGTATGGTGCTTCTCCCACAGGAAAACATCAAGATATTGCACATTTAGCTCTAAAACCTGGCATGATTTTAAGCTCGGAAATTATAGCTATTCAGGAAATCACAAAAGGGGATACCGTTGGTTATGGATCAAGGTTTGTTGCTAAACAAAACACAAGGGTCGGCATCGTAGCATGTGGATATGCCGATGGCTATCCAAGGCATGCCAAAGAGGGTACTCCTGTATGGGTCCATTTGCCAAGTCCTACTGATCATCAAAGCGGGGTCAAAGTGGGTTTAATTGGACGTGTATCCATGGATATGATCACGATTGATTTAACGACCATTCCTCAAGCAAGCATTGGAACTAAAGTGGAACTTTGGGGTGCAAATAATCCTATCGATGATGTAGCAATGTTTAGCGATACGGTTGGCTATGAACTGATGTGTGCCGTGACACAACGCGTGCCAATGAAGGTGCTGTAGTGTTTTAAAGACTTCAGCACCTTAGAGTTTATGGGGATTGAGCATTCCAAATCTGCCACCAAGAGCCTTCTCTAGCTGTTACAGAGACACGTTTACCTGTTTTAAAAATATTACTATCAGGGAAATTGGTGTTAAAAACACGCATAGTATCTTCACTTAGATCTTTCATGCCGAGGGCGTCATAAGACTTCACCATTAAATATAAAGCTTCTTCAATCGCTGGTGCTCTGTCATATTCCTTAATCGCATTTTGAGCGCGGTTTATTGATGCGATGTAAGCACCTTTCCGAAAGTAAAAACGGGAAGCATTAACATCACTTTCTGCTAAGGAATTAACGATGTAACGCATCCGATCGATTGCATCTGGCGTATATTTACTATTTGGGTAACGCGTACTGAGGATTTTAAATGCCTCATAAGCATCTTTTGACGCTTTAGGATCACGCTCACTTAAGTCCTGACCAGAGAATGAAGCAAAAAACCCTAAATTATCGTTAAATGTAATTAAACCTTTTAAGTAGTAGGCATAATCTATGTCAGCATGACCTGGATGTAATTGAATAAAACGATTAATGGAGACTAAAGCTAGTTCAATATCATTCTTTTTCCAATTACAGTAAGCTGTGTTCAATTGTGCTTGTTCTGCGGAAGGGCCAAATGGATACCTTGATTCCAGTTTTTCATGATACTTGACACAATTGGCATAGTCTTTATCTGCCAAGGCTGTTTTCGCTTCATCCATTAATTTTTGTTGCGACCAGCCTGAGGTAATATCGGCTTCAGAGCTTGCACATGAAGACAAAAATTGAGGAATACCTAAGGTAAAGATAAAAAACAAAGAAAATCTTACAAGGCGTTTTAAACTGAAAGATATAGAAGACAAATTAGTTCTCTTTTTTAATAAACTAGGTTGGGAAATACGACAATATTTATGTCTAGTGAAGATTATATCGATGAAGTTGAGATAACGGAAGAAATCCCGTTAAGTAATGAAATAAGGGTCATAATTCCTTCACAATGGCGTGGTGATCGACTTGATAAGTCTTTGGCTGCTTGTATGCCTCAGTATTCGAGAAGCAAATTACAAAGCTGGATTGAAGCAAAGCTCGTAAGGTATCTTGATGGTAAGTTTGCTCAAATCAAAGACCAAATTACGGGTGAACAGATTCTACTAGTAACGATTCCTGAAGATCCGCAAAATAAAGCTTTTGAGCCGGAAAATATTCCACTAGAAATCATTTATTCAGACGCCTCAATTGCCCTGATTAATAAATCAGCAGGTATGGTAGTTCACCCTGCAGCGGGTAATTGGTGCGGGACTTTACTTAATGCTTTGTTATACCACTTCCCCGAATGTAATCAGGTGCCAAGAGCGGGTATTGTGCATCGCTTAGATAAAGACACCTCGGGATTATTGGTCGTAGCTAAAAGCATCATTGCTCAAACAAACTTAGTTCGGCAACTCCAATCTAGAACTGTTTCAAGAAGATACTTAGCACTAGTCTGGGGTAAACCACCGATGAATAAAGTCATCAACGCACCGATAGGTCGCGACCCTAGGGATCGTCTCAAAATGGCAGTCACTGAAGCGCAAGGCGCAAAAGAGGCGATTACATCATTTAAAGTGCTGCAAACGGTACATTATGAAAACAAAGAGATTAGTTTGATTGAATGTAAATTACAGACAGGAAGAACACATCAAATACGAGTGCATCTCCAACATCTTGGTTTTCCGCTATTAAATGATCCTATTTATCAATTAAGAGCACCCCTACAATTACAAAAAGTCTTAATGGACACCTATGGTACAGATCAACAAAATGTAATACCTGGACAAATGCTTCATGCGACGCAACTTGGCTTAACGCATCCTGAAAGTGGCCAAGAAGTAAAATGGTCCTGTCCACCCCCTATACTTTTTTTAAAATTGATGGGATATCTTGGCATTCAGGAGCAGGCATGGCAGCATCTTTTGGTTTGAATTTACAAACGGGACTTGAGAATTGCCAAGTTCATGTCCCAAAGTGGGATATCCCAAAGCATGTCAAAGCGCTCGTGACAACCAGACAAGGGGGGCAAAGTCATCATCCTTACAATCATTGGAACTTGGCTTTACATGTTGACGATGAGGTCAATACCGTAACTCAGAATCGTCAATTACTAAGTAATCAAATCGGTAAAGAGGCTTTTTTCTTAAATCAAGTCCACGGTACGGATGTATTTTCATTAACCCCCTCAACATTTACCACCCCAAACGATTCTTCATTAATAACCCCTACTGTGGATGGGGTCATTACCAGTTTAGATTCCCACTTTTTGGCCATCCTGACAGCGGATTGTTTACCCATCTTACTGTGCGATGCCAAAGGGGATTTAATTGCTGCTTGTCATGCTGGGTGGCGAGGGCTAGCAAATGGGGTCATTGATAAGACCATTCAGGCAATGGTGAACTGGATGCAACCCGATTCCGCTAAGAAATTTATTGAAGGGCTGCACGTTTATATTGGACCCGCTATTAGTCAGTTCAACTATGAGGTGGGGGAGGAAGTAAGAGATCCATTTAGTAGAGATTCTCGGTTTCGGGTCGATTTACTGAATTCCCTCTTTACCACAGGTCAAAAAACCAATAAATACTATGCGGATCTTTTTGGCATAGCTACTGCAAAATTGAACCAGATTGGTATCTATCAAGTGCATACCGAAAAATTATGTTCATATAATCAATCTGAATATTTTTACTCATACCGAAGAGAAACAATAACCGGGCGCTTCGCTAGTTGCATCTGGATGGAATAGGTTTCATGGTTTTTTGTTGCTTCTAAGGGTATAACCCCATGACCTTTTTGACTTTTAAAGATTAAATTGGTAGCCTTAAGGATTAATTTATGGAGAAAAATTTGTCAAACCAAGGATTTGTTATGCCGCCAAATTGGTCGATACCTCGTTTATCACCAACAGATATGACATTAATCCCTCCAGAGCGTTTAGCCGCCATTGAAAAAAAATATTTGGCTGATATGTTGATGGTATGGAGTGGCAAAAAGCCAGAGATAGAAGTAGATAACCGGTTTAAATCGAATATCTGGAATGAGGGTTGGTCTGAAATTGTTTATCAAACCTATTTGGTCAATGCCCAACATCTAAAGTCTCTCGCAAATGCGGTTGAGGCTGAGCCTAAAGTAAAAAATAAGATTATTTTTGCAACCGAGCAATTAGTCTCCACGCTGGCACCTAGTAATTTTTTAGCAACGAATCCTGAAGCAATTAATGAGTTAATTGCTACTCGTGGTCAGTCCTTGACGAATGGCCTAACGCATTTATTAGCAGATATGCAGCAGGGTAAAATCTCCCAAACTACTTCCGATACTTTTGAGGTGGGAGTGAATTTAGCAACTACTGAAGGTAGTGTTGTATTTCAAAATGAACTATTTCAGTTAATTCAATACAAACCTTTAACAGCAACGGTTTTTGAAAAGCCAATCTTAATGGTGCCTCCCTGCATCAATAAATTTTATATTCTCGATTTAAAGCCCGAGTCTTCAATGGTGCGTTTTTTGCTGGAAGAAGGATTCACTGTTTTCATGATTTCTTGGAAAAATGCTGATGAATCGATGAGTCACGTAACTTGGGATGATTACGTGGCAACTGGTGTAATCAAGGCAATGCAAGTTTGCATTGAGATTTCGAAGGTTCCTCAGATTAACGTTTTAGGTTTTTGCGTTGGCGGCACAATTTTGGCCAGTGCACTTGCTGTGTTAGCCAATCAAGGAATTCACCCTGCAGCAAGTTTGATATTACTAACGTCATTCTTAGATTTTTCAGATACCGGTGTTTTAGATGTTTTTATCGATGAAACCATGGTGGATATGAGAGAAAAAACCATTGGTGGTAAAACGGGTAACTTTGGACTACTGAGTGGTGTTGAACTTGCAAATACCTTCTCCTTTTTGCGTCCTAATGAATTAGTTTGGAATTATGTTGTTAGTAATTATCTTTTAGGAAAAACACCACCCACTTTTGATTTGCTGTATTGGAATAGTGATTCAACTAACTTGCCCGGTCCAATGTTTTCTTGGTATCTAAGGCACATGTACCTCAACAATGAGTTAAAGGATTCAGGGAAACTTTTGATTTGTAATCAACCAGTTGACTTATCTAAAATCAACTGTCCTAGTTATATTTACGCCTCTAAAGAAGATCACATTGTCCCTTGGAAATCAGCTTTTACCAGTACTCAAATCCTGAAAGGGAAAAATAGATTTGTACTAGGTGCCTCGGGACATATCGCTGGAGTGATTAATCCATTAAAGAAAAATAAACGGAATTATTGGGTTAATCACATAAAAACCAAGAACCCTGATACTTGGTTCAATGGTGCGAAGTCAATTGAGGGAAGTTGGTGGGGTGATTTCAGAGATTGGCTCGCTACCCAAAGTGGTAAACAGATTAAAGCTCCAAATAAATTAGGGAACTCTAACTTTAAAGTAATAGAGCCAGCCCCTGGATCATTTGTCAAAGAAAAAGCTAGCAAGATTTAAATTTAAAACGGGAGAAATAAAATGTCTAAAAAAATTGCTTATGTAACTGGTGGTATGGGTGGAATTGGAACTTCAATCTGTCAAAGACTTCATCAAGACGGTTTTATTGTGGTTGCTGGGTGTGGTCCAAACTCACCTAGAAAAGATCGTTGGTTAGCTGAACAAAAAGCTCTAGGTTTTGATTTTCATGCTTCCGAAGGCAATGTCGGTGATTGGAATAGTACGGTCCAAGCTTTCAATAAAGTAAAAGCAGAGATTGGTCAAGTCGATGTGTTGGTGAACAACGCTGGTATTACTAGAGATACTGTTTTTAGAAAAATGACTCCTGAAGATTGGCGTGCAGTGATTGATACCAATTTGAATTCTTTATTTAATGTGACCAAACAAGTGATTGACGGTATGGTCGAAAAAGGGTGGGGGCGAGTCATTAATATCTCCTCTGTAAATGGCCAGAAAGGCCAATTTGGACAAACTAACTACTCAACTGCAAAAGCTGGATTGAGAGGTTTTACTATGGCGCTTGCTCAAGAGGTTGCAACTAAAGGAGTAACCATTAATACGGTTTCACCTGGTTATATTGGAACTGACATGGTTAAAGCGATTCGTGAGGATGTTCTTAATAAAATTATCGAAACGATTCCAGTAAAACGCTTGGGAACTCCCAATGAAATTGCATCGATCGTAGCTTGGTTAGCCTCAAATGAGTCTGGTTTTTCAACCGGTGCAGACTTCTCATTAAATGGTGGTTTACATATGGGTTAACTACACGGGCGCTGAATTTGATGGAAGAGTGCCCGCATTGAACCACTAAATTGATACATTTTAAGTAATATCTACTATGATAGTAAGGAATATGCTTTCAGCATGTTCCTTACTTATTTATTATGGCTACCACTAAAAAAACAAATTCGATTTCAGAAAAACCCAGCGTTAAGAAACCTGCCGTAAAAAAAACCACGAGTTCAGAAACTTTTCGAGTCAAAAAGTCCGTTAAAGCAGTTACTCCGCCGAATCTTGATAGTGAACCATTCGTTCCGAGCCATTCTGAGACTCCTTCTAGCTCAACACAATCCAAATCCAGAATTATTAAAAAATATCCTAACCGTCGTCTCTACGATACGCTTCATAGTACGTATGTAACGCTGTTTGATATTAAAGGTTTAGTCATGTCGAATATTCCGTTTCATGTGGTAGATGCAAAAACGGGAGAAGACTTAACTAGAAGTATCTTGATGCAAATTATCTTAGAAGAGGAGTCTGGGGGACAGCCCATTCTTTCTAAACAAAGTTTACTCAAGATGATCCGTTTTTATGGTAATTCCTTACAGGGGATGATGTCGCCATTTTTAGAGCAAAATCTCAATCAATTTATTGAGTTGCAAAATCAATATGTTGCTCACTGTCAAAAAGTGGGTGGCTTAGTCAGCCCAGAAACTTGGGTCAGTTTTGTGAATAAGCAAAATACGGTGGAATTTACCCATCCAATGAGTTTTCTATTTGAAACGGGTTCAAAAATACTCGAACAGATACAGTCCCAGTCATCTGGAGTAATAAATTCCTTTCCATTTAAAAAATAAAACTAAAATGGAGCATTGTTCTATTTTCAAAAAGGAATCCCTTGTCTAAAGTCGGTTTTGTTTCGCTTGGTTGTCCCAAAGCTTTGGTTGATTCAGAGTCTATTTTGACGCGCCTGAGTGCTGAGGGATATGAAATTTCTAAAAATTACGAAGATGCTGAGTTAGTCATTGTTAATACCTGCGGATTTATTGATTCTGCAGTGCAAGAAAGTTTAGACGCAATTGGTGAGGCGCTCTCTGAGAACGGTCGCGTAATTGTGACGGGATGTCTTGGTGCCAAAAGTGAGCAAAATGGTGAGAATATGGTTCTCAAACACCATCCCAAGGTACTGGCAGTGACCGGTCCTCATGCCACTAATGAAGTTTTAGATGCAGTTCATTTGAACTTGCCCAAACCACATGATCCATTTGTCGATTTAATCCCTCCAATTGGTATCAAGCTAACGCCAAAGCATTACGCTTACTTAAAAATTTCTGAGGGTTGTAATCATTCTTGTACGTTTTGTATCATCCCCCAAATGCGTGGTGATTTAGTCTCAAGGCCTATTGCAGATGTTCTCAAAGAGGCTGAACAACTATTTCAATCTGGTGTGAAAGAACTGTTGGTGGTGTCACAGGATACCAGTGCTTATGGAGTTGATATTCAGTATCGGACAGGCTTTTGGAATGGCCGCCCCATCAAAACACGCTTATTTGAGCTAGCCAACGAATTGAAGATTTTAGCTCGGCAATACGATGCCTGGGTTCGATTACATTATGTCTATCCTTACCCATCTGTAGATGAAATCATTCCTTTAATGAGTGATTTTTTTGAACATGGTAATGGATTATTACCTTATTTAGATATTCCATTACAGCATGCTCACCCAGATACTTTGAAGCGGATGAAACGTCCTGCTGGTGGCGAAAAAGCCTTGCATCGGATTGAAAAATGGCGCTCTGATTGTCCAGATATCGTCATTCGGAGTACCTTTATTGCTGGTTTTCCTGGAGAAACAGAAGAAGAGTTTGAATATTTATTAGATTTTATCCAGACTGCTAAATTGGATAGAGTGGGTTGCTTTGCCTATTCTCCAGTTGAAGGAGCAACGGCTAATCAGCTTGAAGGTGCCCTTGAACAAACGATCCGTGAAGATCGTCAGCAACGCTTTATGGCAATTGCTGAGCGGGTTTCGGTTGATAAATTAGAGCAACGGATTGGACAAAAAACACGAGTGCTTGTGGATAGCCAAAACACCCAAGGCGGTGTTGCAAGGTCTTACGCAGATGCTCCAGAGATTGATGGAGTAATTTTTGTCGCTCCAGCCCAAAAGATTTCTAAGAAATATCGTATGGGTGAGTTTGTAAAGGTAAATATTTCAGATGTAAGTGGACATGATTTATTAGCGAATGTTTCTTAAATAGAAATGTCCGCAATACACTATTGATTTTGTATTTCAGTAATTAATATTTCTAACAAGGGGGATTTATGAGCCAAGATGTTGTAGTGTTAAGTGCAGTGCGATCAGCAGTCGGATCTTTTAATGGATCTTTGAGTACTATTGAGCCAGCTGAACTCGGTGGCATGGTAATGAAGGAAGCCGTAATTCGGTCTAATGTTGATCCTTTACTCATCAATTATGTCACCGTTGGAAATTGTATTCCAACGGAAAATCGCTATCCTTATGTAGCTAGAGTTGCCTCCATTCAGGCGGGTTTATCAATGCAATCGGTCGCAATGGCTGTAAACCGTTTGTGTAGTTCTGGGCTGCAAGGCATTGTGACCTCTGCCCAGCAAATTATGCTTGGTGATTGTGATTATGCAATTGGTGGCGGTGTTGAAGTGATGTCTCGAGGTCTGTATGGATCTCCTGCGATGCGTTCTGGTGCTCGTATGGGGGATACAAAAATGATTGATTTAATGGTATCTGCTTTAACTGACCCGTTTGGAGTTGGTCATATGGGTATCACTGCAGAAAACTTAGCTAAAAAATGGGGCATTACACGCGAAGAGCAAGATGCTTTTGCTGCAGATTCTCATCGTAAAGCTGCAGCAGCGCAAGCTGAGGGCCGTTTTAAATCTCAAATCGTACCGATTACCATCAAAACTCGTAAGGGGGACATCGTATTTGAGAGTGATGAAGGCGTAAAAGCTGAAACAACTTTTGAATCATTATCAAAATTAAGACCTGTTTTCTTGAAAGAAAATGGCACGGTTACTGCTGGTAATGCTTCATCGATTAATGATGGCGCATCCTTTTTTGTTTTGGCATCTGCTGATGCTGCTGCAAAAGCAGGACAAAAGCCCTTAGCTAGAATTGTGTCTTACGCCGTTGCTGGTGTTCCTAATGATGTCATGGGTGAAGGTCCAATTCCGGCCTCTAAGCTCGCTTTAAGTCGTGCTGGATTAACAATTGATCAAATAGACGTGGTTGAATCTAATGAGGCCTTTGCTGTTCAGTCCTTAGCTGTTGCAAAAGGTTTAGGTTTAGATCTATCCAAGACGAATGTCAACGGCGGTGCTGTTGCTATTGGTCATCCAATTGGTGCTTCTGGCGCAGTAATTGCTACTAAAGCAATCTATGAGCTTCACCGTTCAAATGGTCGTTATGCTTTAGCAACTATGTGTATTGGTGGTGGTCAAGGTATTGCAGTGATTTTCGAGCGTCTGTAATAATTTTTAGAAACTATTTTAGTAAATCTAAAATAGCATCAAGGCCGACGTGATCGAAAGCTCCGTCGGCTTTTTCTTTGACAATCGGCTTCGCTCGATAACCAATAGACAATCCAGCATAAGCCATCATTGGTAAATCATTAGAGCCATCTCCCATCACAATGACTTGGTCTGGTCGAATACCATGTTCTAGTGCCTGATTCGAAACGATCTGTGCCTTGGCTTGACCATCGACAATATGACCAATGACTTTACCAGTCAAGTAACCCATTTCAATCTCTAAAGTATTTGATTGAGCAAAATCCATATTTAAATGATTTTTTAATCGATTGGCAAAGTAAGTAAAACCACCTGATACCAATACAGTATGCCAACCCAAGCTTTTAACACTCGTTAGCAGTTCAAAGGCGCCAGGATTTAAACGCAAACGATTTTGATAAACATCTTCTAAAACGCTTTCAGGGGTTCCTGCTAAAAGTGCCACCCGATCTATTAAACTTTTGGAAAATTCTTTAATTTCGCCGCGCATGGCAGCCTCTGTAATCGCTGAAACTTGATCCATCTTGCCAACAGCGCGCGCAATTTCGTCAATACATTCAATATTAATTAAGGTGGAATCCATATCAAATGCAATCATTTTGACTTGTTGAAAATCAAAATGAGGCTTTGGAAAAATAAGGTCACAAGCGTGCAGGGCCGCATGATTGCGAAAATGCTCTTTATCCTGCGGGCTAAGATTTTTAGAAAGTTGAATCTCTATGGCCTTCAGCGAATACTCCTTACTTTCTAAGATAGGATATTTATCTGCAATTTCCTGCAAGAAAACTTTAGGAATTTGCATTTGATGGAGGATGATCATTTTCATTTATTTAACTTTTTAAGTAGGCGATAAAGCGCTTAATCGCTTCAATCCGTTGATTGAGTTCAATAAAGCCTTGGGGATTTGATGGGAGTATTTTTATACGATCTTTACCAAACAGTTGCACCTTTTTATCATTTTGAATTAACTTAATAATCTTTAAAGAATCAATGGGCGGGTTGGGAATAAATTGGACTTTTAGCATTTCTATGCTTGCCTCAATTTTACTAATGCCTAAGGTTTCCATTTGTATCCGTAAGCGATGATTTTCGAGTAGCGTTATCGACTGATTTGGTAGGTCGCCAAAACGATCAATAATTTCCATTTTCAAATCTTCTACTTGCTCAATATCTTGGACACTGGATAGTCTTTTGTATAGTGAAAGTCGCTCGTGAACATCTGGACAATAATTATTTGGCAATAAGGCAGGGCACCCTAAATTAATATCTGTAATGGCATGCATCGGACTTAATAAGTCAGGCTCTTTGCCCTTTTTGAGTTCAGAAACTGCTTTATTTAACATTTCTGTGTAGAGTTGGAAGCCAATTTCATGAATATCACCAGACTGTTTATCTCCTAAGACTTCTCCAGCGCCTCGAATCTCTAAATCATGCATAGCAAGATAAAACCCTGAGCCTAATTCTTCCATCGATTGGATGGCATCTAGTCTCAATTTAGCTTGCTTGGATAGCGCTTCTGGGTCAGCAACTAATAGGTAGGCATAGGCTTGATGATGAGATCTTCCAACCCGGCCTCGCAATTGATGTAATTGAGCTAAACCAAATCGATCTGCACGGTGCATGATGATGGTATTCGCTGTAGGTACATCGATTCCTGTTTCAATAATGGTGGTGCAAAGAAGGACATTACAACGTTTCGCCACGAAATCATGCATTACTTGCTCTAAATCACGTTCGTGCATTTGCCCGTGGGCCACACCAATACGTGCCTCAGGAACCAATTCCTCGAGTGCAAAGCGACGATTTTGAATGGTTTCCACTTCATTATGTAAAAAATAAACCTGACCGCCGCGTTTAATTTCTCTTAGAATCGCTTCACGAATAACGCCATCACTTTCACGGCGGACAAATGTTTTGATAGCCAAACGCTTTTGCGGTGCCGTTGCAATGACTGAGAGTTCTCGAAGACCCTCTAAAGCCATACCAAGTGTTCTTGGAATGGGCGTGGCAGTTAAGGTTAGGACGTCAACTTCTGCCCGGAGTTCTTTAAAAGCATCCTTTTGCCTAACTCCGAAACGATGTTCCTCATCAATAATGACTAAGCCTAAGCGGTTAAATTTAATATCTGGAGATAGGAGTTTATGCGTCCCAATAATAATATCTGCGTCACCACTTTCCAAAGCCTTCAAAGCACTAGAGATTTCTTTACCTGACTTAAATCTTGAAACTTCAACGATTTTTACTGGCCAATCTGCAAATCGATCTTTCCAAGTAGTTGCATGTTGTTCTGATAAAAGAGTGGTAGGTGCTAGAACTGCTACTTGCTTACCTCCCATGACTGCCACAAAGCTAGCTCTCAGAGCAACTTCCGTTTTACCAAAGCCAACATCCCCACAAATCAATCGATCCATAGGTTTACCACTTGTCATATCTTCAATTACAGAAGTGATAGCGGACATTTGGTCAGGCGTTTCATCGAAGCCAAAACTTTCTGCAAAGGCCTCATAGTCATGACTAGAATATTCAAAGGCATGTCCTTTACGAAGTGCACGTTTAGCATAAATATTAAGAAGTTCTGCTGCGGTATCACGAATTTGTTCGGCTGCTTTGCGTTTTGCTTTTTCCCATTGCCCAGAACCTAAGTTATGCAGCGGAGCTGATTCTGGATCTGATCCAGCATACCTAGAAATCAAGTGCAACTGTTGGACTGGTACGTATAAACTAGCACTATTGGCATACTCTAGAAATAAAAACTCATCTTCAATGCCGTCTAGCTCCAGCATGATGAGCCCCTTATAACGACCAATGCCATGCTCAGAGTGCACGACTGGATCACCAACTTGAAGTTCCGCCAGATCTCTGACCATCCCCTCAATATTAGTTACTTGGTCTTTTTTACCTAATTTCCTGGCTTTTCTTTGATCTGCGGAACTTGAAAAAATTTCCGACTCTGTCAGGAAGTAAATCTGGCCTAGTTTTGAATAAAAGCCATCATTTAAAGCAGCAACGACCATCCCAAGTTGTGCATCACCCTTCAAAAAATCTTGAATAGACTGAGGATAAGAAAAGTGAATTTTGGCATGGCTGCCTAAAAATTCAGCATCCTCTAATAACTGTTTGATCGACTCTCTTCTGCCAGCGCTATCAGCGCAGATTAGAACTTTTTCCTTGGTGGTTTCCAAAAAATTTCTCAGTAAAGCAACCGGATCTTTTTCTTTACGAACAACGGAAACATTGGGAGGAGGTAAGAAAATAGAATCTATGATGACTTGTTTTTTTTGTTCTAGAGCAACTTTTGCAAATGGTTTTAAGAGACTAAAAAAAGTATCTTCCTTTAGATACAACTCCTCGGGAGGAAGAAGAGGGTGCTCTGTGTCATGGGAAAGAAATTGATAGCGCTCTTTAACGCTTTTCCAAAATTCATTAATTGATTCTTGCAAGTTGCCATGTGTCCAAATCCATGATGGCTGATTGGAAACGGGTAAGTAATCAAAAATAGTTGCAAGTGCATCAAAAAATAACGGGAGATAAGCCTCAATACCAGCACCAGGAATGCCTAAGCCAACATCCTTATAAAGAGGGCATTTGGCGGGGTTTCCCTCGAAAACTTCGCGCCATTTTCCTCTGAAATCTTTTCTAGCATTTTCAGTAAAAGGAAACTCATGACCCGGCAATAATTTAATTTCCTTAACAGGGTAGAGGCTACGCTGGGTATCCGGGTCGAAAACTTTAATTTGATCAATTTCATCACCAAATAAGTCAATTCGAAAGGGCAGTGGTTCACCCATGGGAAAAAGGTCAATCAGGCCTCCACGGATACTATATTCTCCAGGCCGCACAACGGCTGAGACAGGATCATATCCCCCTTGTTGCAATTGGTGATGAAGGGATTGTTCATTGATCACTTCGCCTTGTTTAAAGAAAAAAGTGTTCGCCGCTAAAAATTGCGGTGGTGAAATCTTTTGAATTGCAGCTGAAAGAGGCACAATAACGATATTTAATTGGCCTAAACTTAGTTCGTGAAGTGTTTTTAAGCGTTCAGAAATGAGATCATGATGAGGTGAAAATTGATCATAGGGCAAAATTTCCCAGTCTGGCAAAACACTAACTCGAAGTGAAGCATCAAACTGAGGTATTTCTAGGGCAAGTCGTTGAGCTGATGCTGAATCACTACAAATAATCATCATTACTGAAAATGCATTTTCGTAATGTTTAGCTTGCTGAGCAATAATTCCTGCATCTGCAGAACCAACAATATCAGTCCAAGTAAATTTATTCCCTATTTTTGGCTCAGGAAAGGTATCAACAAGTGCGCTGATTGGTTGCAGAGAATCGAGGGCTTTAGAATTTTTTGGCATTTGCAACATTATAAGGAGGAGACTTGCTTTAAGATGAATGCAATGATAATTATTTTTTTCAATTTATGAGTTCAAATTTTCACGTTTTAATACCTTGCGCAGGAACAGGAACCAGAATTGGTGGAGATATACCTAAACAATTTCAAAAACTGCATCATCAAGAGATTGTCTTATATAGTCTCAATATTTTTTTAAACATGCCTGAGATTAAAACGGTATGGGTTGGGTTGTCTGAATCAATTTTCCAAAATCAAGAGTTGAGAAGTGTCTTTCCGAAGCACCCAAAGTTAAGACTTTGTGTAACCGGTGGTGAAACTAGGGCGCTGACGGTTTTAAATACTTTAGATTATTTGTTGTCACAAAACACAGATGCTGTTTTTGCAAATGATTGGGTCTTAGTGCATGACGCTGCAAGACCCGGTATTCAAGCCAAGTTCGTCAAACAATTAATTGATGTGGTCAGTCAATCAAAGCAGGCAGGGGGGATTTTGGCACTTCCTATTGCCGATACTGTGAAAAAATCATCTTCTGATACTAGTTTAAATCGATCTGAGTCCACAATTGATCGCACGGGTTTGTGGGTAGCACAAACTCCACAAATGTTTAAAATCAATGATTTAAGAAAATCTATTTATACATCACTTGAACAGTCATTAGATGTAACAGATGAAGCAAGCGCGATGGAGAATTGTGGTCACTCGGTATTGCTGATTGAAGGTGATTTTCAAAATTTTAAGGTGACTTACCCAAAGGATTTAATGAATATGGAGCGATTATTGAACAAAAGTCTTTTCAAAATTGGCCAGGGATATGATGTTCACCGTTTAGTTGATGGTCGACCTTTGATTTTAGGTGGGATAACAGTACCTTATGAAAAAGGTTTATTAGGACATTCCGATGCGGATGCTTTACTACACGCTATCATCGACGCATTATTGGGTGCTGCAGGACTTGGCGATATAGGTCAGCATTTTCCTGATACAGATCCCGCTTTTCAGGGAGCAGATAGTGGAGTACTTTTACAACATGCATATGCAAAAGTTTTAGAGACTGGCTATGAATTAGTCAATTTGGATGCCACTATTATCTGCCAGAAACCCAAATTAATGCCTTATTTAAGTGCTATGAAAGATCGAATTGCGAGTCTGATTAAAGTGAATGCAGAACAAATTAACTTAAAGGCTAAAACGAACGAGGGCCTGGGGTATTTAGGAGAATATCTGGCGATTGAAACGCAAACAACTGTTTTAATTGCAAAAATTTCTTGAGGGCTATCAGTCGATGGGGTATTTAAGCCAGCTAAATAGCTTTGTTATAAGTGCTTCCATAACAATTCACAGCTCAAAGGATGGTTTGAGTTAAAATATTGGATTACCTAATTGAAATAAGATGCGAGGATGGCGAAATTGGTAGACGCACCAGGTTTAGGTCCTGACGCCGTAAATGGTGTGGGGGTTCGAGTCCCCCTCCTCGCACCAAATTCTAACTGAAACACTAGTTGAATTGCTTTACACGAGTATCAGTATTTAGCAATACGAAGGTATTGTTTAGTGAGGAAGTTAAACAGTTTTGTTTAAGTTCCTTTTTTTTAGCTATTTTTATTAATTTTTACTATGTCCCTAACTATTGAAAATCTTGGCGCCCTTGAGCGCAAAATCACTTTACAGTTTTCCAAAGCAGATCTTTTGCCAAAACGTGAGGCTAAATTAAGGCAGCTCGGTAAAAATATGAAAATGGCTGGGTTTAGACCAGGCAAAGTGCCGACTAAAATGATCGAACAACAATACGGTATGCAAGTCGATTTCGAACTATCGTTTGATTATGCTTCCGAGAAGTTTTTTGAATTTGCTAAAACTGAAAAAATTGAGTTAGTTGGTCAACCAAGACTAGAGCCAAAGAGTGAGATCTCTGCTGCCGATATCGAATTTGACGCCTTTTTTGAAGTATTTCCAGAAGTAGTAATTGGTGATATTACAAGCGCAGAAATTACAAATTACACCACTGAAGTGACTGAAGCTGAAATTGACAAAACAATTAATATGTTGCTTAAGCAGCGTGTCCACTATCATCCACGCGGAGAAGCTGGTGAGCATGGCGATGGTGGAAGTGATCAAAGTGCACAAAGCGGAGATCAAGTTATCGTTGATTTCGTTGGAAAAATTGATGGTGTTGAATTTGCTGGTGGTAAGGCTGATGATTTCACTTTTGTACTTGGCCAAGGCCAGATGTTGCCTGAGTTTGAAACAGCTTCACTGGGTTTAAAAGTCGGTGAAGAAAAAGTATTTCCTTTGAGTTTTCCAGCTGATTACCACGGCAAAGAAGTTGCCGGTAAAACAGCTGAATTTACTATCACAATGAAAAAAGTTGAGTGGCCCCATTTACCAACTCTAGACGATGATTTTGCTTTGAGTCTAGGAGTTACTGAAGGTGGTATCGCTAAAGTTCGTGAAGAAATTAGCCAAAATTTAACAAGAGAGATTACTCGTCGTCAACAATCTCTCTTAAAAAATCAATCAATGGATGTGATGTCAAATGCCTGCCAGTTTGATTTGCCAAAGTTTTTAGTTTCTCAAGAAGAAGATCGTTTAATCGAGCAAGCTAGAAAAGATCTCGAGCAGCGTGGTGTTCCAAACGCTAAAAACGCACCAATCCCAGAAGGGATGTTTACTCCACAAGCACAACAACGTGTAAAACTAGGTTTGATTCTTAATAAATTAGTTAAAGAATTTGATTTAAAGGCAACGCCGGAACAAATCAAATCTGAAATTGAAGAACAAGCAGCTAGTTACGAAGATCCACAGGAAGTAATGCGTTGGTACTATAGCGATCCAAGTCGTTTAGCTGATATTGAATCTTTGGTTCTAGAAAACAATGTTGTGAAATATGTCATGGATAAAGTAAAAGTGAACGACAAACAAGTTACTTTTGAAGAGCTCAGTCAATTGAAGTAATTAATAGTGCTAAAGTTACTACTATTACAATATTATTTACTCGGAAATTAACATGACTTCAAATAACTATCAAGATTTTTACCAATCACCTCAGGCATTAGGCCTTGTGCCAATGGTTATTGAGACGTCAGGTAGGGGTGAGCGCGCTTATGACATTTACTCTCGCTTATTGCGTGAAAGAGTGATTTTTTTGGTAGGCGAAGTAAATGATCAAACTGCCAATTTGGTGATCGCTCAGATGCTCTTTTTGGAAAGTGAAAATCCTGAGAAAGATATTTCACTTTATATTAATTCTCCAGGTGGGTCAGTCTCTGCAGGTTTAGCAATTTTTGACACCATGAATTTCATTAAGCCTGAAGTTAGTACTTTGTGTATGGGAATGGCAGCAAGTATGGGCGCTTTTTTACTTTGTGCTGGAACTAAAGAAAAACGTTTCGCGCTACCAAACTCTAGGGTGATGATTCATCAACCTTTGGGCGGTGCAAGAGGGCAGGCTTCCGACATCGAAATTCAAGCACGAGAAATTTTATATCTTCGCGAGCAACTGAATGGAATTCTTGCCAACAGAACGGGCCAAACCATTGAAACTATTGCTAAAGATACGGATAGAGATAATTTTATGTCTGCTGAACAAGCAAAAGAATATGGTTTGATTGACAAAGTTATTACTTCTAGGTAATTGATACGATTCAATGAGTAACAAATCTAATAATTCAAATAGTAATTTAATTTGTTCATTCTGTGGCAAAAACCACGATGAAGTTGTTCGAATGATTGCTGGACCTTCAGTTTTTATTTGCGATGAATGTGTTGCTTTATGCAACGAAGTGATTGCTGAGGGCGGTAAAAAAAATGCTGATGCCGATCTAAACAATGTTAGTCAAAGTCAAGCTTTACCTACTCCTCAAGAGATTCGAAATAATCTCGACCAATATGTAATTGGTCAAAATCAGGCCAAGAAAACGCTTGCAGTAGCGGTTTATAACCACTACAAAAGACTCAATAATCTAAAGCCAATAGCTGCTTCTCAAGGGCAAAAAAATGAGTCCAAGGATGGTAAAGACTCAAAAGATGCTCCCGTTGTAAAAAAATCTGCCATGATTAACGGCGTTGAATTAGCCAAAAGTAATATTTTATTGATTGGTCCAACAGGCTCAGGTAAAACATTATTAGCGCAATCCCTTGCGAGAATGCTCGATGTTCCTTTTGTAATGGCTGATGCAACGACTCTGACTGAAGCAGGATACGTTGGTGAAGATGTAGAAAATATCATACAAAAACTGTTACAAGCTTGTAATTATGATGTAGAAAAAGCCCAAAAGGGTATTGTTTACATTGATGAAATTGATAAGATTTCACGTAAGTCAGAAAACCCATCAATTACTAGAGACGTATCTGGTGAGGGTGTTCAACAAGCTTTATTGAAGCTAGTTGAGGGCACGATGGCATCGATTCCACCACAAGGTGGTAGAAAACATCCTAATCAAGAGTTCTTACAAATTGATACCACGAATATTTTGTTCATTTGTGGCGGTGCCTTTGATGGACTTGAAAAGATCATCAACCAACGTAATACGAAAACAGGCATTGGCTTTAACGCTGAAGTTCAAAGCAAAGATGTCAAAAACTTTGGTGAGTTGATTAAAAATGTTGAGCCAGAAGATTTAATTAAGTTTGGCTTAATTCCAGAATTAATTGGCCGCCTACCGGTAACTGCTACTCTTACGCAACTCGATGAAGCGGCGTTGATTCAAATCTTAACCGAACCAAAAAATGCACTTGTAAAACAATATCAAGCCTTGTTTGATCTCGAGGGAGTTGCCTTAGAGTTTAGAGATGAGGCCCTTCATGCTATTGCGAAAAAAGCGATGGTCCGAAATACTGGCGCTCGAGGACTTAGATCGATTGTTGAGGCTACTCTTCTGAATATCATGTATGATTTGCCTTCCCAAAAAGACGTGGAAAAAGTTGTGATTGATCTTCCATGTATTGAAGGTGGCGATCCGGTAATTGTTTACAAATCAGCTAGCTCAGTTGCATAGCCTCTTTTTAATATTAAAAGCATCAAAATAAAGCTTCCATAATTTTAATATTCAATAAAAAAGTGTATTCTATACTTGTAATCCCCAATTTTGACCATACTTTATAGAGCAAGTTCAATATTTTTACAAAAATCCGACTTTTGGAGATTTAAATGCCAGGCAACTTGTTATTACCTTCTCAACCTATTCAATTGCCCCTATTACCTTTAAGGGACGTTGTGGTTTTTCCACATATGGTTATGCCTTTGTTTGTTGGCAGACCAAAATCCATTAAAGCTCTGGAAGCTGCCATGGAAAGTGGTAAAAGCATTCTTCTCGTTGCCCAAAAAACAGCCTCTAAGGATGAGCCAACCGTTGCTGACCTCTATGAAGTAGGTTGCATAGCTAACATTTTACAAATGCTCAAGCTCCCTGATGGAACTGTTAAAGTGTTAGTTGAAGGCACTCAACGTGCCCAGATTAATCATATCGAAGATTCTTTAGGTTACTTTAGTTGCGAGGCAACGCCGCATTCGGTGACAGTTGTTGATCAATCGGAAACGGAAGCATTGAAAAGAGCAATCGTTGCTCAATTTGATCAATATGTAAAACTTAATAAAAAAATTCCTCAAGAAATATTGGCCTCTTTAAGTAGTATTGATGATGCTAGTCGCCTTGCAGATACAATTTGTGCCCATCTTCCGATTAAGCTTGATCAAAAACAGCTACTTTTAGAAATGGCTGATGTGATTAAGCGCCTTGAAAGTCTTTTAGGTCAACTTGAGAGTGAAATTGATATTCTGCAAGTTGAAAAACGGATTAGAGGTCGTGTAAAACGTCAGATGGAAAAAAGTCAGCGCGAATATTATCTCAATGAGCAAGTAAAAGCCATTCAAAAAGAGTTAGGTGATGGCGAGGAGGGTGCTGACCTCGAAGAGTTAGAAAAAAATATCATCGCTGCAAAGATGCCTAAAGAGGCTTTGAAAAAAGCGGAGTCTGAGCTTAAAAAACTAAAACTAATGTCTCCAATGTCAGCTGAGGCAACGGTGGTTCGCAATTATTTAGATACGCTAATTAATTTGCCTTGGAGAAAGAAAAGTAAAGTGAATAATGATTTAGTCAATGCAGAAAATGTATTGAATGATGATCATTATGGTTTAGATAAGGTAAAAGAACGAATTCTTGAATATCTAGCAGTTCAACAACGCGTTGATAAAGTAAAAGCGCCAATCCTTTGTTTAGTCGGTCCTCCAGGCGTGGGTAAGACCTCTTTGGGGCAATCCATTGCTAAAGCGACAAACCGTAAATTTATTCGCATGGCGCTCGGAGGTGTTCGTGATGAATCTGAAATTCGTGGACATCGGAGAACTTATATTGGCTCTATGCCAGGTAAGATTTTATCGAGCCTGTCCAAGTCAGGTGTAAGAAATCCATTATTCTTACTCGACGAAATCGATAAGATGGGATCTGATTTCCGTGGTGATCCAGCTAGTGCCATGTTAGAGGTATTAGATCCGGAACAAAATCATACTTTTCAAGATCATTATGTTGAGGTAGATTTTGATTTATCTGATGTAATGTTTGTTGCAACTTCAAACTCCTTGAATATTCCTCTTCCGTTACTAGATCGTATGGAGGTGATTAGACTATCAGGCTATACCGAGGATGAAAAGACGCATATTGCGATGAAATACTTATTGCAAAAACAAATCAAAAATAATGGCTTAAGAAAAGATGAAATTGAAGTTCAAGAGTCAGCAATTTTAGACATTATTCGTTACTATACTCGTGAAGCTGGAGTTCGCTCATTAGAAAGAGAAATTAGTAAGATTTGTCGTAAAGTTGTAAAAATGCTTTTATTGAAGACAGAACTTGCTCCAATTATTGTTAATTCAGATAATTTAGAAAAATTCTTATCGGTAAAACGTTATGACTATGGACTTGCAAGTAAAGAAAATCAGCTTGGTCAAGTGACCGGGTTGGCTTGGACTGAAGTCGGTGGAGATTTGTTAACGATTGAAGCTGCATTGATGCCTGGTAAAGGAGTTATTACTCGAACCGGCTCGATTGGTGATGTCATGAAAGAATCTGTCGAAGCTGCTCGTTCTGTGGTGCGATCACGTTCTAGAGAGTTAGGGATCAAAGAAGAACTATTTGAGAAAAAAGATATCCATATTCACTTTCCAGAGGGTGCTACTCCGAAAGATGGTCCTTCCGCAGGTATTGCTATTACAACTGCTTTAGTTTCAATACTAACCGGTATTCCCGTTCGCGCAGATGTGGCAATGACGGGTGAGATTACTCTAAGAGGAGAAGTGTTACCAATCGGTGGTCTTAAAGAAAAACTGTTAGCAGCTCATAGAGGTGGCATTAAGGTTGTCTTGATTCCAGAAGAGAACGTTAAAGATCTGACAGAGATTCCAGATAACGTTAAAAATTCTATTGAAATAATTCCAGTACGTTGGATTGATAAAGTACTTGAAAAAGCCTTAGAAAGAAAACCGGAAGCACTTCCAGAAGAGGTTGCGGCAATTACTAAAGACGCGCCAGTAATTAAAGATGAAACTGGAGTGATTAAGCATTGATTTATTGACTGAGATTGGGGTATAATATCTTTCTTAGTTATTCCAATCTCAAGATTAAATAATTAAAAAGTTTGGTGCAATTGCGAGTTCATGTATCATCAATCTTTTACAATTAATTTAACAATCAGTAGACAAGGGTGCTTAGCTCAGATGGTAGAGCGTCTGCCTTACACGCAGAATGTCGGCGGTTCGATCCCGTCAGCACCCACCAAATATTCTTGTTCCATCAATTTACTAAATAATTAAGTTCATCCCTATGTTTGATTCCGTTCGTCAACACCAAAAAATTCTACAAGCAGTTCTCCTGGTTTTAATTTTTCCTTCTTTTGTTTTTTTTGGAATTCAAAGTTACAAGGGCTTTTCAACGAATGATAGTGATATTGTTAAGATTGGTGGCCTCTCTATTTCTCAAGTTGAATTAGATAATGCCGTAAAAAGTCAATCAAGTCGCTTAGGCTCAAATCAAAACCTTGCCCAAACTCCGGCGTTTAAAAATGCCATACTTAATCAATTAATTCAGCAAAAACTATTGGCCTTTGATGTTAAGGATTTGAATTTACAAGCATCTCAGGAAATGTTGGCAAAAGAGTTACTTAAGTTTCCTGAAATTATCGCTCTGAAAAAAAGTGATGGTTCTATTGATGCAGATCAATATCGTCAGTTGCTGGAAAGAAATGGTTTGACGGTTTCGCAATTTGAAGCAATTAAACGTGGTGAAATCATGAATATTTCATTGCAAAATGCTTTAAGTGGCAATGGACAGATGATTACTTCTAGTAAAATTTCTGACCAAATTATTACAGCCATGAGTTCGGAAAGAGAAGTTCAAGCGATGTTCTTTACTTCCAATGAATATTTAAAGAACGTCCAAATTCAAGCGAATGATTTATCTGATTATTACCAGGCGAACTCTGCACAATTTCAATCAATTCCATCAGTTGATGTCGAATACATTATTTTAAGCAAGCAAACAGGTGAAGATGAAACGTCCTTCGCCAAAAAAGCAGATCAATTTGCCAATATGGTCTATGAACAAGCTGATGGCCTAAAGGCAACTGCTGATACATTTAAGCTAAAAATTGAAACGATGGCAGATGTTACATCTACAGGTATCACGAGCCTTCCTAAAACGCATCCTTTAAATCAGCCAAAACTACTACAGGCACTTTTTAAAGAGGATGCAATTAAATCAGGTAAGAACATTGAAGCTATTGAAGTTAGTCCAGGCATTTTAGTAGCTGCACGAGTTCAGCAAAGTCGCCCAGCTTCAACCCTTCCTTTTGACAAGGTTAAAAACGATATTGAAAAGATCGTGACTCTTAAAAAAGCTGAGGAAATAGCAATAAAAACGGGTATGGATGTTTTTGCTAAGTTACAAAAAGATCCTATCCAAAAAGTGGATTCTAAGGAATTCTCAAAACCAATTTGGGTCTCTAGAAATCGTCCTGCAGATTTATCAGGTGAGCCATTTGAGAGAATCTTTAATGCCAAAGAGGGTAGTTTTCCACTCGTAGTCTCCAGTAACATTCCTGGTAGTGGTTTTGCAATTTACAAGATAAATCAAGTACGTCCTGGTGAAAAGTCAAATCCCAATATTTTGTTGCAACAGTATCAACAGATTGGTGTTTTAACTAATCAAGCAGAGATTTCTGCTTATTTGGACAACATCAAAGAACGTGCAACGGTTAAATATCTAAAAACTAACTTCTAAACTATTTCAACATTGGTAACAATTTTTCAGTTACGGTTTGGGCGATCATTGGTTGAGCTAAAGTAGTAGGATGGATACCATCGTCTTGGAAAAACTCTCTTTTTAGGGCAAATTTTTCAAGTAAAAACGGGATAAATACCAATTGATTCCGTTTAGCCAGCCTTTGATACATTTGTTCGATGCTTTCGGTATATTTTGCACCGTAATTATTCGGAATTTTCATGCCGACTAAGATTGTTTTAGCTTGATATTGTTCATTGAGGTCGATGATTTTTTGCAGATTACCCTCAGTTTGCTCAATCTGAAATCCCCGCAATGTATCATTTGCGCCTAATTCAAGAATCACAATTTTCGGATGATGCTTTTCTAATAAGGGACGAATTCGTGATAACCCACCAGATGAAGTGTCACCACTAATACTGGCATTAACCATCGCAAAGGGTAATTGTTTGGCCATTATTTGTTGCTGTACTAAATCAACCCAAGCTTTACCCGTAATCACACCGTAACCTGCTGAAATGCTATCGCCAAGTACCAAAATCGATGATTTTTCTGCCTGAACTTCTCGGGCAAAATTTTCGGAAGATGGAATAATAAAGCTTAGCAATACAATGAGTGAATATGAAAATCTGTTTAACATCCCTAATACCTTATCTTAAATTAATATCCTATCAAACATGAACAACTCATATATCTCAGCAATACATCTTGCTAAGGAAGTAAAGCAAGGAACTGGAAAAATTGAAATTCTCAAGGATATCAATTTAGAAATATTACCTGGAGAAAAAATTGCTTTTTTAGGAAGTTCAGGATCGGGTAAAACAACCTTACTAAGTATTTTAGCGGGTTTAGACTCTGACTATACGGGTGAAGTGAGGTTATTTGGGAAATTACTTTCTGAATTAAATGAGGATGAGAGAGCCAACCTACGAAAAAACCGAGTTGGATTTTTATTTCAAAACTTTTTACTCATTCCAGAATTAAACGTTTTGGAAAATGTATTACTACCCATTGAAATTGGGGGCAAATTAAATAGTGATTTTGAAATTAAAGCGAAACTATTATTAGAAAAAGTGGGCTTGAGTAATCGGGTAAAAGCCTACCCTAATACTTTATCTGGTGGCGAACAACAAAGAGTTGCATTAGCAAGAGCCTTTATTAATGATCCTGAAATATTATTCGTTGATGAGCCAACGGGTAGTTTGGATGAACTAAATGGTAGTGTTGTAACGGATTTGTTATTTCAGTTAAATGAGAAATTCAAGACAACGATTATTTTAGTGACCCATGATCTTGATTTGGCGAAACAATGCGACAGGATATTGCAATTAAATAGTGGTACATTAGTTTAATAAATAAATATTTTTAACACGATTCAGGGGATTAATCATGAAAAGTCTTTTAGGTCTGATACTCACACTCTTTATATTTACACATCAACAACAAGTTTTCGCCCAAGCAAGCTCTGGAACTTCAAGTTCTGAGGCTACCGTAACAGATAAAAAAGAAACAGCGGCAGAGCGCAAGGCTAGGCTAGCAGAAGAGAAAAAAGCTAGTACAACAGCCGATGTGAAAGCGGAAAAACCAGCTAAAGAAACTGCAGCGCAAAAGAAAGAACGCTTGGCAGAAGAAAAGAAAGCTAAAGCTGAAGAAAAAACAGCTAGTATTACAGCCACTACAGCCGATGTGAAAACTGAAAAACCAGCTAAGGAAACCGCAGCTCAAAAGAAGGAACGCTTAGCAGAAGAAAAGAAAGTTGAAGCAACTGAGAAGGTAAATGAGAAGCCAACTGCTCCAGCAAATGATGCAAAAGCTGAAAAATCAGTTAAAGAAACTGCCCCACAAAAGAAAGAACGTCTAGCAGAAGAAAAGTCACTTCCTAAAGAGGCGCCTGCAACGAAGTCAAGTTCCAGCGATAAAAAAGTTACTGCAGAACCAAAAGGCAAAGCTGCTGCAGAAGGTGCTGCTGCCAGAAGAGAGATTGGTGAGTTAGTACCTGGCCCAAACGACCTTGATAAAAATGGCAAACAATTGACTTCACAGAATTTAAAAATGAAAGAATGTTCAAAAAGAGGTGCTGGTAGAGTAAAAGCTGATTTCTCTGAGTTTATGAGTGAGTGTCTAAAAAAAGATTAATCGCAAAGCTTTTTATAACCTTAGTTTTTAATATTTAAAAGGAACGAAATATGAACTTAATTCAAACATTACGTGCTTTAAGCCTCACGTTATTGATGACATCTGTTTTATCTGGTTGTGGCTACAATAGTTTTCAGTCATCTGATGAGCAAATTAAAGCTGATTGGGCTGAGGTAATCAATCAATATCAAAGAAGGTCTGACCTGATCCCTAATTTAGTTAATACCGTCAAAGGTTATGCTACACAGGAAAAGGATGTCCTAACGCAAGTGACGGAAGCAAGGGCGAAGGTTGGTACTATTCAAGCAAGTCCTGAACTGGTGAATGATCCAGAGGCTTTCAAGAAATTCTTATCCGCCCAAAACGAATTAAAAGGTAGCTTGTCTCGTTTGATGGTCGTTTCAGAAAACTATCCTCAATTAAAGTCAGATGCGAATTTTAGAGATCTTTCTGCTCAATTAGAAGGCACTGAAAATCGCATTACGGTTGCTAGAAATCGGTACATTAAGTCTGTTCAGGAATACAACGTGAATGTTAGAACTTTCCCGAATAATTTGACGGCAATGATTTTTGGTTACAAAGCTAAACCTAATTTTACGGTTGAAAATGAAGCAGCTATTTCGAAGGCGCCAACCGTTGACTTTAATTCTTCGAAGTAAAAAATGAATAACACCCTGGTAGCGTCTGTTTTTTCCAAATGGACGCTCCTTCTCGTTTTACTCTTTTCAACATTGGTTTGTAATAGTAAAACCAATGATGCTGTGGATGGACTGATTGCAGTTCCTCCATTAACCAGCTCAGTAACGGACTTAACTAATACCTTAACGCCTGAGCAAAAAAGTAGCCTAGAAAATCAATTAAATGCTTACGAAAAGTCACGTGGAACGCAAATTGCTGTATTAATTATTCCAACTACACAACCAGAAGCTATTGAGCAATTTTCAATTCGAGTAGTCGATCAATGGAAGCTTGGACGTAAGAAGGTTGATGATGGTCTTTTACTGATTATTGCCAAGAATGATCGAAAGTTACGCTTTGAAGTAGGTTACGGTCTAGAAGGAGCCCTTACAGATGTGACTACGAAAAGAATCATTAGTGAAGTGATGACCCCTTTCTTTAAACAAGGCATGTTTTACGAGGGTATTATTTCTGGCCTTGCTAAATCGATGCAAATTATTAATGGTGAAGCTTTACCACCACCAGCAAACAACGCCTCCGCAAATTCTCAGAACGATGGTTTTGAAGGCGTACTGATGATTGCCTTTATGGTGGCAATTTTTGTTGGTTCTATTTTGAAAAAACTTCTCGGTAATTTACTCGGTGGTGGTTTAACTGCCGGAATTACGGGTATTTTGGCTTGGTTAATTACCGGTACTATTGGGATTGCAATTATTGCTGCGGTAATTGGATTTTTTGCAACCCTGATGGGTGGACTGGGTGGTAGAGGCCTAGGAGGCTTTGGAGGATTTAGTGGGGGTGGAGGATTTAGCGGCGGCGGTGGTGGTTTCGGAGGCGGAAGAGGTGGTGGTTTTGGTGGTGGTGGTTCTTCTGGGAGTTGGTGATGATTCATTTTTCACGATTATTTAAACATTTATTTGCAACCACTAGACAAACGAAAAAGTACTTTCCCTCGTCTGGACTTCAACTGATTGAAGATCGGATTGCAGAGAGTGAAATTGGTCACTCTGGTCAAATTAGAGTTGTTATTGAAACCACCTTATCACCTTATGCCATATGGCATCAACAATCTAGCCGTGAAAGAGCTATTGAGGTGTTTTCCTTACAAAAAATATGGGATACAGAAAACAACAATGGTGTCTTGATTTATTTATTGATGGCAGACCATGCATTTGAGATTATTGCCGATCGTGGAGTTCACCAAAAGGTAGGGGATGAATTCTGGAAAAAAGTGTGTGAAAAGATGGAATTACACCTTAAAAACAGTGATTTTGAGGAGGGTGTTTTAACAGGTATCCATGAAATTGATCAAATCTTACGTAAATTTTATCCAGCTTCTGAGATTACACCCAATGAACTTTCTGATGAACCTATCTTAATTTAAACCTTTTACTTTGCGCATTTCGTATAATTAACAAATGCCTAAATTTCATCATTTACCCGGAGCTATTGCTCTCTCCAACTTTAGAAAAATTCAACTTCTTGATTCTTTTAAAGCAAATCAATTACCGATTAAATCAATCGAATCTCAATATCAGTTTTTTATTTGGACCGAAGGTGATGTTTCTGAAGACACCTTGAACCAATTAAAGAGTTTATTAAAAAGTCCTAAAGAGGAGTTGTTTGTAAAAAATAAAAAACAAAAGTCGTTTTTTATTACGCCAAGACTTGGGACCATCTCTCCATGGGCAAGTAAAGCTACTGATATCGCAAAAATTTGTCAAATTGATCCCCTTCGTTTAGAGCGAGGAATTTGTTTTACCTACGAAACTAGCAAGGAATTAACAGCAGAACAATTGATGAGTTTGTATCGTTTGACCCATGACCGAATGACAGAATCGGTTTTTGATGAATTGGCTCAAATAGAGACTTTATATCAAGTTTTACCAGATAAGCCATTTCATGAAATTGCTTTATTTACGGAAGGTAAAGAAGCCTTAATCAAAGCAAATACTGAGTTGGGGTTGGCATTGTCGGTAGATGAAATAGATTATTTGGATGAAAATTTCCAGCTCCTAAAAAGAAACCCTACCGATGTAGAACTGATTATGTTTGCGCAAGCAAATAGTGAGCATTGTCGACACAAAATTTTTAATGCTAGCTGGACCATTGATGGTGTTCCACAGGAAAAATCCCTGTTTAGCATGATTCGTAATACGCACCAATTACATCCAACTGGAACCATTGTTGCCTACTCTGATAACTCCGCCATTATGGAGGGTGTCGAAAGCCAGGTATATTCTCCCAATCCTGAAACAAAAGTGTATGAAGAAAAATCTCGCTTAATTCATACCTTAATGAAGGTAGAAACCCATAATCATCCAACCGCAATTTCCCCATTTCCAGGTGCTTCAACAGGAGCTGGTGGAGAAATTAGAGATGAGGGTGCAACAGGTATTGGCGGTCGACCCAAAGCAGGTTTAACTGGTTTCTCTGTCTCCAATTTACAAATCCCTAACTTTACCAACGCTTGGGAACTACCATCCTTTGGTAAACCTGACTTAATCGCAAACCCACTTGAGATCATGATTAATGGTCCAATCGGCGGGGCAGCATTTAATAATGAGTTTGGAAGACCAATTTTAGGTGGTTACTTCAGAGTCTTCGAACAAACTATTCACGGTAAGAGATGGGGCTACCATAAGCCGATTATGATTGCTGGTGGGATTGGTTCCATTGATGATATTCATACCCATAAAAAAGAAATTACCAGTGGTGATTTATTCATTCAATTGGGTGGACCTGGCATGAAAATCGGTATGGGTGGAGGCGCAGCAAGCTCCATGACTACTGGCACGAATGCAAGTGATTTAGATTTTAATTCTGTACAACGTGGTAACCCTGAAATTGAACGTCGTGCTCAAGAAGTCATTAACTCCTGTATTCATATGGGGGAAAATAATCCGATTGTATCTATCCATGATGTGGGGGCAGGAGGCCTATCCAATGCATTTCCTGAACTTGCAGATGGTGCAGGGCTCGGCGCGATTTTTGACATGCGCAAGATTCCAATTGAGGAGTCGGGCTTAAGTCCTGCTGAAATGTGGTGTAACGAATCGCAAGAACGTTATGTCCTAGCAATCAAAGAAGAGAGCCTTGCTCTTTTTTCAGAGATTTGTGCAAGAGAACGTTGTCCATTTTCCGTGGTTGGCAAAACTACTCAAGAGCGTCAATTACTTCTGAAAGATACTAAATATCAGTCAACAGATAGTCAGTTCACTCCGATTAATATTCCAATGGAAGTTCTTTTGGGCAAACCTCCATTGACCCACCGAGATGTTAAGTCTCCAATCATTCCACAACACGCTTCGGATTGGAGTTTAATTGCCTTAGGTGATGCGATTCACTCTGTAATTTCTCATCCTACCGTTGCGAGTAAGTCTTTTCTAATCACGATTGGAGATAGATCTGTTGGAGGGTTAACCCATCGTGATCAAATGATTGGTCCATGGCAAGTTCCAGTGGCAGATTGTGCCGTCACGATGATGGACTATCAAGGTTATCAAGGCGAAGCGATGGCCATGGGGGAAAGATCTCCGATTGCCATTTATAACTCCGCAGCAGCCGCAAGAATGGCGGTTAGTGAGGCGGTAACGAATATATTCAGTGCTAATATTGCATCAATTTCTCATTTGAAACTTTCTGCAAATTGGATGGCCGCCTGTGGCACCGAAGGGGAAGATGTTAAATTATATGAAGCAGTTAAAGCTGTGGGTATGGAACTATGTCCTGCTTTAGGTATTTCTATACCGGTAGGCAAAGATTCTTTATCGATGCGTTCACAATGGCAAGCTGATGATCAAAAAAAGAGTGTAACCTCTCCTGTATCACTCATTATTTCGGCCTTTGCACCAGTATCTGATGTGCGCAAAACATTAACGCCTTTATTGCAAAAAAATCCAGATACTGAACTCATCTTTATCGATTTAGGCCTTCAAGAAAATCGGATGGGAGGCAGTGTTCTTTCTCAAATTACTAATCAAGAAGACTCAAACTGTCCAGATCTGGCATCTCCCGATTTATTAATTCGGTTTACCGAAGCCCTCACAGCTTTAAAAAATGAGCAGTTAATCCTGGCTTATCATGATCGTTCAGATGGTGGTTTATTTGCCTCCTTGTGTGAAATGGCATTTTGTTCAAGAGTAGGTTTGTCCATTAATATTGATTTACTTGTGATGGAAAAAGGGCATGAATCAGATTATGGTGATGCCAAGAATTGGGCATCACAGATTTCTGGCCGACGTGATGAAAGTACCATCAAAGCATTATTTAACGAAGAGTTGGGCGTAGTCATTCAGATTCAACGTCAACAACGTGATCAAGTATTTGCAAACTTGCGTAAATTCGGATTGAGCGCCAACTCTCACGTCATTGCAAAAATCAACACTTCTGATGCAATTGAAATTTGGCGTGATGCCAAAATTGTTTTCCAAAAATCTCGTATTGAATTACAAACGCTATGGGAACAAAATAGCTCAATCATTGCCTCACTGCGGGACAATCCTGAATGCGCTGCATCAGAGAAAAATATCGTAAATGATCGTACTGATCCTGGTATTTCACCGATACTTACTTTCGATCCGAATGAGAATCCAGCAGCCCCCTATTTATCCTTGAATTTAAAACCGAAGGTAGCTATTTTAAGAGAGCAAGGTGTTAATTCTCATATCGAAATGGCAAGAGCAGTGAGCCTAGCTGGCTTTGAATCGATTGACGTCCATATGACAGACTTAATCTCAGGTCGGTTAACTCTAGATCAATTTCAAGGATTTATTGCTTGTGGAGGATTTAGTTACGGTGATGTATTGGGAGCGGGTGAGGGCTGGGCCAGTACCATCCTTTTCAATCCTAGTTTGAGAGATTCGTTTGAAGCCTTTTTTAATCAAAGTGAAACCTTCGCTCTTGGAGTTTGTAATGGTTGCCAAATGATGAGTAATTTGTCTCCAATCATTCCAGGTTCGCAGGCTTGGCCGAAATTTACGCGCAATGTTTCCGAGCAGTATGAGTCTCGCTTAGTGCAAGTTGAAATTCTAGAATCAAAGAGTCTCTTTTTCTCTGGTATGGCAGGAAGCCAATTGCCAATTATTGTTGCTCATGGAGAGGGTTATGCCAATTTCAGTGAGAAGGGTTCTTTACAAAGTTTAAAAGATCAACAATTAATGACTATGCGTTATGTTGATCATCAGGGTAAACCTACTCTGACTTATCCATTCAATCCAAATGGCTCTGTAGATGGAATTACTGGAGTGACTTCTGAGAATGGTCGATTCTCAATCTTAATGCCTCATCCTGAGCGTGTCTTTAGAACGGCGCAAATGAGTTGGGCCCCGTCTTCTTGGGCCGACTTCCAGGACGGTTTAAGTCCATGGATGCAGATGTTTAGAAATGCAAGAAAAGCGATCAATTGAAAAAGAAAAAAATTAAGCATCGATTTGAACCTGTCACGTTTTCTGAAATTGACGGAGTTCGTTATTTACATCTTGGCACACCTTGGATTCAGGGAGCGATGCGGATTAAAAAACCCGATTTGCTAGAGTTAGAGTATGCTCAACAAATGATGGCTTGGTTGCTATTTTTAGAGCCAAATCCCTCATTTAATACTTTGCAACTAGGTTTAGGGACAGGTTCAATTACCAAGTTTTCTCTTAGTCTTGATCGTACAATTAAAGCGACTGCAGTTGAACTCAATCCATCTGTGATCGTTGCTGCACAATCCATGTTCGGACTAAACACCATGGACCAACGATTGTCGATTCTACAAGCCGACGCACTAGATTTTGTTCAGAACCAGAAAAACCATGATCAATTTGATGTCCTAGCAGTTGATCTATTTAATGGCGAAGCCTCTGGCCCCTCCTTAAGTTCTAAGTCCTTTTATCAAGGATGTTTTGATGTACTCAAAGGACCAGGTGTTTTAACCGTAAACCTATTTAGTCGACACTCCAGTTACAAAAAAAATATTAATAACTTGTGCGACGCTTTCGATAATCGGGTATTGTTATTTAAAGAAGTCCACGATAACAATGTCGTGGCCATTGCCTTTAAAGGCCCACATCTTGAAGTATCTTGGGATGACTTAGAGCGCCGGGCAGTGGATGTTCAAAAGTGTTGGAAATTACCAACTGAAGGATGGGTTGAGTCCATTAAGGGAAACAATCTTCAGCCGAAAAAAAACCTTTCTATTTAGAAAGGTTTTTTGTCTAAACAAACTAAATTCTTTACTGAATTTTTGCTTTAGATTTAAATTTTTCCATCATTTCAGCAAATTTAGCTTTCTGCCAATTTTGATCTTGAGTTAGCATTTGAACTAACTTTGGCTTTACTTCAGCCAAGGTTGGAATCGGTGTTTCTCTAATTTCATCCACTTGAATGATGTGCCAGCCGAATTCTGTTTTAACGGGCTCTGGAGCTAATTGACCGGCTGACAAAGTAGTCATCACTTTAGAAAATTCAGGAACCAAACTATTGGCTGATACCCAATCTAAATCACCACCTTTTACTGCAGATCCGGGATCTTTAGAGTTTGCTTTTGCTAATTCGGCAAAGCTAGCACCTCCTTTAATCTTGGCTAAAAGAGATTTGGCTAATTTTTCTTCGCTGACTAGAATATGGCGGGTTTTATATTCCTTGCCACCCATTTGACTTTTCATTGATTCATAGACGGGCTGTAATTCTGCATCTGAAATACCTTCTTTAGATACAAAGTCTTCAAAGACTGCGGATACTAAAACAGATAATTTAGCCTGTTCAATTGCTTCTTGAATTTCAGGGCTTTTCGTAATTCCTCTCTTATCAGCTTCTTGTAAGACTAATTCTTTAGTAATCAAAATATCACGTGCTTTTTCACGTAATTCAGGAGAGTTAGGTTGGCCAGACTGTTCAATTAAACGATTTAATTTGGCAGAAGAAATGGGTTTGCCATTGACGACAGCTGCATTTTGAGCGTTAACTAGTGTGTAAGAACCGAGTAAGCAAATAGCGATAGTAGTTTTTAATATAATTTTCATTTTTCAGTTGGGGTTTTTGCGTTAATAACTAGAGCGTGGATTGGATTTGGCATCCAATCTTTGAGGATATCATACACTAGGCGGTGCCGTGAGACTCGGTTTAATCCGCCAAATACTTCACTTGTAATGTTTAGTGTCAAATGACTTGGGCCATCGCCATGATGACCTGAGTGCCCAGCATGATCAGCAGAATCATCGAGAAATTCAATTGCGGTGGGTTGAAGTTTAGCCAAGGCTGTAAGGTAACGCTCAATGTCTGGGTGCATAGGAATAATTAGGAAGGGGATTTAGTTGAATCGTGATCAATGTACTTATTTAACCAGACTCCTTGGCAGATAACAAAAATGAATAATAGTCCAATGGTTGACAGCTTAAAGTCAGCCCAGGTTTCTTCAGAAAAATGATGGGCAATCCATAAATTGAGAAAACCTAAAATAGTAAAGTAAATTACCCATCCTAAGTTCAGCTTAAACCATACTGCATTTTCAACTTCTGGTCGAAGTGAAATCTCTTTACCGAGAACAGCTTTAATTAAATTTTTCTTAAATCCAAACCAACTTATCGCCAAAACTGAAGCAAAAGACCAATATAAAATCGTCGGCTTCACCATGATGAAACTTTTGTCATGAAGAACTAGGGTTAGGCCACCAAAAACCATAATGATGATTAAATTAAACCACTGCATTTTAGGGACGTCTTGTTTTTGATATTTAAGCCAAAAAATTTGCAAAAGGCTGATAATCATCGCCACTGCCGTAGCAATAAAAATATCAAATAACTTGAACGCCACAAAAAATGCAGCAATAGGGAGGATTTCTAATAGTAATTTAATCATTAATCATTCGAATCAAATTTGAGTGAGGCTGAATTAATGCAGTAACGTAAACCGGTTGGTTCGGGTCCATCTTCAAAAACATGCCCTAAATGTGCATCGCAAGATTTGCAACGCACTTCCGTTCTGATCATTCCATGTGAATTATCTCTAATTTCCTCAATAGGAGCATCTTCTTTTGGCACAAAAAAACTTGGCCAGCCACATCCAGCGTCAAATTTAGCCTCGGACTCAAACAAAGGAGTGCCACAGCAAATACAAAGATAAGTTCCCTTGCTCCAAAAGTCCCAGTATTTTCCCGTAAATGGTCTTTCTGTAGCGGCTTCTCTTGTAACCGCATACTCAATAGGACTTAAATCTGCTTTGTATTGCTCATTCAATTTCTTTGACATAGTAAAACTCATTAAGTTGATGAAAGACTTTGTCATTATATTAGTTTTCGTGTAGGTTGAAATTTCAACAAGAGGGATATTTAAAGGATACTGTTTAAATATGAATCCATACATGTTTCAGAAGAAACAGCGTTCATAATAAGAACGTTAAAATAAAGAACTTTTTAAATTGAGATATCAGCCAAAATGACAAGCACTATCGGTTCTAACGAAACTACTCACAACCCAATAGATATAGAAGTACCATTTTTAAAATTATTAGGTGTAAAGCTGAATAAAATGTCGGAAGGTGAGGGCGTTGTTAGTCTTTCGATCGAAGAAAAGCATTTGAATACCTGGGGAACCGTACACGGTGGAGCGTTGTTAACATTAGCCGATGCGGCGATGGCAATCGCAGCTAGGGCGGGGGATCCTGATGATCGAAGTGTGGTTACCATTGAATTAAAGAATATGTTTATGTTGACTCCGACGGGAACTATCAGAGTTGTGGGAAATATCGTACAACGCTCTGTCACGATGGCTTTTTGTGAAGCGAAAGTCTACGATGAAAACAATAAAGTTTGTTGCTTAGCAACCGGCACCTTCAAATACTTTAAAAAAATGGCGAGTAGAGATGCCAATGGTGCAAGAGTTGTTAAAGAGGATCAACTATCAATTTAGTTTGTTTGCGTCGATTGACTAAATTGACCTTCAAAAATTGATGTTTCTTCATTCGATTGAGCATCATAAGTTCGCTCTATCATCTGAAAAGTACCGTCTTTTCTTACTCTAAGTAAAGAGCTTGAGCGCGTTCCATAATTTTCAGTTTTAATGAAAATAGGCGCGAGGGCTCTTTCCCATTCGATATTTACGCCAGTTGATGGAAGTTCATCGTCGCCAGGACGGTTGTCATTTTTTAATAAGCGAAAATAATGTTCAGGATGATTCAATTTACCTGTATCCATTGCCAATGCTTGAGCAAAGGAGGCAACTCCACTGCGAACCTTTGGCCAAGGTGTGTCTAGCATTGCGTTGGATAAGCCGTAAACGCCGGGGTTCACGGGAACTGGATTCATTACTTTTCTATGTCTGATTTTGCCACCGACGAGGAGTCGATTACTCAACCAACTCAAATGACTTTTCTCGCCCAGTGAAATATCACCTAGCAGTAAATTAAACCCGTTATATTGCAAAAAGGACTTTTCATTTTGCGCAATAAAATCTTGAGTACTATTCGCGTGTGTCAAAAACTTAGCGGTCAGCTCACCACGAGTGCGCATTTCAGGATTTTTTTCACTAGGCGCACGAATATTGGTGACAGCGGCAAATTTACCCTGCATAGATAAACCCAATGCGGTACCTGGAATACCTAAAACATCAGCAGCATCTCTTGAACCTAAAATATGAGGTGCGTCACTCCAATAGCCAATAGGATGAGTGGGTCTTTCATAAAACTCATCTCGATTGGCAGCTACTACCAATGAATATTCAGGATGAGAATTCCAAGCAAATAAAATTAAACACATACAATCTTTGGGACTAAATCTCTAACAGTGGATAAGGGGGATTAAAGATTTCAGTAATTTGTAATAAGCCAAATGCATCATTACGAATCATTAAAACTTTATCTACAAAGTTTAGCATTACTTCAATTTGAAGAAAATAACCCTGTCTTTCTTCATCAAATGCAGATAACAAGATGACGCCAACTTCTTGCTCTGGATCATCAAATGAGTAAATGAGGGTTCCTGGCAACAAGTGGGGACCCAAATCAAGAGTAGCCGTCATGAAACCAATCATCAATCTTCTTTTGATGGTACCTAAATATTGACTTCGAGCAACAATTTCTTGCCCTGGGTAACACCCCTTTTTAAAATCAACGCCACCAACCGATTCAAAATTAACCATTTGTGGCACAAACAGATCTTTTGTACCGTTTGTGATTCTTGGAATTCCACTGATTGTTTCAAGTAGCTGCCAATTTGTATTATTATCAATAGCTTGCGCGTCTAAGTTCAATTGATTACTAGCAATAAGGGTTCTTTGATATTGAACATCTAAATATTGAACCAGCGGTAACTCACATCTAAAAGAAATTTCTGGAGATTGCTCCAAGTCAAGATCGTGAATCTTTCCATAGATCTTCCACGATTCATCGAGTAACTGAATTTCAACCTTCGATCGTAACTTGTACATGGAGAGTTTTTTAGAGAACTCGAATGAAATATCACTACTTATCCACAACAAAAATTCGTTAGGTGTTGGGCTAGTCAACCAAAAACTAGCCTGCAGCCGTCCCTTGGGGGAGCAAAATCCTGATAAGGTACCGACAGCGGTGTTCGTTTTGTGAACATCTGAGGTAAGTAAATTTTGCAAAAAGGTTTTTGCGTCAACTCCAAGAACACGAATGATCTTTAAATCATTCAACAATGCAAATTTAATTATATTCATCTGGGCTTTTAAAAAAGGATTGGTAGCTGTTTGTGTTTAAATAAAGACTTAAGAATTAAGGTCAATACCTTGATAGAATACTTTAAAACTTTACAAAATGCCATGAATCTACAAGCACAGTCTTACCCAGGAATTTTCATTACTTTTGAAGGCATCGACGGTGCTGGTAAAAGTACGCACATCAATCACTTTGCTAGAAAATTGCAAGAAAAATATCCTAACAAGAAGATCATTTTAACTCGTGAACCTGGCGGAACAGATCTAGGTGAAAAACTGCGTACTGAGTTATTGAATCAACCAATGCATCCTGAAACAGAAGTACTTTTGATGTTTGCCGCAAGGAGGGAACACCTTGCTCAAGTTATCGAGCCTGCTTTAATGAGTGGAGACATTGTGATTTCAGACCGATTTACCGATTCTTCATTTGCTTATCAATGTGGTGGTCGTGGAATTTCAGTTACTCAATTAAACACTCTTGAAAACTGGGTCCAAGGACGAACGATCAACGGTCAGGCTTACGAAATACAACCTAATAAAACTTTTTTGTTTGATTTATCAGTTGAAATTGCTCAAAAAAGAAGGGAACAAACAAGAACTCCAGATAAGTTTGAGCAATTGGATACCAACTTTTTTAATCTAGTTCGTAATGAATATTTACGTAGAGCAGAAGTTTTTCAAAATCGGATAAAAATTATTGATGCAAGTTTAAGTATTGATGACATTCAAAAAATCATGGATTTAGAAGTTGGACTTCTATGACTGCGGTGCTTGCTAGTAAAAAAGGGGAGCAAACTTACGAGCAGGGCTTAGATTTATATCCCTGGTTTGAGGAGTTTTATCAAAATTTTGTCGATACGGGTGTACCGAACTCACTACTAATTTATGGTGAAAAAGATATTGGTAAATTAAACTTTGCTCTTTATCTCGCCAATTACCTTCTTTGTGAAAATAAAAAAAATGGTAATCCCTGTTTTGAATGCCAAGCCTGTAAATGGTATTCCATGGCCAATCATCCAGATTTCTTTCCTATCCTTCCGGAAGATTCATATGATTTGTTGCCATTTACGGTCAATCCAGAAAATATTGTCAGCAGCTCGTCTGAGGATAAAAAACAAAGTAAATACATCCGCATAGATCAAGTTCGAGATATTTTATCGGTCAATGAGTTAAGCTCATACCGCGGTGGAATGCGGGTTATCCTGATTTACCCGGTAGAGGCAATGAGAATAGAAGCTGCTAATTGTTTACTTAAGTCTTTAGAAGAGCCTGCGCCTAATGTATTTTACATTTTAGTAAGTCATCGTTTAGAAAGCATCCTACCCACGATCCGTTCGCGTTGTCGCTTGTTAGCTCTGCCTAAGCCATCGCAAGATGCATCGATTGATTGGATGGCCAAACACAGTCAACTTTCTAATCAATCGCGTGTTCAATTGGAAGCAAAATTTCTTGAGATGGAAAGGTCTCCTTTAAAGGTTCTTCAGGCCTTAGAGGGAAAGACTTTCAATAGCTCTCAAATGTTGGATGAACTTAGCAATCCGAGTGGAATCGATCATACGAAGTGTGTTGAGCTTTTAAGTAACGCCGAATTAGCGGATATCTTAAGATGCTTACAAAAGTGGTGTATTGATCTCTACATGGTTTATTCGGGAATTTTACCTAGGTATTTTCCAAGTAGGGTAGATGTGTTGCGCCAAAAGGCTAACAATATCGACATTATTGGGTTAAATCAATTTTTAAAAATTCTGATTCAGGAGTTAAAATTATCTTCCCATCCCTTGTTTCCAAAAGTACAGTTAGAGTCTGTTTTATCAAAATATGCTCAACTTTTTAAAAGTTAAATAAACTTTAAGTCCATCTTATGTTCATTGATTCACATTGCCACTTAGATTTTCCCGATTTTGAGAACCGCCTTCCTGAGGTTTTAGAAACGATGGAAAAACAATTGGTAACTAAAGCACTTTGTATTAGTGTCGATATTCCCGACTTTCCTAAGGTTCTTGCCTTAGCAAAACAATATTCCCATTTGTATGCCACGGTTGGTGTTCATCCTGACTATGAGGATACTCCGGAACCCACTTTAGATTGGTTATTAGAGGAGGCTAAAGAGTCCAAGGTTATCGGTATTGGAGAAACTGGCCTGGATTATTACAGAATGGCACACAAACCCTATGAAGAGCTCGAATGGCAAAGAGAGCGCTTTCGAGTCCATATTGAAGCCTCTAAAATCACCCAGAAACCTTTAATTATTCATACTAGAGAAGCCTCTGCTGACACGATTTCGATTTTAAGAGAATCCGGACAAGGGCAGGTCAATGGTGTGATGCATTGTTTTACTGAAAGTATCGAAGTGGCTAAACAGGCTTTAGATTTGGGATTTTATATCTCTTTTTCAGGTATCGTTACGTTCAAAAATGCCCTGCAAATCAAAGAGACTTGCAAATACGTGCCATTTGACAGAATGTTAATCGAAACAGACTCACCCTATTTAGCTCCAGTCCCTTACCGTGGAAAAACGAATGAACCTGGTTATGTAAGTTACGTTGCTAGTTATATTGCAAGCCTAAAAGACAGTAATGTAGAAGAGGTGGGAAGGGTAACGAGTAATAATTTCTATCAATTATTTAACGTTTCACCCTAATGCAGATTCGACTTTTATCCCTTTCTTTAATATCTGTATTGAATATCATTTCAACGCCTGCTTATTCATTTCAAGAATATGACTTTAAAGTGTTAAATGCTTCAAATAAAGATCAATTTGTGATTAAAGAAATTGATCGTTTTTATAAAGCTATTGAACTAGATGATATTGAAGAAATTAAAAAAATAGAATATAAACAATATCTTATAAACAATACTAAAAGTAAATACGGTAATTCAGCACTTGTTTATGCTATTCAAGAAAACTCTCAAAAAGTGTCGTATTACCTTTCTCAAAGCATTGATTTCAATATCAATAATGAAAATAATTTTGGAGAAAATCCTTTGATGATGGCAGCTTTCATGGGGAATACCAAACTCGTGAAGTATTTATTAGAAAATCGCAAGGCAACGGTCAATAAAGATGGTTGGAGTCCAATTCATTATGCGGCCATTCGTGGTGATCTTGAAATCATGAATAGTTTAATTAATGCAGGTGCAAATATCGATGCATTGTCACCGAACGAATCAACACCTTTAATGTATGCGGCACGTTATGGGCACATTCGGGTTGTAAAGTTACTTTTAGATAAAGGAGCAGATTTATCTGCCGTTAATAAACAAGACTTAACACCCATAGACTTTGCAAAGATGTATAACCAGAGTGAAATAGCCAGGGGTTTAGAATCTCGCTGGTTTAAGTTGTATAAAGTGCCATACGAGCCTTTGGTGGATAATTTGCCACAGCCTTAATTATTGATATAAATAATTGTGCGTATAATATTTATTATGTTAAACAAGATATGTTATTAGGAATTATCTAGATGAAAATGCTACATACGATGTTAAGAGTAAAGAATTTAGAAGAATCCATCACCTTCTATACCAAGGTGTTAGGCATGAATCTTCTTAGAACTACGGACCGTCCAAGTCAAAAATATAGTTTGGCATTCTTAGGATTCGAAAAAGGGAATCAATCTGGACAAGCTGAGATTGAATTGACTTATAACTACGGCGTTGATCAGTATGAACATGGCGGTTACTATGGACATATAGCCCTTGGGGTTGAGGATGTCTATAAAACCTGTGAGACGATTAAACAGCATGGCGGCAAAGTGACGCGTGAAGCTGGACCTGTGGCAGGTGGAAATACTCTGATTGCTTTTGTACAGGATCCTGATGGTTACAAAATTGAACTCATCCAGCTAGGAACTCATGGATCGGACACGAATTCATGAGTATTCAATTAAAAGATAATACGGTTGATTCTCCCTGCATTGGTATCTGCTCTACTCTATTTGATGACGTCTGCAAGGGTTGTGGACGAACGATCTTAGAGGTTTCAACTTGGGTGGCGATGGACGCTGAAGAAAAAAGAAAAGTTTGGGAAAGAATTACGAACGAGGGTACGGCGATGCGGTTTAAGGACTCTATCTAATTAGAGTAGAGAATAGAGGAAAAAATAAAGTGAATCCCCAAGTATCAACTTGGGGATTTTTTAAACTTTTGCAGCTTCTTTTGTACTTAAATAATCTTCATAACTGCCTGAAAAATCAGAGATTTGTCCATCCATACCAACCTCTAATATACGATTAGCTAGTCCAGATACAAATTCACGATCGTGAGATACAAAGATCAAGGTTCCAGTAAATTTCTCAAGAGAAATCTGTAAGCTTTCAATCGATTCCATATCCATATGGTTGGTCGGCTCGTCTAATGCTAGTACGTTGTGTTTGCCAAGCATCAACTTACCCCAAATCATTCTGCCCTTTTCTCCTCCAGATAAAACTTTGACAGACTTAGTAATATCTGGTCCGGAGAACAGTAAACGACCCAAGGTACTACGAATAATTTGATCATCGTCACCTGCTTTTGCCCACTCTCCCATCCAATCAGATAAATTAGTATCCTTCGGGAAACATTCACTCGTATCTTGCGGCATTACCCCAACGTTGGCATGTTCAGCCCATTTGACCTTACCGTGATCAACTGGAACACCATTAAAACGTTCATTCAGAATACTATTGAGTAAAGTCGTTTTACCAGCACCGTTTTGACCAATAATAGCGACCCGCTCACCTGGTTGGATGGTCAGATTGAACTGTTTAAAGATGGGGCGATCATAGGTTTTAGTGATGTCGGCACATTCGACAGCAATATTGTGTAAAACCTTTTCAACTTCAAAACGAATGTAAGGATTTTGACGTGAAGACGGCTTAATATCGGCCACCTCAATTTTCTCCATTTGCTTTTGACGTGAAGTTGCTTGTCTAGCTTTTGACTTGTTAGCCGAGAATCGACGAACAAAGTCTTGTAATTCAGCAATCTTGTCTTTGGCTTTGGCATTGTCGGACATTTGTTGGGCTCGAGCTTGTGCAGATGCCAACATGTAATCATCGTAATTACCTGGATAGACGCGTAAGGTGCCGAAGTCCATATCGGCCATATGGGTGCAAACAGAGTTCAAGAAGTGACGATCATGGGAAATAATCACCATGGTGCAATTTCTTTCGTTGAGGACGTCCTCTAACCAATTAATCGTATGAATATCCAAGTTATTGGTAGGCTCGTCTAAGAGCAAAACATCTGGATCAGAGAAGAGTGCTTGAGCCAACAAGACACGGAGCTTCCAACCCGGTGAAATAGCGCTCATGGGTCCTTGATGTTGATCAATCGAGATCCCAACACCTAGTAACAACTCCCCTGCTTTTGCTTCTGCCGTATAACCACCATACTCAGCAAACTTTGCCTCAAGTTCAGCCGCGTGCATATAGTCATCTTCAGTCGCTTCTAAATTTGCGTAAATTGCATCGCGCTCTTGTGCGGCTTGCCACATTTCATTGTGACCCATCATGACCACATCCAAAACCCGCATGTCCTCGTAAGCAAATTGGTCCTGTCTTAACTTACCCAAACGAATATTAGGTTCCAACATGACATGACCAGAACTAGGTTCAAGCTCACCACCCAAAATCTTCATAAAAGTTGACTTACCGCAACCATTAGCGCCGATTAAGCCATAACGGTTTCCGTTACCAAATTTAACGGTAATATTTTCAAAAAGCGGCTTGGCGCCGAACTGCATGGTAATGTTTGATGTTGATAGCACGTGAAATACCCGTATGAACGAAATGATGAAGCAAAATACAGCTTCAGAGAAGCAATATTTTACCGTTTTTTCATCAAAGAATCAAAGCTTAACTCGCTTTGGTGAGGTGAAATCCATCTGAGTTCAGCGTTAAATCAACATCACTTCCGACTTCAATCGTCACTTTTTTGGGAGTGTGTCCAAAAGGTAAACCTGTCAGAATCAAGGTTTTATGGCCACGGGTTTTTAATTCATTTTGAATATTAGCCAGCGCCATATTCAAGTCGTAGCCCTGATCTAAATCAGTTAAACGATAATCAGAAAAATCACCGCAGATTACCGCTTGTTGAGAACTTAAAACACCAGCATCTAATAATTGCCAAAGCATTCTCTCTATGCGGTAAGGATGTTCATTCACATCTTCCAAGAAAAGAATCCCCTGCTCAATCTGCTTCGGAAAATAAGGGGTTCCGATGAAGTTTTGAACGAGTGAAAGATTCCCGCCCCAAATCATGGCATTTTTTATTTGATGGGGTTGATCGACAAACTCTTGATAACTTAAAACCTCAATATCAAATGAATGATTGATTACCGCTTCGATAAAGTGACGATAAGTAAAGTCACTGGATTGGATATCTGAACGTGCAAAATCAAAATTTATCATTGGACCGGCAAAACTGGTAGCGTTGCTTATACCTAATAAACCCAAGTGAAGAGCCGTAATATCACTATGTCCCACAATTCTTAAACCCTTTTCTACTGCTCGGCCGAGTTTTTGCCAATCAATAAGATGCATGATTTGATTAAGCCCAAATCCACCCCTCGTGGCTAACGCAATCATAGGGCCATATTGATCCACTTTTTCTGCAAGCGAATTAATTTCGTCTGCTCGCTCTTGGGCTGAACCAGCAAAACGTTGAAATTGTCTAGAAAAGATTTCTGTATTTAGAACCTTAAAACCTTGTTGCTCTAAAAATGTCACACCCTTTTGCGTATCTGATGGATTCATTAATCGACCAGAAGGTGCGAAACAATAAACTGTCTTAGGTATTACTAAATTCTCTGTCTGTGGATGGGTAATTGGTGACATAGGCTAAAGATATTTTAGGTATTTGCGCGTTTATTTCTAAAAAAGGTTTTTAACAGGTGGGCGCAATCATCACCCAAAATACCACCTTGAACGTCTGTATGGTGATTCAGTTTGGTTTCCTCAAATACATTTAAAACCGATCCTGCTACACCAGTTTTAGGATCGAAAGCGCCAAAAAATACCCTTGAAATTCTGGCATTCATGATTGCTCCTGCGCACATCAGACAAGGCTCTAAAGTAACGTATAAGTCCAAATCTGGCAATCGATAATTAGAAAGTTTTTTTCCTGCAATTCGTAAAGCATTCATTTCAGCATGCGAAGAGGGATCTGAATCAAGGATAGGCTGATTGTGAGCCTGAGCAATTAATTCATTTTGATAAACAATCACAGCTCCAACTGGAATTTCATTTTTATTAGCAGCAAGCTCGGCCTGCTCCATTGCCAAGCGCATCCAATGCTCATGAGAAGTAGCATTATCAATCTTCAATCACATCTGCCCAACAGTTTGGAGTTTCGTACAACCTTAAACGCTGCAGTTTGATTTTGCCGTCAAATTGACTATTTAAGATGGGCGCTAATAATTCAAATGCATACTTTGCAAGGTTTTCAGCGGTAGGGATATGATCAATCAGGGTTGTTTTGTGTCCTGGGATAGTCTTTAGAAAATCTACCATTACAGTATCCGACTTTGCAACAAAAAAAGAATGATCCCAAGGCTCGATGATGGTCTCTTGCATAATCCGTTTGATATCACCAAAATCCATGATCATGCCTTCATTTGAGGAGCCAGTAACCTCAGAGAGTTCGCCTTTTAAGGTCACTTCAATTTGATAACGGTGTCCATGTAAATGGCGACATTGACCCAGATGATTGGGGATTCGGTGGCCGGCGTCAAACTCTAAATGACGTGTGATTTCAAAAAATTTCATGCAATCTTTCAAAGATTAAGGCAAATTGATATATTTGTGTTGCTGAATACTCAAACGCCACTTTGGACGCTCTTTACAAAGTGAGATTGCAAATTGCAAATGGAGATCACGATGAGGACCGTCCATTGGCTGAATAAAGAAATTTTTAAAATTCATGTTCTCAAAACGCTTTAATCGTTGCAAAATCGCTTTCTTATCAATTTCTCCGTTGAATTGAGGAACAACGTACTTAATCTCATCGGCTACAAGGCAGACAAGTTCAGTACCATCTTTAGGACTGACGCATAGCCAATCAATGCCATTGGGTGGTTTAATGGTTCCATTCGTTTCCACACCAATTTCAAAAGACTTTTGGTGAAGAGCCGAAATTAAATCTGGGTCTAGCTGAAGAAGTGGTTCACCACCGGTAAAAACCACATAACGATGGGATTCTGAGGGATTCATCGTGAGCCACTCTTTTTCGATGGTGTCTGCTAGTTCAGAAGCTGTGGGATATTTACCACCTAAAAGTCCATCGGTACCAACAAAGTCAGTATCACAGAAGCGACATTGGGCAGTCGCACGATCTTCCTCACGTCCAGACCACAAATTACATCCTGTAAAACGACAAAATACTGCTACCCTACCAGCGTGACTACCTTCGCCTTGCAAGGTAGAAAAAATTTCTTTAATTGTATACATTCCGCCATTTTATCAAGTTCGGTCAAAATTAAGAAATAATTAAGAATTTTTAATAATCCTTAAGATTGAATACAATCTAATCATGACTAAAATCCAAAGTTCAATACCTGCTGAATTTCAATCCCATGAGTTGTTACCTGAGTCAGAAAAATTTCTGACTATGCTTGGTCCATGGTATTTCAAACAAGTAGAACATGCCAATGGCTTCTCAGAGAGAGTCTTTGGTGTGCCAATTGAAGATAAACATACTAATATATGGGGTTCGGCTCATGGCGGAATGCTTATTTCTATGGCCGATTCTGCTTTAGGATATAACTTAGCCCGCTGTGCTAACCCCCCACAGAATCTTGTCACCGTTCATTTAGATGCAGATTTTGTTGCTAGCCCAAAACCTGGGGATTGGGTTCATTCTGAATTTATTCTCACCAAAGCGGGGTCAAGAATAAGTTTTGCCCAATGTAACTTATGGGTGGGTACACGCTTGATTCTAAAAACAAATGGTGTCTTCACTGCTTTGAAAAATTTAAGAGATGTGGGTAAATCTTGAAAGTACATGTCCTCACTACGAAAGCAGAAATTAATCCAACTCTTCTTCAGGATAAGATCGTCGTTGTGCTCGACATCCTTTTTGCCACAAGCTCAATCGTGACAGCTTTTGCACATCAATGTTTATCGGTAGTACCAGTTCGTAATGTTACTGAGGCATTACAACTCAAAGACCAAGCCGAATTTCAAAATCACCTTTATTCAGGGGAAATTAACGCTGATACCCTTGAGGGATTTATTCAACCGACACCAATTGCATTATGTAATGCCCAGATTGAGAATCGAAATTTAGTGTATTGCACTACTAATGGCACAGTGGCTTTAAATGATAGTAAGCTGGCAAAGAAGGTTTATGTAGGTAGTTTATTGAATACTCAAGCTATTGTAGAAAGACTTATTTCCACGCACTCTGAGCAAACCATCTTAATTGTCTGCGCCGGATCTAATAATCGCTTTAATTTGGAGGATTTTTATGGTGCCGGAGCTTTTGTTGAGGCTTTAATGCAATCATCAATCGGACCAGAAATTCACTTCACAGATAGTGCTATTGCAGCCAAGCAAGTTTATGTAAGTGGTGATGCGGTCGATATTTTATCGAATGCACGAGTAGGAAAAATGATGATTGAGCGAGCCTGGGATCATGAAACCCATTTTGCAGCAAGGCATAATCTATACAATATCATTCCAGAGTTGCATTCCGATGGAGTGATTAGAATTTAACTTAACAACTAATTAATAATTAACTATGACAAAAAAATACTTTGGAATTGAAATTCCTTTTATCGAAAAAATGGGCTTTGAAGCCGAAAAAATCTCAGAGGATTTGGTTGAAGTGACGATCAATATTGAACCTTGGCAAACCAATTCATTTGGTGTTTCTCACGGTGGCGTGATGATGACATTACTTGATTTCACAATGGCGATGGCGGCTAAAGTAAAAATGAATCATGATGGTGCTGCAATGACGATCGATATGTCAACCAGCTTTATGAAAGCTGCCAAAGGAAAAGTCAAAGCCCACGGTACAGTATTAAAGTCTGGTAAAGCAATCCAATTTTGTGAAGCTACAGCTTACGATGAGTCTGGAGATATCCTAGCCAAATCAATGGGAACTTTTCGTTTAATTGAAGCCAAGCCACTTTAAAACTTTGCGATGACAACTTCTAGTAATCCCAGCGCCCCTTTTACTTTCAATCAAAAGCAATTGCTTGATTGGATGATTCAGCATGTAGAAGGAATAAGCGAAGTTACATCACTAGAAGTTAAACAGTTCGAAGGTGGTCAGTCTAATCCCACTTTTTTACTTACTGTTGGATCAAGAAAAATTGTCTTACGCAAAAAACCCGAAGGTGATTTATTGCCCAGTGCGCACGCAATTGATCGGGAGTTTAAAGTGATTAAGGCACTTGATAATGTTGGCTTTCCCGTTGCAAAACCGTTAGCTTACTGTACTGATACCGAGGTAATTGGTGCTGAGTTTTATTTAATGGACTTTGTGGAAGGTCGTATTTTTTGGGATCCTCGCTTGCCTGGTTTAAAACCGTCGGAAAGATCCGCCATTTTCAATGAAATGAATAACACTATAGCTAAATTACATGCTTTAGATACCGATGTAATTGGTTTAAGTGATTATGGTAGAGCAGGTGGTTATATTCATCGTCAAATTGCACGGTGGACTAAGCAATATCAATCTTCAGCCACTGAAGTCATTCCCGCGATGGATCAATTGATTGAATGGTTGCCAAAGAATATTCCTAGCTATGACGATACCCGTCTAGTTCATGGCGATTTTCGTTTAGATAATATGATCTTTCATCCAACTGAGCCAAAAGTTCTAGCTTTACTCGATTGGGAACTATCTACATTAGGTCACCCTCTTTCGGATTTTGCCTATCATATGATGACTTGGCGTTTTGCGCCTGATTTATTCCGTGGTCTGGCTGGCAGTTCATTTGAAGAACTCGGTATCCCAATTGAGTCAGAGTATTTAGAACAATACTTGGCTAAAACAGGTCAGCAGATTGAAAATAGTAAAGATTGGGAGTTTTACATTATTTTTAATATGTTTAGAATGGCGGCTATTTTGCAAGGTGTTCTTTTTAGGGCATTACAAGGAAATGCTGCTAGTGAAAAAGCACTGGAAGCAGGCAGCAAAGCTAAGCCGATTGCGATTCTTGCTTGGGAACAAGTTTTGTCCTTACCCAAATAAATATCTAAAGCAAGACAAGCTATTCGTGATAAACCACAATTAAAAAACTTGCGACTAGCGCAGGTTTTTCTTGTCCTTCTATCTCCATAGTCACCTGCCATTCAATCTGAGTACCTTTACTGACATCGGTGACTTGGATTGTTTTAAAAATGGCCCGTAATTTACTACCAACTAATACTGGAGAAGTAAATCGAACTTTATTGAGACCGTAGTTCACTGTTAACTTAGAGTGCTCAAAGAATAAGCAGGAATACATAAAATGTGGAATGAGGGAGAGCGTTAAAAATCCGTGTGCAATCGTCTTTCCGAAGGGGGACTCCTTAGCTGCTCTTACTGGATCAGTATGAATCCACTGTAGATCGTCGGTAGCCTTGGCAAATTGATTGATTCGGTCCTGATCAATCAATAACCAATCGCTCACTCCAACTTCCCTACCAATTGACTCTTTCAAATCTAAAAGGTCTTTGAAGCGAGTTGTCAGCATCCAATTGCTCCTTTAAGTAATAGCTTGATTTTGAAGGACTTCTAATTCATTTTCTGTAAAACCTGCGAGCAGCCTCGCTGGAAGATTAAACGGTCCTTTTAAAGTAGGTGCTTTATATTGCAAACAGAGTTCTTTAAAAACATCAATCGGATCTAACTTCCGTTCTGCACATAAGTAATTAAACCACCGATTCCCTATCTCAACGTGGCCAATTTCATCAGTGAGGATAATTTCTAAAATCTTCACCATCTCAACATCTTTTACTTGAATAAAGCGATCTTTCACAATCGGGACCGCATCCAGCCCACGAGCTTCCATTGTTCTAGGAACAAGAGCCATTCTCGCTAAAACATCATCTTTGGTTTTTTCAACCATTTCCCATAAACTATTATGAGCTGGGAAATCTCCGTATTGATATCCTAATGAATTTAAATGATTGTTTAGTAGTGAAAAATGATACGACTCCTCTTTCGCCACCATTAACCAGTCTTGATAATACGAATCTGGCATATCAGGAAAACGCCAAATGGCATCCAAAGCTAAGTTAATCGCATTAAATTCAATATGGGCTAAAGCATGAATTGCAATTGCCCGACCTTCCACGATATGCATCGCCCTCCTTTTTACAGCTAATGGAGGAACAAGATCAGGTTTTTCAGGTTTACCAGGAACTGTCAAATTGGACGCATCATATACTTGATTAGTATTCAGCAAAGGATCGATTCTGAAATCATCAAATAATTGAAATACTGCACCAATTTTCTCAGCTGGCGAGCTAAGAGCAAGATGATTTAATGCTAATTGGCGAAGACATATTTCCATAGTGCAAGGTTATCAGAATTGAGAGTGATAAAACTTTATCACTTAGATTGTAAAAGCAATTTAAAATGGTTTAGTTAATAGTTATTTCTGAAAATACCTATTCAATCAGGAGACAGGCATGAACCATCTAAGAAAAATTTTGCATACCTTGCTAAGTCTACAAGCAATTGCTTTTATTGCTTTTAGTTTTAACAGTTCTGCTCAAAATTATCCAACGAAACCTGTAAAAATAATCGTTCCATTCGCTGCGGGTGGTCCAGCAGATAACTATGCTCGTTTTATGGCACAGCGTCTCCAAGACGAATTAAAACAATCCTTTATTGTGGAAGACCGACCTGGGGCAGGTTCTATTATTGGCACTGACTTCGTGGCGAAGTCTCCGAATGATGGCTATACCCTACTCATGATGTCAAATACCCAAACTGTTAATGAGTCATTGATCCCCAACAAGCCTTTTAACTTAATGAGAGATTTTGTTGGCGTTGCACCGATTAACTTTTCTGATTTGATCTTAGTCGTCAATCCTAGCGTTCCTGTGAAAACCGTACCTGAATTAATCGCATTAGCTAAATCAAAGCCTGGTAAATTAAACTTTGCTTCTTCTGGTAATGGCACTCCCTATCATATGGCGGGCGAGTTATTCAACGCTCTGGCTGGTATCAACATCACGCATATTCCTTATAAAGGAAGTTCTGGAGCTAGAACAGATGTGATTGGTGGTCAAGTCGATATGATGTTTGATGCGGTAACGACGATGAACGAGTTTGTCAAAGAAAACAAAGTCAGAGCCTTGGCAACCTCTGGAAAAACCAGATCCAATATTACCCCGAATATACCGACCGTTGCCGAAGATGGTGTACCTAAATTTGAGACTACCATTTGGTTAGGGATCATGGCTCCGAAAGGAACCCCAGTAGAAATAGTGAATCTACTCAATGCATCGATTCGAAAAATCATCTCACAACAAGATGTTCGTGATTTATGGGCTAAACAAGGTGCTGCACCCCTATTGATGTCCCCTGCCGAATTTAATAAATATTTAGAAGCTGATATTCAAAAGTGGGCTGCAATTGTAAAGTCAGCGCAAATTAAACCTGATTAATTCATTATCAAAGGATCTACACGTGGAATTAGTAATACTGAGTGGCGGCGCTGCTGCTGGAGTTGTAAGAGGAATACAAGCAGACTTTGAAAAAAGCTTCTCCTGCTCAATCAATGCGACATTTAATGCCGTTGGTCAAATGCGTAATCAACTTCTCGCTGGTGATGCATGTGATTTGATCATCTTAACTAAACAATTAATTGATCAACTCATTACATCAGGTCATGTTATCGCTGGTTCACAACAGTCCTTAGGCTTAGTTAAAACTGGCGTAGCAATTAAATCAGGGAGTACTGCTCCAGCTATTTCAACACGTGCGGAATTATTAGAAACCTTCTTATCAGCCAAAGGAATTTACTTCCCAGATCCTGAAAAGGCAACGGCTGGTATTCATGTAATGAGTGTATTAAAAGCGCTTGGCCTCGATAAAACCCATAGTGATAAATTTAGAACTTATCCGAACGGGGCTGTCGCAATGGCAGCGATGGCGGCATGTGACGAAGATAATCTGGTTGGAAGTACTCAAGTAACCGAAATTAACATCACGCCGGGTTGCGAACTAATTGGATTGTTGCCTCCAGAGTTCGAACTTGCTACTGATTACACGCTGGGTATTTGTACCAATGCAAAAAACCCTGAATTAGCTAAACAACTTGCTGATATTCTGACCGGTGCGGGTTCTGCAGAAGTCAGAAAAAGAATTGGTTTCGAGTTTTAATTTCAGCCAATCATTTTGATCAACAGAGATCTCCATTCTTGGCGATTTCTGTTTTTTATCCTCTACTGATAGAAGTATCAAAAACTTTATCTCATTTATAAGCCATTTCACCCTTGATCATTTCACTAATTTCATCGGTGTAAAATAATTTTTTTTCTAAAAGACCATAAAATGCTTCCTCCAATTGAACAACGTCTTGCCACAGAATTAGCTGTGCGCCCTGCTCAAGTAATTGCAACAATTGAACTCTTAAATGAGGGAGCAACTGTGCCCTTTATTGCGAGATACCGTAAAGAAGTTACTGGAGGTTTAGACGATACGCAATTACGTTTACTACTAGAAAGATTAACTTATTTACGAGAGTTAGAAGATCGTCGTGTGACCGTGATCAATAGCATTCAAGAACAAGGCAAGTTAACAGATGAATTAAAAGATCAAGTTGAGAATGCGTTAACTAAACAAGATCTTGAAGATATTTATTTACCTTATAAGCAAAAACGTAGAACAAAAGCGCAAATTGCTAAAGAAGCTGGCATAGAGCCTCTTGCAACCGATTTATTGTCTAATCCGAGCCTAATTCCCGAAGAAGCTGCACTGAACTATATTCGTGAGGATTTAGGTTTTGGTGATGTTAAAGCAGTACTAGATGGCGCACGTCAAATCCTGATGGAGCGCTTTGCCGAGGATGCAAAATTAATCGGTCAACTACGCCAATTTTATAAAGATCAATGTTTAATTCGGTCTGAGTTAGTGAAAGAAAAAGAAGTCGAAGGCGCTAAATACCAAGATTGGTTTGATTTTTCTGAGTCCTATTCACAAATTCCCTCGCATCGCTCGCTAGCACTTCTTCGTGGTAGAAATGAGGGATTTTTAAAGGTTGGCTTAGTGCTTCCGTTTGAACTTGATGAGCTCCGCAAACAAGAAGCGAATCCATGTGAGCAAATGATTGCCAGACAATTCGGGATTCGAGCCCAAGGATTACCGGCTGATAAATGGCTAGCAGATACTGTCCGTTGGACCTGGAAGGTCAAAGTTTCTATCCATTTAGAACTTGATTTGATGGGTGAATTAAAAGAGCGTGCTGAAGAAGAAGCGATCCGAATTTTTGGCCAAAACTTAAAAGATCTACTACTTGCAGCTCCTGCTGGTCAGCATATAACTATGGGGATTGACCCCGGCATTAGGACCGGTTGCAAAATTGCTGTCGTGGATGCTACTGGAAAGTTACTTGATACAGCTACCATTTACCCACATGAACCCAGAAAAGATTGGGACGGCTCGATTCACACCATTCATCAACTTTGCGCGAAGCATGATGTAACCTTGATTGCCATTGGTAACGGAACCGCTAGTCGTGAGACCGATAAGTTGGTGCTGGATACAATCAAAACACACCCTTCCTTAAAGTTAAGTAAGATTGTTGTATCAGAAGCTGGTGCTTCGGTCTACTCCGCATCAGAACTTGCAGCGAAAGAATTCCCTAATTTAGACGTTTCCATCCGGGGTGCTGTATCAATTGCTAGACGACTCCAAGATCCCTTAGCTGAACTAGTAAAAATTGATCCTAAATCGATTGGTGTGGGCCAATATCAACATGACGTTTCACAAACTAAACTGGCTAAAAACTTAGAGGCAGTTGTTGAGGATTGTGTGAATGCTGTAGGGGTTGATGTGAATACGGCATCAATTCCTTTATTAGCTAGAGTATCTGGCTTAAATAACACGCTAGCGATGAGTATTGTGCAATATCGGGATCAGAATGGTGCTTTCAAAAGTAGAAGTGATTTGCATCAAGTCCCACGTTTAGGCAATAAAACCTTTGAACAAGCGGCTGGTTTTTTAAGAATTCCGAACGGAGTTGATCCTTTAGATGCCTCCTCTGTCCATCCAGAATCCTACCCTTTAGTTGAAAACATTATTCGTCATATCAATCGCCCCTTATCTGAAATTTTGGGTAAAGCGAGCGAAATAAAAGCTTTATCTCCAGAATTATTTGTCACTGAGCAATGGGGTTTACCGACTGTATTGGATGTCTTAGCTGAATTAGAAAAACCAGGTAGAGATCCTCGTCCCGAATTTAAAACTGCGCAGTTTGATGACTCTGTCCAAGAAATGAAGGATCTCAAAGTCGACATGATTTTAGAAGGCGTCGTCACCAACGTCGCAGCCTTTGGCGCCTTTGTAGATATCGGTGTTCATCAAGATGGTCTCGTGCACGTATCCGGTTTATCCAATAGTTTTGTCAAAGATCCTCACACCGTTGTTAAAGCAGGACAAATTGTCAAAGTCAAAGTGATTGAAGTCGATATTGCACGGAAAAGAATTGCTTTAACAATGCGCTTAGCAGACAGCTCTGCTCAATTCAAAAATAATCAGGTTGGTTCTAATAATCAATCTAACCAGAATGGTAATTACAAAAAAGATTTAAAAAATCCCAAAATTATGCCTTCGTCACAACAACAAAGCGCGATGGCCAGTGCCTTTGCAAAATTAAAAAGTAAGTAATTTCCAAAGTACGGAATATTCACTATTCCGTACAAGAATTTGTCTCCAAAATTTTTACTTGGTATTAAACTCATATTTAAGAGTTAAAAAATAAAATAATCGGAGACAAGATGGAAAAAAAGCAATTTAGCGTTATTGAAGCCAGTATTGCGGATATTCAACAAGCAATTTGTGCAGGAGAAGTGACTTGCACTCAAATCGTTTTGCAATATATTGAAAGAGCAAAAAAATACAATGGCCCTTCTAGCTTATTAGTCACAAAAGATGGTGCTAAGCTATCGCCACAACACGGTGTAACAAGAGCTGGAAGTCCTATTCCGTTCCCACTTGAAACACTTGCAGCCTCAGAATTATTACCTAATTTGGATGAATATCAAGGTCCCCCCTTAGAGTTTGGACGCATGGAGTCAACTGCTTCAGATCATCAAGTTGTACAACAATTTGGGATGATTGTGGGCAAAGAAAATGCTGGTCAATTAAATACCTTGGCCACCTTAAATATTCGTGGCGAGCGCTCTGTTACCTGTAAGGGAGAGTTTGACTTACATCCAAGTTTAGGTAGTCTGCCACCTGGCGCGCCTCCTGTTTGTGAAATGTTTCGTCAATTTCCAGATGCCATTGAGCAAGCAAAGGCTCTAGACGATCAATACGGCAGTAATCCACCGTTAGATCAACTACCACTTTACGGCGTTGTGTTCTCTTTTAAAGATGCTTTCGATACCAAAGATATGCGATCAACGGGTGGTGGTGACGCAAAATATGACATCGATTTTCCAGCCAAAGATCACATTTTGGTTGACCAGTTAAGGAAAAAAGGCGCTATTATTTACGCCAAAGCCACCATGACTGAATACAACGGCCGTGCTGGTGATCCAGGCGGTAAAAACTTTCCTGAAAAAGTCTTACCATCCGTACTTGGTTATCAGCGCTCAACATGGGCTGGTAATCCCTCGAACCCTTATGACACGACCAGGTCAGCCTCCTTAGGGTCAAGCTCTGGGTCAGGTGTATCTGTAAGTGCGAATTTAGTAACAGCAAGCCTTGGTGAAGAGACAAGGCAATCTACCCGAGGTCCTTCCAATCATAATTCTGTAGCACTTATCCTGCCACATAAAGCCATGCTTGGCTTTGATGGTGGAGCCATTGGTGCTGACATTTATTGTGACAGGACAGGTATCCTTGCTAAATCTTTAGACGACTGTGCAAGGATTTTGGATGCATTAAAAGACCCAGAAAATGGTTATTACGATCCAAGAGATCCTTACACAACTGTCCCCCGTTCGAGCGTTTTACCTGCTTATTCGCCATTTATTAAAAAAGAAGTTCATGATCAAGAACTTGCTGGTAAACGTATTGGAGTCATTCGAGAATCCATGCTAAATCCGGGGATCTTAGCTGTAACGCCCATCATTACAGCTGTTAGTCAAGAAATTAAGGATGTACTGGGTAAAAAATTAGGTGCAACCTTAGTCGAGTCTCGCGATGCTCTATGGACTCCTGATCCAGAGTGTGAGCAGATGACCATTGATTTTCAAAAGTCTTTGGCCAGACTCGTACCAATCTTTATGCCGGATATTCTATTTCGACTAACCCCTTCAGGCGAACCGTTGTTTCCAGAGTTTGCAAGCGCAATTAAAAAAACTGAATTTGCACCAGGTCAATTTTTTGGTAGTGGTGATTTAGATCCAATGGATTACTTAGTTCTGTTGGCAGATTTAAACATTGCTATTCCGAAGAATTTAACGATTGCTACGGTTCAAGATGAAATTTTGGCAAATAGCTTTAGATTTCATATCAGCCAGTACTTAAGTAGACGTGTTCAAGATTGGAAAGACCAAGGTTATACGGAAAAATTGAATAACTGGGCACATCTGAATGAGCGTTCTAAATATTGGGGTGATGATCAACGCAGTGCTTTCAAGAACTGGGAAGAAACGTCAGATCCTAGAAATCCATTAGGTGGCCGCCAAGGAATTGATGAACGTATTATGCTCAGAGAACTACTCAGACGCGTTGATATGATGGTCCTTTTAGAAAATAAATTAGATGTATTTGTCAGACTGCACTCTGCATTACCTCCAGCCAAAATTGGCTGGCCAGATGAACCTGGACTGATTAACCACCTGCGTAATGAAATTACCTTTGGACCGAATGCGGGTTTAACGGAAATTTTGGTCCCAGCTGGTTACGTCCGACAAGCCTACGATGCAAAGTTCCAACTAAGTCCCGATAAAAAGAAATATGTTGGCCATTCTGTCGATATACCAACTGAAATCCCCTATCCTGGCTTGCCATTTTCTCTCGTATTTAGAGCAGAACCCGGTAAGGAAGATACGCTTTTAGAAATTGCATCTGCTTATGAAAAGGCATCTCAACGCAGAGTATCACCGCCCAATTTCCAATAATTAATTGGCAGCCATGGGGAAAATCCTCATGGCTAGCAAGCTTTTCATCCTGTATCGTAAAGATATTCAAAGGAGACAATATGCCAAAGTATCAACTTAATATCGATGGGAATCTTAAAGCAGTCGAAGTACCTGCAGATCAACCATTACTCTATACCCTCACCGATCAACTAAAAATGAAAGGTCCCAAGTTTGGCTGTGGACTAGCCCAGTGCGGTTCTTGTACAGTCATCATCAATGGTAATGCCGTGAGATCTTGTGTGATGCCAACCAGTACTGCGGCGAATAGCAAAATTAGAACGCTTGATGGTTTAGCTAAAAATGGCAAACTTCATCCCATGCAAACTGCTTTTGTTGAAGAGAATGCTGCGCAATGCGGATATTGCACCAATGGTTGGATCATGCAATCCATCGCACTCCTCGAAAATAATCCTAAAGCTTCAGATGAGCAAATCATCAATGGTTTATCCAATGTTCAGTGCCGCTGTGGCACGCAAATCGCTATTTTAAGAGCCGTTAAAAAAGCGCGTGACCAAATGGCAATGGCTTGAGGATAAATCATGAAAAATTTTCAATTAAATCGTCGTGAATTTTTGCAAAGCTCATCCGCTTTAGTCATTGGTGTTTCGGGAATCTTGCCAAGTATCGAAGCTAATGCGCAAAATCAAGCTGCTCCTAAAGTACTCGGACCTAATCCATCCGCTTTAGATACCTGGATCAAAATTGGTGCAGATGGGAATGTAATCATTAATTCCGGAAAAATGGACTGTGGACAAGGCTTAGATGTTGCTTATGCCATGATTGCAGCTGAGGAATTAGATGTTCCACTGAGTAGTGTTATGGTGAATTTTGGCGACTCAAGAATATCCGCGAATCAAGGTGGCGGTAGCGCCTCGTCTGGAATCCGCCAAGGTGCGGTCCCGATTCGTAACGCTGCAGCTGAAGCAAAGCGTATTTTAGTTGGACTTGCTTCGAAGGAACTCAATACGCCAGTTGATCAACTGCAAGTAGTTGCTGGCAAAGTATTCAATAAAAATAATCCTTCTCAACAAATTACCTATGCTCAACTTATCGGCAATAAAAATTTCTCAAGCTCTCTAGAATGGAACAAACGGATTGGCAATGACATGAATGTCACTGGTCTAGCTAAGCCTAAGTCTCCTAGTGAGTACAAATTAGTGGGTCAATCACACGGCAGAAGAGATATTCTGAATGTGGTCAATGCCTCAGAGCACTTTACGGCACATATCAGACCCGATAATTTATTGCATGCTAGAGGTATTCGACCACCCGTAGCAGGTTCCTCCCCGATCATGATTGATGAAAAATCGATAGCGTCCATTCCGGGTGTTCGAGTATTTCGTGAAGGTAGCTTTGTGGCGGTAGTTGCAAAGACGGAGTGGGATGCAGTCAGAGCTGCAAAAGCATTAAAGATTGAGTGGTCTGAAGTCAATCCTCCATTCCCGGGTGGAGAAAAAAATGTCTTCAATTACATTAAAGATGCCAAACCAACCTTCACAAATGCAGTACCCATGTTTTTCGGTAAAAAAGAATTCAACGCCGAGCCAACTTTAGCGGCCTTAAAGACCTCCGCCAAAGTGATTGAAGCGGAGTACTTTGCACCCTTTCAATCCCATGCTCGTTTTGCGCCCTCCTGTGGTGTAGTTGATGTGAAGAAAGATCAAACGCAAATTTGGACAGATACACAAAAACCGCATTATCAAAGAGAAGGCATTGCCAAATTTTTAAAACTTGCTCCTGAAACGGTAGAAGCAAAGTGGATGCATGGTGCGGGTTCCTACGGACGTAGTGACGCAGATGAGGCTCCATATGAAGCAGCGTTATTATCCAAAGCATTTGGACAACCGGTGAGAGTTCAATGGTCTAGGGAAGAAGGAACAGCCTGGGATCCGAAAGCACCTGCTGCAATTATGTCAATGAAAGCAGGTATTGGAAATAATAATGAGATAACGGCTTGGTTATTTAAGGCGAAAGGATTCAACGGCTGGGATGTGAAATTCAATGCCGAGAGTCCAGAGCATACATTAGTTGGAATGCAAACAGGCCATAAAAAATGGACTGCGTTTAACTTTAACATTCCGGAAGAAAGTTATAAATTCCCAAATCATGTCCACTGGTGGGAAACAGTACCCTCCTATTTAAATCAAGCATCCCCGCTGAGAACAGCTCACTTAAGAGCACCTCAAGAAATGCAAACCCGCTTTGCTCAAGAGTGTTTTATCGATGAAGTTGCGCATGCTACGAAAATTGATCCCGTTGACTTCAGAATGAAGCATATTCAGGAGCCTCGTGAAAAAGATGTTCTGAAGGCGGTAGCTGACAAATTTAATTGGTCCACAAAAACCAATAGGAAAAGTTCTGGAGATTTACAAGTTGGTCGTGGTGTCGCTTTATATAACGGTTATCAGTCTTACGCTGCGGTTGGTTGTGAAGTCGAAGTCAATAAAAAGACCGGCAAAATTTGGGTACGTCAAATTGTGATTGCGATGGATTGTGGACTCATCATTAATCCGGCGGGTGTCAACGCGGCACTTGAAGGACAAATCATGCAAGGCATTAGCCGCGCACTGTATGAAGAAATCCATTTTGATGAAAATAAGGTAACTAGTTTGGACTGGAATACCTATCCAATTGCAACGATTAAAGATATTCCAGGAAAAGTGGATTTGATTCTTCTTAATCGCCCGGATAAAGCGTCCGGTGGTGTTGCTGAACCTGGATTGGTTAGTATTCCTGCAGCGATTGCCAATGCCGTATTTGATGCTACAGGCGTTCGTATTCGCCAATATCCTTTAGCACCTGAAAGAGTAAAAAAAGCTTTAATGGTTTAACACTAAAACGATAAATTAAACTTCAAAGCCTAACTTATGTGAGTCAATTCACTTAAATTAGGCTTTTTTTATTCTGGTTCAATGCCAGCAAGCTTCACGACTTTGGCCCATTTTGCAATTTCACTGTGTATAAACGTGGCAAATTGAGCAGGTGAAGTGGTCGCAACTTCAAAGCCTCTTTGTAACATTTGCTCTTTCACACTCGGATTTTTTAAAACTTCCATCAGCGCTTTATGAATTTGGTCAATCACTTCATTGGGGGTACCCTTCGGTGCGTACAGACCATACCAAGTCGAAGCACTATAGCCAGGAAGCCCTGACTCAGCAATCGTTGGTAAATCCGACAAGGCGCTCGATCTGGTCTCAGAAGTCACCGCAATTGCTTTGACTTTACCTGACTTAATAAAGGGCATCGCAGCTGGAATCGTTGCAAAATAAACCTGTACTTGTCCACCGAGTAAATCGGTAATGGCAAGTCCACCACCCTTATAGGGAATATGAACCATGTCGATATTCGCCATGGAATTCATGAGAACACCTGACAAATGGGAAGACGTACCATTACCGGCTGATGGGAAATTGATCCTACCTGGTTGTGATTTTGCTAGTTTGATTAAATCAGGAATATTTTTAATTGGAAATTCTGGTGCAGTAATTAAAACATTGGGGGTAATGCCGACGAGCGCAATCGGCATTAAATCCTTCTCTGGGTTGTAAGGCATCTTTTTAAAGATGCTAACGTTAATGGCATTAGGGCCAATATTGCCCATTAGTAATGTATATCCGTTAGGTGGAGAGTGAACTACTGCATCGGTACCGATATTGCCACTTGCACCTCCTCGGTTCTCGATCGTGATATTTTGACCTAATTGCTTGCCAAGTTCTGGGGCAATTAAGCGAGCAATAATATCTGTGCCACCACCTGGTGGATAGGCCACAACCATTTTAATTGGACGATCTGGGTACTGTGCAAAGACGATGGATGAGTGCATCCCCAGAATAAAGATGGCTATTGCAAGCCATATTTTATTTAATTTCATCATGGCTTAATGAGGTGTTAAATAAACAGTTTTGCCAGTTCTAGCCGACTCTTCAATAGCCAAAGTCACGGCTAAGGTCCTAATCGCATCTCTAGGTTTAGCTAAATTACATGGCTTACCGGTGGACAGATAATCTAGCCACGCCCTTGTTTCGTCAGCAATTGGACCTAAGAAATCCCCTAATGCCCAATCACCTGGGGTTGAGCTTTCTAGAAAAACGGTTTCGATTTTATGATCAGTTAAGTACACATGCGGAAAGCCAAGATCAGTTTGCATAATTTGATCGGTATGATCATCATTAATTAAAAGCGTGCCATGGGTACCCAACAACTCTACTCTTGCCGAGTGGCCGACAGAAGGCCATTTTTCTGGCAAAGCGTAGCTTACCCCCAAATTCAGCACAGCACCGTCCTGGCAGGTCAGAATAGCCCAAGTAACGTCCTCAGTATCATAACCAGCAGCGTGGATAACTCCTTTTTGACCTTTGGCGAAGACTTCTACCACCGGATTGTCAGCTAATAGCCAACCCATCAAATCAACATAATAAGTCAGTGCGTCGACGACAGGGGTCGCGCCTTTATTACGTTTTAACATGGCAAAACACTGTGAACGAGAGTTGTACAAGCGCGCGCATGCACCAGTGATCACCCCTAACCTACCCTGAATAATTTGTTCTTTGGCAATCAAGTAACGGTTTTTGTAGCGCCGACTATAACCAATATGTAAATCACTGTTGAGTTGCTCTGCTTTGGCGATGACTTGTTTAGCATCTTCTTCTAACAGGGCAATGGGCTTTTCGACTAAGACAGGTACGCCGCGATCAAGAGCTGCTAATAATGGAGCAGTGTGTTCATGTTCACTGGTTGCAATGTTGATTGCATTGACTTCTGGCAAGGACATCACTTCTAAATTATCAGTAGTCCAATAATCAGCACCAATCGTTTTAGCCAATTTTTCAGCGGCTTCAGGGTTGGCATCTGATACAGCAATAAACCTGACTGATGGATGCATTTTGGCGAGTTTCCCACGAAGGGTGCCAATTTTTCCAGAGCCGACAATGGCCAAACCAATCTCTTTTTTTTCCTGCATGATGTCTCCACTTTTTTGTTATAGACAATATCCTAACATGAGAGCAAAGTCTAAATAGATAAATACGAAGACTAAAAGTGAAGAAAAAAAGGACTAAATTCGGCCGAATTTACCATTGTTGAAATCGTCTACGGCTTGCTCAATTTCTGCTTTAGTATTCATTACAAAGGGTCCATAACCAACAATGGGTTCGTCAATAGGCTCACCACTTAAAAATAAAGCCACTGAATCTTCTAAAGCAGTGATCGAAATTCCCTCACCGTCTGCGCTAAACATCAGCATCTGTGCATCCCGAGCGATTGAGCCTTCCTGAACTTGAATTGCGCCTTGCATAATGACTAGAGAAGTATTCCAACCTTCTGGAGCAGGTATTGAAAGGCTAGTTCCTTTTTTTAAGGTGAAGTCAATTACATTCATCGGCGTAAATGTATTGGCAGGTCCTTGATAGTGTAAATAATTTCCAGCAATGACACGACCAGTGCCGGCCTCATTGTCTAAAGGAAAGTTAGGGATTTGCTGATTAAAGATTGCTTGATAGCCTGGCTTGGTCATCTTATGGATGGCTGGTAAGTTAACCCAGAGTTGCACCATCCTTAGGTTTCCACCAGTCTTTGCGAAGTTTTCAGAGTGGTATTCTTGATGCAAAATGCCCGCGCCGGCCGTCATCCACTGCACCTCTCCGGGACCAATCGTCCCCCCCTCACCAGTAGAGTCTTTATGGGATACTTCACCCTCATAAACAATCGTAACCGTTTCAAAACCTCTATGCGGATGAGTACCAACGCCTTTGCGTTCCGTTGTAGGGGGAAATTCATGAGGGCCTGCATAATCAAGCATCAAAAAGGGACTCATTTGCTTGCCGAGATGTTGATAAAAAAATAAGGTTCGCACTGGGAAACCGTCACCGACCCAATGCCCCCGATCATTACCTTGAATTCCAATAAATTTTTTCATATCGATTAAACAAGTTATTTAATACTTGGATGATAAGTTATTCAACACAAGTAGTCTGCATTACCAATTAATACTCACGATTGAGGTCAGCAATTTTTGATTCTATCTCTTTCAAGCGAGGTGTCGAACTGATTACTTTGGTTCGTAAATCCTTTTTTCTAACTTCTAAAGTTAAAAAACCGCCTAAACATAATCTATTTAAATCTTTTCTAATCGTTACGTCACTAAATTGTCCTAATTCTAAATAAAGATTCTTTAGAGTTAAATCAATACCCTTTTTTTCAAAAGTCAAAACAGTTATCAAAATCAATATTGAAAGTACCGAATTTCCTTCTTGTACCTTCTCTTCTCGAAAAAGTAATAATACAGCCTTAAGTTTTTCCAATTGATAACAGCCTTAGAATTGTTAAATGTAACAGTAAAATAATCAGAGTGACAACTATTCCACACCCGTTTTAATTTATCAATGAAATTTAGTTGAAGAAATTTGGAGAAATTTTTTGTATTTAGCCGATTGATATCAACGGCGGTTTCAAGGTTGAAGTGCAAAAATTGCTGCATGATGCTGCCTAAAATCAAATGCCTCGGGAGTGAACAACTGGGCAGGACATTTGAACCCTAGTGATTTGCGTGG